>Ga0213838_1000044_pt1 | contig 316937 bp, 281 predicted proteins | sample SWPATP13_FD_160577 | JGI IMG/M metagenome (GOLD analysis project Ga0213838, IMG submission 160577) | Coastal seawater microbial communities from Marineland, Florida, United States - SWPA TP1 #3 | ecosystem: Environmental > Aquatic > Marine > Coastal | place: USA: Florida | collected 2016-08-06 | reverse complement strand
AAGTATTGGCAAGTTGGCTTTCTAAAGACATAAAAAAATCCGATATTAGTTTCTTAATATCGGATTTTGAAGCCTTTTGAGGATCGGTCAAATGATCTTACAAATTTCTTAACTGATCGGCATTACACGGATGTGACCTTTTTTAGTATTTAACTGGGTTGCGAAGCGATTAAGCCCAACCAGAAGGAGAACGCTTTCTACGTGGAATGATATGAGGAAGAATTAAACCAAATAGCAGACCTAAACCTGCTACACCACCACCATACATAAAGTATTTGAGCAGCAGATCATCTTTTTGTGTATCGAGTTTAGCGCGTAGTTTACGAACTTCTTCCTGTGACGCTGACAGCTGTTTGCTCATATCGCTGTAGCCTTGTTCTAGCTCGTTTATCTGGGTATTGCGTGTTTCTAATGAATCGATCAAGCCGGCTTTTTCTTGATCGGCATTCGAGCGAGCATTGGCCAGTTTCTCTTTTACGTCGGCCAATTCTTTTTCGAGCTTAGGTAGGCGCAGTGCCATACTTTCTTGTCTGGTGACGAAGCGGCTCTCTACCCAACCTTTGCGTCCTTTTCCATCCTGGACTTGAGTGTAGCCACTATCACGATTGACGGAGAGCAGTTTTACTTTGTCCCCGGCATCTACACTGCCAATAATTCGAAATTCATTACTAGGGCCAGAGTGCATATAGGTAAATAGTTTATCAGAAATGTAACGGTCTTGAGCCATTGCTGCTGGAACAGCGAACATTGATGCGAGAACGAAGCAAACCAGTTTTTTCACGGTAAATCCTTTAACAGTCTAAGAGGGTCTGCAAACCCATAATCTATTTCTTTGCTAACGCCAAATAGTAAGTAGTTTCTAGGTTGACTGCAACAAAGAAGGGAGGCTGAGCCTCCCTTTATGCGGTTTTGAGTCAATAATGACAGTGTGTTAACAGATCACTGACCTTATTGATTAAACGAACATTGCCTGAATTGCGTAGAAGAACACCACAGCAAGTAGTGCACCTGCTGGTAGGGTTACAATCCACGAAGCCACGATATTGCGTACAACACCTAGGTTAAGGGCTGCGATACCGCGAGCAAAGCCAACACCTAAAACTGCACCAACTAGAGTCTGAGTTGTTGAGATAGGTAGGCCAGTACCGGATGCTAGAACTACCGTACATGCCGTTGCGAGCTGAGCTGCGAAGCCGCGACTTGGTGTTAGTTCCGTGATACCTGTACCTACGGTCGCCATTACTTTATGGCCTAGTGTTGCAAGACCAACAACAATACCAAAGCCACCTAGCGGTAGAATCCACCATGCGATAGTGCTCTTACCTGTGATTTCACCCATGTGTTCAACCGTTGATACAACAGCAGATAGAGGACCAATTGCGTTTGCTACGTCGTTTGAGCCGTGGGCAAATGCCATCGCACACGCAGTGATAACCATTAGTACGCTGAAAATACCTTCTACACCAGCAAAACCGTGGTCGTCTTCGCGGCTAGCGAATTTCTTTTGAATGTAAAAGTAACCCCCTGCCATAACGAGTGAAGAAACGACAGCCGCCCACATCCATGCTTCACCGTTTGAAAGGTGCAGACCGACGTGCTTCAGACCTTTTTTAATCGTAACTAGTGCGATCACCATCGTAGTGATAAACATGTACACAGGAACGAAGCGTTTTGCGTTAAATAGTGGTTTCTCAGTATCAAAGATCAGGCGCTGTGCACTAACAAAGATTACATAGGCAAAGAAACCAGAGATGACCGGAGTGATGATCCAGCTACCAACGATGCCTTGAACTGAGCCCCAATCTACGGCTTCTGTACCAACAGAAACACAGGCAAAGCCAATGATGGCACCGATAATTGAGTGCGTGGTTGATACAGGCCAGCCCATGTATGAAGCCAATAGTAACCATGTACCTGCGGCAAGAAGCGCAGACATCATACCGTAGACCAATACATCTGGTTGGTGAGCAAATAGGGACGTTTCAATTACGCCTTTACGGATAGTGTCGGTTACTTCACCACCTGCTAAATATGCACCGGCAAATTCAAAGATCATTGCGATAATGATCGCTTGTTTAACCGTTAGAGCCTTTGAGCCTACTGATGTACCCATCGCATTGGCAACGTCATTCGCGCCAATACCGATCGCCATCAGAAAACCGAAAGCTGCTGCAATAATAATCAGGACAGTGCCGTAGTTCGCAAGGATATCCATCGTAATACCTAGTTGTTGATAACAAGCGGAGCAAAAATTAAGCACGACAAAACCCCTTCAGCGCTTCAGTATTTATCGCCTAGCAGGGGTGTGAACTAGTTAGATGCTCTTCGTTATTTGGTTAACTTATGTTTATGAGCGAGACAACATTACTTCCAGACGCGCACCAACACGTTGCGCCTGATCAGCAATACCACCTACCCACTCTAGAATTTTGTAAAGGAACATCACATCAATTGGATTCAGGTCAGCTTCGATTGCCATTAGGCCTTGGCGAAGTTGAATCTGCATCGCATCAGTGTCGTCCTCAATCACATCCAGTTGGTGGATCATTTCAGCCACAAGTGTTACTTCACGGCCTTTAAATCCAGTTTCCAATAACTCATCAAGCTCATTGATAACTTTTTGCGCTTGCTCGGCTGCGTCTAAGCAACGTTTTACGTACGCAATAAAGTTTTCTTGAAGAGGTGCAGGAATAGTCAATTGACGGCCATACACACGGCCAGCAATGTCTTTTGCAAGGTTTGCGAGTTTGTCTTGCTGCGTCAGTAGTTCTAGCATGTCGCTACGATCTACTGGCATAAACAAACCACGAGGAAGTTTGAGACGAATTTCGCGCTTGAGTACGTCGGCTTCTTTCTCTAGATGAGAAATCTGTGCACGGATTTCGGATGCTTTCTCCCAGTCACCCTTTGAACTGACTTCAAAAAAGTTAACTAGGTGCGAGCAACATTCATTTACACACACAACGTGGCGCTGCAAAGGTTTAATAGGGGACTTTGCAAATAACCCCATAATTGTATTTACTGGCATGGTCATTCAACCCAATTAATATAACCTAAAAACTAACATACACCATTTCATGGCGAAATGTTGAACGATGGCTATAAAGGCGCGCATGTTAACCCATTAAATCACTCATTAAAACTGTTTTAGATCATCATTAGCGCGATATTTCTTTCTTGCCGAGCAAGAAAATAGGCAATATCCTGTCTCTATCTGCTTTGAAAGGTAACACTATGGAAACCGAGATAGAACTGAAGTTTTTTGTTTCTCCAGAATTTTCAGAGACTTTGCGTCAGAAAATCGCTGAAACCAAAGTGCTTCAGCACAGTTGTCGAGAGTTAGGTAACACCTATTTTGATACGCCAGACCAGTGGTTGCGCCAACACGATATTGGTCTTCGTATTCGTCGCTTTGATGACGTCTATGTTCAAACTGTAAAAACAGCCGGACGCGTCGTTGCCGGTCTGCATCAAAGACCTGAATTTAATGCTGAGCACGACAGCAACGATCCTGAGCTTACTCTTCATCCACAAGATATTTGGCCTGTAGGTAAAGACGTTACGACCTTACAAGCCGAACTACAGCCACTTTTCTCTACTAATTTTCGCCGTGAGCAGTGGCTGATAGGTATGCCCGATGGTAGCCAAGTTGAAGTCGCTTTTGATCAAGGCAATGTAGAAGCCAATGGAAAACAAGATCCTATCTGTGAAGTCGAGCTTGAGTTGAAGTCAGGCCAGACTGATGCGTTGTTCACCTTAGCGAGAAGCTTTTCAGAAGATGGTGGTATGCGCTTAGGTAACTTAAGTAAAGCGGCAAAAGGCTATCGCTTGGCAATGGATTATGTTGGTGATGAAGTTAAACCGCTGCCGTTAGTCAAAACTGACAAGAACGATACTGTTGAATCTTGTTTTATCAACTCGCTAGAACACGCACTTTCTCATTGGCATTATCACGAGCAGATCTATTCTGAACGCGATTCTATTGCCGCGGTACATGAAATCAAACACTCAATCAGTTTTATCCGTCAGATCTTGACCGTTTATGGAGGTGTCGTTCCGCGTCGTGCCAGTGCGATTTTACGCCAAGAACTGAAGTGGCTTGAGCAAGATCTTGAATGGTTGAATGACTATGATTATTTAGCAGACCTTCTTGATGACAAAGGCCACGCGTTACGCAAGTTAGATGCACGTAAGTTCCTTGTCAGTGAATTGAAGCTATTACAAGAGCAACTACCAAGTCGTGAGCAAATTATTGAACTGCTTAACTCCGCACGTTACACCGGATTGCTACTTGATCTGAGTCGCTGGATTCTAACCCGAGGTTGGCAGCCGTTCTTAGATGAAAAATCGCGCGAGAAAATGTCACTCAATATTGAGCATTTCTCGGTTCAGCAATTGGATCGTACTTGGGCAGAGTTGATGGAAGCTTTCCCACCAGAGCAAAGTCTTACTAGTGCTGACTACATCGAGCAGCAGTATCGATTAATGCGTAACCTCTATACTGGGGTGAGCTTTGCGAGTCTGTTTGATTTTGATGAACGTGATAGCTTCCGACTGCCGTGGAGTGATCTGCTGCATGGCACAGATGACTTACTTAAACTAAAAACTTTAGAGCAGTTGGTCGAAAAGCTAGAAGGTGATGAACGCGAACAGCTAGAGCGTTGGTTGGCGCGTCAGGAAAGCTCAATTTTGCATGCAATGGAGCAAACGCGAGTTATCTGTATAGAGGCTGAGCCATACTGGCAAGACTAGCTAAAAATGATTGATATCAACGGGAGCCTTAGGGTTCCCGTTTTGTTTTTACTTGCTGTTGTTCGAGTCTATCTAAGCGTTCAATAATCTCATTTTGTTTCTCTACTAACTCTAGAAGTAACCGCTCTTTATTCTCCGAACGTGTGGTTTGTACTTTGGAGGGAGTGGTGATCATCGAGGTGACTAAACCAGAAATCATACCGAACAAACCGACACCACATATGATTAAACCCGCCGCCAATATACGTCCTGCATTGGTCACGGGATAATGATCCCCGTAGCCTACTGTCGAGATCGTCACTAATGCCCACCACATCGCATCGCCACCATCACGTATATTGGCATTTGGTGCTTGGCCTTCAATAAACAGCATCATACTCGAACCTGCGGTTAACAGGAGTACCATCAAAAGCAAAATCGAAGCTAATGTGGTTTCGTGCTTATTGCTGAGTAACTGTTTGAATACGTTGCGACTAGAGCGAATAACCAAGATCACTCGCAAAATTGAAAATAACCGTGCATAACGCAGTGGTTCAATCATAGGAATACTGGCGACAAAGTCTATCCAGTGACGTTTCAAAAATTGCATACGATCTGTCGCACGGATCAAATCTACACTGAGTTGCAGCAGGAATATGCTACAGATAATGAAGTCGAGGCCGATAAGTACTTGTCGAGTTTCAGGGTGCAATGGAAAAAACAACAAGCCAGAGATCACAATTAGCGCCATAAAAGACAGGATTAGTGATAGCAAGCTCATCGGTTTAGTATCGTCTTTGATATTATCTCTATTCATACGAGGCTCGAAATAAATAAAATGCAGTGAAACCAGAGGATTGGGTCTCAGATACGCTCACTCTAGTACAAAGTGCTGCAAAGATAAAATTGACGAAATGGAGAATGGACAATGACCAAGATGGCGTTTAAGCCATGGGAACGAGTAATAACGGATGTTCGACTTGTTCCCAAAATGGTGATGTTGATGGTGTTCAGTACCGTATTGATCATCGGCAAGCAGTTATGGGATGCGAGTACCTTTTATGATTCTCTACTTGCTGTGACGCAAAATGCGCAAGTCGCACAAGAGCACTATGAAGCCTATCTGGTTCAAGTTGTATGGCAAACCGTCATCCTGATTGTGGTGTTTGTTATTCTCCTGTTGTTTGCCGCACGTGTGATGTTACGTCAAACCCAATATTTAAACGATTCTATCAAAACGATGGCGGAAAAAGATCTTTCTGTGCCAATCGAAATGGCATGCAAAGATGAGTACGGTGATGTGGCTCGCGAGCTAGAAAAAACACGAGTACAACTGCAAGAAATGATCAAGCTGCAAGTGGATGCCTCGCAAGAGCTTTCTGGCTTAACTGAAGTGATGACGTTAAGCATGTCAGAAACTAAAGAATCAGCTCAGGAAGAGTTCAATGAAATTGATCAGCTTGCCACGGCGATGAGTGAGATGACCTCGACCGTTCAGACAGTCGCGGATCATGCACAGAATGCTTCCTCATTGACTGAGAATGCTTCAGGTCAGGCGGCAACAGGTCAGCGTTTTGTTCAAGATACCGTGGTTAAGATTAGTGAACTATCACAAGATATTTCTGCATCAGCTCAAGCCGTTAATCAAGTCGAAGAGAGCGTTGATTCTATCGGCAGTGTTGTTGGAACAATCCAAGGTATTTCCGAACAGACTAACCTATTGGCGTTGAACGCTGCGATTGAAGCAGCGCGCGCGGGGGAAGCAGGGCGTGGTTTTGCGGTAGTTGCCGACGAAGTACGTAATCTTGCCCAGCGTACACAACAAGCGACAGTCGAAATTCAAGAGATGATCACCCAGCTTCAATCAAGCGCAAACTCTGCGGTTGAGCTAATGGAAAAAAGTGTGGTTGAAGCGGCAGAGGGTGTCGAGCTAGTGACCAATGCAGGCAGCGAACTGGACGGTATTGTCGGTCAGGTAAACCAAATTAATGACATGAATTTCCAAATTGCGACCGCGGCAGGCCAACAAAGCAGTGTTGCAGAAGAAATGAACCAAAATCTGACTAATGTTCGAGAGTTGGTTGAAGCGTCGGTTACCGTAGTTTCAGAGTTGCTTGAAACATCGGAAATTATGCAGCAAAACGCTGAAGAGCTAGATAAGAAAATCACGTCATTTAAGGTTTAGCCTCTCAACTTAATCCCTATAAACGCTCACTTGCTACTAGTGGGCGTTTTTTATTGGTATAAATAGGGGGGTTACCCGTCTCTCGATTGGTATTTGTCTACAAGGAAGAATCATGCAACTGCCCGAAACTCTTACTGCCATCTCTCACTCTGCACTTGAATCACTCTCTCAATCTGAAGCTTTGAAAAACTGGCCGCAACCGCTGAAAGAGCAGTTGGGTTATGTTGCGGGCTTGAGCAAATTTATTACTGAGGCACTATGCAGTGATGATGCGCTGGTGCAAGCGTTCCCTAGCATGCTTACTGAAGAGTCGCGCCACGAAGGCTACCGAGAGCGCCTGTCGGATCTGCTTGCTGAGTGCAGTGATGAAGTACAAGGTCACCGAGTATTAAGGCAGTTTCGCAATCGAGAGATGAGCTATATTGCTTGGCGTGATTTTACTGCTTCATGGCCACTAGAGCGGAGCCTAGAACACTTATCACAGCTTGCCGAAGCGATGATCTTTGAAACCTACCAATGGCAGTACAAAGCGTGTTGTGAGTTATGGGGTACGCCGACCAATGCGCAAGGAGAAGCTCAGCCAATGTTGATTATTGGTATGGGCAAGCTAGGTGGTGGTGAGCTTAACTTCTCGTCGGATATCGACCTGATCTTTACCTACCCAGAGAATGGTGAAACACAAGGGACTCGTCGTAGCATCGCCAATGCTCAGTTCTTTACTCGTCTTGGTCAGAGAATTATTAAAGCGCTTGATCAACAAACCTTTGATGGGTTTTGCTACCGCGTTGATATGCGCCTGCGTCCGTTTGGTGATAGCGGCCCGCTGGTAATGAGCTATGCGGCGTTAGAGGACTACTACCAAGAGCAGGGGCGTGATTGGGAGCGCTATGCGATGATCAAAGCGCGGGTGATGGGGCGTGAAATGTACCCAGAATATCAAGAACTGCGCCAGATGCTGCGCCCGTTTGTATTTCGTCGTTACATCGACTTCAGTGCGATTCAGTCACTGCGCCGAATGAAATCCATGATCAGCAGTGAAGTTCGCCGTCGTGGATTGAGCAATAACATAAAACTTGGTGCTGGTGGGATACGTGAAATTGAGTTTATTGCTCAGGTATTCCAGCTTATTCGAGGGGGGCGTGAGCCAAGTTTACGCCAACGAGGTTTATTGCAAACTCTGAATGCAATCGAAGATCTAGAGCAACTTAGCGCTGAAGAAACAGAGCATTTACGTAGTGCTTATAAGTTTTTGCGCAGATTAGAAAACCTGCTACAAGCGATGGCAGACAAGCAAACTCAGACCTTGCCAGAAACCGATATTGAACAGCTTCAGCTCGCTGTTGCAATGGGATACCGCCAATGGGGGGAATTACAGACAGAGGTTGTGCAGCACATGGCCAATGTCCATGCGGTATTTGTGACCTTAATTGGTGCGGAAGAAGAAGAGCAGCAGGAGATTGCTCAGCATTTTACTGAACTGTGGGATATGGCGGCCAAGCAAGATGTGATAGAGCATATTCTAGAACACGATATTCAAGCCGATGATCCGCCACAAATGGCGCAGACTATTATCCAGTTTAAGCAAGATTTAGCCAAAAAGACCCTAGGTCCACGTGGGCGCGAAGTGCTTAACAAATTGATGCCGAAGATCTTCTCTGCCATCTACAGCCACCAAGATGCCAGATTCGGCCTACCGCGTGTGTTACATTTGTTGCACAAAATCGTTACTCGTACTACCTATCTGGAGTTGCTTGATGAGCATCAAGCGGCGCTGGTGCAATTAGTTCGTTTATGTACAGCTAGCCCGATGATCTCTGAGCAGTTAGGTCGTTATCCGATTTTGCTTGATGAACTGATCGACCCCCAGCAGCTATACAACCCCATTCCGCTTGATAGCTACCGCACTGAATTGCGTGATTTCCTAGCCCGTATTCCGGAAGACGATATGGAACAGCAAATGGAAGCGCTGCGCCAATTTAAGCAGATCTGTATTTTGAGAATTGCAGCGGCAGATATTGCGGGTGTATTGCCAGTGATGAAAGTGAGTGATCACTTAACTTATCTTGCTGAAGCCATCGTAGAATCAGTCGTGAGTCAAGCCTGGCTACAGATGACAGAAAAATATGGCGAGCCGACTCATGTGAAAGAGCGAGAAGGAAAAGGCTTTGCAGTGGTTGGTTACGGTAAAGTCGGGGGATGGGAGTTAGGCTACAACTCCGATTTAGATATCGTCTTTATGCATGACTGCCCGGTGCATGTGTATACCGATGGTAAGAAAGAGATCGACGGTCGTCAGTTCTATTTGCGCTTGGCACAGCGCGTTATTCATATATTCTCTACTCGAACGGCTTCAGGAATTTTGTATGAAGTCGATACTCGATTACGCCCGTCTGGTGCATCCGGTTTGCTGGTGAGCCCGACTGATGCGTTTGATGAGTATCAGCGTGATGAGGCTTGGACTTGGGAACATCAGGCGTTAGTACGCGCCCGTATGATCTATGGAGATGAACCTTTACAACTGGCATTCTCGCAAACACGCCACGACATTCTTTGCTTAGAACGAGATGAGTCTAAGCTAGCAAAAGACGTGTCAGAGATGCGTGTGAAAATGCGTGACCATCTAGGGGGGAAGAAGGCTGGGCGCTTTATGCTCAAACAAGACCCAGGTGGTATTACCGACGTGGAATTTTTGGCCCAGTATCTTGTCTTACGCTTCAGCCATCAAAAACCAAAGCTCACGCGTTGGAGCGATAACGTGCGTATTTTTGAAAGCATGATGGCTCAAGGCATATTAGAAGAAGCAGCCGCGATGGCACTGACTCATGCTTACACCACGATGCGTGACCAGATACACCACCGTAACTTGCTCAACTTGGATGCTGACGTTGCGCAAGAGAAACTGATCAGCGAGCGCGAACTAGTGACTAAACTATGGCACGAGTGGTTAGAATAACGCCGAGCCTTTATGTTAAACTCTTGCCCGAATTAGAATTTGGAGAACCACAATGAAGCCAATCCTACCTAACTACAGTGATTCTGGAGTGCTTATCATCGGCGATGTGATGCTAGATCGCTATTGGTATGGTCCAACAGGCCGCATTTCACCAGAAGCGCCTGTCCCTGTAGTAAAAGTAGAAAACAATGAAGAGCGTCCTGGCGGTGCTGCTAACGTAGCAATGAATATTGCCTCTCTTGGTGGGCATGCTCATATTGTGGGTTTAACAGGGATTGATGAGCCTGCCAAAGTTCTTAACGAGACACTTTCAGCGCTGAAAGTGAAATGTGATTTTGTTGGGCTGCCAAACTACCCTACCATCACTAAGCTACGAGTATTGAGCCGTGGCCAACAGTTGATTCGTTTAGACTTTGAAGACAAATTTGAAAATGTTGATGCAGAACTGATTCTGGATCGCATGGAGCAAGCGCTACCAAAAGTGAAGTCGGTTGTATTGTCTGACTACGCTAAAGGCGCGTTAGAGCATGTACAGCAGTTCATTCAAAAAGCACGTGCAGCCAAAGTTCCTGTATTTATCGATCCAAAAGGTGCTGATTTCGAGCGTTATCGCGGTGCAACACTATTAACGCCAAACATGGCGGAATTCGAGCTTGTGGTCGGCAAAGTAAAAACTGACCAAGAATTAGTTGAGAAAGGCCTAGCGCTACTTGAAGAGTATGACTTTGAAGCACTATTGGTGACGCGTAGCGAGCACGGTATGACACTACTACGCCGTGATCAAGAACCTTTCCACCTGCCTACTCAGGCGAAAGAAGTGTATGACGTCACGGGTGCAGGTGATACGGTGATTTCTGTACTGGCAGCTTCTGTTGCAGCAGGTAAACCACTAGACGAAGCATGTGCGCTAGCAAACGCAGCAGCAGGTGTGGTTGTGGGTAAACTTGGTACGTCAACCGTTTCAACCATTGAGTTAGCTGAAGCTGTACATGGTAGCCAAGATACTGATTTTGGTGTAATTGCTGAACAAGCACTAATCGAAGCGGTTAAGAAAGCGCAATCGAAAGGCGAAAAGGTCGTAATGACCAATGGTTGTTTCGATATTCTTCATGCAGGTCATGTTTCTTACCTTAACCACGCCGCCGAACTTGGCGACCGTTTGATTGTTGCAGTGAATACTGATGAGTCAGTAAAACGTCTAAAAGGCCCTGGCCGTCCGGTTAACCCAACTGATCGTCGTATGGCGGTATTGGCAGGTCTTGGTGCGGTTGATTGGGTGGTTCCTTTCGGCGAAGACACACCACAACGCCTAATTTCTGAAGTCCTGCCTGATTTGCTAGTAAAAGGCGGAGACTACAAACCAGAAGAGATTGCTGGTGGTAAAGAAGTGATCGCTAACGGTGGTGAGGTTAAAGTGCTTAACTTTGAAGATGGCTGCTCTACCACAGAAATTATCGATGCGATTAAAGGTGGTCGAGGCTAACCCCCTCTGATTGTAAAAATGCTCGCTAATTAGCGAGCATTTTTTATGGATGAAGTGCTAGAAACAAAAAATGGAGCCGATTGGCTCCATTATTAATTTGAGAGAGTGAATTACTCTTCTAAGTCACTTATTCTTCTAGGTCACCACAGAAGCGGTAGCCTTCACCGTGAATCGTTGCGATGATTTCTGGTGTACCAGAAACGGATTCAAAGTGCTTACGAATACGACGAATCGTTACGTCAACAGTACGGTCATGTGGCTTAAGCTCGCGACCTGTCATCTTCTTCAGCAGGTCGGCGCGTGTCTGAATCTTACCTGGGTTTTCACAGAAGTGAAGTAGGGCACGGAACTCAGAACGCGGTAGCTTGTAGCCATCGCCGCTTGGGCTAACGAGTGAACGACTGTTGATATCCAGTACCCAACCGTTGAATTCGTATTTTTCTACGCTGCGTTTCTCTTCACTTATTGCGCTCGAGTTCATCGAACGATTAAGTAGATTACGCGCACGAATAGTCAGCTCACGTGGGTTGAATGGCTTAGTGATGTAATCGTCAGCACCAATTTCTAGGCCAAGAATCTTATCAACTTCATTGTCACGGCCTGTTAAGAACATCAGTGCAACGTTAGCTTGCTCACGCAGTTCGCGAGCCAGTAGTAGACCATTCTTGCCTGGTAGGTTGATGTCCATAATGACCAAGTTAACTTGGTTATCAGACAGCACCTGGTGCATCTCTTCACCGTCACTGGCCTCAAAAACAGCGTATCCCTCTGCTTCAAAAATACTCTTTAGAGTGTTACGAGTTACTTGCTCATCTTCAACAATAAGAATGTGCGGGGTTTGCATTGGCGGTACCTAAACTTGTGAAAAATTTGTGCTAATAGAATAAATTCTAGGCAAAAACATAACATACAGGTAATGTGATGTTGATAATAAACCAAAGACTGTAAAAAAACACTCTCTTTGATTGCCCGCCATCCTTGGTGTTGCTTTTCTATGCTTAAGAGGTCCCTTATCCTCTGCATTCTATTAGTCTTTGAGGCGGATTCTATAATGTTAACAGCATGCTAACAACGTAGAAATGTTAATTCCAATCACTTTGTTGATTTATATCAAGAGTTAGAATGTAACAAATATTAATAGTATCTATTAAATGTATAAACTCAGATGTTATGACGATTGATGCCCAGCTTTGGCAAGCTTATTGCGACCCCTATTTTCGTTTTGAACAACAGCTTGTATGTGATCAGTTTGCTATCATTACTGCTTGGAACCCAGGCAGCATTTGGCTGTCGAAAGTAGATAATGACATAAATAACCAACGCTTAGCTCAAGAAATGAGCCATACTTGTTGGTGTAATGTCCAGGTGGGCAACGAGGATTTTTCTTGGATGGAACAAAGCTTTGCCGTTCAAATAGGTCAGGGTAAAGCGCGAGAGTTAGGCCGAAAGTATGGGCAAAATGCGATTTATTATGTCGAAGGAGAGACGCTATATCTCCTCTCTTGCATAGAAGAACAGAGCAAGGTTTCGCTAGGCAACTGGCGCAGCCGATGTCGATAGAATTCGATTTTAAATTTGGAAGTTCATGGAGGAAAAATGAAAGATATAACCCCAGATATTTGTGATAAGCATGAAGACAAGGTCACATTGCTAGAGTTACCACTGCATAGCTTTGGTCAGAAATTTGCCTTCTATGGTGAGATTGTTACCGTGCGTTGTTACCACGATAACTCTAAAGTAAGAGAAATACTTAGCCAAGATGGGACAGGAAAAGTACTCGTGGTTGATGGACATGGTTCGTGCCAAAAAGCGCTGTTGGGTGATCAGTTAGCGATCTTAGCGATCGATAACAATTGGGAAGGTGTTATCGTCAATGGTGCGGTTCGAGATGTGGGCATGATGGCGGAAATGGAGCTAGGGATCAAAGCTTTGGGAACTTGCCCATTTAAGACCGAAAAACGTGGAGCAGGGGAAGTCAATGTCACGCTGACCATTCATAACCAAATGATTCAACCGGGGGATTATATTTATGCAGATTGGAATGGGGTTCTGATGTCTACCGAGTTACTCGATTGGAGCTAAAATCTAAAGCCTAATCCAATTTCAACCCCCTTCTGCCACTCTTGATAGTCGAGAGTGGCATGCACATCAAGATTGTCTGTGAGCTTCATTCGGCTCGATACTTCTGCTGCTAAGCTTGATTCGTTCCCTTCCGTCAGACTTTCATCACTGTAAGAATGTACGGTACTCTGCACCGAGACTCTAGGCGTTAGCTGATAGCTCACACCACTTAAAAAGCCAGTTTCATTGATCTTATCGCTATTGTTGAGTCGTGCACCGACGTAAAGATCAACCTTATCGAATAGGTTATATGAGTAGCCACCATCGATCTTCCAAGAATCAAAATCGTATTGATCATTTTCTGTCGATAAAAAGATCTTATGTGGTGAAACAGATTGATGAGAAGGCAGTGGGGGAAGTTCGGTGGCAAACAACGGACACGCGCAAAGTAGCACTGATAGGCTTAGTGTTATTTTCATATGCCACTCCTTTGCTATTGTCTGCTTTCCACTGCAAGACTAATTAAAGCATAAAACGAACGAACTAGTTGCAACTTTTATATAGCAATTAGTTATTATGATATGTGCTAATGGTTTCATTGGTTGTAGCAATTATTAGTCAACATGATGAGATGTTGTGAATGTGAGTGATGCGGAGTGTGAATAAAAAATAGTAACTTTTCGTTGACGCGAGCAGGAAAAATAAGGTAAACGTATGGGTAAGCAAACACACATCGTATAGATAATTAAGAATATGCAGCACCAAAGCCTAGTAATGACCACAACCATTATTATTACCGACATCGCTATTGTTGGGGCAGGCTGCTAAGCGAAAGAAATTTAAAAAAAGGCCTGTATCCCACCAGATACAGGCCTTTTTTTATGCCAATTTATGACCTATTTGGAGGAAGGGATGCGAGTTTTAAAGTTTGGAGGTTCATCATTAGCAGATGCTGATCGTTTCTTAAGAGCAGCAGATATTATTGCTAATAATGCCCAGCAAGAAGAAGTGGCGGTGGTGCTTTCGGCGCCGGGTAAAACCACGAATAAATTAGTGTCTGTAATTGAAGGTGCGTTGAAAAATGGAGAGGCAGAGCTACAGATTGCTGAGCTAGAAGATTCATTTCGCGACTTGTACCAAGATATTAAGCAGGTGCTACCAAACATTGATGGTAGTGGCTATGACAACCAAGTGAAAACGTCACTGACACAACTGCGTCAGTTTGTTCACGGTATTAACCTGTTAGGTATGTGTCCAGACAATGTCAATGCTCGCATCATCAGTAAAGGTGAGCGAGTATCGATTCAGCTCATGAAAGCTGTGTTAGAGGCGAAAGGCCAAGCAGCAAGCTTGATTGACCCTATTCAATACTTATTTGCTCGTGGTGAGCACTTAGAAGCGATGGTTGATGTTGAAATCTCAACTCAGAACTTCCGCCAAAACCCTCTTCCTCAAGGCCATGTCAATATCATGCCTGGTTTTACGGCGGGTAATGAAGATGGCGAGTTGGTGACACTTGGTCGTAATGGTTCAGATTACTCAGCTGCGGTATTGGCTGCGTGCCTTCGTGCTGATTGTTGCGAAATTTGGACAGACGTAGATGGTGTTTACAACTGTGACCCTCGTTTAGTTGATGACGCGCGTCTACTAAAATCCCTAAGCTATCAAGAAGCGATGGAGTTGTCCTACTTTGGGGCGTCTGTGCTGCACCCTAAAACGATTGCACCTATCGCTCAGTTCCACATTCCTTGTCTGATTAAAAACAGCTTTAACCCACAAGGAGCGGGCACTTTAATCGGCCAAGACACGGGTGAAGATAACCTAGCAATCAAAGGCATCACTACCCTTAGCGATCTGACAATGGTTAACGTTTCAGGTCCGGGTATGAAGGGAATGGTTGGTATGGCAAGCCGAGTATTTGGTGCCATGTCTTCTGCTGGTGTTTCAATTGTACTTATTACTCAATCATCGTCAGAGTACAGCATCAGTTTCTGTATCGAAGCACAAGACAAAGAGATCGCTGCGCAGGCACTGAGTGATACTTTTGAGCTTGAGCTAAAAGATGGGCTACTAGAGCCAGTCGAGTTTATCAGCGATGTAGCAATCGTCACTCTGGTTGGCGACGGTATGCGTACATCACGCGGTGTTGCCTCGCAATTCTTCTCATCGTTAGCTGAAGTGAATGTCAACATTGTCGCTATCGCACAAGGTTCATCAGAGCGTGCGATCTCTGCGGTTATCCCAGAAGACAAGATCTCTGAGGCGATCAAAGCGTGTCATGAGAATCTATTCAACTCGAAACACTTCCTTGATGTGTTTGTTGTCGGTGTTGGTGGTGTGGGTGGTGAGTTGGTTGATCAGATTCAGCGTCAACAAGCTAAATTGGCTGAAAAAGGTATCATTTTACGTGTTTGTGGATTAGCTAATAGCAAAGGCTTGCTGCTTGATAGCGAAGGTCTTCCGTTAGAGCATTGGCGTGATCGTATGAAAGATGCCTCTGAAGAGTTTACGTTGGCACGTCTAATTTCGCTTGTTCAGCGTAACCACATCATTAACCCTGTATTGGTAGATTGTACTTCAAGTGAATCAATTGCCAATCAATACGCAGATTTCTTGGCAGCAGGTTTCCACGTTGTGACACCAAACAAGAAAGCCAATACCTCTAGCATGGCGTACTACCATCAGCTGCGTGATGTCGCGCGTAGCTCTCGCCGCAAACTGATGTACGAAACAACGGTAGGGGCAGGTTTGCCAGTTATCGAAAACCTACAAAACCTGATTTCTGCTGGTGATGAACTAGAACGCTTTAGCGGCATTCTGTCTGGTTCATTATCTTATATCTTCGGCAAGCTTGATGAAGGCATGACACTAAGCCAAGCAACGAACATTGCCAAAGACAACGGCTTTACCGAGCCGGATCCTCGTGATGACCTTTCAGGTATGGATGTTGCGCGTAAACTACTTATTCTTGCGCGTGAAGCGGGTATGAACCTTGAACTTGAAGATGTGATTGTAGATCAAGCTCTACCACCAGGCTTTGATGATTCAGGCAGTGTTGAAGAATTTATGGCTCGTTTACCAGAGGCGGATGCTTACTTTAAGCAGCAGTCAGCGAAAGCGGCAGAAGAGGGCAAAGTACTGCGCTATGTCGGCGAGATTGTTGACGGCCAATGCCGAGTGAGTATTGTTGCTGTGGATGAGAACGACCCCATGTTCAAAATTAAAGATGGTGAGAACGCTCTGGCCTTCTACAGCCGTTACTACCAGCCAATTCCGCTAGTATTACGCGGTTATGGCGCGGGTACAGAAGTAACCGCCGCAGGTGTTTTCTCAGATGTGATGCGTACGTTAGGTTGGAAGCTAGGAGTTTAGAATATGAGCCGTGGTATGGATGTAGCTGTTTATGCTCCAGCATCGATTGGTAATGTGAGTGTCGGTTTCGACGTGCTGGGGGCGGCGGTGTCCCCAGTAGATGGTACTTTACTCGGTGACCGTGTTTTAGTTAAACCGGGCCGAGATCCATTTAGCTTAAAAACGGCGGGTCGCTTTGTCTCTAAATTGCCCGCCGATCCAAAAGAGAACATTGTTTATGACTGCTGGCGAGTGTTTGCCAGAGAGCTAGATAAGAAAGGTGAGCCGATTCTGCCACTCGAAATGACGCTTGAGAAGAACATGCCAATTGGCTCTGGTTTAGGCTCTAGCGCATGTTCTATTGTTGCTGCTCTTGATGCGCTAAACCGTTTTCATGGAGAGCCGTTGAACGAGACAGAACTGTTAGCGCTAATGGGCGAAATGGAAGGTCAAATCTCTGGTGGTATTCACTATGACAATGTTGCACCTTGCTATTTAGGTGGTGTGCAACTCATGCTGGAAGAGTTAGGTATCATTAGTCAGGAAGTGCCATGTTTTGATGATTGGTATTGGGTAATGGCGTATCCGGGGATTAAAGTTTCTACTGCCGAAGCGCGTGAGATCTTACCTTCTCAATATCGCCGTCAAGATATCATTGCTCATGGTCGTCACCTTGCGGGCTTTATCCACGCTTGTCACTCCAATCAACCAGAGCTGGCTGCAAAGATGATCAAAGACGTGATCGCTGAACCGTATCGTGAGAAACTACTACCAGGCTTTGCTGATGCGCGTAAATACGCGGCAACAGCAGGTGCTTTAGCTACCGGAATTTCTGGTAGCGGCCCAACATTATTTAGTATTTGTAAAGATAAAGATGTCGCAGAGCGTGTTGCTCGCTGGCTTGAACAGAACTACGTACAAAATGAAGAAGGATTCGTCCATGTTTGTCGCTTGAACAAGCAAGGTTCGAACGTAACAGGAAGTGAGCTATGAAGCTGTACAACATAAAAGAAAATGATGAACAAGTATCCTTTGGCCAAGCTGTTCGCCAAGGGTTAGGTCGTAACCAAGGCCTTTTCTTTCCGCAAGAGCTGCCTAAATTCGATGATATTGATGCATTGCTAGCAGAAGATTTTGTTTCACGTAGTACCAAGATTCTTTCTGCATTAATTGGTGATGAACTCGCGAAAGAGAAAGTGCACTCTCTGGTAGATGCTGCTTTTCAATTCCCTGCGCCAATTAATAAAGTTAAAGATGGCGTATACGCACTAGAGTTGTTCCACGGTCCGACGTTGGCGTTCAAAGATTTCGGCGGCCGCTTTATGGCGCAATCACTCGCTGCTGTTTCTGATGGTGGTAAAATCACTATCCTAACTGCAACATCGGGTGATACTGGTGCGGCTGTTGCTCATGCCTTCTATGGTATGGAAGACATCAACGTCGTTATCCTTTATCCAAAAGGCAAGATCAGCCCGCTGCAAGAAAAACTGTTTTGTACGCTAGGTAAGAACATTCACACTGTGGCAATTGATGGTGACTTCGATGCTTGCCAGGCTTTGGTTAAGCAAGCATTTGATGATGCCGCACTACGTGAAGAAATTGGCCTGAATTCGGCAAACTCTATCAACATCTCACGTTTAATGGCGCAAATCTGTTACTACTTTGAAGCCGCTTCTCAGCTGAGTAAAGAACAGCGTGAAAACCTGGTTGTTTCAGTGCCAAGTGGTAACTTCGGCAACCTAACCGCGGGCTTACTTGCTAAAGCTCTAGGTCTGCCAATCAAACGTTTTATTGCTGCAACTAATGCCAACGATACAGTACCTCGTTATCTAGAAACCGGTAAGTGGGAGCCTAAGCCAACCGTGGCTACCACTTCGAATGCAATGGACGTGAGTCAACCAAATAACTGGCCACGTATCGAAGAGCTGTGCCGGGTAAAAGAGTGGGGCTTAGAGACGCTAGGTAAAGGCGCTGTTACTGATGCGCAAAGTGCCGAATCGGTGAAAGAGCTGCATGAGCAAGGCTATCTATGTGAGCCGCACGGCGCGATCGCTTATCGTGTTCTTGATGAGCAGTTGCAAGAAGGTGAAACAGGACTGTTCCTCTGTACCGCTCACCCAGCCAAGTTCAAAGAAGTGGTGGATGAGATTTTAGATACTGATATTGAACTGCCAGGTCCACTTGCCAAACATGCAGCGATGGAGCTTCTATCTGAAGACCTAGCTAACGACTTTGATTTACTCAAACAAGTGCTACGTCGAGTGCAGAAGTAACCTGCGCCGATTGAATACGAAAAAGGTCACTTCGGTGACCTTTTTTGTTTGGGTAGTGACCTAATTGTCATTCCTTACTCACTCACTCATTCTTCCTTCTAAGGAATGACAATCAAAGTAAACTTTTGAAATATTCTCGCTAACGATTCAAAGCAAACGTCGGTAGTGACAAGTGCCATCGAATAGCGCCGAGTCGAATAAGCAGAGTTGATGCGACGCCAGCAAGAAATGCGCTGTCACTACTATGGCCCATCGCGAGCGCTGTGGTGTGGAATGCGCCGCCAATAATACAAGCTGTGGCGTATACTTCGCTTCTTAAAACCATTGGCACTTCGCGGGCCAACACATCGCGGATAATGCCGCCGCCACATCCGGTGATCACGCCCATAATGACCGCAACCAGAGCAGAGTCTTGATAAGCCATTGTCTTTTCAACGCCAATACCAACAAATACTGCCAGTCCAATCGCATCACAGACTGGCAGTATCCACCAAGCCAGTCGCTTTGGCCTTCTCACGATAATCATAGTCAGCAAGCAAGTGATAAGGATGGTCCACAGATAATTAGTATCGGTAATCCAAAATACTGGTGTCGCGCCCAAGGCCATATCACGGATGGTGCCCCCACCTATCGCGGTCACACTGCCGAGTACAGCAACGCCAAATGGGTCCATTTTTAATCGACCCGCTAATAAAACACCTGAAATTGCGAAAACCGCAGTGCCGAACAGGTCGACGACATAAAGCAGCATGGAGTCCATGATACTAAAATCTCTTACTAAAAAGTGGGAACAGAAAGTGAAGTGGGATTGTACGAGATCTCATCGTTTAACCGTTAGCGTTTTTGCCTAACTGTTTCGAAATGCTCACAAACTTGCTCGATGGCCTTGAGTGTTCTTGGCGTTGGGCGATTTATCCAGTCAGATTTCAATGACCAAATGTAGTTATTTTGTACCGCAGAAAGTTGTTCGCTCCACTGCGACCATATGTTGCCATTGGCGATGGCGTGCTCTGAGGTAAACATGACGTCTGGATTTTGTAGAATCACTTGCTCTTTACCAACTTGAGGGTAGGGAGCTGCACTGTTTTCAAAGATGTTTTCCCCGCCACAGAAACTAAAGACTTCACTGGGCCATTTTCCTCGCGCCAAAGTAATAATCGGCTGTTCACTCAATTGGTAGAAGTAGCGCACCTTAGATTCAGTATTGTACTGGCTCTTTAGTTGCTTTAAACGCGCCCTGAAATCTTGGGCGTTCTTCTTACCTACCTTTGGGTCTGCGGCATAGTCACTGAGTTGTTCAATATTGGCGGCGATATCTTCTAAAGTATGGGTCTGAGAGTAATATATATTGAGGCCAAATTGCTTGAGCTTGTCTAGTTCTCCATTTGGATTACCCGAAGGCCAAGCGATGATCAAATCGGGTTGAAGAGCGATGATGCGCTCTATTTTAATTCCCTGATAGTTAGCGACTTTTTCTATACTCTGAGCTTGCTCGGGGTAGTCACTTCGCTCACTGACTGCAACGAGTTTATCACCAAGGCCTGCGGCAAAGGCGAGTTCAGTGGCGTGCGGGGCCAAGCTGATCACGCGTTCAGCAGGGGAGGCTCCGGCAATCGGAGAAATAATGGCAGTAACAAGTAACAGTGCGAGACGCATTTAGACTCCTTGGTAGATAAAGCCCATAACCAGGCTTTGCATGATAATCCATGCAAACATTCTCCACGCCAGTGTTTTTTGTACCTGCGCAATATGAATGGCAGATGGCGCAATACGACCACCTAATTTGGCGCGTACCGCTTTATGGCCCTCATAAATGGCGGGCCCACCGAGTGAGAGTTCGAGCTTTGCCCCAACAGAAACCAACAACCATGCTGGACCGGGCAAAGGCCATGACTGGGTTTGCTGCTTAAGTAGTTGAGCAGTGGCTTGGGCCCGATGACCAATAGTGATAAAAATGGCAAACACTCTTAGCGGGATAAAGTCCAGCACGGCTACCGCGCGAATCGCGGGAATGCCAAATGGTGAAAAGCGCTGCCGACTAGGTGACCAGGCTCTTGCAAGTTCTACGCTCATACGATACATAAAGGCTGCAATACCACCACCGATGGCATACCAAAACAGCACTCCTATAACGTTGCGACCGTAAGACATAATCAGAGTTTCGGCGCCCGCTTTACCTAAACCTAGCAATGACAATGGTGCGGTAGAGCGGTTTATGATCGGTTTGATGAGCATTTTGGCTTGCTCTTTGTCTTCACGTGCCATCGCAGCAACAAACTGAGCTGTGAACTTATCAGTATTACGCCAGTCGATAGCGAGCAGTAATAGCGCCAACTCAAACAATTCTGGCTGCCAAACCAAAGGTTTTAGTGCAATCAATACCGCAAGCATGGGGAACAACATCAACAACCAAGCAAGAGTGCCAGAGATCATACTCTGTGAGTAGTTATTGTTGACGTTGACTTTGTCAGCCAACTGCTCAGCAAATTTATGCCACAGAATGGCTGGGTGAGCTTCGCGTGGGAAGGGGAGAATTAGGTGAAACAGTAATGCGCCCCACAAGACCAGGAGCGCACCATTTGAGTAGAAATGATTGAAACTATCTTCCATGATATCGCTTGTACTTACTTCAGTTGCTCAACCATTTTTACCACCATTTCTGAAGAACTCTTTGCGGCTAACGGTAGGAATTCATCAAAGCTCATGCCCGCTTCTTTGTCGGCTACGTCAGAAATTGCGCGTACCACAACAAATGGGACTTTAAACTGGTGACAGGTTTGAGCGATAGCAGACGCTTCCATTTCTACAGCGATGACTGAAGGGAAGTGCTTGCGAATGAAAGCTTGACGCTCTGCGCTTGCAACAAAAGCATCACCAGTACAGATCAAACCACGTACTGCGTGCTTGTCTTCCATTTGTGCGAGGGCTTTTTCTGCTACCTCCATCAGCTTTTCATCGGCCATAAAAGCCGCGGGTTGCTGTGCCATTTGGCCCATTTCGTAGCCAAATGCGGTGACGTCTGCATCGTGGTGGCGAACTTCGGTTGAAATCACAACATCACCAAGATTCAGGCTAGAGTCAAAGCCACCTGCTGAACCTGTGTTAATCACAACATCTGGCTGATATTCATCAAGCAGGATAGTTGTTCCTATTGCCGCCGCGACTTTACCAATACCTGATTGAAGTAATACCACCTCTACACCATTAAGCTGGCCAGCGTAGAAAGTACAGCCTGCTTTTGATACTTCTTGGCAGTTTTCAATAGCTTGCTTAAGAATAGAGACTTCTTGCTCCATTGCACCGATGATGCCGATTTTCATAAGGAATCCTGTTAATTCAAATAGGTAGGTTTGGATAGGCTAAGTGTAACAGAAAAGGTTTGGATGCGGGAACGCTACTATATTCGGAGTTGGGAGTCCACACATCGAGAGTGACGCAGGAGCGAGTAGGGAATTTTTTAAAGTCTTCGACTCGCTTAAAGAGATCCCCAACTCACTTGTTCCTCGTTCTTGAGGATGGCAGCAGATAGAGAGATAAACACTGGTTTTCCACCGGATGAAGTCTGTTCTCTATCCTCGACTCTCGCCCTCGCTTCTTTCTCAAAGAACCTATTGCTTAACTTCAATACATCCCCTATAATTCGCGCTTCTCGTGTCGGCTGAATCAGAGATTGGCTGGCACAATGTTTAACTTACTCTTATCAGGAGAGAATTATGTCTCTGAATGCAGAAACTAAAGCAGCAATCGTTGCAGAATACGCACGCGCTGAAGGCGATACTGGTTCACCAGAAGTACAAGTAGCTCTACTAACTGCTTCTATCAACCACCTTCAAGGTCACTTTAAAGCACACAAAGGCGATCACCACAGCCGTCGTGGTCTTCTACGTATGGTTTCTAGCCGTCGTAAGCTTCTTGACTACCTGAAAGGTAAAGACCTTTCTCGTTACCAAGACCTAATCAAGCGTCTAGGCCTACGTCGCTAATCAGCGGCTGCATAGAACAGTTTGTCGAAAAAGGGGCTTTTAGCCCCTTTTTTGTTGCCCGTTACTTATTTTGGTTGGTATAGCTTAGCCAAACCGAATTTATCTCGCTATACTACGCCCCGCATACTTCCAATACTGATATCAGTATTGAAAGTGTCAGTAATAAGCTCACTGCATTACAGTCAACCACGTCGACCAAAGGGTCGCGACTATTCAAAATGAATTCAGCTTTTCTCAGTTCATTTTTACTAGTCGCGATTTGTAATGCCTTGAGTATCAACTAATACACTCTGAGCAAGTCATGACTGATGAGCTTAGAAACAAGGAATAACAATGTTCGAAAAACCAGTTGTTAAAACGTTCCAGTACGGTAACCACACAGTTACTCTTGAAACTGGCGTTATCGCACGTCAAGCTACGGCTGCAGTTATGGTTACAATGGACGATACAGCAGTATTCGTTTCAGTTGTCGGTAAGAAAGAGGCAGTAGAAGGTCAAGACTTCTTCCCACTAACAGTAAACTACCAAGAGCGTACTTACGCTGCTGGTAAAATCCCTGGTGGTTTCTTTAAACGTGAAGGCCGTCCATCTGAAGGTGAAACACTAACGGCTCGTCTAATCGACCGTCCAATTCGCCCACTGTTCCCAGATGCATTCAAAAACGAAGTTCAGGTTATCGCGACAGTAATGTCTGTAAACCCAGACGTTCAACCAGATATGGTAACAATGATCGGTACTTCTGCGGCTCTTGCTATCTCTGGTATCCCGTTCAACGGTCCTATCGGTGCAGCACGTGTTGGTCACATCGACGGTCAACTAGTTCTGAACCCAAGCAACACTGAGCTAGAAACATCTAAGCTTGACCTAGTGGTTGCTGGTACTGAAGGTGCTGTTCTTATGGTTGAGTCTGAAGCAGACAACCTAACTGAAGAAGAGATGCTTTCTGCCGTTGTATTTGGTCACGACCAACAGCAAGTTGTTATTAAAGCGATCAACGAATTTGCCGCTGAAGTAGCGACTCCAGCTTGGGATTGGGTTGCTCCTGAAGAGAACACAGCGCTTGTAACTAAGATCGCTGAGCTAGCAGAAGCTAAACTGGTTGAAGCTTACCAGATCACTGAGAAGATGGCTCGTTACGACCGCATCCACGAGATCGCTGGTGAAGTAAACGAAGTGCTGCTTGCTGAAGATCCAGAAGCGAACACTAAAGAAATCCACACTATCTTCCACGATCTAGAGAAGACAGTTGTACGCCGTAGCATTATTGCGGGTAACCCACGTATTGATGGTCGTGAAAAAGACATGGTTCGTGCACTAGATGTACGTACTGGTGTTCTTCCGCGTACTCACGGCAGCTCATTATTTACTCGTGGTGAAACTCAGGCAGTAGTAACGGCTACACTAGGTACGCAACGCGATGCTCAAATCATCGATGAGCTTACCGGTGAGCGTAAAGATCACTTCTTACTACACTACAACTTCCCTCCATACTGTGTTGGCGAAACTGGCTTCGTAGGCTCTCCTAAGCGTCGTGAGATCGGCCACGGTAAACTGGCTAAGCGTGGTATTGCTGCGGTAATGCCATCTGTAGATGAGTTCCCATACACGGTACGTGTTGTATCAGAAATCACAGAATCTAACGGTTCTTCTTCAATGGCTTCTGTATGTGGTACGTCTCTAGCGCTGATGGATGCAGGTGTTCCAATCAAAGCATCGGTTGCAGGTATCGCAATGGGTCTTGTTAAAGAAGGCGACGACTTCGTTGTTCTTTCTGACATCCTTGGTGACGAAGACCACCTAGGTGATATGGACTTTAAGGTAGCAGGTACTAACGATGGTATCACTGCACTGCAAATGGACATCAAGATCGAAGGTATCACTAAAGAGATCATGCAAATTGCACTTAACCAAGCGCAAGGTGCACGCAAGCACATCCTATCTGTAATGGATGAAGCGATTTCTGGTGCTCGTGACGATATTTCTGAGTTTGCTCCGCGTATTCACACAATGAAGATCAGCGCTGAGAAGATCAAAGACGTTATCGGTAAAGGTGGCGCTGTTATCCGTGCTCTAACTGAAGAGACAGGTACAACTATCGAAATCGAAGACGACGGTACAATTAAGATTGCTGCAACTGAAGGTACAGCGGCGAAAGAAGCAATCCGCCGTATCGAAGAGATCACTGCAGAAGTTGAAGTAGGTCGTATCTACACCGGTAAAGTAGCGCGTCTAGCAGACTTCGGTGCATTCGTTACAATCTTGCCTGGTAAAGATGGTCTAGTACACATCTCTCAAATTGCTGACAAGCGTGTTGAGAAAGTGTCTGACTACCTAGCTGAAGGTCAAGAAGTTCAAGTGAAAGTACTTGAAATTGACCGCCAAGGCCGCGTTCGTCTAAGCATGAAAGAAGCGGTTGAAAAGACAGAAGAAGCGGCTACTGAAGAGAAGCCAGCAACTGACGCATAATGCGAAGCAATTAAACTGGCTGGTTCGGTGAATTAGCCAATTTTGCTAAAAGCATGTTATAAAGGGAGCACTAGGCTCCCTTTTTTAATGCGGATGACGCTAGGTAGAAGGCTTAGCAACAGGAGTATTTATTTGTGAAATGGTTTCAAACTGCAACACTTAGCCTTGCTTTGTTAGTAACAGCAGGTTGTGCGTCAACATCGAGCCAACAAGCTGAGTGGGTGTTACCTCCAATGGTTGAGGCGCTTCAACCGAGCTTGCAGCAAGAGGTTCAGATCGCACGTTTAAGTCAACTACTTGGTCGAACCGATTTACCCAACGAAACGCGCGCTAAAATACTCTATGAAAGAGGGAATTACTACGACAGCGTGGGGCTGAGAAACCTTGCTAGATTAGACTATGAGCAGTCGCTTGCCATTTACCCGGCTCAAGCTGATCTGTTCAATTTGCTCGGCGTTTACTTTACCGAGAAGAGAAATTTTGATGCCGCCTATGATGCGTTTGATTCAGCTTTAGAGCTTGCACCGGATAACAGCTACGCCGCTCGCAACAGAGCAATTGCGCTCTATTATGGTGGTCGTTTTGATCTCGCTTTAGAAGAGATGCAACAGCAGTATGAGCAAGACTCAAGCGACCCGTTCAGTGCTTTATGGCTCTATATCATTAAGTCTAAGCTCTCGCCTGAGGTGGCGAAGCAAGAGCTAGAGCAGAGCTATCAAAACCGCAATGATAAGTGGGGTTGGATTATGGTTGCGCTGACTTTGGGTGAAGTGTCTGAAAAACAAGCCTTTAAAGCAATTGTTGAAAGCACGCGCGATAAAGTCGTTCTTGCCCAGCACCTAACAGAAGCCTATTTCTACTTAGGTAAGCGCTACCAACAAGGTGATTCAGAGCAAGATATTGCAAAAGCGATCTCTTTTTATCGGCTCGCAATCTCATTCAATGTGTTTGAGTATGTTGAGCATCGTTACGCGATATTAGAGCTGACAAATATCTATGAAGACCTCCAAGCGCAAGTGATTGCGAGAGCGAAAGCACAACAAGCGGCTAATCGGCTTGATTAGCAAATCTAATGCAGATTAGAAAAGCGCTGGTATCAGCGCTTTTTTATTGCTTGTTAAAAAAAATGGCGTACTATAGTTAGCTTAGCTAACTAAATGGATTTGGCGATGAGTTTGGAAACTAGCTTGATAGAACTCGAGCGCTTTTGCTCTAAGGCTTGGCGCGTATATGCGAAAGAAGATCCCTTGTCATTGCTCAGCTTCAATGAGTTCGATTACCTGCGTGTTGTGCAATCTTGCCCTGAAGGTATTCGCATTACAGACCTTGCTGACGAGATAAAAGTGACTAAGCCTTCTGCCTCTAACATGGTGGTAAGGTTGGAGAAAAAAGGGTTAGTTAAGCGTACTTCTTGCCATGAAGATGCTCGGGCAAAAAAGGTTGTCTTAACAGAAAGTGCGATGCAAGCGATGTCGCTAGAGCAGGTTGTTTATCAAGAAGTGGCGCAAGTCATGAACGCTAAATTATCAGAGCAAGAAGCGGAGCAATTGGTTCGCTTGTTGAAAAAGTCATTATCTACTTAAATTTAACTATTTAGTTAGCCTTGCTAACTAGTAAAGAGAAACATGAAAAGTTCCATTTATAAACAGTTTTGGAAATACACTATCCCAACCGTGGCAGCGATGCTGGTTAACGGCTTATATCAAGTGGTAGATGGAATTTTTATCGGTCGATATGTCGGTGCCGATGGTCTGGCTGGGATCAATGTTGCGTGGCCTGTTATTGGTACCATTTTAGGTATTGGTATGCTGTTAGGGGTCGGTACTGGTGCTTTGGCTTCCATTCGTCAAGGGGAAGGAGATAACTTAGGGGCAAAACAGTCGCTGACAACGGGTCTGTCGCTCTTAGTGGTATTAGCTCCCTTAGTTTCGATTGTGTTGTACTTCTTTTCCGATAGCTTCCTACATTGGCAAGGGGCAGAGGGACGCGTTTTTGACTTAGGACTACAATATTTACAAATTTTGATTGGGGCATGTATTTTTACGTTAGGCTCCATCGCGATGCCGTTTTTATTGCGCAACGACGATAGCCCAAACCTAGCAACACTCTTGATGGTCATTGGCGCCTGTATCAATATTATTCTCGATTACTTGATGATTGCAGTCTGGGGCTGGGAATTGGCAGGAGCAGCGTTGGCGACAGCGATTGCTCAGGCTGTTGTTACCTTGCTTGGCTTCGGCTACTTTTTCTCATCGAGAGCGAAATTGAGACTAAAATGTTTCGATTTACGTTTGAAACTTTCGGTCGTGCCACAAATATTTGCCATCGGTACATCGAGCTTTTTTATGTACGCCTATGGCTCGGTAATGGTTGCCGTGCATAATAGCCTCTTTGCTCAATATGGTGATGTACTGATTATCGGGGCGTACGCGATATTGGGCTACATTATTACGGTTTATTATCTGACTGTTGAAGGGATTGCCAACGGGATGCAACCATTGGTGAGCTTTAATCACGGTGCGGGAAATCAAGCCAATATACGCAAACTGCTTAAGGTCGCTATGACAACCTCGATCTTAGTGGGCATTGTGTTTATCGTGGTATTAAATGCGTTTCCTCGTGAGTTTGTTTCGGTGTTTAACTCTACCGATACTGAGCTTATCGAGAACACCGTACTTGGTATTCGCTTGCACATGTTTACTCTATTCTTAGATGGCTTTCTAGTTGTCTCAGGGGCTTACTATCAAGCGATTAATAAAGGCAGTAAGGCGCTCTTTGTTACCATAGGTAATATGTTAGTTCAGTTACCATTCCTATATATGATGCCTAAATTTTTTGGTGTACCGGGGATATGGGTTGCCTACCCACTTTCAAATATCGCTTTGAGTATCGTTGTCATCATTCTTCTGCTGAAAGATTTACGCCAGTTCAGAGAGTTACAACCACAACAAGCCGTGGCATGATATTACAAAGGGCTCTGTTGAGCCCTTTATTGTTTGCAATTTTGGTGGTGAGTTAGACAGTTTTAACTTCTAGCCCAGCCAGTTGATGCCAGTAACCATTGCATTGTCGGCTCTCTATTTTGCCTGGGTTGTTCCCATGCTCGTTCGCTCGAAATTTATCTACTTGCGAGAAGGTATCAATACCGAGTGGGCTTAAACGCACAACATCGACTAACCCCTGCATGCTGGGTAGGTCGTTGATAAGGTTATAACAGTAGCCGGACTGAGTCTGGATACCATTGAGGTTAAATACCTCTTGCCCCTCCTGACTGCTGACTTGAATCCCCGTAGGGTATCGAATACAACAAGTTTCGCAATCGTCTTTGGCTTTGTTCTCGGCGCGAGCTGTAAAGCAACGAGCTGAGTAGGCGAGTGGCAAATAGCCGTGACTGAATACCTCTACTTCGAATTTGCCTCGAATTCCAATTTCATCGCATTGGCCTAGTACATTGCCTAACCATTCACGTGACAACTCAACCGGCATGCACCAGCGAGTCATACCTTGTTTTAAGAACAAGTTTAAGGTGTGCGCGTTGTAGGTATTAACAGCAGGGCCGACAACGAAAGGTACTTTACGCTCAGAGGCAAGTTGAATCGCAGAGACATCGTTGGCTTCAATGGCGAAATCACCATTGTCGATATACTTCTTCATCACGTTGACTTCACTTGGTGCTTCGAGCAATGCCATTGTGGAAAGTACCACTTGTTTGCCGACACCGCTTAGTTCTTTAGCAATCTCAAACCAGTGGGCGGGTTTCATCTCGCGTCGTTTTGAACAAACGCTCTCTCCAAGGTAGACGATATCCGCCGAGCTGGTTTTTGCTTGCTCATAAAACGCTTCGACATCTTGTCTTGGCCAGAAGTAAAGTAGCGGACCAAGTGCGTATTTCATGTTGTTTTCCATTCTTTCCTCTGCTGCTAACTGGTCTACTGCCATTTGCGGTGGTAAGCACCAAGCGTGGTTTGCGTGCCTTCTGACACGTTTGCTAGTGTGGCATCCCAGCTTGGCTCAACTTGATAGTTGTCTGGATTGGCTAAGTAACGGTCGATGGCGGCGCGCCATGTTCGGGTTACTTGCTCAACATAAGCGGGGCTACGTTGGCGGCCTTCTATTTTTACTGACGCGACATTGGCTGCGAAAAGTTCAGGCAGCATAGAAAGTGTGTTTAAACTGGTCGGTTCTTCGAGCGCATGATATGCCTTGGTCTGCTCTTGTAAGTCGGCAGTAAAGCGCCCCTTGCACAACGTAGGGTAACCCGCATTTTCACCATCACTATAACGATCAATCAGGATATCGTTGAGTCGTGACTCTAGCCCCTGATTGGTTTCTTGCCAGCGAACATATTTGGCAGGCGAGCAAGCACCAACCGTATTTGGCGATTCCCCTGTCATATAGGAAGAAAGGTAACAGCGACCTTCAGACATAATACACAGGCTACCAAAAGCAAATACTTCTAGCTCGACATCACTGGTCATATTGCGCGATAGCTGCTTAACCTGATGAATAGAGAGTACACGCGGTAGTACCACTCGCTTGACGTTAAAGTTCTGTTTGTAGAAATCAATGGCCGCGACGTTAGTAGCAGAAGCTTGCACAGAAAGGTGAAGCTCGAGTTGTGGGTACTTTTGTGCGGCGTATTCTAACACTGCGATATCAGCAACAATTAATGCATCAACCCCGTTACCTGCTGCTCGGTCTACGGCTTCAGTCCAACGTTCAAACCCATTCGGATGAGCGAAGGTGTTTAGCGCAACGTGGATTTTTTTGTTGTTAGCGTGGACATATTGAACGGCTTTTTCGAGTTTCTTACCCGTAAAGTTCAAACCGGCAAAGTGGCGGGCATTGGTATCATCTTTAAAGCCGATGTATACCGCGTCAGCGCCACAATCAATTGCCGTTTTTAAGGCAGGCAAATTACCTGCTGGGCATAGGAGTTCCATTGCTCGCACCATGACTGTCTATTCTGAATTTGCAGAGCATTTTATGAAGAAATATGAACGGCAAATTTGATATACAGCAGGTTTGCGTGAGTTTCTGGTTTATTTACTCAAATAGGGTTAGTTCTTGTGGCGACGATTTTGTGCAAACAACTCTTCCACTTCTTGCCTTGGCTGTGGACGGTAGAAATGAAAGCCTTGAATTGAGTGACAGTTAAGGTTAGACAGCAGAGTGGCTTGTTGCTGAGTTTCGACACCTTCTGCAACCACCGTTAAGTCCAGAGACTTACCCAGGTTGATGATATTTTCTATCACGGTAATCTGTTTAGGTAGCGTATCGATATCAGAGATAAAGGCGCGATCGATTTTAAGCTCATCGATTGGGAAGCGAGCTAAGTAAGAGAGGGATGAGTAACCCGTACCAAAGTCATCGATCGATAGAGCAAACCCAAGTTTCTTGATGGCATTAAGCATTTGTAGGGTGTGCTCGCTGTCGCTCATTACTGCGCTTTCAGTCAGCTCAAAGGTTATACAGGCAGGATCGAGTTCAGTTGTACGCAGCAGTTTTTCCATATAGTCGATAAGCTTGGGGTTACCGAACTGTTCAGGAGACAAGTTGATTGCCACACGACCAGGTAAGATACCTTGTAGTTTCCAGCGCTTAACCGTACTAAAAACGTCGCGCATTACGACGCGACCGAGATGTTCGATCAAACCAGCTCGTTCCGCAACAGGTATAAAAGCGCCAGGGCTGATATAGCCTTCTACAGGGTGTTTCCAACGGATCAGTGCTTCAGCACCGTTAATGCTAAAATCGCGGGCGTTAACTTTAGGCTGATACCAAACTTCTAAACCGTTTTGCTGTAGCGCTTTTTGTAGCTCGATCTCAAGCCAGAGACGCATTCGCGCTTCTTTGTTCATCTGATCATTAAATTTGATCAAACGGTTACGACCGCGATCTTTCGCTTCGTACATGGCTGTGTCGGCGTTTTGCAATAAGATTCGCGCATCATTACCGTCACCAGGATAAGCGACACTACCAATCGAACACGCTAAGCGCTTGCTAAAATGGTGTAGATCAAAGGGCTGGTTAATCAGGGAGATAATTCGCTCAGACAGCATTTCTGCCATGCGATTGTTTTCCGGTTCAGGCAAGATAATGCCAAACTCGTCGCCGCCCAAGTGCCCCAACACCGCTTGTTGTGGTAACAAACGCTTTAAGCGTGAAGAGACTTCTTTGATCACCTTGTCACCAATGTGATGACCTAGCGAGTCATTGATATTCTTAAAGTTATCAATATCGAGGTAGAGCATGATTAACGGCGTTTCGTTATGGATCAATTGCTCTAAACGTTTGGTAAAGCCAAATCGGTTGTACAGGCCTGTTAGCGAGTCGAGATGAATATCTTCTTGCTTGCTGGTGGCGAGTGCAGTGGGGGCAGACTCGGCATCTTGAATCAGAATAAGTTGTGAGTCACTGCCAAGAATCATCGCTGCATCAGCCTGTAAGTGAACTTTTCGTTCAAAACCACAACGAGGGCTGGTTAAACAGGTCAGTGGGGTTTCCCCAAGCATGCCGGCGAATGATTCAGAAAAAACGGTCTTAGTTTTTTCATCAACAAACAAACGCGATAAGCTTTCCCCAAGTACATCTTGGATAGAATCGAATCCCAATAACCTTAAGGCGGCAGGGTTTGCGGAAAGAATGCAGTCATCCTCGACTAAAAAAATGCCCTCTGGCAAAAGTGAGGTGAGCTTGGCAAACTTTCCTTCTGACTCTTCAAGTGAGCGAATTAAGATTTGCTTTTCGGAGGTATCAAGAGCGTGGAAAATGACATGCTCGATTTTACCTTCGGTTTCAATGGGGGAAAGATTGAAATGTAGGCTTGTCTCTAAGTCGAGATCGCCCATGGTCATCTCTGCTTCTATTGACTCACCTTTAAATGCCCTTTGATAATAAGGCTTAAGGTGCTCATAAAACTGCTGACCCATGATTTGACTATCGCACATGCCAATCAGTTCAGTCGGAGTTAGCCCTGCGATATCGCAATAGCGGCCATTAACCATTGCATAGTTATGCTGGTTATCCAAAATGGCGAAAAAAAACGGACTATTGGCCGTAATTTTTGTAAACCAGTGCTGAATTTGTTGCGATAGCATCAAGTTTTTTCCGACTCTCCAAAGAGCAAATTATCCACTAGGGAGCGAATGTGAGTGATGTGTTAACTATAACTGTCCTTGCGCAGAGTTTAAAGAGTTAAGGCTTAGCGCAGATTCTTTGATAAATAACAGGAATACCTAGTCAAACATCCTCTATGATGAGTAATTCTAGCTAACAAAGTAACGGATATCTCGCGTGATTAACAAGATTCGCACTCAACTAGTTCAAAATGCCGCATCAATTTTGCGATCTCCAGTCCACTTCTTGCCTCAAATTGTACAAAAAAAAGCCTTGCTTGAAGGGCTTAAAACTGTGTTTAAAGAAGCACTTGAAGACGGTGACTTCGAATTTCTCGAAGGTAAGTGGTTAAGAGTTGAAGTAAAAGATCTGCAATTGAGTTGGCTAATTAGTTATGAAAACGAGCAAATTGTCGTTGCAGATAAAGTAGTGCAAGAGGATGTTTTGTTTAGTGGTTGTCTTAACGACTTGGTACTTATCGCGGGTCGTAAAGAAGATCCAGACACCTTATTCTTTCAGCGCCGCCTAACGATTGAAGGAGATACTGAGTTGGGACTAGAGGTAAAGAACCTTATGGATAGTGTCGATCTAGAATCTTTGCCAAAACCTCTGCAAACCTTATTAAATCAGCTAGCCGATTTTGTGCAAAAAGGCTTACAATCGCCTGCAACACATAATGAGGTAGCAAATGCTTATTCGAACTGAAGCGCCGGCAGATATTCTTGCCATTGATCGATTACTGAAATCGACGTTTGAAACAGAGGCTGAAGCTAATTTAGTCATGAAGCTAAGAGAAAATAGTCGCCGCACATTGTCATTAGTCGGCTGTAATGACGAGGGTGAAGTGGTTGGCTATGTTTTATTTAGCCCAGTTACGCTAGAAGGCAGTGATTTGAACTGGCAAGGTTTGGCGCCCTTAGCGGTTGATGAAAAGTATCGCAATCAAGGCCTAGCGGCTGAAATGGTCAAAGAAGGGCTATCTTCTTTGCGCGAGTTTGGTTACCCCGCTTGCGTTGTTTTGGGTAACCCTGCTTATTATGGTCGCTTTGGTTTTATCGACAGTGAAAAACATCAAATGCGTTGTCAATGGGACGTACCGCAGGGGGCATTTCAAGTTCTGTCGTTGGTAGAAGGCGAGTTTGACCATCGCTCCGGTCTAATCGAGTACTGCCCAGAATTTTCAGAGCTTTAATTTCAAATGGGTCAATGCACAGTACTTAATGTGTACTTTTGTCCTTTTTTTGACCGCTTAGCTCTCAACATGTACTTTTTTGAAAAAATCTACTTGTCAGCGTAATCGGCTTTCGCTAGTATTGCTCGGCCTTCGATAAGGAGGTCGCTAGCCTTGTTCAAAAATGTCTTTCAAAGAGTTTTCGAGCGGCGCTGGCTCAACAATTTGGAACATAGGTGGAAATCATGTTTACAGTTCTACTTGTGATTTACCTGTTGGCAGCGGTTGGTGTAATCGGCCTAGTGCTGATTCAACAAGGTAAAGGCGCAGATATGGGAGCCTCATTCGGTGCAGGCGCATCAAACACAGTGTTTGGCGCAAGCGGCTCAGGTAATTTCCTAACCCGAATGACTGCAATTTTTGCAACAGTATTTTTCATCCTTAGCTTGGTACTTGGTAATATGTCTACACATAAAACTGAGTCACAATGGGTAGACCCATCTCAAGGTCAAGTTATCCAGCAAGCTGACGATGCGAGTGAAATTCCAGCCCCTCAAGGCGACGAAATTCCTCAATAAGCTATTTTCTAGCTGAAAAATAGAATTAGCTGCCGAGATGGTGAAATTGGTAGACACGCTAGCATGAGGTGCTAGTGCCTTAGGTGTGAGGGTTCGAGTCCCTCTCTCGGCACCATTGATTTACAAACTTGTAAAACACCTTGGAGAGCGTATAATGCTCGACAAGTCGGACGCGGGGTGGAGCAGCTTGGTAGCTCGTCGGGCTCATAACCCGAAGGTCGTCGGTTCAAATCCGGCCCCCGCAACCAAATCCTCTAAGGATTAGGACAAGTTTGCGCAATAGCAATATTGCGAGTTAAGTGGCATAGATATCACTTAACGTATCAGGGTCCAGCAACAAAAAACCCCGACTTTTCGGGGTTTTTTGTTATCTGAATTTTCTAATTGAGAATTTGGAGCTTTGCTTGGAATTTAAATTGGGCTCTGAGCCCTTTTTTTGTTTCTGGAGTGGTTTAAATGACTGGTTTAGAAAGACAACTTACTGAAATGCTTGAAGCTCCTGTAGCAGCATCAGGTTATGAGTTAGTTGGATTAGAATTTGTTCGCGCAGGTGAACACTCAACGTTACGTATCTTCATTGATCACGAGAACGGTATTAATGTTGAAGATTGTGCTGAAGTTAGCCGCCAGGTTAGCGCGGTAATGGACGTTGAAGATCCAATCACAGTGGCTTACAACCTTGAAGTGTCTTCACCAGGTTTAGAAAGACCACTATTCAAAGCAGCACACTATGAACAATTTATTGGTCACGAGGTAAGCATCGTTTTGAAGATGGCTGTAGGCAACCGTCGCAAGTGGAAAGGTGTAATCCACTCCGTTGATGGTGAAACTATCTCAGTTACTGTTGAAGGTAACGAGGAAGAGTTTGCCCTAAGCAATATTTCAAAAGCTAACCTGATCCCTAAATTTTAATTAAAGTCTTAGAGGCTATTTAAAATGAGTAAAGAAATTTTAGCGGTAGTAGAAGCGGTATCGAACGAGAAAGCGGTACCTCGTGAGCGTATCTTTGAAGCCCTAGAAATTGCTCTGGCTACTTCTACCAAGAAGAAACACGAAATGGAAATCGATGTTCGTGTTGAAATTGACCGTAAAACGGGTGAATTCGAAACATTCCGTCGTTGGTTGATTGTCGAAGACGTTGAGAGCCCAACTAAAGAGATCTCTCTAGAAGCTGCTAAGTTTGAAAACGAAGAGCTTGAACTAGGCGACTACGTTGAAGATGATATCGAATCGGTAACCTTTGACCGTATTACCACTCAGACTGCTAAGCAAGTTATCGTACAAAAAGTACGTGAAGCTGAGCGTGCACAAATTGTTGAACAGTTTATCGACAACGAAGGCGAGTTAGTGACTGGTGTGGTTAAGAAAGTTAACCGCGAAACAGTGGTTCTTGACCTAGGTAACAATGCGGAAGCAGTGATCCTACGTGACGACCAACTTCCTCGTGAAAACTTCCGTCCAGGCGACCGTGTTCGTGGTCTTCTGTACAAAGTGGCTCCAGAAGCGCGTGGTTTCCAGCTATTTGTTACTCGTTCTAAGTCAGAAATGCTGGCTGAGTTATTCCGCGTAGAAGTTCCTGAAATCGCTGAAGAGATCATCGAGCTGAAAGGCGCGGCACGCGATCCAGGTTCTCGTGCAAAAATTGCTGTTAAAACAAATGACAAACGTATTGACCCTGTGGGTGCGTGTGTTGGTATGCGTGGGGCGCGTGTGCAAGCCGTTTCTGGCGAGCTTGGCGGTGAGCGTATCGATATCGTACTTTGGGACGATAACCCAGCGCAATTTGTTATCAATGCTATGGCGCCTGCAGATGTTGCTTCTATCATTGTTGATGAAGATACAAACGCGATGGACATCGCGGTTGAAGCAGACAACCTAGCACAAGCAATCGGCCGCAATGGTCAAAACGTACGTCTTGCATCTCAACTGACTGGTTGGGAACTAAACGTAATGACAGTTGAAGATCTTCACAAGAAACACGCTGAAGAATCTCAAGCTGCAATCGAAAGCTTCATGAAGCACCTAGATATTGAAGAAGACTTCGCTCAACTACTAGTTGAAGAAGGCTTCTCTACTCTAGAAGAAGTGGCTTACGTACCAGTAAACGAGCTTCTAGAAGTTGACGGCCTAGATGAAGATCTAGTCGAAGAACTACGTAATCGTGCTAAGAATGCACTAACTACTCTTGCTCTTGCACAAGAAGAGTCTTTTGAAGGTGTTGAGCCTGCCGAAGACCTGCTTGGCCTTGAGGGTCTAGAGCGTGAGATGGCATTTAAACTGGCAGCTAAAGGTGTGGCAACACTAGAAGACCTAGCTGATCAGGGTATCGATGATATCGAAGGTATTGAAGGTCTAACCGAAGAACGTGCGGGTGAGCTAATTATGGCAGCTCGTAACATTTGTTGGTTCGGCGACGACGAATAATTTCAGCAAGGAGAAAGCGGATGACACAAATTACTGTTAAGGCACTGAGTGAAGAAATTGGTACTCCAGTGGACCGCTTAATTGAACAACTTGCTGACGCTGGCATGAATAAAGCGGGTAGTGATCAAGTTACTGATGAAGAAAAGCAGAAACTTTTGACTCACCTTAAGAAAGAGCACGGCGACACATCTGGTGACGCGGAGCCAACTCGCTTAACTCTACAGCGTAAAACTCGCAGCACACTAAGCGTTAACGCTGGTGGTGGCAAGAGTAAGGATGTTCAAGTAGAGGTGCGTAAAAAGCGCACTTATGTGAAGCGCAGCATTATCGAAGACGACGCGAAACGTGAGGCTGAGGAAGCAGCAAATCGTGAAGCGGAAGAGCTTGCGAAGCGTGAGGCTGAAGAGCAAGCGAAACGTGAAGCTGCAGAGAAAGCAAAACGCGAGGCCGAAGAGAAAGCGAAGCGAGAAGCGGATGCAAAACGCGACGCTGAAGAAAAGGCTAAACGCGCCCAAGCTGATAAGGCTAAGAAAGACATGAATGCAAAAAATGCGGAAGCTAATACGCAAGCGAAAAAAGAAGCTGACGAGCTGAAGCGTCGTCAGGAAGAAGAAGCCCAACGTAAAGCGGAAGAAGAAGCTGCGAAGCTTGTTGAAGAAGCACGTAAACTCGCTGAAGAGAATGAAGCTCGTTGGAGTGAAGAAGAGAAGAAGAAGAAAGAGTTAGAAAATTCTGACTACCATGTAACGACTTCTACTTACGCTCGTGAAGCTGAAGATGCAGCTGACCGTAAAGAAGAAGGTGGCCGTCGCAAGAAGAAGAAAAAAGCTTCTGGCAACGATGACCAAAACCGTGGCGGTCGTAACCAACGTGGTGGCCGAGGCCGCAACAAAGGTAAACTAGCTAAGCCAACTTCAATGCAGCAAGGTTTCGATAAGACAGCCACTGTTGCGAAAGCTGACGTTGTTATCGGTGAAACGATTGTCGTATCAGAGCTTGCTAACAAGATGTCTGTGAAAGGCACTGAAGTTATCAAAGTAATGATGAAGATGGGCGCAATGGCGACTATCAACCAGGTTATTGACCAAGAAACAGCAGCGCTTGTTGCTGAAGAAATGGGTCATAAAGTCATCCTGCGTAAAGAGAACGAGCTAGAAGAAGCGGTACTATCCGATCGTGATAACAACGCTGAAGCGGTTCCACGTGCGCCAGTTGTGACTATCATGGGTCACGTTGACCACGGTAAAACGTCGACTCTTGACTACATCCGTAAAGCACACGTTGCTTCGGGCGAAGCCGGCGGTATTACCCAGCACATCGGTGCATACCACGTAGAAACTGATAACGGTATGATTACCTTCCTTGATACTCCTGGACACGCAGCGTTTACTGCTATGCGTGCTCGTGGTGCTCAAGCGACAGATATCGTTGTACTAGTTGTTGCAGCAGACGATGGTGTAATGCCACAAACAATCGAAGCGATTCAGCACGCGAAAGCGGCTGGCGTTCCTCTGATTGTTGCTGTGAACAAGATCGATAAAGAAGACGCGAACCCAGATAACGTTAAGAATGAGCTAGCTCAGTACGACGTTATTCCTGAAGAGTGGGGCGGTGAGAACATGTTCGTTCACATCTCTGCGAAACAGGGTACAAACATCGAAGGTCTTCTAGAAACTATTCTTCTACAATCTGAAGTTCTAGAGCTTACAGCGGTTGAAGAAGGCATGGCGTCTGGTGTGGTTGTTGAATCTCGTCTAGATAAAGGTCGTGGTCCAGTTGCAACCGTACTTGTTCAATCTGGTACGCTAAACAAAGGCGATATCGTACTTTGTGGCCAAGAATACGGTCGTGTTCGTGCAATGCGCGATGAAAACGGTCAAGAAGTAACGACTGCGGGCCCATCTATCCCTGTAGAGATCTTAGGTCTTTCAGGTGTACCTGCTTCAGGTGATGAAGCGACAGTTGTACGTGATGAGCGTAAAGCGCGTGAAGTAGCGAACTACCGTCAAGGTAAATTCCGTGAAGTGAAACTTGCACGTCAACAGAAAGCTAAACTAGAGAACATGTTCTCTAACATGGCTGCAGGTGAAGTTGCAGAGTTGAACGTTGTTCTTAAAGCTGACGTACAGGGTTCTGTAGAAGCGATTTCTGACTCGCTACTTAAGCTTTCGACTGACGAAGTAAAAGTGAACATCGTAGGTTCTGGTGTTGGTGGTATTACAGAAACTGACGCCGTACTAGCCGCAGCATCTAACGCTATCATCTTAGGCTTTAACGTTCGTGCAGACGCGACAGCTCGCCGTACTGTTGAGAACGAAAACCTAGACCTTCGTTACTACTCAATCATTTACCAATTGATTGACGAAGTGAAACAAGCGATGGGCGGTATGCTTGCTCCAGAATTCAAGCAAGAGATCATTGGTCTTGCTGAAGTACGTGATGTATTTAAGTCACCTAAACTGGGCGCAATCGCAGGTTGTATGGTTACTGAAGGTACCATCAAGCGTAACAACCCTATTCGTGTTCTACGTGAAAACGTTGTTATTTACGAAGGTGAACTAGAGTCACTACGTCGCTTTAAAGATGACGTACAAGAAGTTAAGAACGGCTACGAGTGTGGTATCGGCGTTAAGAACTACAATGATGTTCGCGTTGGAGACCAAATCGAAGTATTCGAAATCGTAGAAGTTAAACGTACTCTTGACTAATTGACGGTAATTACTTGCTTAGTTATTGATAAGTAAGCAGTAGTTGGTTGTTGAATACACCATGGGGGGCTGGAAATTATCCATCCCCCCATTCTTTCTAATAAGAGAAAAGACATGTCAAAAGAATTTAGCCGCACGCAGCGTGTTGCACAGCAGCTGCAAAAAGAACTTGCGATGATCCTTCAGCGCGAAGTTCGTGATTCTCGCCTAGGTATGGTGACCATTTCTGATGTAGAAGTGTCACGTGACCTAGCTTATGCAAAAGTATTCGTTACTTTCCTGTGCGTTGGTGAACAAACACCAGAATCTTGCCTTGAGGCTCTACGTGAGCATGAAGTTCACATTCGTATGATGCTAGGCAAGCGCATTCGTCTACGCCTAACGCCTGAAGTGCGTTTTTACTACGACAATACTCTTGTTGAGGGTATGCGTATGTCGAACCTAGTATCAGAAGTTGTTAGCGAGGATAAGCGCAAACAACACGATTCTGGTCGTGACGAAGAGCAGGCAGGTGAAGAGTAATGGCTCGTCGTCGTAAAGGTCGTCCAATTAATGGTGTAATCCTACTGGATAAGCCAACAGGCATTTCATCTAATGATGCGCTGCAAAAAGTAAAGCGAATTTACTTTGCAGAAAAAGCAGGTCATACCGGTGCTCTGGATCCCCTAGCGACAGGTATGCTACCAATCTGTCTTGGTGAGGCAACTAAGTTTTCTCAGTTCCTATTGGACTCTGATAAGCGTTACCGAGTGATTGCTAAGCTAGGCGAGCGTACCGATACCTCTGACTCAGATGGTGAAGTGGTTGAGACTCGACCAGTGAATGTATCACTAGATAAACTTGAAGCTTGTATCGACAAGTTTCGTGGTGAATCTGACCAAGTACCGTCTATGTTTTCGGCACTGAAATACCAAGGTAAGCCGCTTTACGAATATGCCCGTCAAGGTATTGAAGTACCTCGTGAAGCTCGCAAGATCACAGTATACGAAATCGTACTGCATCGCTTTGAAGGTGATGAAGTCGAGATGGAAGTCCACTGCTCTAAAGGCACTTACATCCGTACCATCGTAGATGATTTGGGTGAAATGCTGGGTTGTGGTGCTCACGTCACTATGTTGCGTCGTACTGGGGTTGCCAAATATCCATATGAAAAAATGGTAACGCTAGAGCAGCTCAATGAGCTTTTGGATCAAGCGCATCGCGATGAAGTTGCACCGAAAGAGCGACTCGATCCTCTGTTGTTACCTATGGATACGGCAGTAGAAGACCTACCAGAAGTTAACTTGAATGCTGAACTGACTAATTTGGTTCAGCACGGTATGCCAGTTCAAGTGTTTGGCGCACCAGAGGGCACACCACTGCGTATGACGTCAGGTGAAGAGAGGCTCTTCATCGGTGTTGCTGAAGTCAATGATGATGGTAAGGTCGCACCTAAGCGTTTAGTGGTTTTCCGCGAAGAAGCTGAGTAACATTGTTACCAATGAATACTAAAAACCGAAGCTTGATGCTTCGGTTTTTTATACCTGTGCCTTTACCTGGTGACCTTTGTAAGAGGCTACTTAACCAGTTTCGCCTCAGTAAGAGCAGCTCTAAGTGCATCGGCGCGTTTACGGTTCACGCCAAAATCAGAGTGACCGGTACGAGACTCAGAGCGAACGAGCAGGTTATTCCCTTCGATTTTTAGCTCAAGGTCATCAACAAAGCGCATGATCTTACTGGTAAATTCAACCCGTAAGTAGTCATTCGTTTTTTCGGCTGTTTTGGTTCTTGGTTCATTGAGTACTACCGCTTCGATTTGATCTAAGGTTACGCCATCATTGAGTTCAAATGGTGCGAGATTATGATCGGGTCGATTGTCTTGAGTAGAGACACAGTTGGGTTTATCGCCACATGGTGAAGCGGTTCTATCTGACATATCTTGTACTCCTTGGCTACAAGCGGTTAAACCCAACACTGCGAGTGAAAGGAGAGCGACTTTCTTCATTTGAATACCTTATGGTTGGATTCTCGATTTATCGAATCAATTATATGATTTGAAATAAAAAAGGATCCACTTAATGGATCCTTTTGTGAGAAGAGTTGCCACTAGACTTCTAGGTAGTCGAGAATACCTTCAGCAGCCTTACGCCCTTCATCAATCGCGGTTACGACAAGGTCGGATCCACGAACGGCATCGCCGCCGGCAAAAATCTTCTTGTTGCTAGTCTGGAACATAAACTCCTGCTCGGAAGGGGCCTTGATGCGTCCCCATTGATCGAGTTCAACGCCATAGGGTTCAAGCCAACTCATTTGGTGGGGCTGAAATCCAAATGCCATGATGACGGCGTCAGCTTCAAGTACATGTTCACTGCCTTCTACAGGTTCTGGTCGGCGTCGACCTGCATCATCGGGTTCACCTAAAGCTGTTTTAACGACTTTCACGCCGCTGACTTTACCAGAACTATCCACTTCGAGCCCAAGTGGTTGAAGATTAAACATAAAGTTGACGCCCTCTTCCTTAGCGTTCTTCACCTCTCTGCGTGAACCCGGCATATTGGCTTCATCACGACGATATGCACAAATGACATTGGCAGCGCCTTGACGGATAGAAGTGCGTACGCAGTCCATCGCGGTGTCACCCCCGCCGAGTACGACCACCTTCTGGCCTGCCATATCAATGAATGGCTTATCATCCTCTAATTCCATTACTTTATAAGTGTTAGAAATGAGGAAAGGCAGTGCATCGTAAACACCTGGCGAGTCTTCATTTTCTAAGCCAGCACGCATGTTTTTGTAAGTACCGACACCAAGGAAAACCGCATCATACTCGTCAACAAGTTGCTGCATTGGAATATCTTTGCCTACCTCAACATTAAGCTGGAATTCGACCCCCATATCACTGAATACGCGACGACGATTCTGCATGACTCCTTTCTCTAGTTTGAAAGAAGGAATACCAAAGGTGAGTAGGCCGCCAATTTCAGGGTAGCGATCGAATACCACGGGTTTAACACCGTTGCGAACTAAGATATCCGCAGCGGCAAGACCTGCGGGGCCTGCGCCTATAATCGCAACTTTTTTATCCGTCCATTCAACTTTGGACATGTCCGGTTTCCAGCCCATTTCAAAGGCTTTATCGGTAATGTATTTTTCGATATTACCAATGGTCACGGCACCAAAGTCATCGCTTAGAGTACAAGAACCTTCACACAGCCTGTCTTGCGGGCACACACGACCACACACTTCAGGTAAGCTATTAGTTTGGTGAGAAAGTTCAACTGCTTCAAGAATTCGCCCTTCGTTGGCGAGCTTTAGCCACTGAGGAATGTAGTTATGAACTGGACACTTCCATTCACAGTAAGGGTTGCCACAATCTAAACAGCGGTCCGCTTGTGCGGTAGCCTGCTGTTTAGTGAAGGGTTCATAGATTTCGACGAACTCGATTTTACGAATTTTAATCGGCTTTTTCGCAGGGTCTACGCGTTGTACGTCGATAAATTGGTATACGTTCTGACTCATGATTCAAACATCCTCCATGATTTACTGGACTTGAACGCGCAGTTCTGCGGCGCTACGGCTTTGATGACCTAGTAAAGTATTTAAGTCCGCAGCTTGTGGTTTGACTAAGTAGAACTTTGGAATCCATTCATCAAAGTTCGCTAAGATGCTCTCTGCGTGAGCGGAACCTGTCTCTTCAAGGTGTTCCGCGATCAGACCCCGTAAATGCTCCTGATGAATATAGAGTTCTGACAGTGCCACGGCTTCGACAGACTCTTGATTAACACGACCTTGGAAGTCGTCGTTTTGATCGAGTACATAGGCAAAGCCACCTGTCATACCAGCGCCAAAGTTGACCCCTGTTGCACCAAGGATGGCAACAATACCGCCAGTCATGTATTCACACGCGTTGTCCCCGGCCCCTTCTATCACAGAGATGGTGCCAGAGTTACGAACCCCAAAGCGTTCTCCCGCTGTACCCGCAGCAAACAATTTACCACCAGTCGCACCATACAAGCAGGTATTCCCTATGATGGTGGCATCACTACATTTAAATGCCGTACCTTGGTGAGGCTTGATAACAATCTTACCGCCAGCCATGCCTTTGCCCACGTAGTCGTTGGCATCACCTGTTAGGTAAAGCTCAACGCCGCCAGCGTTCCACACGCCAAATGACTGACCCGCGGTACCATCCAAGTGCAGCTTAATCGGTGTTGCAGCCATACCTTGGTTACCGTAGCGTTTTGCTATTTCACCAGAAAGACGAGCACCAATTGAACGGTCGGTGTTAATCACGTTGTAGAACAAGTCGGCAGATTGCTTCGCGTCCACTGCGGCTAAAGTATCTTCAATGATTTTTTGGTTTAGCTCTGCTTTATCAAATGGCGCGTTTGGCTGTGTCCAGTAAAGAGGGTGGTTTTGTGGTGAGATCGGTGCTTCAAGGATATTCGAAAGATCCAGCTTGCTCTGCTTCGCTGTCATGCCTTCTACCGTTTCGAGTAGGTCGGTACGGCCAATCAAGTCGGTCAGCTTTTCAACACCAAGCTCAGCAAGCAACTCACGAACTTCGTCTGCGAGGCCAACAAAGTAGTTCATCACCATTTCAGGTAGACCTTTGAAGTACTCTTTACGTAGCGTGTCATCTTGAGTGGCTACACCCGTCGCACAGTTGTTTAGGTGACAGATACGTAAGAATTTACAACCCATTGCGACCATAGGCGCAGTACCGAAACCAAAGCTTTCTGCACCCAAGATAGCGGCCTTTACTACGTCGAGCCCCGTTTTAAGGCCACCATCGACTTGCAGGCGAATTTTGTGGCGTAGCCCATTTGCGACCAGAGCTTGCTGAGTTTCTGCCAAGCCAAGCTCCCAAGGGCTGCCAGCATATTTAACAGAAGTGAGTGGACTTGCTGCGGTACCACCGTCATAACCGGAAATGGTAATTAAATCGGCATAAGCTTTGGCGACACCGGTCGCGATAGTTCCGACGCCAGGCTCAGAAACCAATTTCACCGATACAAGCGCATTCGGATTGACCTGCTTGAGGTCGAATATTAGCTGAGCTAGGTCCTCAATCGAATAGATATCGTGGTGCGGAGGAGGGGAGATAAGTGTTACCCCTTGCACTGAATACCGCAGTTTGGCGATTTCAGCCGTGACTTTATGCCCTGGCAACTGGCCACCTTCGCCCGGCTTCGCACCTTGGGCGACTTTGATTTGCAGTACGTCAGCATTGGTTAGGTAGTGAGGTGTTACGCCAAAACGGCCCGAGGCAATCTGTTTGATGCGGGAGTTACGCTCAGTACCAAAGCGGCGTGGGTCTTCACCGCCTTCACCAGAGTTTGAGTACCCCCCTAGTCGGTTCATTGCCGTCGCCAGCGATTCATGGGCTTCTGGGCTTAGAGCACCAATCGACATTGCTGCTGAATCAAAACGCTTGAATAGCTCTGTGCTTGGCTCGATCTTGTCTAACGCTAGTGGTGAATCAGACTTTTTCAGTTTCATTAAGTCACGCAACATAGCCACTGGGCGGTCATTGACCTGTTTGGCAAAACTCTTATAGTCCGAAGAATCGCCCGATTTAACGGCGGTTTGCAGTGTACCAACTACATCTGGGTTATAGGCATGGTACTCACCACCGTGGACATATTTGAGTAAACCACCATGTTCAATGGGTTTACGTTTTGCCCAGGCTTTACGTGAAAGGTTATATAAGTCTTGCTCAAAGTCTTCGAAGTCAGCCCCTTGAATACGAGTTGTTACTCCGTTGAAACAGAGATCGACGACTTCCTGACTTAAGCCAACGGCTTCAAACAGTTGCGAACAACGATATGAAGCAACAGTTGATATGCCCATCTTGGACATAATCTTATATAGGCCTTTGTTGATGCCGTTCTGATAATTCTGCATCACTTCGCGGTAGCTTTTATCAATTGCACCATCATCAATGACTTTACCCAGTGCTTCATACGCAAGGTATGGGTAAATCGCTGTTGCACCAAAACCGAGTAGTACGGCAAATTGGTGTGGATCGCGAACCGTTGCTGTTTCGGCAATGATGTTGGCATCACAGCGTAGATTGGCCTCGATCAAACGGCTTTGCACCGCACCAACCGCCATCGCGGCTGGAATAGGAAGCATCCCTTTGCGAAGAGCCCGGTCTGAAAGAACCACCAATACAGACCCGTTTTTCACGGCTTGTTCCGCCTGATCACAGAGATCTAAGATGGCTTTTTCGAGATCTTTCTCTTGAGGATCGTAATTAATATCTAGGAGCGAATTACCGTAGTGCTGATCGTTAAGCTCAAGCAATTGCTGCATATCAGAGTAGAGCAAAACCGGCGAATCGAATGTCACTCGGTGTGCGTGACCATCGGTTTCACAAAAGACATTCATCTCTTGGCCAATACTGGTTGCCAGAGACATTACGTGTTTCTCTCGCAACGGATCGATTGGCGGGTTGGTGACTTGGGCAAATTTCTGGCGGAAGTAGTCTGTCACTAAGCGTTCTTTAGAAGAGAGTACGGCCATTGGGGTATCGTCGCCCATAGAGCCGACCGCCTCTTGTCCCATATCACCTAACACCCGAAGCACTTGATCGACTTCTTCGTTGCTCATCGCAAACTGTTTTTGGTAGGTCTTCAGTTGGTCATCATCAAAGCTACGTTCACCGACTTGATCTTCAGGTAGTTGAGAGAACGGTGTGAGCTTGTGAACATTGCTATCCATCCACTCTTTGTATGGATGGCGACCCTTGAGATCGTTATCGATTTCGCTTGATTGCCACAACTTACCTTGGCGCGTATCCACAACTAATAGCTCTCCGGGGCCAACACGACCTTTTTCAGAGACTTCATCGGGGGCGTAATCCCAAATCCCCACCTCTGAGGCGAGCGTGATCAGTTTATCTTTGGTGATGACATAGCGAGCAGGACGCAGACCATTTCTATCTAGGTTGCAAGCTGCATAGCGACCGTCTGATAAGACGATACCTGCCGGCCCATCCCACGGCTCCATATGTTTTGAGTTGAAGTCATAGAAGGCACGTAAATCAGGGTCCATATCTGGGTGGTTTTGCCATGCTGGTGGCACAAGCATCCGCATCGCACGGAAGATATCCATACCACCTGCTAAGAACAGATCGAGCATATTGTCTAAGCTCGATGAATCTGAACCTGTCTCATTGACGAAAGGGGCTGCCGTTTGTAGATCGGGCAATAGTGGTGAAGCAAATTTATAGGCACGTGATCGCGCCCACTGTCTATTGCCTTGGATGGTGTTGATCTCACCGTTATGCGCTAAGTACCTAAATGGCTGGGCCAGCGGCCAGCGGGGTTGGGTGTTGGTTGAAAAGCGCTGGTGGAACAGACATATGGCGGATTCCATTCGTAGATCGGCAAGATCCAAATAGAATCGAGGCAAGTCGGCTGGCATACATAGCCCTTTATAGACCATGACTTGCGTCGACATGCTACAAATATAAAACTCATTGTCATCAACGATCTGTTTTTCAATCCGGCGTCGGGCAATGTAAAGGCGACGTTCGATATCACGCTCGCGCCATCCGGCTGGAGCCGAAATAAAAACTTGCTGAATATTGGGAAGTGAATCGGCCGCAATTGGACCTAATACTGCTGAGTTGGTTGGCACTTCACGCCAACCAGAAACAGTTAAAGTCTCTTTGGCAAGTTCTTGATTGATAATATCTTTGGCTTGTTGAGCTTTGAGTGGGTCTTGATTAAAGAAAATCATCCCAATGGCATATTGTTTGCCGAGTTTGAAACCATTTTCTTCAGCGATAAGGCGCAGATACGAGTCGGGCTTTTGTAATAAAAGACCACAGCCATCCCCCGTTTTTCCGTCGGCGGCGATGCCACCACGGTGGGTCATGCGGTCAAGTGCTGAAATAGCGGTGCGTACCAGTTTATGGCTTGGCTCACCTTCCATATGTGCAATTAAGCCAAATCCACAGTTGTCTTTTTCAAGACGAGGATCATATAAAGCCATTGCAATTCTCCCTTTGCTTCTCTGTCATCCCGACAGAACTACCAACATCAAAAGGGTTGGTATGTATGACTAACTATGCGTTTTAATTGTTATATATCGGATAGATATGCAGTAAATATTCTTAAAATATTTAACAAAATTGGACGAATTTATTTTCATCGACTTCACAACGTATAGGTTATTATAAAAAAGGTCAAGTTCTTGGTGGAATATCACGTCAATATGCGATTTACCACTGAATGCGCTGTAATAATCTATATAATTCAGGGGTTTAATGTTTTTGTTGTTACAATTTTGCAACAAAGGGCGTTTTGAGAAAATAAAAAAGACCAGCACAATGTACTGGTCAATTGGGAAAGTTTGGAAGGAATGATTGTTTAAGCTTAGCCACCTAGAATCAAGTAAAGATTCTTAAGTGGCTAACCATTATGCAGAGAGCATTAATGAATTTGCTTTCGCTTCAAGGTTAGAGTTACCCATCAGGTAATCATCGATTGCAATAGCGCACTCACGCCCCTCATTGATACAACGTACAACCAGAGACTGGCCTGTACGCATATCGCCTGCCGCAAATACACCTTTTTGGTTTGTCGCGAAACCTTCAGTCGCGACATTGCCGCGTTCATCGAGTTTGATATCGAGTTGAGCAAGTACGCCTGTTGGCTCTGGATGTAAGAAACCCATCGCAAGGAATGCCATATCACATGGAATAACACGCTCTGAATTTGCCACTTCGTCAAAAGTAGGGCGCTCGCCAGGAGCGGCATCTTTCCAAACGATATCGGCAATGCGCAGACCTGTTACCTGACCCTGATCGTTACCAATGAACTCTTTGGTTAAGATATTCCAATGGCGTTCACAACCTTCTTCGTGGGAAGTGGTTGTTTTCATGATCATTGGGTACTGAGGCCAAGGCATGTTCGCTGGGCGTTTTTCTGGTGGGATCGGCATGATCTCAACCTGAGTAACGCTGGCTGCCTTGTGGCGGTTTGAAGTACCGACACAGTCAGAACCTGTATCACCACCGCCAATAACCACAACATGCTTATCTTTGGCATGAATCTCTTCACCCTTAAGATCCATATCATTAGCACGGCGGTTATTTTGACCAAGGAACTCCATAGCGAAGTGAACACCTTTCAGTTCACGTCCAGGAACCGGAAGATCACGTGGAACGGTAGAGCCTCCAGTTAGGAGCACAACATCAAACTCTTGGCGAAGTTGCAGGGCATTCACATCAACACCAATGTGTTGATTTACTTTAAACTCGACGCCTGCTTCAGCCATTAAGTTAACCTTACGGTCAATGACGTCCATGCCTAACTTAAAGTCTGGGATACCAAAGCGTAGCAAGCCACCCACTTTTTCGTCACGCTCAAACACCGTCACTGAGTGACCTGCACTGTTTAGCTGCTCTGCGGCGGCAAGACCCGCTGGGCCAGAACCGATGATTGCAACCGTTTTTCCTGTGCGTGAGCGAGGTGTTTTCGGTTTTGCATACCCTTCACGATATGCAGTTTCGACAATGGTTTTCTCGATGTTGCAGATGGTGATTGGGTCTTGGTTGATGCCAAGAACACAAGCACTCTCACAAGGAGATGGGCAAACGCGCCCAGTAAACTCAGGGAAGTTGTTGGTTGAGCTGAGAATATTCCAAGCCTCTTCCCAGCTATCACGATAAACAGCATCATTAAACTCAGGGATGATGTTGCCAATCGGACAGCCGCTATGACAGAAAGGAACACCACAGTCCATACAACGAGAAGCCTGAGTATTGATCTTGTCACCAAACTCTTCGTTTAGAACGAATTCTTTGTTGTCTTCAATACGAACTGATGGGTCGAGCTTTTTTGGAAGCTCACGACCATGTTCTAAAAATCCAGTAGGCTTACCCATTATACTGCCTCCACTTGTTCCGTTTGTGCTTGCTCTGCGTTGGCCTTGCGCTTTTGAAGTACCGCTTTGTAGTCACGCGGCATTACCTTAACCATAGAGGCTAGGCTGGCTTCAAAGTTATCAAGGAAAGACTTAGCGACTTCACTTCCTGTGAATTGAACTTGCTTGGTTAGCATCTCTTTCAGAAGTTCGCGATCTTCTGCTTCGATTGGATCTAGGTCGACAAGCTCAGGGTTAAGTTTGGTTTCAAAGTCACCGGACTTATCCCAAACGTAAGCAACACCGCCGCTCATACCTGCGGCAAAGTTGCGACCCGTTGAGCCAAGGATGACAGCGACACCGCCAGTCATGTATTCACAACCGTGGTCACCGACACCTTCAACGACGACTTTCGCACCTGAGTTACGAACACAGAAGCGCTCGCCTGCCATGCCACGAATGTAAGACTCACCAGAAGTCGCACCGTAGAAACAAACGTTACCAACTACAATGTTGTCTTCTGCTACTATGGTTGATTTAGCGTCTGGGTAAAGCACTAGCGTACCGCCAGATAGACCTTTACCCCAGTAGTCGTTCGCATCACCTTCCACTTCGAACTTCACGCCCTTAGCAAGGAAAGCACCGAATGATTGACCCGCAGAGCCTGTAAACTTAACGTTCATTGGCTGCGGTAGACCTTGGTCTTTGTATACCTTAGAGATTTCGTTCGACAGCATAGTACCCGCAGAGCGGTCCGTATTAATGATTGGGAATTCAGCGTTAACTGCTTCACCTTTCTCAAGTGCTGGAATAGCCGCTTGAATCAATTTACGATCGAGAACTTCTTCTAGGTTATGGTTCTGCTCTGTTTGGTTGTACACACCGTCATCTTCACGAGCCTGCTCGATATGAAGAACAGGTGTTAGATCTAAGTTTTTGTACTTCCAGTGGCTAATATCATCACGAACTTTGAGTTTGTGCGATTGACCCACCATCTCATCGATAGTGCGGTAACCAAGCTCTGCCATCACTTCACGTAGGCCTTCTGCCATGTATTGGAAGAAAGTCACGACGTCTTCTACGCGGCCATCGAAGCGTTCACGCAGAGTTTTGTTTTGAGTTGCGATACCCACTGGACAGGTATTCTTATGACACTTACGCATCATGATACAGCCTTCAACGACTAGCGCCGCTGTGGCTACCCCCCATTCCTCTGCACCCAGTAGTGTTGCCACTGCAAGGTCGCGAGGTGTCTTCATCTGACCATCAGACTGAACGACGATACGGTTACGTAGACCATTCTTCAGAAGCGTTTGGTGCGTTTCTGCTAGACCAAGCTCCCAAGGCAGACCTGTGTGACGGATAGAAGACATTGGAGATGCACCAGTACCGCCATCGAAACCTGCGATGAGGACAACGTCAGCTTTTGCTTTAGCAACACCTGAGGCGATGGTACCTACACCTGCTTCTGATACCAGCTTGACGTTGACACGGCCTGCGCGGTTAGCATTTTTCAAGTCGTAGATTAGCTGGGCCAAATCTTCGATTGAGTAGATGTCGTGGTGTGGTGGTGGCGAGATTAGACCTACACCTGGAGTCGAGTGACGTGTTGCACCGATCCAGTCATCCACTTTATCGCCTGGCAATTGACCACCTTCACCGGGTTTCGCGCCTTGAGCCATCTTGATTTGTAGCTCATCAGCGTTGGTTAGGTAGTAAGAAGTCACACCAAAGCGGCCTGAAGCAACCTGTTTGATTGCTGAACGTTCCCAATCGCCATTCTCTTTACGCTCAAAACGGGTTGGGTCTTCACCACCTTCACCAGAGTTGGATTTCGCGCCGATGCGGTTCATCGCAACGGCTAGCGTTGAGTGCGCCTCGTAAGAGATGGAACCGAATGACATTGCCCCTGTTGCGAAACGCTTTAGGATGTTTTCAATTGGCTCGACTTCTTCTAGCGGGATTGAACCTGCTGGGTTTTTAACAAAGTCTAGCTGGCTACGTAGCGTTGCTGCGTTATCGCCTTGGTCATCGACCGCTTTCGCGTATTGCTTGAACTGAGCGTAGTCTTTGTTACGTGTAGATTGTTGTAGTAGTGAAATCGTCTCAGGGTTAAACAGGTGTTTTTCACCACGCTGTTTCCACTGGTAAACACCACCCACATCAAGAACTTGTACAGGAATTTCACGCGTTGGGAAGCCGATACGGTGACGTACTAGCACTTCCTTTGCGATATCATCAATCGTTAGACCTTGGATACGTGAAACCGTACCTGTGAAGTATTTATCGACTACTGATTTGCTGATACCAAGCGCTTCAAAAATCTGTGCACCGTGGTAAGACTGAAGGGTAGAGATCCCCATTTTTGAGAATATCTTCAGTAGGCCACCGTTGATTGACTTACGGTAGTTCTCAAATAGATCACGGATATTCGCTTCAGGATCGAGTTTCTTGGTACGTTGCAGCTCAACCATAGTCTCGATAACTAGGTATGGGTTAACCGCGTTTGCACCGTAACCGACTAGGGTTGCGAAGTGGTGAGTTTCACGAGCGTCACCAGTTTCAACCACGATGTCACACTTAGCACGTAACCCTTTACGGATTAGATGATGGTGAACTGCACCAACGGCTAGCATGGCTGGGATAGCGGCGTGGTTAGAGTTTACTGCACGGTCAGTCAGAAGGATGATTGAGTAACCATCGATAACTGCGTCTTCAGCGTACTGACAAATGCGCTTTAGTGCACGCTCTAGTTTGCCCTCGTCTTCGCTTGCCTGGAATACGATGTCGAGGGTCTTCGCTTGAAGGTGCTCATTATCAATCGCACGTAGTTTCTCTAGCTCAGAATTCGACAGAACGGGAGATTCAAGCTCAACTTTTTGACAGTGTTCTGGAGACTCGGAAAGCAGGTTCTGATCCTTACCTAGATAAGTGTTCAGAGACATCACCATACGCTCACGAATCGGGTCGATTGGTGGGTTGGTTACTTGAGCAAATAGCTGCTTAAAGTAGTTTGATAAGTGCTGAGACTGGTGCGATAGAATCGCTAGTGGCCAGTCTGCGCCCATTGCAGAAAGTGGCTCTTTACCCTCTTTCGCCATAGGCACGATAATTTCGTTTACTTCTTCTGAGCTAACACCAAATGCTTGTTGCTTGTGAAGGAGTTTTTCTGGAGAAGGTTGGTTGAACTCGTTGCTCGCGTCAGGCAGCTTTTTCAAGCTCAGTAGGTTTTCTTCAACCCACTTCTCGTATGGCTGTGCTGATGCAATGCCATCTTTCACTTCTTCATCAGAAATGATACGGCCTTGCTCTAGGTCAGCAACGAAGATACGACCAGGTTGTAGGCGACCACGGAACTCAACGTTCTCAGGTTCAATTTCAACCACGCCAGATTCAGACGCCATCACTAGGAAATCATCTTTGGTCACGGTATAACGCGAAGGGCGTAGGCCATTACGGTCGAGGGTTGCACCGACTTGTACACCATCGGTGAAACAGACTGATGCTGGGCCATCCCAAGGTTCCATGACGTTCGCATGATACTGATAGAACGCACGACGAGTCGGGTCCATGTTTTTGTTTTCTTGCCACGCTTCAGGGATCATCATCATCAACGCATGTGGCAGGCTACGACCAGACAGGACGAGCAGCTCAAGGGCCATATCGAAGTTAGATGAATCTGAACTACCTTCTTGACAGATAGGCAGTAGCATATCGATCTCAGCCTGAGTAAACAGGTCAGATTCGATAATCGCTTCACGGGCTTTCATCCAGTTCAGGTTACCGCGAACTGTGTTGATTTCACCGTTGTGAGCAATGTAACGGAAAGGCTGTGCAAGACGCCATTTCGGGAATGTATTGGTAGAAAAACGAGAGTGAACCAGCGCTAGCGCACTCACCATCGTTGGATTCTGTAAATCTAAGAAGTACTGCGGTACTTGCTCTGTGGTTAACTGACCTTTGTACACAACAGTCTTGTAAGACATAGAGTTGATGTAGAAGTCATCACCAATGTTAGATACGCTTTCTAGACACACGCGAACGGTGTAGTTACGTAGGACATAAAGCTTACGTTCTAGCTCTTCTGGAGTAATACCAGGACCACCAGAGACAAACACATGCTCAAACTGAGGTTCAGTACTTAGAGGGTCAGCACCGATCATTGAGTTGTCAGTAGGCAGAACGCGATAACCAATGACATCGAGTTCTAGACGCTTTGCATTACGCTCTAAAATGTCACGGCACTGTGCGCGTTTATGTTCATCTTTAGGGAAAAGTACAACACCAACACCGTATTTTTCAAAAGACGGTAGTTTAATACCCAGTTTAACTGCTTCTTCCAACAGAAATTCATGGGGCTTCTGTAATAAGATACCTGCGCCGTCACCGCTACAAGGGTCACAACCTTGACCACCACGGTGTTCCATACGGGCAAGCATATCAAGAGCCTGAGTAACTACTTCGTGTGATTTACGGTTTTTAAGGTGAGCAACAAAACCGATACCACAAGCGTCATGCTCCAGTTCCGGAGTATATAGACCTTGGGCATTTTGCTCTCTATCTACCATAGATACATCCTTCCAGTTCAATAGGCGCAAATATGCTAGTCGAAACTAGTTCTTCGTCCTGTCCTTTATTGTTTTGATTCGAAGCCAGCCTAGGTTGGCGACTTTGATTCCTTTCCGTATCTCGCAGAAAAATATTGCGAGAAAAACAATCCTTGGTGAAATCCCGTTTTTTAGTATCACAAACTAGTGATTTATATAGGTGGGAGAGGGAAAACACCGACGTTTCGCCGAATTTTTATGTAACTAAAATCACAAAAGACAGCGAAATCTGTAAGTATCCTACAATTTAGTAAGGATGAAATGCAATCAAAACTCGATGCTGTTGCCCACTTTTTTTGGGTTATAAATGAATATTATGTTTAACTTTTGCGTAACAATTAACCTGAGGCACGTTATTTCTGCATGTTTATTGATATCGCTTAATGATTAACCTGTTTGAAATCGTTAGATTTCCCCCTCTATTTTTTTCAGAATTGTAATTAAATTACATAGATCTTAATGAGATTCATTTCGATCTTGGTAAGAGGTCAATAATGCAGCTTCATGAGTTGGTCAATACCATCGGACAGGATTTACAACGTCGCTATGGTGAAAAAGTGCACAAGCTAACGCTTCATGGTGGTTTTAGCTGCCCGAATCGAGATGGCACAATAGGTCGAGGTGGTTGTACGTTTTGTAATGTAGCTTCATTTGCCGATGAACAAGCTCAGATAAAAAGCATCCAAGACCAACTGACAGATAGAGCCGGTGAGATTAATCGTGCCAAGCGCTATCTCGCTTATTTTCAAGCCTATACCAGCACATATGCCGAAGTGCAGGTTCTTAAAAATATGTACGAACAAGCCCTTAAATCTGCCGACATTGTTGGTCTCTGCGTAGGCACGCGACCAGATTGTGTACCTGATGCAGTGCTTGAATTGTTGTCTAGTTATGTCAAGCAGGGCTATGAAATCTGGCTTGAACTTGGTTTGCAAACGGCGAACAATCAAACTCTTAAGCGTATCAACCGGGGTCATGATTTTGAGTGTTATGCTGAAATCACCCAACGAGCCCGAGCCCTTGGCATTAAAGTATGTACCCACCTGATTGTAGGGTTGCCTAGAGAGACTCGACAAGACAATATCGAGACCTTGAAAAAGGTGCTTGAAGTCGGAACCGATGGTATCAAACTTCATGGTTTGCATATTGTCGAAGGCAGTACCATGGCTAAGGCATGGAAAGCCGGTAAACTAGACGCCCCAGATCTTGAGGAATATGTTGCTATCGCGAGTGAGCTGATTCGTATGACGCCAGCAGAAGTCGTTTACCATCGAGTCTCTTCTGCCGCTCGTAGACCAACACTACTTGCACCGCTTTGGTGTGAGAACCGTTGGCTTGCAATGACGGAAATTGGTCGAGCACTTAGTCGTGATGGTGCACAAGGCTCATTAACAAATCAATCATTTATATATACAAAACCAATATTAAAGGCTGATTGTTAAGCAATAAGCTGATATCTTTTATACACTTACAAGGGTGTAACAAAGATAGGTTTGAGAAGCTGAATGGAACAAGTATTAGTTTGGTTGTGGGACACCTCCCACGGGCATGGATTTGATCTTGTTGTCATTTTGCTCTCGATCATTGCTGTTGCTGTCATTTACACCCGCCACCAAACTCATCTAACACAATTGCTGCGAACCGCCCCCAGTGCACTGCTTTTAGTTGATAGTAAAACAGGGGAACTAAAGTTGGCTAATATCGCAGCCAATCAGGTTCTGGGGGTGCGCAAGGTTGGCAAAAGTTACCTGTTACCCGAAGTCGTGACCTCTCAATTTATTCTTTCCATATTGTCGCCTAAATCTGATGGCATAATTACTGAGCAGAAACTCAGTTGGCCGATATCAGAAAGTCGCGTCATTAAGTTAAATGTTACGGGTCGAAAAACTACTTATCGCCGACGTTCGGTATGGCTACTCTATTTTACCCCTTACCAAATCACAGATCTTGAATTGAAGAAGGAAGTTGATTCACTTTCAATGATCAAAAGTGCTTTTGATAACTTGTCTGAACTGGTGTTTATAAAAAACAATCATGGCGAGATCATATCGAGCAATCGTGCTTTTCAACGTTTTTGGAATAACAGAGAAGAGGAAGGGGCAGCAGATATCCAAAGTGTGATTAAGGGGAGAGCGAGTAAACGACGCTGGACGACCAACCCCGCAGGAAAAAGCTGCCTACTAGAAAGTTACCAAAGTGTTTTGATCTCCCCAGAAGGTGAAAAACTCGGCACATTAGGTATTAGCCATGATGTGACTGACTGGCACGATATGCAGCAGAATCTGCGCGACGAAATGGAGAAACGTAAAGATACTGAGGTGGCTTTGGCACAAAGAGATACCATATTGCAAAACATCCTAGAGTCTAGCCCAGACTCGATTGGAATCTTCAATGAGAATATGGTCTACCAAGCATGTAACCAACCTTTTGTTAAAGCGTTAGGGATATCGGATGTTGATGAGCTGATTGGCAAGCGATTGCAAGATGTGATTCCCAATGAAACCTATTCCCGCCTGTCAGAAACAGATAAAAAAGTCCTCTATGAGGGCAAGTCACTACGTTACATCGACCGTGTTATAAGCAGTAATGGGCAGTGCACTTGGTATGACGTGGTGAAATCCCCATTCAAAGATCCTGCTTCTGGGACCAATGGTGTACTAGTGATGGCGCGTGATGTTTCTGAACGATATCTGGCTGAGCAGAAACTGGAAGAAGCGAACCAAGAGCTAGAAAGGTTGAGCTTTATTGATGGCCTGACTCAAATTTCAAATCGTCGCCGTTTTGATGAGCAATTGGAAACCTTATGGTATTTGCACATCCGCGAGCAGCAGCCACTAACGGTTATGCTGTGCGATATTGATGACTTCAAAGGTTACAACGACCTATATGGACACCAACGTGGTGATGACGCCTTGATCAAGGTGGCTGAAGTGTTCAAAAAAGTGCTCACTCGTTCGAGTGACTGTGTTGCCCGCTACGGCGGAGAAGAGTTTGGTTTTATACTGCCAAATACCACTATCGAAGGTGCTTTACTTGTCGCCGATAAAATCCATCAAGAGGTGAAAAGCCTCGCGCTTGAACACGAATCATCACACGTTTCTGATTTAGTTACAGTAAGTATTGGATTAGTTTCTATAATTCCACAGCGTTTAGATCCTAGTGACTCCATTGTTGCTTTAGCTGACAGTGCCTTGTACCAAGCGAAAGCAAATGGTCGCAACCAAACCTGTGTGCATCACACATCCGAAAATTAACTTCCACCTGCTCGGGATTATTTTCGCCGTCACTGGTGAAAAAAGGTAGTATGGCTTAGCGCAATCTATGCAAGGCAAGCCTTTGTTTCGATTGTTGTTGCTTTGTTTTATCTTTCGGAGCTGTCAATGAAGCCGATTAAAAATCTTGCCCAATACTATGTCGACTTGCTAGTTAAGTTGGGCATCCTCCGTTTTTCAATTCTCCTTGCTCTCGCCCTTGTTGCTTTAGCCGTTGTCGTTCAAGTTGGTATTACCTTAGTTTTGAGCGGACACGTTGATGATATTGATATCGTTCGTTCGGTTTTCTTTGGTCTTATTATTACCCCTTGGGCGGTCTATTTCTTATCGGTGGTTGTAGACCAGTTAGAGGAATCTCGACAAAGATTGTCTAAGTTGGTATCTAAGCTCAAAGATATGCGTTCTCGTGACCAAGAGCTAAATCACAAGCTGCAACAGAATATTGCTAAGTTGAATCAAGAGATTGAGGAACGAATCAAGGCACAAGAAGCCCGCGAAGAGGCGATGAAAGATCTAGAGAATGAAGTCTATCAACGTGAAAAAACGCAAGTAGAGTTAGCCGAAAGAACCGCACTGCTGCGTTCATTTATTGATGCTTCACCCGATCTTATCTACTACCGTAACGCTGATGGTGTTTTCTCTGGTTGTAACCGAGCTATGGAAGAGTTAACCGGCAAAAAAGAGAATCAATTGGTCGGATTAACGCCTTGGGATGTCTACAGTAAGGAAGTCGCTCAGCAGATTGTAGATACTGACCAGAAAGTATTTTCAGACAACCAAGCACTCACCTACGAACAGTGGCTTGAGTATCCCGATGGTCGCCGCAACTATTTTGAACTGCGAAAAGTGCCTTTCTACAGTAAAGATGGCCGCCATTTAGGTTTAGTCGGCTTTGGCCGTGATATCACCGAGCGCAAACGCCACGAAGAGTCGCTTGAAAAGGCGAGCCGCGATAAGACCACCTTTATCTCTACCATCAGTCATGAACTACGTACACCACTCAATGGCATTGTTGGTTTAAGCCGAATGCTGCTTGATACTCAGCTCACGGCTGAGCAGCGTAACCATATGCAAACCATAAATGTCAGTGCGATCACGTTAGGGAATATCTTCAATGACATCATAGATATGGATAAGTTTGATCGCCGTAAGCTAGAGCTTTATCCCTCTGCGCTGAATTTCGAAGAATTTGTCGCTGAGATGGAGAGTATCTCAGCATTAATGGCGTCGCAAAAAGGGCTTCGATTTGATTTAGAGCGCCTGAGTGAATTGCCAACGGCGATCGAAGTTGATGCCACCCGCCTACGTCAGGTTTTATGGAATCTGATCAGCAATGCAATGAAGTTTACCAAAGAAGGCGGCGTCGTGATGACTGTTAGCTCTGAGGTGGATGAGGAATACGCACATATCACTATGGAGGTCGAAGACAGTGGTATCGGTATTCCTGAAGCTGAGTTGGATAAAATCTTTGCCATGTATTATCAAGTCAAATCGGGTAAAGACAACCTTCACGCTGTTGGTACAGGAATTGGTCTTGCTGTTTCAAAACAACTGATCAAAATGATGGATGGTGATATCACTGTTTCTAGCGAAGAAGGCTTTGGGAGCACGTTTACGGTGACGATTCGTGTGCCTCTTGCTGAGTGTCAACAATCCAGTGTCGAGACTGTCAGCCATTCCCAAGAGCTTAATATTTTTATGGTTGAAGATATCGAACTCAATATTACCGTAGCCCGCTCTTTACTTGAGAGCATGGGCCATGAAGTTTCTGTTGCGATGACGGGAATGGAAGCGATGGAAATGTTTGATCCAGAGATCTACGATCTTGTGTTCCTCGATATTCAATTGCCAGATATGACAGGGTTTGATGTCGCAGAGTATTTCAGACGCACTTACTCTGATTTACCACCTTTAGTTGCCCTGACTGCCAACGTGCTGAAAAACAAACAAGAATACCTTGATAAAGGGATGGATGACGCGATCAGTAAGCCACTCTCGGTTACCGCAGTGCAAGATGTTTTAGCCAAGTTTACTCAACAGCCTGTGACTGAGAAGGTAACAGAAGTTGTAGAAGAAGAGTCTCCCGTTGAAGGGGGAGAGATATACTCCCGCCTATTGGATCTTGATATGCTCGAATCCTATGTCGGCATTGTAGGATCTCAGCCAGTTCTGGACAGCATTACCATGTTTGAAGAGATGATGCCTGACTACCTACAGGTGTTAGACTCCAATATGATCGCGAAACATCAAGAAGGTATCGTGTCTGAAGCGCATAAAATTAAAGGGGCGGCAGGCTCTATAGGATTAAAGCACATTCAAAGTGTTGCCCAGAAGGCGCAATCACCAGACCTACCTGCTTGGTGGGAAAATATTGATGATTGGGTTGAAGAAATGAAGAATGAATATGAAAATGATATTCAAATACTTAAAGAATGGTTAGGACAGCAGTCATAACGTCAGAGGTTAAACAGATGAAAAAATTAGCATTGATGTCACTTGGTGTCGCTCTGCTAGCTGGTTGCGCTTCAGAACCAGTAGGGTGGGAGCAAGATAATCAAGTCGTTATTTCACAGGCAACGGTTTCGCTGAAAAGTAACCTTTGGCTGAACAAAATGCCAACAATCGGTGAAGTGCAAGATAACACCCTACATGGCGCTTTATACCTGGAGTCTGATAATACCCTTCCGGCAGAGCTAGATGTTGAGAGTATCTCGATCCAGCAAGGTGAAGATACCTGGCGAATTGATGGCGACTTGTTAGAGCTACGGACTCACAACCAAAATCAGTGGGAAGTTGCGTTTGTATGGCAGTTTCCAATTGATGCAGCAAAGCCGGTCAATGTCGCATTAATGCTCAACCACAACGGGCAGGTTGACTGGCTGGTGGAAAAGAACGTCAAGATTGATACGGTTTACTGATCTTATACCAACCAGAATAAATATCTGGTCACCTATTTATCCTGATTGATATTACTTTCCCATAGACAACAAAAAAGGCTTGCACCGTTGGAGCAAGCCTTTTTAATTCAATAGCCTAGATTAGTTGCTAGCTGTTTTTAGGCCAGCGTTTACATCTAGAACATCTTGTTCGCTCAGAGTCCCCACAGCCTGGCGCAGTTGCAGTACGCTTAAGATGTAGTCATAACGTGCGTTAGATAGGTTCTTGTTTGCATCGTACAGACGACGAGTCGAATCTAGAACATCAACGATAGTACGTGTACCAACATCGAAGCCTGCTTCTGTTGCTTCCAGTGCCGATTGTGCAGAAACAACAGTTTGTTCGTATGCGCGGAGTGCACCAATAGAAGCGCTGATGTTGTTGTTAAATGCACGAACATCTTTTACTACGCTACGGTAGGTTTTCTCTAGATCTTGGCTAGCTGCGACATAGTTAAATTCTGCTTGTTTGGTCAGCGAGGTTGTTGCTCCACCAGTATATAGCGGTACGTTTAGGTTCAGGCCAATATTAAGGTTGTCTGAATCGAAATCATTAGCGCTGTTTGAACTCTTATTCTGTTCAGCAAGTGTGTATCCGCCATCCAATGTTAGTGTTGGTAAGTGGCCAGAGCTTTGCAATGTGATTTTGTCTTTCGCAATATCTTGGGTAATACGTGCTGATAGAAGACTTAAGTTCTTTTCTTGAGCTTCATCTACTAAGTCATTGATTGCTACTGCAGTCTTTTGAGCTGAGAAACGTTGAGTATCAAGCACATCTAAGTTTGAGTGCTCTTGACCGGTAATTTCACGCAAACCTTCGTAGCTATTGACTAGGTTGTTTTGTGCCAGAACCTCATCAGCCAATACAGAGTCGTATTGAGCTTGCGCATCATGGACATCGGTAATTGCTGATAGGCCCACTTCAAAGCGCTGTTTAGTTTGCTCTAATTGGCGACCAACGGCGGCTTTCTCTGCTCGGACAAACACTAAGTTATCTTGTGCACGCAGTACATCAAAGTAAGCCGTTGAGACGCGTAGAATTAGAGCTTGCTGAGCAGCAGCGTAAGAAGCGTCGCTTTGGCGTGCTGATTTTTCTGCGGTATCTAAAGTAATCCAACTTGAGCGATTGTATAGCTCTTGAGTAAAGCCAACGCCAGCGTTCCAAGTGTTAGAATCATTGTCATTCTTGCCTGCTTGATTATCTATCTTACCGCGGTTGATATCGTAAGCTGCCGATAAATTGATCTGTGGCAATAAAGTAGCGCGACTAGAGGTCACTGCTTCAAAGGCTTCATCACGCTTTGCCGCAGCGCTAAGTAGCGTTGGATCGTTCTCTTTTGCCTGATTGTAGATTTCCGTCAGAGTATCAGCAAAAGCGTTGGTGCTTAAGCTGCCTAGTGCTGCACTGATAAATAGTGGAAGCAGTTTTTTCATAGTTCCTATTCCTGCCAAATGCGAAAAATATTTGTCTTCAAGAGTTTAACTCAATTGATTGCGAATCACTCAAAAACTTTGCAAAGTTTTACACTTAACTATCCATCTGTGCAATAAAAATAATTCATCAATTTAACTTAAACTATAAAAATTGTATAAAAAGTTGAGCCATGTCCTTGGAAGTTAAGCTTTTGTCTGCGTAAACTATAAGATTCACTCACAGAGGTGCCAAATGCAACAGTCTGACAACCAACATCAGCAGTTTACTCCCCAAGATGTGGAAATAATCTCAAAAGAAATACTGTTTCAGGGTTTTTTTAGAATGATTAAGTATCGCTTTAAGCACAAGTTGTTTGAAGGTGGCTGGAGTGAACCGATTGAGCGCGAAATGTTCGAGCGCGGACATGCGGCTGCGATGCTGCCTTATGACCCGAAAACCGATCAGGTTGTCATTATCGAGCAAATTCGTGTTGGCGCACTAGAAGATAGCAGTCCATGGCAGTTAGAAATTATCGCTGGCATGATAGACAATGAAGAAGTCGCTGAGGATGTAGTGCGACGTGAAGCAGTAGAAGAAGCGGGTATTCAAGTGGATGATTTGGTAAAAGTGACTTCCTACTACCCATCTTCTGGCGGCTGCTCTGAAAAATTAGATGTTTATGTTGGTCTGGTTAACGCGAGTACAGCGTATGGCGTTCATGGTTTAGACTATGAAGGGGAAGATATTCGAGTTCACGTTATCTCCCGCCAACAAGCGTATCAATGGGTAGAAGAAGGAAAGTTTGAAAATGGAGCCTCTATCATTGCCTTGCAGTGGTTAGAGTTAAACCATAAGAAACTACAAGAACAATGGCACAAGTAGCATTAAAGAAACCGTATCATGTTGATCTTGCTGATTTGATGCGGACATACGAAACAAATTACGCCAAGCTTAACGCTCTGTTGCCGAACCAGCCGAGCGTGGGTGACGTACGCTGTTATCAAGCTGCTTATTTGACCTATCAAATTCAAGTGGTAGAAGTCACAAAGTACACAACTTTGGTCGATATTTGTCAAAGCGATGACGTTCCAGTATTTCCATTACCGACAATGTCTGTCAGGCTCTACCACGATGCTCGCGTAGCAGAAGTGTCTCGCTGTGACCATCTAATGCGTGTCAATGCCCGATATGATTACCCAAACGATAAAATGCTACAACAAGATGAAAAGGTTCAACTCAATCGTTTTTTAGGCGAATGGCTGTCATTTTGTTTAAAGCAGGGTATTAGCCGTACTCCATTGAATATTTAGGTTTTTGTTTTGAAAGTAACGTCAAGTTCATCAGATAGCGACAGTATTAAGCTACTCCAGATTACTGACACTCATTTGTTTGAGCCAGCCGATGGCAGTCTGCTTAGCGTCAATACATTAGACAGTTTTCATGCTGTCGTTTCGGCGATCATTGAAGAAAGTCAATCCTTTGACGCCATTATCTCGACTGGAGATATTTCGCAAGATCATACTGCTGAATCTTATCAGCGTTTTGAGCAAGGTATTGCGCCACTAGAGAAAACTTGTTTTTGGTTGCCGGGTAATCACGATTTTAAACCTAGCATGAGTTCGGTGTTGCCTTCGACCCAGATTAAGCAAATTGAGCATGTCTTGCTTGGTGAACAGTGGCAAATGGTGCTGCTTGACTCGCAAGTGGTGGGTGTGCCCCATGGTCGATTAAGTGATCACCAGCTAGCCTTGCTTGAGGAAAAGCTTACTCAATACCCACAAAGACACACTCTGGTGCTGCTTCATCATCATCCGTTGTTAGTCGGTAGTCGTTGGTTAGATCAACATACGCTAAAAGATGCTAATCATTTTTGGGATGTGGTTGAAAAGTACCCAAATGTTAAAGCTGTACTTTGCGGGCACGTTCACCAGGATATGAACGTTCTCTATAACGGCGTGCGAGTCATGGCAACGCCTTCAACTTGTGTTCAGTTTAAACCAAACAGTGATGACTTTGCGCTTGATACATTGTCTCCAGGCTGGCGTGAGCTAGAATTGCATGCTGATGGTCAATTAACAACGCAAGTCAAACGCCTGCCGTACGGTTGCTTCCAACCTGATTTCAGTTCAGCGGGTTATTAAGGAAATCAAATGAAACCGTCACTGCTGCTTTATATCCATGGTTTTAACAGCTCACCTTTGTCGCACAAAGCCAACGTGATGAAGGAGTATTGCCAAACTGAGCGCCCAGATATCAAGTTAGTGACGCCACGTCTCCCTTGTTTTCCGCAGCAAGCCGCACAGCACTTGCTAGATATTGTTAATCAGTATAAAGATGACTATACCATTGGACTTGTCGGTAGCTCTTTAGGTGGTTATATGTCAATGTGGCTCAATGCCCAGTTTGGTTTCAAAGCGGTAGTGGTTAACCCAGCAGTGAAACCCTACGAGCTACTTGCGGACTATTTAGGTGAGCAAGAAAACCCATATACCAACGAGCGCTACCTGTTGGAGGCCAAACATATCGAGGAGTTAAAAGCACTCGATACGCCAATCCTTAAAACACCGAGTGATTTTTGGTTATTGCAACAAACCGAAGACGAAGTGCTTGATTATAAGCAAGCGGTAGGGCACTTTTCGGGGGCTAAACAGAATGTTGAACAGGGCGGAGATCATAGCTTTGTTGATTTCGAACGCTATCCTGCTCAAATCATAGAATTCTTACAACTCTGACTCTCATTGAGGGAAGAGTCATAATTTTGCTTGTTACTTAGTTATCTCTCTTGACATAATTGGGTCTGTTCCAGACTATGTCTCACCAGTACTTGAGTGGGTTTGACGCAATTAGATGGTTGCCACATGCATGACTGCCAACAGTCTTGCTTCCTTTGTGAGCCAACGCCTTATATTTCACCCGACAAGTAACCTTTTTATTCTTTATAACGATATTCCGTATTATGACTGAACAATATAATGCTGGAGCCATTGAGGTTCTTAATGGTTTGGAGCCAGTACGTCGCCGACCAGGGATGTATACGGATACAGCGCGCCCAAACCATTTGGGCCAAGAAGTCATCGACAACAGTGTCGATGAAGCGCTCGCCGGACACGCTTCAAAGGTTCAAGTAATTTTGCATGCCGACCAATCACTCGAAGTGATCGATGATGGTCGTGGCATGCCTGTAGACATCCACCCAGAAGAGAAGGTCTCTGGTGTCGAGCTTATTCTATGTAAGCTTCACGCTGGTGGTAAGTTCTCAAATAAAAACTATCAATTTTCAGGCGGTTTGCACGGGGTAGGTATCTCGGTGGTAAACGCCCTGTCTAAGCGTGTGGAAGTGACCGTGCGCCGTGATGGTCAGGTGTATGAAATCGCCTTTGAACACGGTGACAAAGTTTCCGACTTAACCGTTACAGGTACATGCGGCCGCCGCAATAAAGGTACTAGCGTGCACTTCTGGCCAGAGGCAAAGTATTTTGACTCTGCAAACTTCTCGGTTACTCGTTTAGTTAATAACTTACGTGCCAAAGCTGTACTGTGTCCGGGCTTAGAAATTACCTTTACTGATAAAGTAAATGGCAACGACTATAAGTGGCTTTATGAAGACGGTCTAAAAGATTACCTTGCTGAGGGGGTAAAAGGTTATACCGTTTTACCAGAAGAACCATTTACCGGCGAATTCTCTGCGGAAACCGAAGCCGCTAACTGGGCGGTCATCTGGCAGCCTGAAGGCGGTGAGATGATCACCGAAAGCTACGTTAACCTGATTCCTACCGCACAGGGTGGTACGCATGTTAATGGTCTGCGCCAAGGTTTGCTTGATGCGATGCGCGAGTTCTGTGAATTCCGTAACCTGTTACCCCGTGGTGTTAAGTTAACCGGTGATGATGTTTTTGACCGCTGTTCTTACGTTTTATCGGTCAAAATGCAAGACCCGCAGTTTGCTGGCCAAACTAAAGAGCGTTTATCTTCTCGCCAAACGGCCGCTTTTGTTTCCGGTGTGGTGAAAGATGCCTTCAGCCTGTGGCTCAATGAAAAACCGCAATTGGCGGAACTACTTGCAGAAGTGTGTATTGCCAATGCTCATCGCCGTATGCGAGCGAGTAAAAAAGTCGTGCGTAAGAAAGTGGCTTCAGGCCCTGCGTTACCAGGCAAGCTGACCGACTGTTCAGTACAAGATCTAAATCGCACCGAAATCTTCTTTGTCGAGGGGGATTCGGCAGGCGGTTCAGCCAAACAGGCTCGTGACCGTGAGTTCCAAGCGGTCATGCCGCTGCGTGGTAAGATCCTCAATACCTGGGAAGTCTCGCCAGACCAAGTACTCGCTTCGCAAGAAGTACACGATATATCAGTTGCTTTGGGTATTGATCCTGATAGCGAAAACCTTGATGGCCTTCGCTACGGTAAGATCTGTATTCTTGCTGATGCGGACTCAGATGGTCTACATATCGCCACGCTACTGTGTGCACTGTTTACCCGTCATTTCCGTTCTCTTGTAGAGGCGGGGCATATCTATGTGGCGATGCCGCCTTTGTATCGTATCGATTGTGGCAAAGAAGTGTTCTATGCCCTTGATGATGACGAGAAAGAAGGCATCTTAGAGCGCCTATCGAAAAAGAAAGCCAAGATCAACGTGCAACGATTCAAAGGTCTGGGTGAGATGAACCCATTGCAGCTACGCGAAACGACGATGGATCCAAATACTCGTCGCTTAGTGCAGCTAACCATTGATGATAGCCAAGCCACCATGGAAATGATGGATATGTTGCTTGGTAAGAAGCGTGCTGATGATCGTCGCTCTTGGTTACAAAACAACGGCGACATGGCAGAGGTTTAACGGATGTCTACTGAAATAACTTATGATGGCGTTGAACAGTTGCCAATGCGCAAGTTCACCGAAGACGCTTATCTAAACTACTCGATGTACGTCATTATGGATCGTGCGTTGCCCTATATTGGTGACGGTTTAAAGCCGGTTCAACGACGTATCATCTATGCAATGTCAGAGCTTGGTCTCTCGGCAGCAGCAAAATACAAAAAATCTGCTCGTACTGTTGGTGACGTGTTAGGTAAATATCACCCACATGGTGACTCTGCCTGTTACGAAGCCATGGTATTGATGGCGCAGCCATTCTCTTATCGTTACCCGCTAGTTGATGGTCAGGGCAACTGGGGTGCTCCAGATGACCCTAAATCGTTCGCTGCTATGCGTTATACCGAAGCGAAACTGTCTAAATTTGCTGAGGTTCTACTTGGTGAGTTAGGTCAAGGCACGGTGGAGTGGCAACCTAACTTTGACGGCACGATGAAAGAGCCGCAAATGCTACCTGCGCGTTTACCACACATTCTACTGAACGGTGTGACAGGTATTGCTGTGGGTATGGCAACCGATATTCCACCTCACAACGTACGTGAAGTGGCGGAAGCAACGATTCACTTAATCGATAATCCTAAGTCTGAACTTGCGGATGTAATGAACTTTGTTCAAGGGCCTGACTACCCAACTGAAGCAGAGATCATTTCACCTAAAGCCGATCTAGAAAAGATTTACCGCACCGGCCGTGGCAGCATCAAAATGCGCGCGGTATGGCATAAAGAAGGTTCAGAGATCGTCATTACGGCGCTACCTCACCAAGTGTCAGGCGCTAAGCTTCTTGAGCAAATCGCCAACCAGATGCGAGCTAAAAAGCTGCCTATGGTTGACGATCTGCGGGATGAGTCGGATCACGAAAACCCAACGCGTATCGTGGTTGTTCCACGTTCGAATCGTGTCGATTGCGACCAGTTAATGAATCACCTGTTTGCTTCTACGGATCTTGAAAAGAACTTCCGTGTAAACCTCAACATGATTGGTTTAGATAACCGTCCTCAGGTGAAAGGTTTAGTACAAATTCTATCTGAGTGGATCGAGTTCCGTCGTGCAACAGTGCGTCGACGTTTGCAGCACCGCTTAGATAAAGTGATGGCTCGCTTACACATCTTGGAAGGTTTGTTAATTGCCTACCTCAACCTTGATGAAGTGATTGAGATTATCCGCACTGAGGATGACCCTAAAGCGGTATTAATGGAGCGCTTTGGTATTACGGATATTCAAGCCGATGCGATCCTAGACACTAAATTACGTCACCTTGCGAAACTTGAAGAGATGAAGATTCGCGGTGAGCAAGAAGAGCTAGAAAAAGAGCGTGAAAAGTTAGAGCAGCTATTAGGCTCTGAGCGTCGTCTCAATACGTTGCTGAAGAAAGAGATCAAAGCCGATGCTGATAAGTACGGGGATGATCGCCGTTCGCCGATGGTAGAACGCGCAGAAGCTAAGGCACTGACAGAGAGAGATCTTGTTCCTAGTGAACCAATTACAGTGGTTCTTTCTGAGAAAGGCTGGATACGTCATGCAAAAGGGCATGAGGTTGAGGCAGACGGCTTAAACTACAAGTCGGGCGATAACTACCTTGCTCATGCACGGGGTAAGAGTAATCAGCAAGCGGTGTTCCTCGGAAGTGATGGTCGCAGCTACTCACTAGAGTCACATTCATTGCCATCAGCTCGTAGCCAAGGTGAACCAATTACAGGTCGCTTGAATATTAGTGCCGGGACGAGTATTCGTCATGTGGTGATGGGTGAAGAAGAGCAGTTGTGGCTAGTGGGTTCAGATGCGGGCTACGGTTTCGTCTGTAAGGGAAGTGATTTACTGTCGAAGAACCGCAGTGGTAAGGCCTTAGTGACGCTACCGCAAAACTCTGAAGTCCTGTCACCGCAAACTGTCGGTAATCTCGATGCAGATGAGATCCTTGCGATTACCAACCAAGGTCGTATGTTGTTATTCCCTATCAAAGATTTGCCTCAGTTGGGTAAAGGTAAGGGCAATAAGATCATCAACATTCCGGCAGCAAAAGCAAAAGAACGTGAAGAGCTGGTGTCTCACTTGATTGCTCTACCTCAGGGAAGTTCAGTGACCTTATATGCGGGTAAACGTAAGCTTGGTCTTAAGCCTGCTGACTTAGAGAACTTCCGCGGAGAACGTGGACGTCGAGGTGGCTTGTTACCAAGAGGTTTGCAACGCGTGACTCGCATTGAAGTAGAATCTGGCGCAGTGCCAGACAGCGACACTTCAGAGTAGTTATAAAAAACCCATGCACTGCATGGGTTTTTTACTGCGGTTAAGTTCGCTATTCGCGGCTGTCTTCTTCAATCGTGACTGCTAGGGTTTTCTCTACCCCTTTACGTAATATCAGAACGTCGACTTTAGAACCTGGCCTTAGCTCGGTAACAATGTCCATCACGCTTTGACGTCCATTGACCTTCTGACCATCAATTTTCAAAATGATATCTTGAGCTTCAAACCCAGCGGCTGCGGCAGGGCCATTCGGGTCGATACCTAATACCACGATACCACCAAGATGTTTGTTACCCAGCAGTCGAGAGGTAACGGAGTTTATATCTTGCCCATCAATACCAATATAGCCGCGAATCACACGTCCATCGGCAATGATTTTTTGCATGATCTTATTGGCTAGCGCGTATGGGATGGCGAAAGAGATGCCGTAAGTTTCTAGCTCGGTAGCTTGTTGGAATGACGCAGTGTTGATACCGACTAGCTCGCCACGGGTATTGACCAAAGCACCACCTGAATTGCCTTCATTGATCGCCGCATCTGTTTGGATAAATGCCTGATGGCCATCAGCGCTGATCGACGAGCGTCCTGTTGCGGAGATAATACCGAAAGTGGTTGTTTGTCCAAGGTTATAAGGGTTGCCAATCGCCAGCACAATGTCACCAACTTTCGGAGTGTACTCGGGATTAAGTGGGATAACCGGTAAGTTCTCGCCCTCGACTCTCAGAATGGCAATATCGGTTCTGCGGTCTTTTCCGACCAGTTGCGCGGCAGCGATTCGACCATCTTGCAGGGCAACAATAATTTGGTCTGCTTGTGCGACCACATGATAGTTGGTGATGATGTAGCCTTTATCACTGACAATGACTCCGGAGCCTAGCCCTTGTGTCAGCAGTTTGGAACGATCACTTTCTTGGTACTTACGGCTGTAGATATTCACGACAGCAGGTGCGGCTTTACGCACAGCTTGATTAAATGACACCTGAACTTGTGAGTAGTCAGTAGCGGCGGATTGATTGGTTTGAGGAAGAATATTGGACCGTAGAGACGGTACCGCGATTAATAACAGAGCAGCCGTTGCTAAGCCTAAGCCAATAGAGCGCAACAAAAATTGCAGCATGCTTTCCTCGTTATGGTCATAAAATGGATAAGTTGGTGAAGAATAGCACTAGATGAGAAAATAATAAAAGGACGCCAGCAGTAACCGCCGTCCTTTCAAGCCGATATCGCGTTTTTATAAAATACGCTTATCGAATTACAAGGTAAATACTGCGTTCGCCACGTTGAATGTTCAGCGCTAGTACTCCAGATTGTTTCTCAACCACCTTTCTAAACTCAGCGAGGTTTTTCACTCGTTGACGGTTGACACCTATGATGATGTCATCTTTTTGCAACTGGTAAGCTTCGGCATTTGAGCCTTTCTCTACCGATGTCACTTTTACACCTTGTACTTGATCGCTCGCATTTGTATTTGTTAGCTGAGCACCTGACAGGCCATCATGCAACTTGTCGGCAGTGGTCTTGACGTTCGTTTGCTCACCTAAAGTGACGTCGAACGATTTCTTCTTACCATCACGGACAACACCTAGTGTGATTTCTTTGCCTGCGCCTAACGTTGCAACTTTAGCGCGCAGTTCACTAAATGAATGAATTGACTTACCGTTAATTGAGACAATCACATCTCCCGCTTCTAAACCTGCCTTGTCTGCAGCGCTGTCTGGAACTACTTGGCTAACAAACGCGCCTTTACTTGACTCATACCCTAGCGCTTCCGCTAGCTCCGAGGTAATCTCACCACCCTGTACACCAAGCATGCCGCGTTTCACTTCACCAAATTCTAAGATTTGCGCGGTTAAGTTCTTCATCATGTTGGAGGGAATCGCGAAGCCGATACCAACATTCCCGCCATTTGGCCCTAGAATTGCTGTATTGATACCAATCAGTTCACCATTTAGGTTTACTAGCGCACCCCCCGAGTTACCGCTGTTGATGGCAGCATCGGTCTGAATAAAGTTTTCGAAGTTCTCAATGTTAAGTCCACTGCGTCCCAGAGCAGAAACGATACCAGAGGTGACAGTTTGTCCGAGTCCGAATGGGTTACCAATAGCAACAGAGAAGTCGCCAACGCGCAACTTATCTGAATCAGCAATTTTTATTTCAGTCAGGTTTTTTGCTTCCTCTAGTTTGAGCAACGCTATATCAGACATCTGGTCGCCGCCTATCAGCTCAGCATCATATTCACGACCGTCACGCAACTTAACACGGATCTTTTCCGCGCCATTAATAACGTGATAGTTAGTCACAATATGGCCTTGCTTCGCATCAACAACAACACCAGAGCCTAAGCCTCTGAATGGGCGTTCTTGAAGTTGTTCGGTTGGAAAGTCAGGACCAAAGAAAAAACGGAACTGTTCGGGAATCTGTTGTTTTGAGACTTGTGTTCCTTCAACTGAGATACTGACCACCGCTGGGGTCACTTTCTCTAGCATCGGAGCTAGGCTTGGTAACTGTTCGCCATCAACTGCAAAAGGCAAAGCAGCAGTCGCCTGCATTGGTGTGATGATTGAACTTAGGCTTAATGACAGGACGGTTAGGGCAAGCAAAGGTTTTTTCATCGGAAACTCCTAGTTGATTAAGGACTTAGATCTGATATTTGTCTTAAAAATCAGAATTCAACGGTCACTCGTAGGAGTTATGACTCAAAAACCTGTGCAAAGTTCAGCAAAGATAGTTTTCAATTATGACGCTTTAGCTGAGACGACATCTTGAGAGTCTAGAATTTCTTTCTTCTGCTCTTTTAATAGGCCAGTAGAACCCGAAGCATAATCTTTAGGTGCTTCATTTAACGGTTGAATATCAACCTCACCACTTTCCATTGTGCTGTCATCTGATTGCTGGATAACCTTCTTAACAAATGGATTGTCTTGCTCTGGGATGTTAGGTAAGAGTTCTGAAGACGTTTTAGCCATATGTTGATATAGCTTAGTGTACTCTTTACCCACTGAATCTAACATTTCTGCTGTTTGCGCAAAATGGTCTGCAAGGTCTTGTTTTTGTTGCTCTAATTCAAATTTAGCGTTGTCGAGGTCTTTCTGGACGCTCTTTTGCTTTTTGTATCCAGGCGTTGTTAAGCGAGAAATCGCAACACCCAATACGGTACCGACAAGCAAGCCTACAAGGGCATAAATCCAAGGCATAATTGCTCCTTATCATTGTTATTTAACATGTTTTTTACTGGTTAGTTACACATGTTCAAATCACATGGTACTATGAGAACTTAAGCCAATAAAGAAAAATGCATGTGCTCTACATAGCAGTTTGACAGTCTTCTTGAATAGGTAAAGAAGCAATGACACCACTAGAAATCTATAACAACGATATAAAACAACATGGTTTTCAAAAGGATGCTGCACAACTTCAGGCAGTCTCTGCCCTCGATAAGCTCTACCATGAATTCATCGATTACGTTAATACACCGGTAGAAAAGCCCAGCGGATGGAAATTCTGGTTCAGTAAAAAACAACCTCAGTTGCCACAAGCTCCTCTGGGTCTTTATTTCTGGGGGGGAGTTGGACGGGGGAAAACCTATTTGGTTGATACCTTCTTTGAAGCATTGCCAACAGGTAAAAAGATGCGTGTCCACTTCCACCGTTTTATGTATCGCGTGCATGATGAGTTGAATGCGTTGGGGGATGTGAACGATCCACTTGAGCTGGTGGCCGACAAATTCAAAGCTGAGGCTGAGATCATCTGTTTCGATGAGTTCTTTGTTTCAGATATCACCGACGCCATGATCTTAGGCACCTTGTTCCAAGCCTTGTTCAAGCGTGGTGTCATCTTAGTTGCGACTTCAAATATCCCACCCGAAGATTTGTACCGCAATGGCTTACAGCGCGCTCGTTTTCTTCCTGCTATTGAGCTGATTCAGAAAAACTGTCGGGTGCTGAATGTCGATAGTGGCATTGATTACCGCTTGCGTACTTTAGAACAAGCAGAGATCTATCACTCGCCGCTCGATGAACAAGCAGACAAAAACCTATGCCATTACTACGAACAACTAGTCGGTGAGGGGAAAGTCGGTGCCAAATCGATAGAAATAAATCATAGAGATCTTGAGGTGATTCAGGCATCAGAAGATGTGCTTCATGCTAGTTTTGAACAGCTATGCCAAACTGCGCGCAGCCAGAACGACTATATTGAGATATCGCGGATCTACCACACTGTTCTTCTTGCGGATGTGCAGCAAATGGATAGAACAATAGATGATGCAGCAAGGCGTTTTATCGCTCTGGTCGATGAGTTTTACGAGCGTCATGTGAAATTAATTATCTCTGCTGAAGTGCCTTTGTCAGCGCTTTATTCTGGCGGTCTGCTAGAATTTGAATTCAAACGCTGTCAGTCGCGTTTGATAGAAATGCAAAGTCATGATTACTTGGCCAAAGAGCATTTAGCATAGCTGGTTAGAGCGAACTGTGCTCAATTGAAAAAAAATGAAATTTTCACACGAAAAGAGGTGATTTTTTCTACTGACTTCTCTATAATCCTGCGACCCACCGTTACTGCAGACCTTATTATCGAAGGTATTTCGACATAACGGGTCGAGAGTGCCAATCACTCGAAGGGGTGTTAACTGGACTCTTAGTCAGTGGGGGCGAAAGCTCCTTAAGTGTAAATTTAATTATTGAACGGGTTATTATTAGCATGAAAACTTTCGTTGCTAAACCAGAAACTGTAAAACGCGACTGGTACGTTGTAGACGCTGAAGGTAAAACTCTTGGCCGTCTAGCAAGTGAAATTGCATCTCGCCTACGTGGCAAACACAAAGCTGAATACACTCCACACTGTGACACTGGTGATTACATCATCGTTGTTAACGCGGAGAAAGTTACTGTAACTGGTAACAAGGCTAAAGGTAAGATTTACTACCGTCACACTGAATTCCCTGGCGGCCTAAAATCAATCAGCTTCGAGAAGCTAATTGATCGCAAGCCAGAGATGGCTCTTGAGCTAGCAGTTAAAGGTATGCTACCACGTGGTCCTCTTGGCCGTGCTATGTACCGTAAGCTGAAAGTTTACGCTGGCGCTGAGCACAACCATGTTGCTCAACAACCTCAAGTACTAGACATCTAATCGGGGATTTCGAAAATGGCAGATAATCAATACTACGGTACTGGCCGTCGCAAAAGCTCAGCTGCACGTGTTTTTGTAAAACCAGGCAGTGGCAACATCGTAATCAACAAGCGTAGCCTTGATGAGTACTTCGGTCGTCCAACTTCTCGCATGGTTGTTAAACAGCCTCTAGAGCTAGTTGAACTAACTGAGAAACTAGACCTATACGTTACTGTTAAAGGTGGCGGTATTTCAGGTCAAGCAGGTGCTATCCGTCACGGTATCACTCGCGCTCTAATGGAATACGATGAGTCTCTACGTCCTACTCTACGTGCTGCGGGTTACGTTACTCGTGATGCTCGTTGCGTTGAACGTAAGAAAGTTGGTCTACGTAAAGCACGTCGTCGTCCACAGTTCTCTAAGCGTTAATCTTTTTTCGAAAAGATTCGCTTCCAATGTTTACATTGGAATGTGGCACCAAAAGCCTGGCTTCTTGCCAGGCTTTTTTGTTTTTATCCGTTAAAAAATTCCTTTCCTAGCGTCACTTATCATTTGATTTATATTACTTCTCCTCCTTTTGTGACCTAACAGGCGATTCGCTTCACAAATGTTACAAAAAGGTAGCTTTATCTTGTCAAAAAGTAGGGTTTTATTTATCATTTGCCATCAAATAAATACAACTAAATTCGTATTTTGTTAGCCATGCTCTTTAAGCGGAATAACAATAAATCCACAAGGAGCAAATGGGAGAATGTTTGGATGAGCAATGCGCCTTTAAATAACGGTCGCAGACGTTTCTTAACCGCTACAACAGCTGTTGTGGGTGGTCTAGGAGCTGCTGCTGTCGCCGTTCCTTTTATTAAATCTTGGAACCCAAGTGAAAAAGCCAAAGCTGCAGGTGCCCCTGTTGAAGTTGATATCGGTAAACTTGAAGAAGGGCAAATGGTACGTGTGGAATGGCGTGGTAAACCTGTATGGGTTGTCCGTCGTGCACAATCTGTTGTGGATGGGCTTAAAGCTATCGATGGTCAGTTACGTGACCCGTCATCAGGAGAAGAACAACAACCGACATACGCTCAGAATGCTTACCGCTCAATTAAGCCTGAGTACTTTGTCGCTGTAGGTATCTGTACTCACCTTGGTTGTTCTCCAACGTATTTGCCTGACAGTTTCAGTGAGCAAGTTCAGGGTGTTAAATCAGGTTTCTTCTGTCCATGTCACGGTTCTAAGTTCGACATGGCCGGTCGTGTTTTCCAAGGCGTACCAGCGCCACTCAACCTAGTTGTTCCAAAACACATGTATTTAAGTGATAGCAAAATCATTATCGGTGTTGACGAAGAAGGGGAGGCATAATGCAAGCTCTACTTGATTGGGTAGAAAAACGCATACCCGCAATGAATGCGTACAAGAAGCACCTTTCTGAGTATCCGATGCCAAAGAACTTTAACTTTTGGTATCTATTTGGCTCACTAGCGATGCTTGTATTGGTTAACCAGATCCTAACGGGTATTTGGTTGACGATGAACTATGTCCCATCTGGTGATGGTGCGTTCGCGTCAATTGAATACATCATGCGTGATGTCGAATATGGTTGGTTGCTGCGTTACATGCACTCGACAGGTGCGTCGGCATTTTTCGTTGTTGTTTATCTACACATGTTCCGCGGCCTGATCTACGGTTCATACCAGAAGCCTCGTGAGTTGCTGTGGATTTTCGGTATGCTGATTTTCCTTGTGTTGATGGCTGAAGCATTCATGGGCTACCTACTACCTTGGGGACAGATGTCTTACTGGGGCGCTCAGGTAATCATCTCTCTGTTTGGTGCGATTCCTGTTATCGGTGATGACCTAACACTCTGGATTCGAGGTGACTACGTTATCTCTGGTGCAACACTCAACCGATTCTTTGCTCTACACGTTATTGCTCTTCCTATCGTGCTGTTGCTGCTGATCGTTCTTCATGTGCTAGCGCTACACGAAGTTGGCTCGAACAACCCTGATGGTATCGAAACTAAGCTGCCAAAAGGCTCAATGGGTGATGACTACAAGACGCAGTTCAAATTCCACGACTACTATACGAAGAAGTACGATGTTATCGACTCCATTCCTTTCCACCCTTACGGTACGGTTAAGGATATGGTGGGTGTAGCTGGTTTCTTGTTCTTCTTCTGCTATGTGTTGTTCTTCAACCCAGAGATGGGCGGCTACTTCCTTGAGCCACCTAACTTTGAAGCGGCAAACCCACTGAAAACACCAGAGCACATTGCTCCTGTATGGTACTTCACTCCGTTCTATGCGATTTTGCGTGCGGTTCCAGATAAGCTACTAGGTGTTATCGCGATGGGTGCATCGATTGCGGTTCTATTTGTTCTACCTTGGCTAGATCGCTGTCGTGTTCGTTCTTACCGCTACCGCAGTAAGTTCCATTTATTCAATATCATCCAGTTCACGATCAGCTTTATTGCGTTGGGTGTTCTTGGTGCGCTACCTGCGACGCCAACATACACGCTGTTAGCTCAGATCTTCAGCTTAGCTTACTTCATGTTCTTCGTATTGCTGTATTTCTACAGTAAGAACGAAGCGACTAAGCCACTACCAGAAAGGGTGACATTCAAATGAAAAAATGGATTGTAATTTTATTTGCAATGCTGCCTTCATTGGCGATGGCAGCAGGTGCGAACGTACCACTTGATAAGGCGAACAATGACCTGAGTGACCAAGCGTCACTGCAAAATGGCGCGAAACTGTTTATGAATTACTGTTTCGGTTGTCACTCAGCTCAGTATCAGCGCTACGAGCGTGTTGCACGTGACATCGGTATTCCGGTTGAACTGTTGAAAGATAATCTAATCTTCGACCCAGAAGCCAAAGTGGGCGACTTAATGGAAAACTCGATTCCTGAGAAGTCTGCAGCGAAATGGTTCGGTGCTCCACCACCAGATCTAACACTGGTTGCCCGTGTTCGTGGTACGGATTGGTTATACACTTACCTACGTTCGTTTTACGAAGATCCAAGTCGTCCGTTTGGTGTGAACAACATTGTATTCCCAAGTGTGGGTATGCCGCATGTGCTAGAAGAGCTGCAAGGTATTCCTAAGCCAGTTTTTGAAACGCATGTCGTTGACGGCAAAGAGGTGACTAAAGTTGTTGGGGTCGAGGCTGACGGAACAGGTGAGCTGAATAGTGAAGAATATGATGATGCGGTACGCGATCTAGTTAACTTCTTGGAATACTCTGGAGACCCAGTAAAACTTGAGCGTCACGCTCTTGGCTGGTGGGTGATGGGCTTCCTAGTAATCTTCACTATCGTTGTTGTACTACTGAAGAAAGAGTATTGGCGTGATGTGCACTAATTGTGCTATCATACCGTGCTAATTCCCAATTTTTGAACTTAACAATGGAGGCTTGGCCTCCATTGTTTTTATATTTGTAAGTGTGCTGGAGGGCTCCATGGCTGTAGCTGCCAATAAACGTTCTGTGATGACTCTATTTTCAAGTGCATCTGATATGTATAGCCATCAGGTACGTATTGTTCTAGCAGAGAAAGGTGTAAGTGTTGAAGTAGAACTTGTCGATGAAGCAAATCTACCGACGGAGCTTATTGAACTTAACCCATACAAGACAGTACCAACGTTAGTAGACCGTGAACTAGCGCTTTACGATTCAAAGATCATCATGGAATACCTAGATGAGCGTTTTCCTCATCCCCCATTGATGCCTGTATACCCAGTCGCTCGTGGTAACAGCCGTCTAATGATCTACCGTATTGAGAAAAACTGGTACACGCTTGCCGAGAAAGTGGTAAAAGGCAACGCTGAAGAAGCAGAAGCGGCACGTAATAAACTACGTAACGACTTGCTGACTCTAGGGCCAGTATTTGCTGAGTACGAATACTTCATGAGTGAAGAGTTCAGCCTAATTGACTGCTACTTAGCACCGTTACTATGGCGTCTACCTCAACTTGGTATCGAGCTTGTAGGCCCAGGTTCTAAAGAGCTGAAAGTTTATATGAACCGCGTATTTGAACGTGATTCATTCCTAGCTTCTTTAACTGAAGCTGAACGTGAAATGCGTCTAGCTCGTTAATCGGCGAGAAGATGGATATTGCAAACATGACACCTCGTCGACCATACATGCTTCGTGCATTCTATGATTGGCTGGTGGATAACGATTTAACTCCACATTTGGTTGTTGCCGCTGAATTACCTGGTGTTCGAGTGCCTCTGGAGTTTGTACAAGATGGCCAAATTATCCTTAATATTGCTCCACGGGCTGTGGGTAATTTAGAGTTAGGCAACGAAGCGATTACGTTTAATGCGCGCTTTAGTGGCCGCCCTCATTCGGTCATTGTGCCGCTATACGCTGTACAGGCTATCTACGCACGTGAAAATGGCGCAGGTACTATGTTTGAGCCTGAAGAGGCTTATATGGCTGAGTATGAGGAAGAGCAAGGTATTGAAGAGGTCATTGAGGATCTTCAACCGCTATCAGTAGCAACAGAAACGGAGCAAGAAACCGTTGAGTCAGGTGTTACTGGAGACGAACCCCCAAGGCCTAAAGGTAGACCAAGCCTGAGAGTCGTCAAATAATAAAAAAGCAGCGCCCAGCGCTGCTTTTTTGTATTTAGAGACTATCATCAACGATTAATCTTGGTAAAAAGCTCTTACTACCTGTTTTACATCGGAAACATTACGCGCGATATCCGTTGCGATTCTCGCGTGCTCCTCAGAAACGTAGCCAAGTAAGAACACCTCTTTATCTTCCGTGATCACTTTAATTTTTGTACCGCTCAGCTCCGAATTGGCAATCAAGGCTGATTTGACCTTAGTCGTAATCCAACTGTCATGACTGATTGCACCAACAGATAAGGGTGGTTTAACTCGTAGCTGGTTATGGATGTGCTCTACACCCTTAATATCGCGGGCTCGACTTTCAATCTCGCGCTTTAGCTGCTCGGTATTCGCTTGGCCCATTAAGACAACTGTTCCATTGTATGAGCTTGCGGTTACGCGCGCATTCCCTCTGAATGGGGCTTTGTTGCCAATACCTGCAATCTCGAACTCGATGTTGTTGTCGTCCCAGATCTCTTGAGTGGTTCTAGGATCAATCACAATACTCGCGGTGGTGGCTGCGCCCGCAACAAATAAGCCAGCACACCCCGTCATAGTCAGGGCAAGTACGGATAGCAATAAGCCTTTAAATATTTTCATAACTTACTCTTCGTGAGCGGGAAATAACACTTGGTCGATAAGATCGCACAAGCAGTGCATAGTCACCATGTGAACTTCGTGTATTCGCGCTGTTCTGTGAGAGGGGATACGAATCTCAACGTCATTTTCGCCAAGTAATCCTGCCATTTCGCCACCGTCTTTACCGGTAAGTGCGATGATGGTCATATCTCGCGTTACTGCGGCTTCCATCGCCTTGATGATGTTTTTGCTGTTACCGCTGGTTGAGATTGCAAGCAGAATATCGCCAGTTTGACCAAAGGCACGAACTTGCTTGGAGAAGATTTCTTCATAGTGGTAGTCGTTAGCCACTGCGGTTAGCGTGGTGTTATCAGCGGTAAGCGCCATGGCAGGTAGGCTAGGTCGCTCAGTCTCAAAACGATTTAAAAGACAGGAAACAAACTGTTGTGCGTTTGAAGAAGAGCCTCCATTGCCACAACAAAGAATCTTGTTGCCATTGAGTAGGCTAGCTACCATGGCTTGAGCTGCATGAGTAATGGCGTCTGGCAACGCTTCGGCTGCCGCGATTTGAATTTGAATACTTTCAGTAAAGCTGTCTTTAATGCTATCTAGCATCGATTATCCTTGAGTAATTGCGTTTTTGATCCACTCGATTTGTTGACCTTGTTGGTGTATTGCCACTAAGTCAAAGCGGAAATCAGTTGAATAGACAGATAAGCCATTCTTGCTCAGCCACAGTGTCGCAGCTTTGATGAGCTTTCTTATTTTGCTTGCGGTGACGGTTTCCGCAGCATGCCCATAAGCTTGGCTTTTACGATAGCGAACTTCAACGAAAACAATCGTCTCACCATCTTTCATAATTAGGTCGAGTTCGCCTCCTTTAATTAGGAAGTTTCTCTCAATTGGCGATAAGCCGCAACTGATAAGGTACTTTTCAGCTGCGACTTCATAATGTTGTCCTTGCGCTCGTTTATTGGCTAGCACTATGCTCCGCCCAACTAATCTCACGTTGTACTATACAATCATCATTGATGCTTAGCACCCCGGTGTTGCCGTCAATGGTATAGTCGTGGACCACTTTCATCTGTGGTAGATGTTCCATCAAGCGGTAAGCGTCCATGCCCAATGCTTGCAGACGTTTTTCTGCATTAGAGTCTTTGGGCCATAATTGATCCATTTGTGCCTTTAAGGCTGCATCTGGTTGGATTAACAGCGGGATATCGCTGTATATGACACCCGATAGATCTTCGTATTGCTGACGACCACTGTTACTACGCGAATTCGAGTACAGCTTTGGTGGCGTAGTATCTGGGTTAATCGCCACTTCGATAAATGGTTTGATGAGCGTCAGTTCAGAGCCGTTTGCCACAATGTAAACGGCATCAATATCGCGGCGGCTACGTGGTTGGCTTTCTAATGGTATATCGAGTAACGATTCCATCTGCGCAATATGCTGCTGACTGTCTTGTAGACCGAACACCTTGTTTATATCGCGTTGAAGTTGGCGTTTGTCACCAAACAGGTTAACTGCAACCTTGGTGTCGTTGTGCTTTTTCCACTCTTTGTCAAATGCCTCAACTACTCGAGAGCCAAGACGCCCTTGAGGTGCAAGTACCAAAGGGTATTGGTAGCCTTGCTGAGCTAAATGCTTCGCCGCTTGAGCCACCTCTTGCTCTGGAGATAGTGCTAGGTAACAAGTGTTGTTGCCAGCTTGGATTTCATCTGGGATGTTTAGAGCCAGTGTTGGCAGCGGGTTTATAAAGCTAGCCTGAGCTTGCTGAAGTTTCTCAATGTTGCTTTTCAACAGCGGCCCGACAACAGAATCAATCTGCTTTTCGACCAACACCGCTTCAAGCTCTTCAATCGACGCTGCATTGGTATCAATGACAGTTAGCGTGGCACTTTCATCTCGTTCGCTATCGCTCATCATTTCGAGAATAAAGCCATCACGAATGAGTTGAGCCTGCTTAGCAAATTTGCCGGAAAGTGGCAGCAATAGCGCGGTGTTGACTGGCTTGGTAATTTCTAGGGCGAGAATATCCGTCACCGATTGTGGGATATAGATAGCCCCTGGGTGATTTGAATTGTCCGCTAGCCATTGTTCAAGGCCGGTTTTAAGTTGTGGAAGATTGCTTGCTAGAGTCTTGGTTAAGCCGATTAATTCTAGCCAACCAGATATCACAGGATCTGTTTCTTGTTGCTTAAATGTTTCGATTTGCTGAGCCGAGTACTGGTTTAGATTGTTCCAGATCCCCTGTGCAACAAAGGCTTGTTCACTTTCGGGTAGGTAACGGCCACTTAAAGAGAGTTCTCGAGTCGCATTGTAGAAGTCACCTTGCTTAGTGAATAAGGAAGCGCGCAACTGATGATAGTTAAGCCACTGGTCTTCACCTAATGACCATGAAGGCTTGAAGTTAAGAATTTGCAGCGCTTCTGCGTGGTTGCCCTGAGAAATGAGCAGTTCTGCGCGCGCAAGTTGCCACTCTGCTTGTTGCATTTCGTTTAGTGACTGACGAGCTAAGCGTTTGATAAGAAGCTCTGACTGAACCGTGTCACCCGCATCGATAGACGCTTTTAATGCCATGATCAACCAATCATTTTGCAAGCTGCCTTGGCTGCTGTCAGCTCGCATCAAGTAAGTTTGCACTGATTGATTAGGATCTAAGGTAATATCGACACTACGCGGCGTCTTAGGAGCAGAAGAACACGCTGCCAATGTGACAGCAAGTGCTACAGGAGTCAGTAAGCGTGTTACACTTAGACGCTTGTGGTTTTTCATGGCCATGAGTTCTTTTTAATTCCGTATAAGATTGTGTCTATATTAATCGTTGAAGTGATGGTAAACAAATGACAGATAACAAAACCTTACCAACTGAGGTTCCAACTCTCTATATCGTGCCTACACCAATTGGCAATTTAGGTGATATTACTCAACGAGCGATTGAAGTTTTATCTACTGTTGACCTCGTGGCTGCTGAAGATACGCGCCACACTGGTAAGTTATTGTCTCACTTCAGTATCCAAACTAAAACTTTTGCTCTTCATGATCATAACGAACAGCAAAAAGCGCAAGTGTTAGTCGATAAATTATTGGCTGGGTACTCAATTGCGTTAGTTTCTGACGCAGGCACCCCATTAATTAGTGATCCAGGTTATCATCTTGTGACTCAATGTCGTCAAGCGGGAGTCAAAGTTGTTCCACTTCCTGGTGCTTGTGCGGTTATTACTGCACTCAGTGCGTCAGGTTTGCCATCTGACCGCTTTAGCTTCGAGGGGTTTCTTCCAGCTAAGAGCAAAGGGCGCAAAGACAAATTCTTAGAAATTGCTAAAGTTGAGCGTACTTGTGTGTTTTATGAATCACCGCACCGAATCTTAGACTCATTAGACGATATGCTTGAGATTTTAGGCCCTGATAGAGAAGTGGTGTTAGCGCGTGAGCTAACCAAAACTTTCGAAACCATCCAGGGGATGCCACTTGGAGAGTTGGTTGAGTGGGTGAAATCCGATTCAAACCAACAACGTGGTGAAATGGCGTTATTGATTCATGGTTACCGAACGTCCGAGGATGACTCAATTCCTGAAGAGGTCAAACGTACCGTGACGATCTTGACCAAAGAGCTACCACTGAAAAAAGCGGCGGCATTGGCTGCTGAGATTTACAACCTGAAGAAGAATGCACTGTATAAGTGGGGGCTGGAGAACCTAGATTAACAATCGAGGAAATGACCATCGAGCTTGAAAACGACTTGTCATTTCATATCGTCATCCTCAAGAGTGAGGTACGAACGAGTTGGGGATCTCTATTCGGATGAGAGATTCCCTAGTCATTCCTTCGTCGTTCTATGGAATGACCATTTATTGATAATTAACTGCACGCTTTCTGCACACTTAGCGCCCTCATTTCATCATATCTGTGATCTCGCTAGACACTTACATGATAACTCTATACAATCCGCCCTCGGAGTCGACTGGGTAGTCGCTGCTTTGTTGATGTCCTTCGGGAGACTGACGTTGAGGTCCTTTTAGGAGACTGACGTTGACGTCCTTCGGGAGACTGACAAAGGGGAGGAAAGTCCGGGCTTCATAGAGCAAGGTGCCAGGTAACGCCTGGGGGGCGCAAGCCCACGACAAGTGCAGCAGAGAGAAGACCGCCGATGGCCCGTAAGGGAACAGGTAAGGGTGAAAGGGTGCGGTAAGAGCGCACCGGACGGCTAGTAATAGTTCGTAGCAGGGTAAACTCCACCTGAAGCAAGACCAAATAGGCCTCCACATTGCGTTGCTCGCGTAAGGAGGCGGGTAGGTTGCTCGAGCCAGTGAGTGATTGCTGGCCTAGACGAATGGCTACCGCCGCGCAAGCGGAACAGAACCCGGCTTATGTGTCGGCTCCACCTATTCGAGACCCATCGTAACTTTGTTATGATGGGTTTTTTGCTTTTTATTGACCAAATTTATTTTCGAACCATTAAACTTAGCGCAAAATCACGTGTTCTCACTCGCTAGTGGTGGCGATAAGCCATTAAATCAGTACACTGGAGAATCTGAATTCGTCAATGCGTCAGCCACATGAGATAACTATGACCGAATCCTTTAAACATATATCTGTACTTCTTCATGAATCGATCGATGGTTTAGCGATTAAACCCGACGGTATATACATTGACGGTACATTCGGTCGCGGTGGTCACAGCCGTACAATTTTGTCTAAGCTCGGTGAAAATGGTCGCCTGTATAGTATTGACCGTGATCCTCAAGCTATCGCTGAGGCAAGTAAAATTGACGACCCACGCTTTACCATTATCCATGGGCCTTTTTCAGGTATGGCTGAATACGCTGCTGATTATGACCTAGTCGGAAAGGTTGATGGCGTATTGCTAGATCTTGGAGTTTCTTCGCCACAGTTAGATGATGCAGAACGTGGCTTTAGTTTTATGAAAGATGGTCCACTTGATATGCGCATGGACCCAACATCAGGTATCCCTGTCTCGCAGTGGCTAATGGAAGCTGATCTTGATGATATTACTTGGGTGATTCGTGAGTTTGGCGAAGATAAACACGCCCGTCGCATTGCTAAGGCTATTGTTGCGTACCGCGAAAACGAAGACAACGAGCCACTGACTCGTACTGGTCAACTGGCAAAACTGATCTCTGAAGCAGCTCCAAAGAGTTTTAAAGAGAAGAAACACCCCGCAACGCGTGCTTTCCAAGCGTTTCGTATTTACATCAATAGTGAACTAGAAGAGATCGACACAGCGTTAAAAGGGGCGGCCAGTATTTTGGCTCCTCAAGGTCGTCTTTCCGTGATCAGCTTTCACTCCTTAGAAGACCGAATGGTGAAGCGCTTTATTCGCAAAGAGAGTAAAGGACCAGAAGTTCCTCATGGCATTCCAATGACGGAAGATCAAATTAAAGCGCTAGGCAGTGCCAACCTTAAACCTGTTAGTAAAGCGATCAAGCCTTCTAAACAAGAAGTGGAAGAAAATGCTCGCTCACGCAGTTCTGTGCTTCGCTTAGCAGAAAAGCTGTAACCCTATGAGTAAACCTGCTCCAAATCTCGCCAAAGTGATTGCACTCGATCTTTTAAGTGTCGGTCGAGTGCCGCTAATTCTACTGGTACTAATTTTTAGTAGCGCGATGGGAGTGGTTTTTATTACTCATCACACACGTCAGGCAATTACCGAGAAAGATCAGGCATTGGTTGAGCGTGAACGATTGGACAACGAATGGCGCAACTTGCTCATCGAAGAAACAGCATTGGCCGAGCATAGCCGTGTTCAAGCTGTGGCTAAGAAAGAGCTAGAGATGAAGCGCCCTGATTCAGACAAAGAAGTCATCATCAACCTGCCATGAGCAAAAAAGTTAAACCTGTTGAGTCTAAAACTGATCACAAGCCAGCGACTTTGATTCGTTGGCGTTTCTACTTGGTGCTGTTTTTTGTCTTTTGTGCCTTTGCTGCACTCGCTGGTCGTATTGCTTACATCCAAATTGTCGAGCCAGACAACCTAATTAAGCAGGGCGATTTGCGTTCCATCCGAGCGAAAACCCTGCACTCTGCACGCGGTATTATTTCGGACCGAAATGGTGAGCCTTTGGCCGTCAGTGTGCCTGTTGAGGCGGTGTGGGCAGACCCAGTCGCAATTTTTAAAGCGGGTGGGTTGGTCGAATTAGATCGTTGGCATGCATTAGCGGATGTGCTTGGTTTAAAACGCCAAGGCTTAATCGACAAAATTAATCGTAATAAGAGCAAGCGATTTATCTATTTACAGCGTCAAGTAAGCCCTGCTATGGCGCATTATATTCGTGAATTAAAGCTATCTGGTGTTGGCCTGAAAGCAGAATCGAGACGCTACTATCCTGCCGGTGAAGTTAGTGCTCACTTAGTGGGGGTGACCGGGATTGATGGTCACGGCCTTGAAGGGGTTGAGCGCAGTTACGACAAGTGGCTCACTGGCGAAGCGGGTAAACGTATTATCCGCAAAGATCGTTATGGTCGTGTGGTGGAAAATATCTCTCTCGAAGAGCGTGAAGAAGGTAAGCCATTGGAACTGACCATAGATCAGCGAATTCAGGCGATTGCTTACCGTGCGATCAAACAGGCCGTGGCCGATTACCGTGCAACTTCTGGCTCTGTGGTTATTCTCGATGTGAAAACCGGTGCGGTACTGGCAATGGTTAATGCGCCATCGTATAACCCAAATAACCGAGCCGATCTGCAATCAGCCAAAATGCGTAACCGAGTGATTACCGACGCTTTTGAGCCTGGTTCAACAGTGAAGCCTTTTGTTGTTTTAGCCGCACTAGAAAATGGTATCGCAGATGACGATACGATTATCGATACTGGCAACGGCATCATGCAGATTGGTGGTAGCCGCGTACGTGATACATCGAAAGTGGGCAAGGCTGACTTGACCACCATATTGAAAAAATCGAGCAACATCGGTGTGGCGACACTTGCCCTCGATATGCCACTTGAAGCTCTACTGGGCATGTACAGTTCAGTTGGTTTTGGGGAAGTCTCTGGATTGAATCTTGTCGGTGAAACGCAAGGTATTTTCCCTAATCGACGTCGTTGGTCGAAATTTGAAATAGCAACACTTTCATTTGGCTATGGACTTACCATTACCCCTCTCCAGCTTGCTCACGCTTATGCGACGTTAGGTAATTTAGGTGAGTATCAACCGATTCATATTATCGAAAACAACCAGCAAGATTTATCTAAGCAGGTCATTGACCACGACAACGCGCAAAAAGTGTTGAATATGCTAGAGACGGTCACCCAACCGGGCGGTACTGCGACAAAGGCTGCGGTACCTGGCTACCGAGTTGCTGCGAAAACCGGTACTTCACGTAAAGCGATTGCGGGTGGCTATGGTGACGAGTACTTCGCCTATACCGCAGGGGTTGCCCCCGCGAGTGACCCTAGAGTCGCACTTGTCGTCGTGGTTAATGAGCCACAGGGTGACAACTATTATGGTGGCTCAGTGGCTGGTCCCGTGTTTGCCGAAATATTAAAGGGCACGTTGCAAATTCTTAACGTTGCACCTGATGAAAACAGATTTAAACAAGATTAAGTGAGTTTACTATGTCGAAGGAACTGACCTTAGCGCTATTGCTCGCACCTTGGTTAGATATCTCTAGCCATGATAAAGCGAATGTAGTTATTCAGAACCTTGAATTGGATAGCCGTAATATTTCAAAAGGCACCACCTTTGTCGCGGTAAAAGGCCACGCAGTGGATGGGCGACGCTTTATTGCCGCAGCTATCGAGCAAGGTGCAAACGCAGTAATCGCCCAAGCGTGTGACGTGCATCCGCACGGTAAGATTGAAACTATTGATGGGGTACCAGTGATCTACTTAGTGGATTTAGGTCATCATCTATCCGATCTTGCGCAGCGTCTTTACCCTTTAACGCATAACAAGCTGATTGGTGTAACGGGCACGAATGGGAAAACCACCATTACTCAGTTAATCGCTCAGTGGCTTGATCTTGTTGAACACAAAGCAGCTGTAATGGGGACCACAGGCAATGGTTTTTTAAGCGATTTGCAAGTGGCAAAGAACACCACAGGTAGCGCGATTGAAATCCTGCAAACCTTATATTCTTTAGAGCAGCAAGGGGCTGACTATACCGCGCTGGAAGTCTCTTCCCATGGTTTAGTTCAAGGGCGCGTTAAAGCTTTAGAGTTTGAGGTTGGCGCATTCTCTAACTTAAGTCGTGATCACCTAGATTATCACGGCACCATGGATGAGTACGCAGAGGCGAAGTTTTCCCTGTTTAGCCAACATACCTGTAAGCAAGCGGTGATCAATATTGATGATCCTGTTGGTGCCGAGTGGTTCCATCGCCTAGATTCCGCCATTGCTGTTAGCTTAAAACCTTGTGATTACCCTCGCGCGGTTTGGGCTAAGCAAGTCAGTTATTCTGAATCGGGTATCACGCTCTGTTTTGATGGGGTTTTCGGTACTGGTAGCTTTACTGTTCCGCTGATCGGTGAGTTCAATGCCAATAACGTTTTGCTCGCTATGGTGACCTTGCTCTGTCTAGGTATTGATAAACAGAAGCTCATCGAAACGGCAAGCTCACTGACCCCGGTTCTTGGTCGTATGGAGCTGTTCGCCGCCAAGGGCAAGGCAAAAGTAGTGGTTGATTATGCCCACACGCCAGATGCACTTGAAAAAGCGCTTCAAGCACTACGCGTTCATTGCCAAGGTAAGCTCTGGGTTATTTTTGGTTGTGGTGGAGACCGCGACACGGGTAAACGCCCTATGATGGCGAGTATCGCTGAGCAACTGGCAGATAAAGCTATCCTCGCCGATGACAACCCACGTAGCGAATCTCCAGATGCGATCGTCCAAGACATGCTTGCGGGCATGAATCGGCCAAATCTAGCGGTTGTTGAGCACAGCCGTTTCGCTGCTTTGCAATTTGCCCTAGAAAATAGCCGCACAGAAGACATTATTCTCCTTGCTGGTAAGGGGCACGAAGACTACCAAGTGATGGCTGATCAGACGGTGCACTATTCGGATCGTGAATCAGCCATTGAGCTTTTGGAGCAAAGCTTATGATTTCTTTAATGTTAAGTCAGATTGCTGAAGCCCTAGGTGCTGAACTGATTGGCAACGATAAAGTGATCCGCTCAGTCTCGACGGATACACGTGCGATTGAAGCTAGCGCACTATTTATCGCTTTGGTTGGCGAACGTTTTGATGCACATAACTTTGTCTCTCAAGCGGTTGAATCAGGTGCAGGCGCTTTACTAGTCAGTCGCCCAGTAGAAGCTGATGTTCCTCAATTGTTAGTCAAAGATACCAAGGTAGCATTAGGGCAGCTAGGTGCTTTGGTCCATCAAACTTGCCTTACTCCAACCGTCGCGATTACTGGTAGTTGTGGTAAAACCACAGTGAAAGAGATGGTTGCCAGTATTATGGAGCAAAAAGGGCGCGTGCTATTCACGGCTGGAAACTTCAATAATGACATTGGTGTTCCGTTGACCTTATTGCGTTCAACACCAGAAGATGATTTTGCCGTGATTGAGTTGGGGGCGAATCACATTGGTGAAATTGCTTACACCACTCAACTCGTTCAGCCTGATGTGGCGCTGGTCAACAACGTTGCAGCGGCGCACCTTGAGGGGTTTGGCTCTATAGATGGCGTAAAGCAAGCCAAAGGCGAGATATACCAAGGTTTAAAAGCGGGGTCGGTAGCGCTTGTTAACCTCGACAGCAATGGTGGTGATTACTGGCAAGCGGTGCTGGCAGATAAAACAGTGAAGACGTTCTCGGTCACAGACTCCTCAGCAGACTACTTTGCCCATAACATTACCCTCAATGAGATCAGTGAAGCGCAGTTTACTCTCGTAACACCGCTTGGCAGCATCGATGTCAAGCTTGGCATTATAGGTCAGCATAATGTCTCCAATGCCTTATCTGCAACGGCGCTTGCATTAGAACTAGGTGCATCGCTTGAAATGGTGAAAACGGGTTTGGCCCAGCTCGCTAAAGTAAAAGGTCGTGTTGAGCTGCTTGAGCTTACTGAAAATATCAAGCTAATCGATGACAGCTATAATGCCAGTGTGCCTGCTATGAAAGCGGCTGCTGATCTCTTATCTGGCTTTGATGGCGTGCGTTGGTTAATTTTGGGCAATATGGCCGAGTTAGGTAACGAAAGTCTTGCACTTCACCGTCAAGTCGGGGAACATGCTGCCCCATTCAAATTTGAACACGTGCTCACTTTTGGTGCTGATGCAAAAGCGATCAGCGAAGAGTGTGGTGGGATTCACTTCGAAGATCACCAAAGCATGATTGATTATATAAAACAGCAGATTGAACAGCATCACCAACCGCAAACACTGTTAGTCAAAGGGGCAAACAGTGCCGGAATGAGCAAAATCGCTGCTGCTGTCAAGGAGATGTATACATGATTATTTGGCTCGCCGAGCTGCTACAGCCATATTTTTCATTCTTCCGATTATTCGAATACCTATCGTTTCGTGCGATTGTCAGTGTGTTAACCGCATTAGGCATTTCACTGTGGATGGGACCGATTATGATCCGACGTTTACAATTGCTGCAGATTGGTCAGGTAGTTCGCAATGAGGGCCCTGAATCCCACTTTAGTAAACGTGGTACGCCAACCATGGGCGGCATCATGATCTTGACCGCGATAGTGACCACGGTATTGCTATGGACTGACTTATCTAATCCATATGTCTGGGCTGTGTTGGCCGTTTTGCTTGGCTATGGAGCGATTGGTTTTGTTGATGATTACCGAAAAGTGGTTCGCAAAAATACCGATGGCTTGATCGCACGTTGGAAATATTTCTGGCAATCAGCGATTGCATTGGTGGTTGCATTTGCACTGTATGCTCACGGCAACGATACAGCGGCGACTCAATTGGTGGTGCCTTTCTTTAAAGAGGTGATGCCCCAGCTTGGTCTAATGTATATCGTCCTTACCTATTTTGTCATCGTTGGTACCAGTAACGCGGTTAACTTAACGGATGGTCTCGATGGCTTAGCCATTATGCCAACAGTGCTGGTTTCTGCTGGTTTTGCCGCGATTGCTTGGGCGACGGGTAACGTTAACTTTGCCAACTACCTGCATATTCCACATATTCCACAGGCCTCTGAATTGGTGGTTGTTTGTACTGCAATTGTTGGGGCTGGCCTCGGTTTCTTGTGGTTCAACACCTACCCAGCTCAAGTATTTATGGGTGATGTTGGTTCATTGGCTCTCGGTGGTGCGTTAGGCACAATTGCGGTACTAGTTCGCCAAGAGTTTGTGCTGGTTATCATGGGCGGTGTTTTCGTTATGGAAACCTTGTCTGTTATTCTTCAGGTTGGTTCATACAAACTGCGTGGTCAGCGTATCTTCCGTATGGCGCCAATCCACCATCACTACGAGCTAAAAGGCTGGCCAGAACCACGAGTAATTGTTCGTTTCTGGATCATCTCGATTGTTCTCGTTCTTATTGGTTTAGCGACTCTTAAAGTTCGATAAGGAAATCAGCAATGACCATGGACCGCTGGCAAGGTATTGAAAATGTGGTGGTTGTAGGGCTCGGTATCACCGGGCTCTCCGTCGTTAAGCACTTACAACAATTAGCGAAGACTCTTGAAATTCGAGTAATTGATACCCGCGACAATCCTCCAGGCAGTGATCAATTACCTTGTAATGTTGCGCTGCATTCGGGGGGCTGGAATCAAGAGTGGTTGATGTCGGCAGATTTAGTAGTGACAAACCCTGGTATAGCTCTTGCTCTGCCAGAGATACAACAAGTACTTGAAGCTAAGATTCCTGTAGTGGGTGATATTGAGTTGTTTGCATGGCAGGTCGGCAAACCGGTCATAGCGATCACCGGCTCTAATGGTAAGAGCACTGTAACCGACTGGACAGGTCAAGTAGCCAAAGCGGCAGGCTTAAAAGTGGGAGTTGGTGGAAATATTGGCGTTCCGGCATTAGACCTACTTCAGCAGCAGGCAGATCTCTATGTGTTAGAGCTGTCGAGCTTTCAGCTTGAAACCACCTCCTCCTTAGCTCCGAAAGCAGCGGCCTTCCTCAATCTTTCAGAAGATCATATGGACCGTTACCAAGGAATGGAAGATTACCGACAAGCAAAATTACGTATTTTCCAACATGCTCAATCTTGTATTGTCAATGCTGATGACCGCGAAACCTACCCTGATCAAACGGATAATCTGGCCGAGTTTAGCCTCAAACAGAAGACTCGCTATTCTGTCGTTACACAAGAGAATACGGAGTATCTTGCCATTGATGGTGTGCCGATTTGTGCAACTAGAGAGTTATCGTTAGTCGGCCGTCATAATGTAGCCAACGCTTTAGTGGTATTAGCTCTGCTAACGGAAGCTGGGGTGGATGTCTCCAAAGGGCTCTCCGCACTTAAGTCTTACAACGGTTTGACACACAGATGCCAAGTCGTTGCAGATAATCAAGGCGTGAAGTGGGTCAATGACTCGAAAGCAACCAACGTTGCTAGCACCTTGGCAGCACTCGCAGGATTAGAGCTTGACGGTAAGCTCTACTTGCTTGTTGGTGGTGTGGGTAAAGGTGCTGATTTCTCTGAGCTTGCCCCTATTTTAGATTCACTCAATGTCCAGCTTTGCTGCTTTGGAGAGGATGGGGATCAATTTATGCCACTGCATCGTAGCGCGAAACGTTTTGACACCATGCACGAAATCATCCAATGGCTTGCCACTCAAGTATCTTCTGGTGATATGGTGCTATTGTCGCCTGCTTGTGCGAGTTTTGATCAGTTCAATAACTTTATGGCCCGTGGCGACGCATTTACTGAGCTTGCAAAAGCCTACGCTTAATTAAACCGAGAAATATGCAGATTCGAAACGTTTTTGGCAGTATTAAACGTTGGGTGACTACCGCATCACCTGAGGTTTTGTATGATCGTCAATTAGTATGGATTTCACTGGGTCTAATGTTAACAGGCTTGGTGATGGTGACATCTGCCTCGTTCCCAATCAGCTCGCGCCTGACGGATCAGCCATTCCACTTTATGTTTCGTCACGCCATCTTCCTCGTATTAGCGCTTTCTACTTCGGCAGTGATACTACAAGTACCAACTAAGCGGTGGGCGCAGTTCAGTACTTGGCTGTTGTTGCTATCGATATTCTTACTCTTTGTGGTACTCGTTGCCGGAAAATCCGTCAATGGCGCATCGCGTTGGATTCCGCTTGGGCTGTTTAACTTACAGCCTGCCGAAGTGGCAAAATTATCTCTGTTTATCTTTATGTCGGGTTATCTGGTGCGTAAAAATGACGAAGTCAGGTCGAGCTTCTTTGGTGGCTTTATCAAACCTATCATTGTCTTTGCCACCTTAGCTAGCTTACTGCTGTTGCAGCCGGACTTAGGCACTGTGGTTGTGATGCTAGTGACCCTGTTTGGTATGCTGTTTATTGCCGGCGCGAAGTTGACTCAGTTTTTGGCGCTGATGGTGGTTGGCTTGCTCTCTGTCGCAACGCTGATTTATATCGAACCCTACCGAATGCGCCGCGTGACGTCGTTCCTAGATCCTTGGGAAGACCCATTCGGCAGTGGTTATCAGTTAACTCAGTCTTTAATGGCATTTGGGCGCGGTGAATGGTTTGGTCAAGGACTAGGTAATTCGATTCAAAAGCTAGAGTACCTACCTGAAGCGCATACCGATTTTGTTTTTGCCGTTCTCGCTGAAGAATTAGGATATGTCGGTGTTGTGTTGGTACTCATGCTGATTTTCAGCTTGGTGCTAAAAGCGATTTTTATTGGCCGTAAAGCATTCGACAACAATCAGCTATTTGGCGGCTACCTAGCGTTCGGTATTGGCATTTGGTTCGCGTTTCAAACGTTAGTTAATGTGGGGGCTGCCGCAGGTATGGTGCCGACTAAGGGACTCACCTTACCTTTGATCAGTTATGGTGGTTCAAGTTTGATCATTATGGCGGTTGCGGTGTCGATACTATTACGCATTGATCATGAGTGCCGCTTAGCCAGTGCAGAAACACAACAAACTATAGATAACGATGAAAAAGAATAAACGATTAATGGTGATGGCTGGTGGTACCGGTGGTCACGTATTTCCTGGCCTTGCCGTTGCCAAACAACTCCAGTCTCAAGGTTGGGAGATTCGTTGGTTAGGTACTGCCGATCGTATGGAGGCTGATCTGGTTCCCAAACACGGAATAGAGATCGACTTTATCAAGGTAAAAGGTCTACGAGGTCAAGGTATTACCCGCTTGCTTAAAGCACCCTTTCAGATCCTAAATGCAATTATGCAGGCTAGGGTGCATATGAAACGCTGGCAGCCCGATGCGGTACTTGGCATGGGCGGCTACGTAAGCGGGCCTGGTGGTATTGCTGCTTGGTTACTAGGTATTCCTGTAGTGCTGCATGAACAGAATGCCGTGGCGGGTTTAACTAACCAGTGGTTGTCCAAGATTGCCAAGAAAGTCTTTCAAGCTTTCCCTGGGGCATTTCCTAAAGCAGAGGTTGTTGGCAATCCTGTGAGAGAAGATGTGGTTGCGATTAGCGAACCAGAGCAACGTCTGGCTAAGCGTGATGGCAAAGTGCGTATTTTAGTCATGGGGGGCAGTCAAGGCGCGCAAATACTGAACCGCACTTTACCTGACGTAATGGCTAAGCTAGGTGGTGAATATGAGGTTCGTCACCAAGCAGGCAAAAATAACCACAATGAAGTTGCACAGACATACCAAGCCAACAATGTACAAAATGCGGATGTCACCGAGTTTATCGATGATGTTGCCAAGGCATATGATTGGGCGGATATACTGGTTTGTCGCTCGGGGGCATTAACGGTTTCCGAAGTTTCAGCAGCAGGAGTGGGCGCAATCTTCGTTCCATTTATGCATAAAGACAGACAACAAGCATTAAATGCTGACCACTTGGTAGAATGTGGTGCAGCAAAAATGATTGAGCAGCCTGAGCTGACGGTTGACAAGCTAGTGTCCGAGATTGAGGCATTAGATCGTAGCAAACTATTGGCGATGGCACATAAAGCTCGCAAGGCTGCTAAGTTAGATGCAGATAAAGTGGTGGCTGAAGCCATTATCGCACTGACGAAATAACGAGAAGATTCATGACAATTCAACATACTCAAGATTTAGCTCAAATTCGCGCTATGGTGCCAGAAATGCGCCGCGTGAAATGTATTCACTTTATCGGCATCGGTGGTGCAGGGATGAGTGGCATTGCCGAAGTGCTGCTTAACGAAGGCTACCAAATCTCAGGTTCAGATATCGCTGAAAATCCAGTGACAGAGCGTTTAACGCAAAAAGGTGCCACGGTCTATATCGGGCATGCAGAAGAGAACGTTGCCAAAGCGAGCGTAGTGGTTGTATCCACCGCGATTAACGAAGAAAACCCAGAGATTATTGCCGCGCGAGCAGCGCGTATTCCGGTGGTGCGCCGTGCTGAAATGTTGGCTGAATTGATGCGATTCCGCCACGGTATTGCGGTTGCAGGGACGCACGGCAAAACGACAACCACAGCGCTGGTTACTCAGATCTATTCTGAAGCAGGTCTCGATCCAACGTTCGTCAATGGTGGTTTGGTTAAGAGTGCAGGGACTAATGCCCGCTTGGGCTCAAGTCGTATTTTGATCGCTGAAGCGGACGAAAGTGATGCCTCTTTCTTACATCTTCAACCTATGGTAAGCATTGTTACGAATATCGAAGCGGATCATATGGATACCTATGGTGGTGATTTTGAGACCTTAAAGCAAACTTTCATCGATTTCTTACATAATCTGCCGTTTTATGGCCAAGCGATTGTTTGCATTGACGATCCTGTAGTACGTGAGCTTGTACCAAAGATCAGTCGACAAGTTATTACCTACGGCTTTGCACAAGATGCTGATGTTCGCATTGATAACTATCGTCAAGAAGGGCAGCAAGGTAAGTTCACTGTCATCCGTCAGGGCAAAGCAGACTTAGATATTACTCTCAATATCCCAGGTCGTCACAATGCACTGAATGCCTCAGCAGCCATTGCAGTAGCGACAGAAGATGACATTGCAGACGAAGCGATTTTGAATGCAATGGCGGGCACTCAGGGGACGGGGCGCCGCTTTGATCACCTTGGTGAATTTGAGACAGGCAAAGGTCAGGCAATGTTAGTGGACGACTATGGCCATCATCCAACAGAGGTGGATGTGACGATTCAAGCCGCACGCAATGGTTGGAAGGAGAAGCGCTTAGTTATGATCTTCCAGCCGCACCGCTATAGTCGAACGCGCGATCTGTATGATGATTTCGCTAACGTATTAGAGCAAGTCGATGTTTTGATCATGTTGGATGTTTACTCTGCAGGTGAAAAGCCAATTGCAGGGGCCGATGGTCGCGCTTTATGTCGTACGATTCGCAGTCGTGGTAAGCTTGACCCAATTTTTGTCCCGGAAAGCAAGGCGTTACCTTCGGTTCTCGCTAATGTTTTACAAGATGGTGACTTAGTGCTTACTCAGGGGGCGGGTGATGTTGGTAAGGTGGCAAAACAGCTTGCTGCTTTTGAGTTAAATATCGATAAGATGGCTCAGGCATAGTTTAAAACATCGAATTTTGGGTATTTGCGTCACTTATTGCATTTTAAGTAGTGATTTATCACTTTCAGTGTTTGATACTTTCTTGGACGCCAGTATAATCCGAAGGTTAAAGTAAGTGCTTTTGCCTCTATTATACGAATTGAGATAGGGAAAGAATAAGCGAGCTAATGGCAAGGACTATGGACTTTGATTAAAAGTGCTTTTAATGAAGGCCGTCGTTTAACCTCTACGCCACTGGTAAAAGAACATGTCGTTGGTGGCAGTTTTTTGCTAGTGGTCTTGTTGTTAATTGGCTCTCTCCTTTACTCCACGATCTCTTGGATGTGGGATGACCAACGTCTACCCCTTTCAAAAATCGTGCTTCAGGGCGACCTACACTATGTCTCTGCTTTAGATGTTCAGCGCGTTTTTGCTCGCCTTGAACATGTTGGAACATTTATGTCTCAGGATGTGGATGTGTTGCAGAACATGGCGGAGTCGATTCCTTGGGTCTCTCATGCCTCTATTCGTAAACAGTGGCCAGACACGGTTAAAGTTTTTCTTACTGAGCACCATGCAGAAGCGATCTGGAATGGTAACGCATTGCTCAATGATTACGGTCAGGTTTTTGATGGTGATATTGGCAAGTTAGAGGAAGAACGGGTCAAGCTATACGGACCGCAAGGTACAAGTGAAGAAGTCCTTCAGGTATGGCGCGACATTAGCCCTAGATTTGAGGCACTTAATCTAACGATCACATCGCTAGTTTTAAATGATCGTCGAGCGTGGCAAATCATCCTCGATAACGGGATTCGTTTAGAGTTAGGCAAAGAGTCGTTGGAAGAGCGGATAGAACGCTTTATTTCGCTTTATAAGAATTTGGGTAGCGATACTCAGCGAGTGAGCTACATCGACCTCAGGTATGATACGGGAGCATCAATTGGATGGTTCCCACAACAAGAGTTAGAACAAGAGACTACAGATGACTAAGACCGCTGATGACAACATTATTGTTGGTCTTGATATAGGCACTGCTACCGTATCGGCTCTCGTAGGCGAAGTATTGCCTGATGGTCAAATTAACATTATTGGCGCAGGCAGTAGTCCGTCTCGCGGGATGGACAAGGGTGGGGTAAACGACCTTGAATCGGTGGTTAAGTCGGTTCAGCGCGCCGTTGACCAAGCCGAATTGATGGCAGAGTGCCAAATTAGCAATGTCTTTATTTCGCTTTCAGGGCGTCACATTGCGAGCCGTATAGAAAAAGGCATGGGAACTATCTCTGACGAAGAGGTTTCTCAAGAAGATATGGATCGTGCAATTCATACGGCAAAATCAATCAAAATTGGTGACGAACAACGCATTCTGCATGTAATTCCTCAAGAATTTACGATTGATTACCAAGAAGGGATTAAAAATCCGCTAGGTTTATCAGGAGTACGCATGGAAGTCAGCGTACACCTAATCTCTTGTCACAATGATATGGCGAGAAATATCATAAAAGCCGTCGAGCGATGTGGACTTAAAGTCGAACATCTTGTTTATTCTGGTTTAGCCGCGAGTAATGCGGTTATCACAGAAGATGAGCGAGAACTGGGCGTATGTGTTGTCGACATTGGTGCTGGTACTATGGATGTATCCATTTGGACTGGCGGTGCTTTACGCCATACAGAAGTGTTCTCATACGCGGGTAACGCCGTGACAAGTGATATTGCTTTTGCTTTCGGTACACCAGTGAGTGATGCGGAAGAAATAAAAGTAAAATATGGCTGTGCTCTAAGTGAGTTAGTCAGCAAAGATGACACGGTTAACGTTCCTAGCGTTGGCGGGCGTCCATCACGCAGTTTACAAAGACAGACTTTGTCTGAAGTGATTGAGCCTCGTTATACTGAGCTAATGGGACTGGTTAACCAAACTATCGACACTGTTCAGGAAAAGCTGCGCGAAGATGGAATTAAACATCACCTAGCAGCAGGTGTGGTGCTCACAGGTGGCGCGGCACAAATTGAAGGACTGGTCGAGTGTGCGGAACGTGTGTTCCGCAACCAAGTCAGAGTCGGCAAACCTTTAGAGGTGAGCGGCTTAACAGATTATGTAAAAGAGCCGTATCATTCTACGGCAGTTGGTTTACTTCATTATGCAAGAGACAGTCAAATTAACGACGATACTGAGTACAACGAGCCGACGCGTTCGTCAGTGACGGGGTTGTTTGGTCGTTTGCGTAATTGGATACAAAAAGAGTTTTAACCTGAGCGGCAGGAAAAACGGAGATAACACATGTTTGAACCGATGATGGAAATGTCTGACGACGCAGTTATTAAGGTCGTTGGGGTTGGTGGCGGTGGCGGTAACGCCGTTGAACACATGGTACGTGAATCCATCGAAGGTGTTGAGTTCATTAGTATTAATACTGATGCTCAGGCGCTTCGTAAAACCAGTGTGAATAGCGTTATTCAGATTGGTGGTGATATGACCAAAGGTCTTGGTGCTGGTGCGAATCCTCAAGTAGGACGTGACGCAGCTCTCGAAGATCGCGATCGCATTAAAGAAGAGCTAAACGGTGCCGATATGGTATTTATCGCAGCTGGTATGGGCGGTGGTACGGGTACGGGTGCAGCTCCTGTTATTGCAGAAGTGGCAAAAGAGTTAGGAATCCTAACGGTTGCCGTTGTAACTAAGCCATTTAGCTTCGAAGGCAAAAAGCGTTTAGCTTTTGCTGAGCAAGGTATCGAAGAGCTTTCTAAGCATGTGGACTCGCTAATTACGATTCCTAACGAGAAGCTTCTTAAGGTGCTAGGGCGTGGTATTACACTACTTGAAGCCTTTGCTAGCGCGAACGATGTATTAAAGAATGCAGTACAAGGTATTGCAGAGCTGATTACTCGTCCAGGCATGATTAACGTCGACTTTGCTGATGTTAGAACAGTGATGTCAGAAATGGGTCACGCCATGATGGGTAGCGGTGTTGCTAAAGGCGAAGATCGCGCTGAAGAAGCGGCAGAAATGGCAATTTCTAGCCCACTTTTAGAAGATATCGATCTTGCTGGAGCGCGTGGTGTGCTTGTCAACATTACCGCTGGTCTAGATATGCGTCTAGATGAGTTCGAAACTGTTGGTAACACTGTGAAAGCGTTCGCTTCAGACAATGCAACCGTAGTTATCGGTACGTCATTAGATCCTGACATGGCTGATGAAATTCGCGTAACGGTTGTTGCGACTGGTATTGGCAACGAGAAGAAACCTGATATTACTTTGGTTGCGGGTGGCAAAGCGAAAGTCGCTCCTGTTGCTCAACCGCAGACTCAACCACAAACAGCGCCTGCGCAGCAGACTGTCAATAAAGTGGAAGAAAAAGCGGCACCAACTTTGCAAGAAAAACCTCAGGTAACTCCTCAGCCAACGACATCAACACCGTCTGGTTCGGGTGCGGGTCAAAGTGCAGCAGCGCCTAAGGCAGATAAAGAAAGCGGCTATCTTGATATTCCAGCGTTCTTACGTCGTCAAGCTGACTAAAAATACCACAATTTGACACTGTTCAATTTTGTGGTAGCATGCACGGTCAATGTCACAATTGACCGTGATTTGTAGCATTTTTACTGAGGCATAGTAGATGATCAGACAACGTACTCTGAAAGAAATAGTGAAAACAACTGGTGTGGGTCTCCACTCTGGTCGTAAAGTCACGCTTACTCTGCGCCCTGCTGCTGCAAATACTGGCATTGTGTACCGTCGCACCGACGTAAATCCACCGGTTGATTTTCCTGCGGATCCTGCTTCAGTTCGCGATACCATGCTATGTACAGCACTGGTTAATGATGAAGGTGTACGTATCTCTACGGTTGAGCACTTAAACGCAGCTCTAGCGGGAATGGGGATCGACAACATCATCGTTGAAGTTGATGCGCCTGAGATTCCAATCATGGATGGTAGTGCTAGCCCATTCGTATTCCTGCTGCAACAAGCTGGTATCGAAGAGCAAAATGCACCAAAACGCTTTATTCGTATTAAAAAGCCAGTACGCTTTGAAGACGGCGATAAATGGGCTGAATTCGTTCCATTCAACGGCTTCCGTATGGATTTCGAAATCGAGTTTAACCACCCAGCAATTGAATCTGACGAGCAGCACCTACTATTTGATTTCTCATCACAAGGTTTTGTCAAAGATATCTCTCGTGCTCGTACTTTTGGTTTCATGCGCGATATTGAGTACTTACAGTCGCAAAACCTGTGTTTAGGCGGTAGCTTCGATTGTGCCATCGTATTAGACGAATACCGCATTCTTAACGAAGAAGGCTTGCGCTTTGAAAACGAGTTTGTGACTCACAAAGTGTTGGATGCGATAGGTGATCTTTATATGTGCGGCCATCCAATCATCGGGGAATTTCGAGCGTTTAAATCGGGTCACGGTTTAAACAACCAGCTACTTCGTTCTGTATTAGCAGATCAAGAAGCGTGGGAATGGGTGACATTCGAAGAAGAAGCAACTTCGCCAGTTGCATTTGCTGAACCAAATGTGGTTATGGCATAACAAAGATTAGTTAGAAAAAGAGCCAGACGAAAATCTGGCTCTTTTTTTATTCTGGCGATGTAATTTGATTGGCAGGCAGAACTATTTGTGATCTTTTTTCGCAAGTTTGGCTAAGCTTTCTAATCGTGCTTTGACTTTCGGTGAAGCACCAACAGCAATCATTTCTAAATACTGCGCAGCGGTATCGGAAATGGGATCTCGTGGCTTAGGTTTGTCCTCTTCACGACTTTTATTTCGATATAGCTCCGGATTAATCTGAACACTCACCGCGATTAAACGGGCAAAACCTTTAGATCGTAGCTGATTCAATATACTTAAGCGCTCATAATCAATCTTCATTTTGATCCCAGCACTTGCCACTTCAAGGATCAGTTGATTATCACGAATGTTTGCCACCCGGCAATGATCTTCCGTTCCTCTTGGTAGGATCGATTTTAGTTCTTTGTTGATCAACATGATCTCTTTGGCATGTTGCTGCAGTTGAGACAGTCGTGAATCCCCAATTATCTCATCCCCTAATGTTGGGCGGTGATCTCTCATGTTGAGCCTCTAAAAAAGTCGACAACTCTATTTTAGTCAATGGGCTAGAACGAAGATAGAGCTTAATGCGAATAAACTTCCATCATATAACGATTAAAAATAAAGAATGCTTCAAACAAATCACCTTGTTATTGGTTGTGAGAGGCAAAATCCCATAAACTATGCCCCACTATTAGTGGTATTAAGCCTTGAAATCTATAGTTTCCATCACAATATCTGAGTGTAGAGATTTAATCAGTATTCTTGGTTGAGACTGAAGGCATTAAAAGTAGATCGGGCCCGATCTGAATAAAGAGAGATTCATAGCAAATGATAACTAAGCTACTGACAAAGGTGATTGGCAGTCGCAATGACCGAACACTGCGCCGCCTGAGAAAAATTGTAAAAGAGATTAATAATTACGAACCAGCGTTTGAAGCACTTTCTGATGAAGAGCTAAAAGCAAAAACCGTTGAGTTCCGTCAGCGTTTAGAACAGGGTGAAACTCTAGATAAACTACTACCAGAAGCATTCGCCACAGTACGTGAAGCGTCTAAGCGTGTTTATGGTATGCGTCACTTCGACGTACAGCTTATCGGTGGTATGGTGCTAAACGCAGGTCAAATTGCAGAAATGCGTACTGGTGAAGGTAAAACGCTAACTGCCACGCTGCCTGCTTATCTCAACGCACTGCCAGGTAAAGGTGTGCACATTGTTACTGTCAACGATTACCTAGCCAAGCGTGACGCAGAAACTAACCGCCCTTTATTTGAATTCTTAGGTATGACTGTTGGTATCAACGTGCCAAACATGCCACCTCAAGAGAAAAAACAAGCTTACCTTGCCGATATTCTTTACGGTACAAACAACGAGTTTGGTTTTGACTACCTGCGTGACAACATGGCATTTCGTGCTGAAGACCGTGTTCAACGTGAGCGCTTCTTTGCTGTGGTCGATGAGGTTGACTCGATTCTTATCGATGAAGCACGTACTCCGCTGATTATCTCTGGCCCTGCTGAAGATAGTTCAGAGCTTTACATTCGTATCAATACTCTGATTCCACATCTACAGAAACAAGATCAAGAAGATTCAGAAGAGTACCGTGGTGATGGCCACTACACGGTTGACGAAAAATCGAAGCAAGTTCACCTGACGGAAACTGGTCAAGAATTTGTTGAAGAGCTGATGATCAAAAATGGTCTGATGGAAGAGGGCGATACGCTATACTCTCCAACCAACATTAGCCTACTTCACCATGTAAATGCAGCACTTCGCGCCCATGTGTTGTTCGAAAAGAACGTTGACTACATTGTTAACGAAGAGGGTGAAGTCGTTATTGTTGACGAACACACAGGCCGTACTATGCCTGGTCGTCGTTGGTCTGAAGGTCTACACCAAGCCGTTGAAGCTAAAGAAGGTGTTAAGATCCAGAACGAAAACCAGACATTGGCATCTATCACCTTCCAGAACTTCTTCCGTCTATACGAAAAGCTGTCAGGTATGACAGGTACAGCGGATACCGAAGCGTTTGAATTTCAATCGATTTACGGCCTAGAAACGGTAGTTATTCCTACCAACAAACCAATGGTTCGTAACGATATGCCAGATGTGGTTTACCGTACTGAAGCTGACAAGTTCAATGCGATCATCGAAGATATTAAAGAACGTGTTGCTCAGGGTCAGCCTTCTCTAGTGGGTACCGTTTCTATCGAAAAATCAGAGCTTCTGTCTAATGCTTTGAAGAAAGCTAAGATTAAGCACAACGTACTGAACGCGAAATTCCACGAGAAAGAAGCAGAAATCGTTGCTGAAGCAGGTACACCAGGCGCTGTGACCATTGCAACCAACATGGCAGGTCGTGGTACTGATATTGTATTGGGTGGTAGCTGGCAGGCTCAGGCTGATAAGCTAGAAAATCCAACGCAAGAGCAGATCGACAAGATTAAAACTGACTGGAAAGTGATTCACGACCAAGTACTAGAAGCGGGTGGTCTGCATATTATCGGTACAGAGCGCCACGAATCTCGCCGTATTGATAACCAGCTGCGTGGTCGTTCTGGCCGTCAGGGTGATGCAGGTTCATCTCGCTTCTACTTATCAATGGAAGATTCTCTATTGCGCATCTTCACTTCTGACCGTATGGCAAGCTTAATTCAAAGCGGTATGGATGAAGGTGAAGCGATCGAATCTAAGATGCTATCTCGCTCAATTGAGAAAGCGCAACGTAAAGTCGAAGGTCGTAACTTCGATATTCGTAAGCAGCTACTTGAATATGATGATGTTGCCAACGATCAACGTAAGGTTGTTTACGAACTGCGTGATGAGCTGATGGTAGTAGAAGACATCAGTGAGATGATCGAACAGAACCGTCAAGATGTACTGACAGCGGTGATCGATGAGTATATCCCGCCACAATCTCTTGAAGATATGTGGGATGTCGAAGGTCTACAAGATCGCCTGAAAAATGACTTCGATCTTGATGCACCAGTGAAGCAGTGGCTTGAAGAAGATGACAAACTCTACGAAGAAGCACTTCGTGAGAAAATCATCGATACAGCTATCGTGGTTTACAAGCAGAAAGAAGAAGTTGTGGGTGAGCAAGTGCTACGTAACTTCGAAAAATCAGTGATGCTACAAACGTTAGATACGCTGTGGAAAGAGCACCTAGCCGCTATGGATCACCTTCGCCAAGGTATTCACCTACGCGGTTACGCACAGAAAAACCCGAAACAAGAGTACAAGCGCGAGTCGTTTGAACTATTTGAAGGGCTGCTAGATGCACTCAAGTCAGACGTGATTACTATTCTGTCTAAAGTTCGCGTTCAACAGCAAGAAGAAGTTGAGCGTATGGAAGAGCAGCGTCGTGCTCAAGCTGAGGAAGCGGCTCGCCGTGCTCAAGCACAACATGCTTCAGCGCAAAGCCAACTTGCAGATGGTGAAGAAGATGCAGAAGGCGCTCACCAACCAATGGTGCGTGAAGAGCGTAAAGTAGGCCGTAACGAGCCTTGCCCTTGCGGAAGTGGTAAGAAATACAAGCAGTGTCATGGTCAGATTAACTAATTAGATCATCACTGTTTAGAGATTGAAGAGTCGCTTAGGCGGCTCTTTTTATATCTAATGTTATCTAAAGAATAGTCAGCCACAATGCAGGGCATGACAATGGAAAGTTGATAGGAAGACTGATGAAACGAATTCATATTGTAGCGGGAATTATCTTCAACCAAGATAAATCGCAGGTGTTTATTGCCAAGCGGCCAGATGACAAGCATAAAGGTGGTTTTTGGGAATTTCCTGGCGGCAAAGTAGAGCAAGGTGAAACCATCGAGCAAGCTATGGTACGTGAGCTTGAAGAAGAGGTAGGCATTACCACGACCGAGCAACAGCACTTTGAACACCTTGAATTTGATTACCCGGATAAGTCTCTGAAGTTTGATTTTATTACTGTTACTGACTTTATCGGTCAACCTTATGGCAAAGAGGGGCAGCAGGGCGAGTGGGTTGATATTCGCGACCTGGGCACTTATACATTCCCAGAGGCTAATGTGCCTATCTTAGAGCGAGTGGTAAAAGAGTTTTCTTAAACCCGTCAAAGCCCCCCTAGCCAGAGGTGGTGAATGCTGTTAGTTTTAACGGATTGGCTATAAAAACGATTATTCGAAACGGAGAAGTGCAATGGTACGTATTGCAGTTGCAGGAGCAGCAGGCCGAATGGGCCGTAACCTAGTTAAAGCAACTTACTTAAATCAGCAAGCGCAAGTCGGTGCTGGCTCAGAACGACCAGAGTCCTCATTGGTTGGTGTTGATGTCGGTGAACTTTGTGGTGAAGGTAAGTTTGATGTTGTTCTGACTGACGACCTAGCAAAAGAGATCAATAACTTTGATGTCATCATCGACTTTACAGCCCCTGCTAGCACACTGGCTAACTTAGAGCTGTGCCGCCAACATGGAAAGAGTATTGTGATTGGTACAACGGGTTTTACCGACCAAGAGCGCGAGCTGATCGATACGGTTGCCAAGGAAGTACCTGTCGTGATGGCTCCGAACTATTCGGTTGGAGTTAACCTTGTGTTTAAGTTGCTAGAGAAAGCAGCAAAGGTGATGGGTGATTACTGTGATATTGAGATCGTAGAGGCGCATCATCGTCACAAAGTCGATGCGCCATCTGGCACTGCTATCGGCATGGGAGAAGCCATTGCCGATGCGATGGGCAACAAGCTTAATGATGTGGCAGTCTATGCACGAGAAGGCATCACAGGTGAACGCACTAAAGATGAGATTGGCTTTGCAACAATTCGCGCTGGGGATATCATAGGTGAACACACAGCTATGTTTGCCGACATTGGTGAGCGTGTTGAAATCACTCACAAAGCGACCGATCGTATGACTTTCGCTAATGGTGCGGTTAAGGCTGCTGTATGGCTGAATGAGAAGCCAGCGGGCTTTTACACCATGACGGATGTGCTGGGTCTGAACGAGCTTTAGGTTAAAGCTATTTGCTTAGTTTGTTAGAACGAAAAGCAAAGTGAATATTCGAAAATAAATAATTATGCGCTGGGCTTGCCCGGCGCTTTTTATATCTGATGGAAATGAGTGAACAAATAAACAAGTTAAAGTATGGTATTAGTCTTAGAGTTTGTTGTTATTTTTGGGGTTTATAGCTTTGAATTTGCACTAATTGGGCAAAAGTTTAAGTAACTGTGGCTTGTTCAACGTTTGCGCAAAAATAATAATAAAAACTGTGATCTCTGAACGGTGAAAAATGACGCTTTTTATAAATTACTCACCTTATCTCCCTTTAGCTACGACAAAACTATACTTTTTGGCCGTCTTAAATGTTTTTTTGTTTTAACTGCTCTAAATGTTTAACTTATTTTTACGTCTCTGTTGACACTTCTGCTTTGCCTCATTAGAATACCGCCAATTTGTCTAAATAACCTAAAAACGCTTTTTTATTGCGTGAAGGAAGGCAGATTTGCAGTTTAATTTATTATTTTTGCATTTTTATTCTGGAGGTTGTCTTGAGTAAATCAGCACTGTTAGTCCTAGAAGATGGGACAGTGTTCCACGGTGTTTCCATTGGAGCAGATGGTTCGTCCGTTGGTGAAGTTGTTTTTAATACCTCGATGACGGGGTACCAAGAAATCCTCACTGATCCTTCCTATTCCCAACAGATCGTCACTCTTACTTATCCCCACATTGGCAATACCGGTACCAATACCGAAGACGAAGAATCTTCTTCAATCCACGCACAGGGCCTTGTGATTCGCGATCTCCCTCTTATCGCTTCTAACTTCCGTAACGAACAATCTCTTTCTGATTATCTTAAATCGCAAAACATCGTTGGTATCGCTGACATTGATACGCGTAAGCTAACTCGTATTTTGCGTGAAAAAGGTGCACAGAACGGTTGTATCGTTGCAGGTAACAACTTAGACGAGGCTCTAGCGCTAGCTAAAGCGAAAGAATTCCCTGGCCTAAAAGGTATGGACCTTGCGAAAGAAGTTACAACAAAAGAAGCGTATCAATGGAAACAGGGTTCGTGGACGCTTGAGGGTGGACTTCCTGAAGCGCAAGACGACAGCGAACTGCCATATCACGTTGTTGCCTACGACTTCGGTGCCAAGCGAAACATCTTGCGCATGCTTGTTGACCGCGGCTGCCGCCTAACTGTGGTTCCTGCACAAACGAGTGCTGAAGAAGTATTGGCTCTGAATCCAGACGGTGTGTTCTTATCAAACGGCCCAGGTGACCCAGAACCATGTACTTACGCCATTGAAGCGACAAAAGTGTTCCTAGAAAAAGGCCTACCAATTTTTGGTATCTGTCTTGGTCACCAAATTCTAGCTTTAGCGTCTGGTGCGCAAACAGTGAAGATGAAGTTTGGTCACCACGGTGCAAACCATCCGGTTAAAGACTTAGATCGTAACGTTGTGATGATTACTTCTCAAAACCACGGTTTTGCTGCTGATGAAGCAACGTTGCCTGAGAATCTACGTGCCACTCACGTGTCGCTATTTGATGGCTCTTTGCAGGGTATTCACCGCACTGATAAGCCAGCATTTAGCTTCCAAGGTCACCCAGAAGCGAGCCCAGGTCCGCACGACGCAGCGCCGCTTTTTGACCACTTTATCGAACTAATCAAACAACACAGCGCTTAATTCGGAGTAGTAGAGAATGCCAAAACGTACTGACTTAAAAAGTATTCTAATTCTAGGTGCAGGCCCGATTGTTATCGGTCAGGCATGTGAGTTTGACTACTCTGGTGCTCAAGCATGTAAAGCACTGCGTGAAGAGGGTTACCGAGTTATTCTTGTTAACTCTAACCCTGCTACCATCATGACTGACCCAGACATGGCGGATGCAACTTACATCGAGCCAATCCAGTGGGAAGTGGTTCGTAAGATCATCGAAAAAGAGCGCCCAGATGCGGTTCTACCGACGATGGGTGGTCAGACTGCGCTTAACTGTGCTCTAGATCTAGAAAAGCACGGCGTACTTGAAGAGTTCGGCGTAGAGATGATTGGTGCAACGGCTGACGCTATCGACAAAGCAGAAGACCGTTCTCGCTTTGATAAAGCGATGAAGTCTATCGGCCTTGAGTGTCCTCGTGCCGATACGGCGAAAACAATGGAAGAAGCTTACGGCGTACTAGAGATGGTCGGCTTCCCTTGTATCATTCGTCCTTCATTCACTATGGGTGGTACCGGTGGTGGTATCGCTTATAACAAAGAAGAGTTCGAAGAGATTTGTCGTCGCGGTCTAGACCTTTCGCCAACCAACGAGCTTCTAATCGATGAATCGCTAATCGGTTGGAAAGAGTACGAGATGGAAGTGGTTCGCGACAAAGCGGATAACTGTATCATCGTATGTGCGATTGAAAACTTCGACCCAATGGGCATCCACACCGGTGACTCAATCACAGTAGCGCCAGCTCAGACTCTAACGGATAAAGAGTATCAGTTGATGCGTAATGCATCTCTAGCGGTACTGCGTGAGATCGGTGTAGAAACAGGCGGTTCAAACGTACAGTTTGGTATCAACCCGAAAGATGGCCGTATGGTGATCATCGAGATGAACCCTCGTGTATCTCGCTCTTCGGCGCTAGCGTCTAAAGCAACAGGTTTCCCAATCGCTAAGATTGCAGCGAAACTGGCTGTTGGCTTTACTCTGGATGAGCTGCAAAATGACATCACTGGTGGTGCAACTCCAGCATCATTTGAACCAACAATCGACTACGTCGTGACTAAAATTCCTCGCTTTAACTTCGAGAAATTTGCCGGTGCAAACGACCGTCTGACCACTCAAATGAAGTCTGTTGGTGAAGTGATGGCGATTGGTCGTAACCAGCAAGAATCGCTACAAAAAGCACTTCGCGGCCTAGAAGTTGGTGCGACTGGCTTTGATGAAATGGTTGACCTAGATGCGCCAGACGCTCTAACAACCATTCGTCACGAACTTAAAGAAGCAGGCGCAGAGCGTATTTGGTACATTGCTGACGCATTCCGTGCCGGCATGTCTGTAGATGGTGTATTCAACCTAACGCAAATCGACCGTTGGTTCCTAGTTCAAATCGAAGATCTCGTGAAGCTTGAGCAAGAGCTTAAAGTGAAAGGTTTCGCTGGTCTGAACAAAGAAGAACTGCAAAAATTGAAGCGTAAAGGTTTTGCCGATGCTCGCCTATCTAAGATTCTAGGTGTGTCTGAAAGCGAAATCCGTCGTCTACGTGACCAGTACGATATCCACCCAGTTTACAAGCGCGTGGATACCTGTGCGGCTGAGTTCTCTTCTGATACGGCCTACATGTACTCATCTTACGATGACGAGTGTGAAGCAAACCCAACGGATAAAGATAAGATCATGATCCTAGGTGGCGGTCCTAACCGTATTGGCCAAGGCATTGAATTTGACTACTGTTGTGTACACGCGTCACTAGCGCTACGTGAAGATGGCTTTGAGACTATCATGGTTAACTGTAACCCTGAGACAGTTTCAACAGACTACGATACTTCTGACCGTTTGTACTTCGAACCAGTAACTCTGGAAGATGTATTAGCAATCGCTCGCGTTGAGAAGCCAAAAGGCGTTATCGTTCAGTACGGTGGTCAAACACCACTGAAACTGGCTCGCGCACTTGAAGCGGCTGGCGTACCAATCATCGGTACTAGCCCAGATGCAATCGACCGTGCAGAAGACCGTGAGCGTTTCCAAGTTGCTGTTGACCGTCTAGGTCTACTTCAGCCAGAGAACGCGACAGTAACAACGATGGAGCAAGCGGTAGAGAAAGCGCGCGAAATTGGTTACCCATTAGTTGTACGTCCTTCATACGTACTGGGTGGTCGTGCGATGGAAATCGTATACGACGAGCAAGACCTACGTCGCTACTTCAACGAAGCAGTAAGCGTATCGAACGAATCTCCAGTACTGCTTGATAGCTTCCTAGACGATGCGGTTGAAGTTGATATTGATGCTATCTGTGACGGTGAGCGCGTAGTGATTGGCGGTATCATGGAGCACATCGAGCAAGCGGGTGTTCACTCTGGTGACTCAGCATGTTCACTGCCTGCATACACGCTAAGCCAAGAAATCCAAAACGTAATGCGTGAGCAAGTTGAAAAGCTAGCGTTCGAGTTGGGGGTTCGCGGCCTGATGAACACGCAGTTTGCCGTTAAGAACAACAAAGTATATCTAATCGAGGTGAACCCTCGTGCAGCACGTACTGTACCGTTCGTCTCGAAAGCAACAGGCGCACCAATCGCTAAGATTGCAGCACGTGTTATGGCGGGTCAATCTCTAGAAGCTCAAGGCTTTACCAAAGAAATTATCCCACCATACTACTCTGTGAAAGAAGTGGTGCTACCATTCAACAAGTTCCCAGGTGTTGACCCACTGTTAGGCCCAGAAATGCGCTCAACAGGTGAAGTAATGGGCGTAGGTGCAACATTTGCCGAAGCTTATGCGAAAGCTGAATTGGGTTGTGGCAAAGTTTACCCTGAAGGTGGCCGAGCGCTACTCTCTGTACGTGAAGGTGACAAAGAACGCGTTGTAGACCTAGCATCTAAGCTGTCTAAGCTTGGCTACCAGTTAGATGCGACACACGGTACAGCGGTAATTCTAGGTGAAGCGGGGATCAACCCACGCCTAGTAAACAAAGTACATGAAGGTCGTCCGCACATTCTTGACCGTATCAAGAACAATGAGTACACCTACATCGTTAATACGGCGGCAGGTCGTCAAGCGATTGAAGATTCAAAAGTTCTACGTCGCGGTGCGCTGGCAGAGAAAGTGAACTACACCACAACGCTCAATGCCGCTTTTGCCGCGTCTATGGCTCACACTGCTGATGCATGTGCTTCCGTAGCGTCAGTGCAAGAGCTACATGCCAAGGTAAAAGCTAACGAAGCATAATAATCAATAAGCTCAGCTAAGAGCTTATATGACAACCTCATTGCCCACTCATTTGAGTGGGCTTTTTTTACTTTTAATGATGAGTTTTTGGAATGGGTTACAGTCTAATCTTTCCCTAAGAGAATTGTTAACTTAATGATACTTTGACTGACAGATACTGATAACTGATTGATAGAGAATGGAACTAACACTCGAAATACTGACGATACTCTTCTTCGTGGCTACCGCTGCGGGTTTTATTGATGCTATGGCGGGAGGCGGGGGATTACTGACTCTGCCTGCTTTGCTTGCGGCTGGTGTTCCGCCAACGCAAGCACTCGCGACCAATAAGCTACAAAGCTCTTTTGGCAGCTTTTCTGCCAGTTGGTATTTCGTCCGCAATGGCATTGTCAGTATTAAGGATATGCGCCTTGCTATTGCTTGTACTTTCGTTGGTTCCGCGGTCGGTGCTGAAGCAGTCCAGTATATAGATGCAGGTGTACTGACCAGCCTAATTCCTATTCTACTGGTCGCAATCTCACTCTACTTTCTTATGATGCCTAAAGCTAAGCAGCACAAGGGGGAGGCAAAGCTGTCTGAAGCCATGTTTGCCTTCTCTGTCGGTGGGGGTGTCGGCTTTTATGATGGTTTCTTTGGTCCAGGTACGGGGTCAATATTCACCGTCTGCTTTGTTGCACTAGGTCACTTCTCGCTGGTGGATGCTACTGCTCGTACTAAGGTACTTAACTTCACTTCTAATATTGCCGCACTGTTGTTCTTTATTTTTGCTGGCTTACCAATTTGGGAACTAGGGCTTGTGATGGCCGTCGGAGGATTCATTGGTGCACGGCTAGGCGCTAAAGTGGTGGTAACGAAGGGGCAGAAATGGATTCGGCCTTTGGTGATTACTATGTCAATGCTGATGGCAGCCAAGTTACTGTGGCAAGAGCATTCGCAATGGTTACTATCTTTAGTCGCTTAGGGTTTTAGCTAGGGTCAAGTGATTTTAGTGCTGACTTCGCCACCGAAGTGACGACCTTATCAACCAAGGCCTTGATTCGTTCATTCTTATATGAAGAAGCGCGAAGGCACACATGCAATGGGCGATAGAGCGGTTGTAACTGCTCAAAATGATGGTAGCGCTGCGGAGGGATCTTAAGGGTTTTGACCACAGAGAGTGGAACCAAAGCGGGGGCGATACCAGACAGAGCAAGTTGGGCACCAGCTGCGTAGGAATCCATCTCCATAACAGGAGTCATACTAAGGTTTTTTAGGATCTTGAGTTGGTAAGTATTAGCGGGATTGGCAAGATCATTAGTAATAATCGTGTTTGGTAGGCTCTCAAGTGGTTTATTGGCCACAATAAAAAAGGGCTCATCTAGCAAGTGAAACGTTTTAAGGCCATGCTGTGGGGGCAGCAAACCCGCACAAATACCAAGGTGCGCTTCGCCTGATTGAACATGCTCAACAATTCTCGGTGTGTGATTGGTGGTGATACTGATATACGGATCGAATTGAAAGTGCTCACCAAACACATCGGCAAGGTAACTTGCGACTAAGGTTTCAGAGCAGTCAATGGTTATTGGGCTTCTCTCCTCCATCGATTGCTGCTCATAGATTCGTCCTCTCAGTTCGTTGAAGCTAGGGCCGATACTTTCGATCAGGTTGATGGCATCTTGCGTGAGCTGAACATTTCTTCCATCGGGTACAATCAGTTTTTTGCCAAGCTTCTTTTCAAGGTTTGCAATTCGTTTGCTAACAGCCGATTGACTAATATAGAGCTGACTACCAGTACGACTCATTGTTTTTGCTTTGCTGAGCGCTAATAGTGTCTCGATGCCTTCTAGCAGCATTGACCGTGACCTTAAGAAATAGAGAAGTCGTGATACTGTACCCAATAAAAAAGCGGCGCTCAATGAGCGCCGCTTTTACAATGCATAAACTGAGACTTATAGAGACTCAGTGAAAGTACGTGCGATTACGTCACGTTGCTGCTCTGTTGTCAGAGAGTTGAAACGTACTGCGTAGCCAGAAACTCGGATCGTTAGCTGAGGGTAGTTTTCTGGGTTAGCCACTGCGTCTTCTAGTGTTTCACGCTTAAGAACGTTCACGTTTAGATGTTGACCGCCTTCGATGCGTGGTGCTGTTTCGATAGCAACTTCACGGCTTTCGTATTCGCCTAGCTCATTGAGGGCGACTACTTGATCAGCTTCAAAGCCAGAGTTTGCTGCTACACAACGCGCTTCGTTCTTCTCGCTGTCAAGAAGCCAGATTGAGTTCTGTAGATCGTCGTTAGCCGCTTTTGTAATTTGAATACCTTGGATCATTACTATCTCCTAGTCCACTTTAGTGGTTTATTGGTGTTAATTTTCGAATTTTATTGAGCTACGTATTATATAGCGAATATCCCTTATGATAATATTGATTTAAGTCAAAAAACAACCAAAAACATTAATTTTTCAAAGGTTAATTTGTTGTCCTAAATCAATAAAATCTTTGAAAACAGTATAATTACGATTTATTTGATAATGTAAAATATATTTGATGTCTCATTTTGTTGTAAATTTACCACAAAGCGAGTCTAAAGTTTGACCAGGGTCTTCTAAGTGACTGTAAATAGGTTCATAGTCTGAAAGAGTAAAGTGATTAAATGACAATGCGTAAAAATCAGTTTGGGAATAAGTTTATTGGTGCCCATGTTTCTGCGGCAGGTGGTGTCGATCAAGCACCGCTAAGAGCCCGAGAAATTGGCGCCAATGCATTTGCTTTGTTTACCAAGAACCAGCGCCAGTGGGGGGCGAAACCTCTAGAAGAAAAAACCATCAGTGCGTTTAAGGCTAACTGCCGAATGTTGGGTTTCAGTAGTGAGCAGGTACTTCCGCACGATTCGTATCTAATTAATCTTGGTGCTCCAGAGGAAGAAAAGCTTGCTAAGTCGCGTGCGGCTTTTATTGATGAAATGGAGCGATGTCATCAGCTAGGTCTTACCCTGCTGAATTTTCATCCGGGGAGTCACTTAAAGAAGATTTCTGAGAAAGAGTGCTTAGCGCGAATTGCCGAGTCAATCAATCTGGCGCACCAAGCGGTGCCTAATGTTATTGCTGTGGTTGAAAATACCGCAGGGCAAGGGACAAACCTAGGTTGGCGATTTGAGCAGCTTGCGGTAATTATTGATCAGGTTGAAGATAAGTCACGGGTCGGAGTCTGTATCGATACCTGCCACACCTTTGCTGCTGGTTATGACTTGAGTAGTTTTGCCGCCTGTGAAGCTACCTTCGCAGAATTTGATCGTGTGGTTGGTATGCATTACTTAAGGGCAATGCACATTAATGACTCAAAAATTGCCTTGGGCGGCAAAGTCGATAGACACCATTCATTAGGCCAAGGTGAGATCGGTTGGTGCTGTTTTGAATATATTGCTAAAGATCCTCGTTTTGATTCTATCCCATTGATATTAGAAACAATTAATCCTGAAATTTGGCCGGATGAAATCGATCAGTTACGCGATTTTCATGCGCAAGCTCTGGCTGAAACTGTTGGCTAGGTAAAGGTGGCATCAATTTTTCATAGTAATAGATGAGTCTAAATATATGAGGGTGCCATTATGCCTTTTTCACGTTGTTATACCGCTATCCGCCCAGCGCGTTTCCCTGTTCCTAACCGTCATATTACAGGGCAGGGCCACTATCGAACTCCGCAGAAAAATAACGCCCATAGTGACTAAATTCTTTGTTCCTTTTACTATATTTGCGACAATTTGCTTTCCCTATATAGAAGAAGGAACAGATTATGAGTCAGTCGATGACTTGGCATGATGTTATTGGTGCGGAAAAACAACAGGACTACTTTCAGCAGACATTAGCATTTGTTGAAGGGGAAAGAGCGTCTGGCAAAGTTGTGTTCCCACCAGCAAAAGATGTCTTTAATGCCTTTCGAGCCACTGAGTTTGGTGACGTTAAAGTCGTGATCATTGGCCAGGATCCGTATCATGGCCCGAACCAGGCTCATGGCCTGTGTTTCTCGGTTTTACCTGGGGTAAAGACGCCTCCTTCTTTGGTTAATATGTACAAAGAACTGGCTCAAGATATCGAAGGGTTTGAAATCCCTCAACATGGTTACTTGCAGAGTTGGGCTGAGCAAGGGGTTTTGTTGTTGAACACCGTATTGACGGTTGAGCAAGGTAAGGCGCATTCTCATTCAAAATCTGGCTGGGAGACGTTTACAGATAAAGTGATTGAGGCACTCAATCAACATCAGTCAGGTGTGGTCTTTTTACTTTGGGGCGCTCATGCACAGAAAAAAGGGCGCTTTATTGATCGTAATAAGCACTTTGTCTTGGCTGGGCCTCACCCTTCACCGCTCTCTGCTCATCGTGGTTTCTTTGGTTGTCGTCACTTCTCACAGGCCAACAATATTTTGCAGCAACAAGGAAAAGACAAGATAGAGTGGCGATTGCCTTTACAGGTAGATGCATAAATCTGTTTACACGCCATTTGTTTAATTTTCGAACAAGGTCAAAGCGTAATATGTTCTTCTCTTATACACTTAAGGAATGTAGGTGTTAAGGAGAAACGCTATGATGATTGAAAGGATCAGGCGCGAGCACGGTTATATGGTGCGCTTATTAGCGCTATTGAGACATAAGTTGACCTTGCTTAAAAGTGAACGTCAGGTTAACTATGCTGTGTTGAGGGAGCTGGTGGATTATCTCGCCAATCATTCAGAGAAAGTGCACCACCCTAAAGAGGATATTCTTTACCACTATTACCTTGAGCATTATGGTCATCATCATGAGATCGATAATCTTGAGCTTGAGCACCAAACTCTGTCAGAAAAGACTCATGAGTTCTTAAATGTAGTTGATATGGTGTTGCAAGATGCGGTGATTCCGCAAGATATGTTTATTGAGCAGTTAGAATCTTTTTTAGATGCTCAAAAGCATCATCTCGAGATCGAAGAGAAAAATGTTTTTCCTTATTTAATTGAGAAGTTTACCGTAAAGGATTGGCAAGCTGTCGAAGAGCAATGGAGCGTCTGTGAAGATGACCCTGTATTTGGTGAGACGATCGCAGAGCAATATGCTCAGCTAGCAGAGCGAGTCCATCAAACTGAGCACGAATGCATCTAGTGACGAGAAAAAGTAAAAAGAGGCGTCAATACGCCTCTTTTTTAGTATTCGAGTTTATCTAGATCATTAAAGCCGATATCCATTTCCATCAGCTCTTTTTGTAGACGCTGGCGGTCTTTTATTGCTTCAATTTCTCGCCATTTACGTTTTACTGGTTTTGAGCGAGCTGCTCTACCTTTGGGAAAGTCCTGTTCCAATAGTTCTTCAAAGTTTAAGCCTTCCATAAGCTACCTCGTTATGATTTATATCCCTCTAGATGGGGCAGGTTTTTAATACCATATTCAAAACTAAGGTAACTTTGATTCGTTTCTCATTTGTTACGTTTCAATGAAGTTTTTACGCATATTGTGCGAGTAAGTCACAAAAAAAATCCTTCAATTGACGTTTTTTTGCACGGTCAAACTGACGAAAACGTTTAAATTGCATCGTTGAGAATGTTAATTGGCTGTGCAAATACTAGCCTTGCGTATGGATGTCCCACCATATGATTATTGATGACTATCTATTGCAGTGATTATATAGAATGGGGTTTTGTAATTTTTGTTTGATGCCTTATCTAACAAGGAAAGCGGCTTATTTGAAGGTACTTATGAAATAATGTTTCTGAAAACGTTGTATGTTACAAGTTCTTGTATTGGTTGCATGTCTAGTGTTGGTTTTTTGTTCTGGTTTGTGTTAATTGCTAGTGACCATATAGTGAAAAATAACAATTATATTCAGTTATTTTCATATTGATTTTTGTCACTCTTCGCTGCATTATCCGCCCGTCAAAAAATACGCTGACACGTAAAATGGAAGCACGAAGCGAGTTTTACAGGTCTAAACTGCATAAAACAACAAAACCAATACTAAGCAATCTTGACACTTAGTTGGGCAGTTAGATGGATGGCTTGGAAGCAGAGGTCAGCGAAAACTCAATATGAGGATGTTATGACAGACTTAATCAATTTAATGAATGACCTTTTATGGGGGTCTATTCTTGTTTACCTTCTGGTCGGTGTGGGAATTTACTTTACAGTCCGTTTGGGCTTTATCCAATTTCGTCACTTTGGCCACATGTTCTCTGTTCTTAAGAACAGCCGCAAAGCAGACAAGGCCGGTATCTCTTCTTTCCAAGCTCTTTGTACAAGCTTAGCTGCGCGTGTTGGTACGGGTAACATGGCAGGTGTTGCAGTCGCACTTACCGCGGGTGGCCCTGGTGCTATTTTTTGGATGTGGCTAATTGCGATGCTAGGTATGGCGACATCATTTGCTGAAAGCACACTCGCTCAGTTATACAAAACCAAAGATGATGACGGTAACTATCGTGGCGGCCCTGCGTATTACATGGAGAAAGGTCTCGGTATGCGTTGGATGGGCGTACTGTTCTCTGTATTCCTGATTATCGCTTTTGGTCTGGTCTTTAATGCTGTGCAGGCTAACTCAATCGCAAATGCTATGAACAACGCATTTGGTTGGGAAGATACTTATGTTGGCATCGTAGTCGTTGTACTCTCTTCTATCGTTATTTTCGGTGGTATTAAGCGTATCGCTAAAGTGGCTGAACTGATCGTTCCTATTATGGCATTGGCATACCTGTTGCTCGCTATGTTTGTGATGTTGACGAACCTAGAGAAGCTACCAGCAGTTGTGACGCTTATCTTTAAGAGTGCATTTGGTCTGCAAGAAGCGGCGGCAGGTGGTCTTGGCTATGCGATTGCGCAGGCAATGATCAATGGTATTAAACGCGGTCTGTTCTCCAACGAAGCAGGTATGGGTTCGGCGCCTAACGCGGCCGCATCGGCGACACCTTATCCACCGCACCCTGCATCACAAGGTTACGTACAGATGTTAGGTGTCTTCATGGATACTATCGTTATCTGTTCTGCGACGGTTGCTATCATCCTTATGTCTGGTGAGTATGTACCACATGGTGAGGTGACGGGTATCGAACTGACGCAAACGGCGTTGAGTTCTCAAGTTGGTGACTGGGGCGGTATTTTTGTTGCGGTTGCGATCTTCTTCTTCGCATTCACTTCAATCATCGCGAACTACTCGTACGCTGAAACGAACCTGATCTTCCTAGAACATAACCATAAAGCGGGCCTAGGCATCTTCCGTATTATCGTTTTGGGTATGGTGATGTTTGGTGCCGTTGCCTCTCTGCCAGTGGTATGGGCATTAGCTGACGTTTCTATGGGACTTATGGCGATTGTGAATTTAGTTGCGATCATTCTCCTATCTGGCATCGTGATTAAATTGGCCAAAGACTACAACCGCCAACTCGATGAAGGTAAAGTGCCAACCTTTGACTCAAATGACTTCCCAGAGTTGAAATCTCAGCTTGAAGATGGGATCTGGGATCAAAGCAAGAAAGACTGATCGATAACTATAGAGTTTATCTATTAGAACGATTAAGAAAGCCATGCAGACATTGCATGGCTTTTTTTGTAACCTATATCTAACAACATAATTAAACAGATAGAGTAAAGTCATGCTAATCGTCGTTTCACCAGCGAAAACCTTAGATTATGAATCGCCACTGGCAACAGAGAAGTCTACCCAGCCAGATTTGATTGAGTATTCAAAGCAGCTTATTGATGTCTGCCGTAAGCTCACACCTGCTGATGTCGCGAGCTTAATGAAAGTCAGTGATAAAATTGCAGATCTCAATGTTGGACGTTTTCAAGAGTGGAGCGAGACCTTTACATCAGGCAACTCACGTCAAGCCATCTTAGCTTTTAAAGGTGATGTCTATACAGGGCTTGACGCTCCGTCTCTTTCTGAGCAAGATTTTGATTACGCGCAAAAGCATCTGCGTATGCTGTCTGGTCTATATGGTTTGCTTAAACCTTTAGATCTGATGCAGCCATATCGCTTAGAGATGGGCACTAAGTTGGCCAACGAGAAAGGCAGTAACTTGTACCAGTTCTGGGGCAATGTTATTACCGATAAGCTTAACGAGGCGATTGCCAATCAAGGTGACAATGTATTGGTTAACCTAGCGTCGAATGAATACTTCAAAGCGGTTAAGCCTAAAAACCTCGATGCTCAGGTGATTACGCCTGTATTTAAAGACTGCAAAAATGGTCAATATAAGGTGATCAGCTTTTATGCAAAGAAAGCTCGCGGCATGATGGCGCGTTACATTATCGAAAATCGTATTTCGAGTGTTGCTGAACTGACGAAATTTGATATTGCGGGTTACTACTTTGTTGAAGGTGAGTCAACACCGACTGAACTGGTCTTTAAGCGTGAAGAGCAGTAGCAAACGAGTCACAGGTTGTAAGGAGTCGAGGATGCTCAACTGGTTTAAACACTGGCTAGCGAAATATGATGCCTGGTGTCACTCCATGGGGTTAACACCGGAGAACAAACGCAGTTGTGTTCCCTATCGTAGTGACTCTGCGTTATCAACCAATAATCACAAAAAGGCGCAGCGTTAATGCGCCTTTTTGATACACATTGCCACCTCGATTTCGAAGTATTTGCAAGCGGTTTGGATGAGTTTATCAAGTCAGCCAATCAGGTTGGTGTCGAGCGGTTTCTGATTCCCTCCATTGGTCCAGCAAACTGGAACAGAGTCGAACAGCTCGCACAGCTTTACCCTTCAATCTATTACGCTTTGGGTATACACCCTTACTTTCTTCGCCCAAATAGTCATACTCATCGCGATCAGTTAGACGTTTTGCTTAGTCGGCGAACTGAAAAATGTGTTGCTATAGGAGAGTGCGGGCTTGATGCAATGGTTGATGTTGATAGCCAGATTCAGGAGCGTGTATTCATTCAACATCTTGAGCTTGCACAAACACACCAGTTACCAATTATCCTTCATGCTCGGAAAACTCAGCATCGCCTACTACAATTGCTTAAACAGTACGGTTTCTCGCAAGGAGGTGTATTACATGGTTTTTCTGGTAGCTATCAGCAAGCGATGCAGTTTGTCGAGCTAGGGTTCTATATCGGAATAGGTGGTGTGATTACCTATCCAAGAGCGAAAAAAACACGCCAAACGGTATTTCAGTTGCCGCTTGAAACTATCGTCTTGGAAACGGATTCACCGGATATGCCATTAAATGGGTATCAAGGCAAGCCGAATCATCCGAAGCTGTTAGCTCAGATATTGTCCTGTCTCGCATTGTTGAAAGGTATGCCAGAGCAAACGATTGCTGAAAACGTTTGGAAAAATAGCAATTCAGCGTTCGGTCTTTGTGAATAATTTCTAAATAAATTGTTCTTTTAATGATTACATAGGTGGCGAATGGTGATCGACTTCACGTTACTGGGTGAATGCATGATGAATCTTATTAGAAACTGTGAGGACGGCATTACTTTATAAATGGACGGATGAGTATAATTGCCTCCGCTTTTGAGCTCCATTTTGTAACACGCCAACAAATAACATATAAGGAAGTCATAAACTATGAGCCTGTTTATGAGCCTAGTCGGTATGGCAGTATTGCTAGGAATTGCATTACTACTGTCTGATAACCGCAAAGCTATCAATCTAAGAACTGTGGGTGGCGCATTTGCTATCCAATTCCTCATCGGTGGTTTCGTTCTATACGTACCATGGGGTCGTGACCTACTAGCTGGTTTCTCAGCTGGTGTACAGAACGTTATCGACTACGGTAAAGACGGTACTGGTTTCCTATTCGGCAGCCTAGTTAACTTTTCAGTTGACGGTATCGGATTCATCTTCGCGTTCCAAGTACTTCCAACGCTAATCTTCTTCTCTGCACTTATCTCTGTACTTTACTACATTGGTGTAATGCAGTGGGTTATCAAGATTCTTGGTGGCGGTCTACAAAAAGCACTAGGTACTTCACGTGCCGAGTCTATGTCTGCAGCAGCTAACATCTTCGTTGGTCAAACTGAAGCGCCACTAGTGGTTCGTCCGTTTGTACCAAAAATGACTCAGTCTGAGCTATTTGCAGTAATGTGTGGTGGTCTAGCGTCTGTTGCTGGTGGTGTACTAGCAGGTTACGCATCTATGGGTGTTCCTCTAGAGTACCTTGTAGCAGCATCATTCATGGCTGCACCAGGTGGTCTACTGTTTGCTAAAATCATCAAGCCTGAAACGGATACACCAGATGAGAATCTTGGTGATGATATCGACGGTGGCGACGACAAGCCTGCTAACGTTATCGATGCAGCGGCTGGTGGTGCTTCAGTTGGTCTACAACTCGCTCTAAACGTTGGTGCAATGCTACTAGCATTCATCGGTCTGATCGCGCTAATCAACGGTATCCTAGGTGGCGTTGGCGGTTGGTTCGGTATGCCAGAGCTAACTCTAGAAATTCTACTAGGTTACCTATTCTCGCCTCTAGCATTCCTAATCGGTGTGCCATGGGCTGAAGCAACAGTCGCTGGTTCGTTCATCGGTCAGAAACTGGTTGTTAACGAATTCGTAGCTTACCTAAACTTTGTACCTTACGTTGGTGACGGCGCTCAAGTTGTTGCAGCAACAGGTCAAGTAATGTCTGAGAAGACTCAAGCAATCATCGCATTCGCTCTATGTGGTTTCGCAAACCTTTCTTCTATTGCGATTCTACTAGGTGGTCTAGGTGGTCTAGCTCCAAACCGTCGTCACGACATCGCTCGTATGGGTGTGAAAGCGGTTTGTGCAGGTACACTGTCTAACCTAATGGCGGCGACAATCGCTGGCTTCTTCCTATCTTTCTAATTGAATAAGCGAAAGATTATATAGACGCCGTTTTATAAAGCCCCGTAGTTGCATAGCTTGCTATGTACTACGGGGCTTTTTCGTTTTTTCTTTCGTCGCCTTTTGCCCGCTAACTGCGTTAACTGCGAATATTCGCCCCAATCATTTAGTAAAACTAAACTCATGGGGACTCATATTCTTGTCGTCTTGTTAGCGAACAAATGACATAGAAAGGATTCGATTTAGTCAGTGCGATTGCTGCGTTAACTGCGGTTTTCACCCTAGTCACTTAGCGAGCTAAGCTCCCAGGGATTCAAATCCTCGTTACCTTGCTCTCACACTGACTATTTCGAAAAAACATCAGCATAAGATAACGAGAGCTTTCGTTGGATTGTGCGAAGGTCTGGAATGAGTTCGGACAACAAGATTCATAACGTTTGTGCCGTTGATTAGATTGAGCAAACGTTAAACAGAATCTTTTTTGAGATACAAACCGTTTGCGCTCTATGAGCCACTACAGTTCCGCGATAAATATCTATAATGTAGGTATCTATAGAAAGTAGGGTAAAACTTATGAATGAAGTTTTCCTCGCAACCTTAGCGGGTTTTGTCGTTGGAGTCCTGTTTTCCGCTATCAAGTTGCCGATACCAGCCCCGCCTGTTTTAGCAGGTGTGATGGGCATTGTTGGTGTTTATCTTGGTGGCGTAACTTATCAATGGATTATTGAGAAGTTTTTCAGCTAGCGATAATTAATACAAGGAGTATGATTGGCGCTGGCAGCAACCCAGTGTTGCTTGGGCTTTGCCCATATACGTTAGACACCGCAATCGCAGATTGTTGTGCCATAGACCAAACTGGTACTGTGCGGTGACAAGGATAGCAATTGGCATATTAAAATTCGCTGTATATGCCGAGTCTTCAGGGAACCAAGTCCGTTCATAAATGACTGCAGTTCTAAAAATGTTTTTAGAACAGTAACTTTTTTGAATATTGATCGGAGATAGAAATGAGCGATTTAAAAGCAGCAGCACTACGTGCACTAAAACTTATGGACCTAACTACGCTGAATGATGATGACACTGATGCGAAAGTTATTTCACTGTGTCATGACGCAAAATCAGCAGTAGGTAACACAGCTGCAATCTGTATTTACCCTCGCTTTATTCCTATTGCTAAGAAGACACTTCGTGAGCAAGGTACACCAGAGGTTCGCATTGCGACCGTAACTAACTTCCCTCATGGTAACGATGATATCGACATCGCTGTGGCTGAAACAAAAGCAGCAGTTGCTTACGGTGCAGATGAAGTAGACGTTGTATTCCCATACCGCGCTCTAATGGCAGGTAACGAAGAGGTGGGCTTCGAGCTAGTCAAGCAATGTAAAGCAGCGTGTGGTGATATTCTTCTAAAAGTAATCATCGAAACGGGTGAGCTAAAAGAAGAAGCACTAATCAAGAAAGCCTCTGAAATCTGTATCAAAGCGGGTGCGGACTTCATTAAAACTTCAACGGGTAAAGTGCCAGTAAACGCAACGCCTGAATACGCTCGCTTGATGCTAGAAGTGATTCGTGACATGGGTGTTGCAGAAAGCGTTGGTTTCAAACCTGCTGGTGGCGTTCGTACTGCTGAAGATGCAGCGGCTTACCTAGCAATGGCTGATGAAATTTTAGGCGACAATTGGGTTGATGCTCGTCACTACCGTTTCGGTGCGTCAAGCCTGCTGACTAATCTACTTAATACATTAGAAGTAACAGACGAGACTGCTGATCCAGCAGCATACTAATTCTCTCGTCCTATTTGACGCCGCAGCGTTGTTGACTGCGTAAGTTCATCCTAATCACATAGAACTTCTATGCTCATAGGAATGAACTTCGATTTCTTTGTTTAAGAGAATGGTCGCCTAGCTGTAACGCTAAATATTTAGAGAAATGATAACAACAATGTCTGTTTGGTGGAGTAGCGAGCCGCTGCTCCACATTACCTCTTTACCTTATAACCATCGCTTGCTAAAGCGTGGGAGGATCTAATGTACTTACCTCAAGAAATCATTCGTAAAAAACGCGATGGCGAAGTGCTTACCGCGGAAGAAATTAACTTCTTTATCCAAGGCGTAGCTAAGAACACGGTATCTGAAGGCCAGATCGCGGCGTTTGCTATGGCTATCTTCTTCAATGAAATGACCATGCCTGAGCGTATCGCGCTAACTTGTGCAATGCGTGATTCAGGTATGGTTATTGACTGGAGCCACAAAGAGTTTGGTGGTCCAATCGTTGATAAACACTCAACGGGCGGTGTTGGTGATGTCACTTCATTAATGCTTGGTCCTATGGTCGCGGCATGCGGTGGTTTTGTGCCTATGATCTCTGGTCGCGGCTTAGGTCATACCGGTGGCACGCTAGATAAGCTTGAGTCGATTCCAGGCTACAACATCACGCCAACTAATGATGTGTTTGGCGATGTCACTAAAGATGCGGGCGTGGCTATCATTGGTCAAACAGGCGATCTCGCTCCGGCTGACAAACGTGTGTACGCGACGCGTGATATCACGGCAACGGTTGATAATATTTCACTGATCACGGCTTCTATTCTTTCTAAGAAACTAGCGGCAGGTCTTGAATCTCTCGTGATGGACGTAAAAGTAGGCTCTGGTGCCTTTATGCCAACCTATGAGGCATCTGAAGAGCTTGCGAGATCGATTGTAGCCGTAGCAAATGGTGCAGGAACTAAAACCACTGCAATCTTAACTGACATGAACCAAGTACTGGCTTCTTCTGCGGGTAACGCCGTCGAGGTTCGAGAAGCCGTTCAGTTCTTAACGGGTGAGTACCGCAACCCACGTCTGCTTGAAGTGACCATGGCGTCATGTGCAGAAATGTTGGTGTTGGCTAAACTTGCTGATAGTACGGAAGACGCGCGTTCTAAGCTGATGGCAGTGTTAGACAACGGTAAAGCAGCAGAATGTTTCGGTAAGATGGTCGCAGGTCTTGGTGGTCCGACTGATTTCGTAGAAAACTACGACAACTACCTAGAGAAAGCCGAGATCATCAAGCCAGTATTCGCTGATGAGAGCGGTGTGGTTTCGGCAATGGATACACGTGCAATCGGTATGGCTGTTGTGGCTATGGGTGGTGGTCGCCGTGTTGCGACAGACGCTATCGACTACGCCGTTGGTTTTGATAGCTTTATTCGTTTGGGTGAACAAGCGTCGAGCGATAAGCCTTTAGCTGTTATTCATGCGCGTAACGAAGAACAATGGCAAGAAGCGGCAGAAGCATTGAAAGCAGCGATTACTATTGGTGGTGAATATACACCAACACCAGAGGTGTATCGTCAGATTCGCGCAGAAGACATCTAAACTCTTCATATTTGAACTTGCAGCGGCGTTAACTGTGCTCGCTCGCCGGAACGTCGGCCACCCCTGTCACATAGACAAGCTATGCTCAGGGGCTCGCTTGCTTGTTGCCTTGCTGCAAGTCCAACTATTTTGAGTTGAATTATCATTATTAGATTGGTTGATTGAGCAGTTGCTCTCAACCAGTCAGAGGAAGAGAGCAATGAAAAGAGCATTTATTTTAGTCTTAGACTCATTTGGTATCGGTGCAACGGCCGATGCAAAAGACTTTGGCGATGTCGGTTCAGACACGCTAGGTCACATCGCAGAGCAATGTGATAAAGGTTTAGCTGATAACGCTGATCGTAGTGGTGCGTTAAAGCTGCCTAACTTATCTAAGCTTGGTCTGGCGATGGCACATAAAGAGTCGACCGGTAGTTTTGCACCAGGCCTTGATGCAGACGCAGAAATCATCGGTGCATACGGCTATGCTGCAGAACTCTCTTCCGGTAAAGACACGCCGTCAGGTCACTGGGAAATCGCGGGTGTCCCTGTGTTATTTGATTGGGGCTACTTTACTGATAAGCAGAATAGCTTCCCTAAAGAGCTAACGGATCGCATCTTAGAGCGCGCGGGTCTAGATGGCTTCCTAGGTAACTGTCATGCCTCTGGTACTCAAGTTCTTGATGACCTAGGTGAAGAGCACATGAAAACGGGGCAACCTATCTTCTATACCTCTGCGGATTCTGTATTCCAAATCGCATGTCATGAAGAAACGTATGGCCTTGATCGTCTACTAGAGCTATGCCAAATCGCTCGTGAAGAACTAGAAGATTACAACATTGGCCGTGTTATCGCGCGTCCATTTATTGGTCCTGGCAAAGGGCAGTTTGAGCGTACTGGTAACCGTCGTGATCTCTCTGTTGAGCCACCTTCAGCAACGATTCTGCAGAAGCTAGTTGATGAGAAGGGTGGGGAAGTTCACTCTATCGGTAAAATTTCTGATATTTACGCGGGCTGCGGTATCACGAAGAAGACCAAAGCAACAGGGATTCCAGCACTATTTGACGCGACAAAAGAGGCAATCAAAGAAGCGGGTGACAATACCATTGTATTCACTAACTTTGTTGATTTTGATTCGGCTTACGGTCACCGCCGTGATGTAGCGGGCTATGCGGCTGCGCTTGAGTATTTTGATGGCCGTATCCACGAAGTGATTGAGCTAATGGAAGAAGACGATGTGCTTATCTTGACTGCGGACCACGGCTGTGACCCAACTTGGCCTGGCACTGATCATACTCGTGAACATATCCCAGTCATTGTCTACGGTCAGAAAGTGCCAGCAGGCTCCTTAGGTCTACGCGAATCATTCGCCGACATTGGTCAAACACTGGCGAACTATTTTGCTACATCGCCAATGGATTACGGAAAAAACTTCCTGTAATCACAATCGACTCACTGAAATAGAGGGCTTGTCCCTCTATTATTTTGTCAACACGTCCTAATATCCGATTAATACAAGGAAATTGAATCATGGCAACTCCACATATCAACGCAGAAATGGGTGCATTTGCAGACGTCGTATTAATGCCAGGTGACCCGCTACGTGCCAAATACATTGCAGAAACCTTCCTAGAAGATGTTGTTCAGGTATGTGATGTACGCAATATGTATGGTTACACGGGTACTTACAAAGGTCGCAAGATCTCGGTAATGGGCCATGGTATGGGTATCCCGTCATGCTCAATTTACGCGACAGAACTCATCAAAGATTTCGGTGTGAAGAAAATCATTCGTGTCGGTAGCTGTGGCGCAGTCAGTGAAGATATTAAAGTGCGTGATGTCGTGATCGGCATGGGCGCGTGTACGGACTCTAAGGTAAATCGTATTCGCTTCAAAGGTCATGATTTCGCCGCTATCGCTGACTACAAAATGGTACGTGCAGCGGAAGAAGCAGCAAAAGCGCGTGGCATTGAAGTGAAAGTCGGCAACATGTTCTCGGCAGAGTTATTCTACACTCCAGACCCAGAAATGTTTGAGGTTATGGATAAGTACGGCATTGTTGGTGTTGAAATGGAAGCAGCAGGCATCTACGGCGTATGTGCGGAGTACGGCGCAAAAGCGTTAACTATCTGTACTGTTTCTGACCACATCAAGACTGGTGAGCAAACCACATCTGATGAGCGTCAAACAACCTTCAACGATATGATGATTATCGCACTAGATTCAGTTCTGCTGGGTGATGAAGAGTAAAAGCCAGAACGGACTGCGTCCTCGGGATTAGGGAAAGTGCGAACGGACTGCGTCCTCGGGATTAGGGAAAGTGCGAACGGGCTTCGCCCTATGCGATTGATAATCTGTCATTCCATAGAGCGACGAAGGAGAGAGTAGGGAATCTCTAGCGGTCTTCTACTTGTTTCAAGAGATCCCCAATTCGCTTGTACCTCACTCTAGAGGGTGACGAATATATTTACTCAAAAAAAGGGTCGACACAATCTGTCGACCCTTTTGATTTTCCAGCTTCTCGCTACATATCCTTCAGTAACAAATTCTCACCTTTTTGTTTGTTAGGCTTACGGCGAATAATCAGGGTAAGTAGCAACCCGGCAACAAAACTGAGCCCAACCATGGTGTACATGTATCGGTCACTTTTCCGGTAATAGTGATCAGAAAAGGCGGTAAGCTTACCCGTCTCAAACGTAATGCGCACAAAGCCAATGATCGAGCCATCGTGAAGAACAGGGCTAACAAGTTGTTGCTTGCCGATTCGCGCTGTTTGGAGTGGGGTATCTAGGCCAAGCATCTCGCGTACCGATTTTGCCTCTTGGCTTGCGGCGAGTTTTATTCCTTGGGAGTCGTAAATGGTTGCGTCAACAACTAGGGCGTCTTTAGCGAGCTGATTGGACAGTTTTAGCAGTCGTTCTTGATCTTGATTGATGATCATATCACTGGCAGAAAGTGATGCCTGCGAGATCAGAATATTGGTCAGTGTTTCTAATTGGTTAGCTTGAATCTGCTCGTTACCTTTCGTAATTTTGACACTGTTAATCGCAATGGTTGCCACCATAGCAATCAAAGAGATTGTCGCGAGTACTTTTATCGCGGTACGAAAAGAAAACAGAGATGAGTCCATTTTTCACCCAAATAGAACTTAATTATATTTTAGAGCATATTGAGACTTGCGCATCCAAATTGCAATAGGTTAACGTGTTGAGAGACTTTTTAGGAATAGTAGACATGGACACGTTAAAGACCCTCTCTATACGTAAATACATACCTCTTATCAATCGCCTACCAGAATCTCGACTTGCTACTCAGTTTGATAAAGCAAATGCAGGTTGGGTTGTATTTGGCGAGTTTCTTTGCCCAAGCCAATTCGAAGATATCGACTTTTTTGTTGGTTACTACAATGCGGTGGTTGATGTTTGGAAGGTAGGCAAATATGAAGTTGCCTTGATGGCTGGAGAGCTGACGAAACAACACGAAGAGATCTTGCAAGCTTTAGAGTTAGATTATTCTACGCTTGTCGATATGCCGGATCTTTCAAAGCCGGGTTTGATCGTATTGGATATGGACTCGACTGCGATTCAAATCGAGTGTATCGATGAGATTGCTAAATTAGCCGGTGTCGGTGAAGAGGTTTCTGAGGTGACAGAACGCGCGATGCAGGGGGAATTAGATTTTGAGCAAAGCCTGCGACAGCGAGTAAGTAAGCTTGCCGGTGCTGACGAATCCATTTTAAGTGAAGTTCGTGCCGAGTTGCCATTGATGCCTGATTTACCTGAGTTGATTGGTACGCTAAAACATTTTGGTTGGAAAACAGCGATTGCATCGGGTGGTTTTACCTATTTCTCAGATCACCTTAAACAGCTTCTTGATCTCGACCATGCGCAGTCTAACCAACTTGAAATCGTGAAAGGTAAGCTTACCGGCAAAGTGCTCGGTGAGGTTGTTTCAGCACAAACTAAGGCCGATATCCTCGATAAACTTGCCGATCAGTATGAAGTTGAACCTCACAACACCATCGCTGTGGGAGATGGTGCCAATGATCTAGTGATGATGGATGCGGCGGGGTTAGGTATTGCTTATCACGCCAAACCCAAAGTTGAGCAACAAGCAAAGAGTGCCGTGCGTTACGTAGGGCTAGGTGGAATTATTTGTATTTTATCTGCGCTATTAGTGAAACAGAAGCGGGTGAGTTTTAAACCTCAGCCATAATACCAAGCAGAATAAATACCGGGTCATTCTTGCTAGTGAAAATCGCTGATAGCAGCGTTATAGCTATGTTTTCAAAGAATGGTGTAGGTCGCTAGTGGCAGACTATGCCGTGCTCTAAGCGATTTTTCCTGCCTAACTATCTGATCACCTCTTTATCCCGGTTGGTATAAATACTCAAAGCGAGGCAAGCCATGCCTCGCTTTCCTTATTGGGTTAAGCCTAAACGAATTAATACTTCTTCGGTGATATCGGTCAGTTCACCATAGCCTACGATATTATGGATGTCCTTCTCCAAATTACGCGCGTGATGCATGCTGATCTGCGTTAGCTCATCGAGATCTTTACGCACTAAAGCCGTGATAGGATCAAACACGGGAGCACCACAAACTCGGATCGCGTAAAACTCTCCCATTGCTTGGGCATTTTTAACAAACATCATTCGCTCTTTTAGACTATCAAAGTCGCTACTTAACTTAGATTCGACGGATTGGATTCGGGTTCCAAATTTGACCGCAGTTAAGTACAGCTCATGATATTGAGGTTGTGCTCCTTCAATGCGCTTCATTGGTTGAGCAAGCAGGGTATTAGTCCGGCCTTTGTAAATTGGTCCGAGAGAGAAGTTTTTCTCATCGCCCAATTTAGCCAGAATGGTTAGGTAAGGTTTGAGTGGATAGTTGATGCCGATTGCTTTCGGGCGCAAACTCCCGCCTCTCTTTTCGATAAACAGTGGAGAGCTGACCATTTTATCGAGCAGAATATCATGCAGTCCTTCAAGTAGCTCATTGCTCGGCAGGAGTTCTTTTTTAGCGATCAGCTTGTCTTGGTTGTGTTCGATTAAGGTGCCAAAGAAAGCGATAGTTCGCATGATATGACTATCTTCAATAATCGCCAGTTGTAATTGCTTTCCACCTGGACTCACTCTGATCACTCGGTATGGAACGTCGTCTAGCGGCAGTTTTTTGTCGTAGAGCTGCAATTCTTTAAAGTTGATAGAGCACGTTTCGCCTGCTTTTAGTTTGCATGGCGCTGTCAATGCAACGCTAACGCCATGTTTAGAAATATCTACGCTGATACCTTCGTAAACCGTGGTATCAGGCTCTGAGAGCTGTAGTGGTGACTTAAATTGGTATCTTGGTTCTTTACGGCGAGATTTCGCATCAAAGTAGATACACACAGGGTTGTTGTCTGGATTTCGCGCATGCCTAAAGTGGTTGAGTTCACTGCTCGCTAATCGAGGTTTTTCTGCCAGTAGATAGTCTTGACGGCTGGTGTCATCAGCAATTTCTTGCAAGATGCCGCAATGGGTTAGGGAGGAAGTTTCAAGGCCCAACTCATTGGTATGCTCTGAAAGCTCGATCCTTTCCTCTGCCGATAGTTCAAATACCGATAGCCTAAAGACTTTCCAGCTCTCTTTTTTTGCACCAATATGCCAAAACAGTTGACGCAATTCGCGCGTGGCTTCAGGCATCATCATTGAGAAAAACAGCGTTTTATCCTGGTGCTCATGGGTGAAGGAGTAGATGACATTACTGCTCCCTTTCATTCCTTCGGTGGTGAGCAGTGACATGCGTTGGCTATTAAATAAATTGCTCAAGCTCTGCTGATTACGCTCGTCGTGCCAGTATTGCCAGATCTTCTGATTATTCTCTGTCATTAAAGCGAGCTTTAACTCGTTGCCACTAAAAAACACGGGCAAGTTACAGGTGTGTTTAAGATAGGTATGTTCAAAGCCTCGTGAGCGGGCTCGAATGATTTTGTCTTGATTATCGTGGCGAGTCTTCTGCCCATCGCTTTTTAGCATGTGCTCAATCACCACTTCAATAATATTGGTGGTATCGAGTTTTAACAGTCGGAGGTACTTTACGGCATCGTTTTCATAAGATTCATCAATACCGACAATACGGTAAGGTATGATAGAATCAATGCCTTCGATTTCGAGTGCTTTGCTTAGCTCAACTAGGCGAACATTAATCACTTCTCCGAGTTTGTAGTTAAACGCAGACGGAACCTTGAATTTTGCGCCGGATGGAGAAAGGTCAACGGTGACTGCGTGGACAATTTGCCCACTCAATAGCTCGATCTCTATTTGGGAAGAGACTTTCAAACGATTCTCTCTGCGTTTCAGATCATAGCCCATTACCACGGCTTCGACATCAATGCCGTTAATATCGGTGGTGATCTCTGTGCCTAGCGGTTTACCGCGCTTTTGCATTACGCGGAAGTTGTTGTGAGTATTGCAGAGGGCTTCCCAAACCCCTTCGGTGTAGCCACCAAATTTGCGAGTGTTCTTGTGATAAGCATTAAAAGCAACGTCATCAAGCCAGTGTTTAAGGCCGTCGAGTTCGTACTCGCGGCATTCTCCTTTAACACGTCCACGAAGGTCGATTGGTTTGGTACAGGGAGCCATTACACGGTTAAGTTCCATCTTAACCAAGATTTTGACAGACGGCGGGTCTCCCTCAGTCATTTGACCAAGAAGAAACTCGAAATCGTCAGAGTTGTAGGCCGGAATCAAACGTTCCGCTAGAGAGAGTATTTCTGGCTGCTGCATATTTTTTTGTTAGAGTATCCCTTACTCAAAATATCGACCTTGATATAAAGATCTTTAGTGATATGTTACTGCGAATCAAGTCGAGATGGTGAGATACACAAGCACGGATGATGTTTGTGTCACAAATACAATATTTAAAGAGGCCTGAGGTTACATGGCAAAAGCGAAGAGAGCATACGTTTGTAATGACTGTGGGGCAGACTTTCCCCGCTGGCAAGGGCAGTGTAACGCGTGTGGGGCGTGGAATACGATCAGTGAGGTACGTTTAGCGGCCTCTCCTACTGTGGCGCGTAATGAGCGTCTTTCAGGGTATGCAGGTTCAGGCACAGAGGCACAGGTACAGACTCTATCTGAAATCGATCTACAAGAAGTACCGCGTTTCACCAGTGGTTTTAAAGAACTCGACCGAGTGCTTGGTGGGGGTGTTGTCCCCGGTGCCGCAATCCTTATCGGTGGTAATCCGGGAGCGGGCAAGTCAACCTTGCTTTTGCAAACCATGTGCTACCTAGCTTCGCAGATGCCGACACTCTATGTTACAGGTGAGGAATCACTGCAACAGGTCGCGATGCGTGCCTCTCGCCTAGGCTTACCAAAAGACAACCTAAAAATGTTGTCGGAAACCAATGTCGACCGAATTTGCCAAATCGCCGAGAAAGAACAGCCGAAAATTATGGTGATTGACTCGATTCAGGTTATGCACGTCTCGGACGTTCAATCCTCACCCGGCAGTGTCGCTCAAGTAAGAGAGGCGGCAACGGCTCTGACTCGCTACGCTAAGCAGAATAATGTGTCGGTGTTTATTGTTGGTCATGTAACGAAAGATGGCACCTTGGCGGGACCTAAAGTGCTTGAACACATTATTGACTGCTCGGTTTTGCTTGACGGCGGTACGGATAGTCGTTTTAGAACACTACGTAGTCATAAGAACCGTTTTGGTGCAGTCAATGAGCTTGGTGTATTCGCCATGACAGGGCAAGGACTGAAAGAAGTCAGTAATCCTTCGGCGATTTTTCTTTCTCGTGGTGAAGAAGAAACATCGGGCAGTTCAGTGATGGTGGTGTGGGAAGGGACGCGTCCGTTGCTAGTCGAGATTCAAGCCTTAGTCGATTACTCACAATTAGCTAATCCGCGCAGAGTCGCGGTTGGTTTAGAGCAAAACCGATTGTCGTTACTTCTTGCAGTCCTACACAAACATGGTGGTCTGCAAATGGCCGATCAGGATGTGTTTGTTAATGTTGTCGGAGGGGTAAAAGTAACAGAAACCAGTGCGGACCTAGCCTTGGTTATGGCGTTACTTTCTAGTTTTAGAGATCGTCCGCTACCGAAAGACGTGGTGGTATTTGGTGAAGTAGGGCTAGCGGGTGAAATTCGCCCGGTACCAAGTGGACAAGAGCGCTTAAATGAAGCCTTCAAACATGGCTTTAAGAGAGCAATCGTTCCAGCTGCCAATATGCCTAAAGGCGGTATTGCGGGGATGCAAATTCATGGAGTTAAGAAGCTTTCAGAGGCGATTGAAGCATTTGATGAGTTATAGGTAAGCGGGAACGGACGTTGCCCGTTCCCAAATCCCGCATCCCGAAGCAAAGCGCTCCTGCTCTTGCCTATAGCATATCCACTGCTTTCTCGACTGCTGCCACTAATCTATCAACGTCTTCCATGGTGTTATAAACCGCAAAAGAGGCGCGGATTGTGCCTTTTACACCTAATGCGTCCATTAACGGGTGCGCGCAATGGTTGCCTGCCCTTACTGCAATACCTTGTTGGTCAAGTAGTGTGGCAACATCTTGATGATGCACGCCATTAACCACAAATGAGATGACTGAGGCACCTGGCTGAAAGCCAAGAATCTGTACATCTTCTAGTTGACTTAGTTTTTGGTGAGCACGTTCGACAAGCTGGTGGATATGTTGCTCAACTTGAACCTGATCTAATGATGCATACCAATTGATCGCTGTCGCTAATGCAATGGCTCCTGCAACGTTAGGTGTACCCGCTTCAAACTTACCCGGAACGTCAGTGAAGGTGGTGCCACTGAAAGAAACCTTCTCGACCATTTTCCCGCCACCATGCCAAGGTGGCATCGACTCAAGCAAAGCGAGCTTGCCATATAAGACGCCTATACCCGCAGGGGCAAACAGCTTATGTCCCGAAAATACATAGAAATCCGCGCCAAGCGTTTGTACATCAACCGTCTCGTGTACTACGCCTTGAGCGCCGTCGACAACCACGACGGAGCCCTGCTGATGAGCGAGCGTTATTACTTGTTCGATAGGTTGCCTTGTTCCTGTTACATTAGTGATATGGGCAAGTGCAACAATTTTAGTTTTCTGACTGAGTAATTTTTCGAACTCAGCGAAATCAAATAGGCACTGGTTGGTCATCGGTATTTTGACCACTTTCGCACCAGTTTGCTCTGCGACAATTTGCCAAGGGACAATATTGGCGTGATGTTCCATTTCACTGACCAATATCTCATCGTCTGGCTGAAGTATTGAGCGGGCGTAGGTTTGGGCGATTAGATTCAGCGCTTCTGTCGCTCCGCGAGTCCAAATGATCTCTTTACTTGAAGCCGCACCAATGAAGTTTGCGACCGTCTCGCGCGCGCTCTCAAATTCACTGGTTGCTTTGGCGGTTAAGCTATGACTACCACGATGGACATTGGCATTTTGCTGGCTGTAGTAGTCTGTAATAGCCGAGATAACGCATTGCGGCTTCTGGCTAGTTGCGGCGCTATCAAGATAAACCAACCGTTGCTCATTCACTTGCTGGTTGAGAGCCGGGAATTGAGTTGCGATGCTATTGGCGTTGAACATTATTCATCACCCAATTTATGGTATTGCAGGGTAGGGATAGTCACCATAGGTTCTGCTACCGTCCAAGCGTGAGCTTTACCTGATAAGTTAATAATGATTTCCATCGCGAATTCAAGTGCGGTACCAGGCCCTTGGCTAGTGAGTAGATTGTGGTTGATATCGTATGTCACTCGCTTCACGCGCCAGTTTTGCTTGGCAATATGGCTTTCAAAGCTTGGGTGACAGGTCATTAAGGCGTCCGAATAAAGATCATGGTGCGCTAACACTAAGGCGGGAGCTGCGCAAATCGCTGCGACGAGCTTACCTTCATACATCTGCTGCCTAACAATTTCGACCAGAACGGTACTATCACGAAAAACTTCAGCGCCACCTAGGCCACCGGGTAAAATCACTGCGTCAAACTCGTCGTCAGCAATATCGACCAGTTTGCAATCGGCAGTTAGGGTTACACCTCGCGAAGCCTTGAAGGTTAAACGACCATCAAAGTCAGCACTGGCTACAACGACTTCATAGCCCGCACGTACCATCATATCAATGATAGTTATAGCTTCCATTTCTTCACTGCCAGGAGCGATTGGGACGAGTACTTTTTTAGTCATTGTAAATTCCAATTTTGTTCAATTTGTTTGATAGCTTGATACAGTTCGCGATTTTTGGGTGTAGAGATGCCATGAGCTACTGCACGTTCAAGCAAGTATCCAGTAATAAAGTCTATCTCGCTTTGGCGATGATGAAAAATATCCTGCTGCATAGAAGAGTGGTTCGCTGCGGTAGCCTCAATAACATGGTTCACTGTTTGAGAAAGCTTATCGCGTGATAGTGGCACCTGCTCTGCGGCAAGTACGTTATAAACTTCATCGAGTAGAAGACTGATCTCTTGCTGATATTCGGGCGAGACGAGTTTACCGTTACTTACTTGATGAAGCGCAGTCAGAGGGTTTATGGCACAGTTGATCGCGAGCTTAGTCCACAGCGCATGTTGAATATGTTCATTCCAATTTACCGGGGGCAAGGCATGTGAAAACACCTCTTGGAGAAATGCACATTGCTTGCCTTTTGAGTTGTAACCACCCAACTGAGTTTGCCCGCTGCCAGTATGCAGGACTTGCTGCTTAGTTGGTTTATACGCACCATGCGTCGTAGTGGCTAGTACCAATGGGTTGGCAGGTAACAACTGCTCGACTGCGTTTGTGGTTCCCATGCCGTTGTGCATTAAAACAACGATGGCATCAGGGTTGATATGAGTGCTCAATGGGCTAAGTGCTTGCTCAACTTGCCATGCTTTGACCGTGACTAAAACCAGATCCGCTTGGTTGACGCGGCTGATGTTAGCGTTGTTAAAACGATCCGCCGCCTGTTGATCAAGTTGCAATGTTAGAGTTTGATCTGGCGACCTAGACCAGACAGAGACACTATGGCCTGCTGCTTTAAATTTGGCTGCCCATAAGGAGCCGATCGCCCCGGGGCCTAAGATAACAATATTCACCGAAATCACGCGAGTAGATTACTTTGCACCAAGGATAATGGTGGTGAATCGGAAAGCAAATAAAAATGGCACCGAAAGGTGCCATTTTGGGATTTCTCTGAATAGAATTCGATTAGAATTTGTAAGTCACTGCCACGTAGTGAGCTACACCTGACGAGTCCACAGTTTGAGTCCAAGGTAGTGCTTCACCATCTTTGAAACCGTAAACGTCTTTGTATAGTTTCAAGCCGTAACCCACTGCGAAACGGTCAGAGTGCCAGTAGATACCGTTGTACATCGCACCGCCGTTTGAGGCAGTTGTGTTGAATTTGTTGCCTGCTTTGTCATCCATACCGAATTGGTAATCGATGTAACCTTGGTAAGAGATAAATGAACCATTCTCGAAGAAGTGGAAAGGTTTAAACCAGTTGGTCGAGATCTGGAAACCGTTCCAGTCTTTGTTGTTGCCGTAGTAAGACCCATATAGGTTTAGACCAATTTTGCCTAACCAAGGCACCATTACGTCAGAACCGATACCAATTTTCTGATTGTTTACACCTGCATTACCCCCCCACTCCATAAGTGTTGCGACATATAGCTCTTGAACTGGACCAAATGACAAGTCTTTACCTGTTAGCGCGTCAAGAGACATGCGTGGTGCGAACTTCATAAAGATCTTCTCTGAATTAGCTTTATCGCTGTCTGGATCAGACGTTAGGTTAAATACGTCAACGTAACCGTAAAGATCAAAAATACCAGAGCGACCGCCAAATTCCATTTCTAGGTAGTCATGGCTAGACTCTTTGCCTGCACCTTTCTCATTGAATGCACCCATTAGGTTGAATTGCATCCATTTGTAATCATTCTTGTGAATGTCACCGTCTGAGTAGTCGGCTGCCATTGCTGGTGCAGACATCGCTGCAACAACACCTAGAGCTAAAAGTGATTTACGCATAATGGGAACTCTCTATGTTTGTTAATTTAAATATTCAGAAGATATTTACTTAGTTGCACAATCTTAGTTGTGCTTTATGGGAGAGAATAATATCGACAAAAATCTCAAAAGCCATGTGCAACAAGTGTAAAAAAATATAAAACAGGTGATCTGCTTCTCATTAACAAGCGAAATATTTAAACTTAACGGAACTTTCATTGCGTTGCACAAAAAATGATGCAGGTATCGTTTACGCAAGCGTTTACCTTAATTTTTATGCTTGTCATGTATTCAACATATTCAGTGAATGATCGGGTTGCCGTGTTGTAACCCTAGTGTTAACTGAAAGTTTCTTGGTCACATTTGTGCAAAGGATTATGTTTTTCTCTTAGAAACTATTTGTGTTAGTTGGAGGGAAATGGCGTTTATGGAACCTGTAGGATGAGCGGTTAACGAGTTATTGTTCAGGGGGGGGAAGTTAGCGGGTATGTTCGGAGTGGGTTTGGCATTATAGTAAACAGATAGAATAAAGGCTTGGAATGACCAAGCCTTTATTGATTATGAATTGGCAGTTTCTTGCTGCTGCGATTCTTGTTTGTCGCGCTCTCTTGCTCTGTCTAGCATGTCGGCGAAATAGTGCCTTAGCGAATAGAGCATGATCAAGCTTGGGATGACCATCACAGCGGTCAGGATAAAGAAGGTTGACCAATCATTGAGGTAATCGACCAACTCACCCGAGAAAGAAGCTAGGGTGGTTCGCCCAAAGTTTCCGAGCGACGCTAGTAGGGCATACTGAGTCGCGGAGAAGGCTTGACCTGTGACAACGGTTAAGAATGAAACAAAGGCGACGGTAGAGAAAGCTGAGGTAAAGTTATCTACCACTAGGGTGGCCAAGAATAACTGCTCATTTGGCCCCACGTTAGCAATCCAAGAAAACATTAGGTTACTAGAAGCCATTGCGATACCGCCGATCATCAAGCCACGTACGATACCGAACTTAACATTGACCATACTACCGATCAAAGTGAATAGAATGGTTAAACCCCAGCCAATCAGCTTAGAGTAGTAGCCAATCTGCTCATTGCTAAAGCCAATTTCTTTATAGAAGGTAATCGACATTCTGCCAAGGAACGCTTCACCAATCTTAAATAAGAAGACAAAAAGCAATAATGTCAGTGCCACGCGAAAGCCATTACGTTTGAAAAAGTCTAAGAATGGCTCAACAACCGTTACCGTCAACCAAGCAACGGCGCGATTTCCGACCACTTTATTATGGCGTTGTTCAGCTTGCGCTTGGAGTGAATCGCGCTGAGTTTTGGGCTCGCCGACTAGCAAAGTGAATACCATCAGAATGGCAACGATGGCGGCCATGCCGTAGTAAACGCCATTCCAACCAATCGCATCAGCATTAATAAAAGCAAGGTAACCAGGCACTGAGTAGCCCGTCCACCAACCAATCACTGCCATCGCGGAAGCTTGTGGCAGTTTTGATGGTTCTGATTTAGGGAAAGTGTCGATACGGAACGCATCAATGGCGATATCTTGAGTTGCCGAAGAGATGGCAATACCGAGAGCCAACATGGAGGTCAGCATTAGGTTTTGTGAAGGATCGACACCTGCAATAAACAAGGTACAAACCAGAACCACCGACTGACATAAGAATACCCAACTGCGGCGTTGCCCCAGCATAGCGTGCAGTAGTGGGATCCGAACCCTATCAACTAAAGGAGCCCATAAAAAGTTGATTGCATAGACAGCAAACACACTACCAAAGTAGCCAATTGCGGCACGAGTCAAGCCTGCATCTTTGAGCCAGCCAGACATGTTTGAACCAATCAATACCCAGGGAAAACCACTTGAACAGCCAAGCATGAACACCCACATCAGGCGCTTATCCATATAGCTTTGAATAGTTTCTCGCCAAGACATGGAAGGGGAGTCAAAAGACATACACTATTCCTTGTTTGAGTTTCCGGTGTGCAAGAAGAAAGGCTCCAACCAAAAGGGTTAGAGCCTAAAAGAGTTATTTTAGAAGAGTGGCTTTAGTAATAATAATAGGCTCGACGGGAACGTCGCGATAACGCCCAACAGAATGAGTAGGCTTTTTGCCCATCTGCTTAATGACATCAAAGCCTTTGGTCACTTTGCCAAATACAGCATAACCCGGTGGACGCTGGTCGTAGTCGAGGAAATTGTTATCGACAAAGTTGATGAAGAACTGACGTGTAGCCGAGTTCGGGTTATTCGTACGTGCCATGGCAATAGTGGCCGCGCTGTTTTTCAATCCGTTTGACGCTTCATTTTTAATTGGAGCATAAGTTGCAAGCGGCTTCATTGCTTTGTCAAAGCCACCACCTTGTGCCATAAAATTAGGGATCACGCGATGGAATTGAGAACCCACATAGCTGCCGTCGTCTACATATTTAAGAAAGTTTGCCACGGTAATTGGTGCTTTCTCTTGGTTTAGTTCAACAGTGAAGGCACCAAGGTTAGTCTCAAACTCTACTTTAGGGCCTGCAAAGACAAAACTGCTAACCAATGCAAGCGAAGCAATCGCCATTTTCCACATTAGAATCGCTCCTGCATGTAATTCTGCAGCTCACGGTCGTTAGAGACCTCTTGCAGAACTAGGTTGATAACATCATTAAGAACTTGTTCGATCTCTTCGTTCGAAGCGCTCAGTACACCAGTACGTTTCGCTGTGCCTGTGTATGTTTTTACCAATTTACCTTGTGGTGTTTCCGCCGTGATTTCAAGTACCACTTTTCCGTCCATCTGGTTTTCCATCACCGTATGCTTAACAGACACCAGCGCTTCTTGAACTTCAACTTCAATGGAGTTTTCGCTGTTAACGGTGCTACGGAAACCTTGTGATTTAAACTGATCTAACAGAGCGTTTTCAATCGAAATACGTACGTTTTGCTTAGAGTGAATCGGTTCAATGTTAGAACGCCCACTATCAACCAAAGCGACATATTGCGCGGAACGCATGTCTTTACTGGTTAGCGTAAAACTTGCATCTTGAACAATATCACTGTTGCTCAATACCGCTTTAGGCATGAAGTTGATTTGCTCTTGCTGCGGTGCGCTACACGCAGTGAGTAATGCCATTGACGCGATTAGAACCAGTTTTCTCATTGTAATTTCCTTTCTTGTTAACTCTGCGAGCCTACTGAAACGTATAGACAGATAATAGTGGACTATTTAGTCGCTTGTAAAATAACAAATTTCTTATTGGAAGCGACAACTTTTACGTTCGACTTGCCAAACAGTCTAGATAGCTTTCCATCGTAGCCGAGGTGACGGTTACCGATAACTATTAATTGCCCGCCAACACTAAGAATTTGCTTTGCATCACAGAACATCTGCCATGCTATGTGATCTGTAATCGCTTGTTGCTGATGAAAAGGAGGATTGCACATAACCAAATCTACCTCTTTAGCTGGCATGCCTTCTAAACAGTTGTTGGCGATACACTCTATATCCCTATCATTTCCCAAGTTTGAGATAAGGTTCTGTTTAGCGGATTCGACTGCCATAAAGCTTTCATCAACACACGTGAGTTTAATTTGAGGGTTGAGTTGGCCCATTTTTACCGACAATACGCCGTTACCGCAGCCTAAGTCGAGTACGTGTCTTAGGGTTGGATCTTGTGGAAGGTGCTCAAGCAAAAAGCGAGCACCGAGATCTAGGCTTTCTCCAGAATAGACATTGGCTAGGTTATTCAACTCAATTTGTTCGTTATCGACAGACCAACGAGTGCCTGGAGCGACGTTTATTGGCGTTTGACTGTTGGCATGGCTAAATACCAGACGGTGTTTCTTCCATGCTAAAGACGTTTTGGTTTCACCGAGGTATTTTTCGAACAACTTAAGGGTTGAGCTATGAATGTCTTTGGCTTTATTTACAGCAATGACTGGGACTGTCTGGTTTAAAACGCTGCGCAACTGGCTTAGCTGCCAAATTAAGTGACGGTTACTTTTAGGTAACTGAAACAATACTAAGTCAACGTCGCTAGGAACGGCATCCATTGTTGTGGCATAAGCGATATCTGGGCATTGGTTGAGGGTGAGATTTGCTTTGGTACCTTGATGAGAAATATAAGAATCGCTCATTAAAGTGACATTATGTTTGCTGCTAAACCAACAACTTAGTGCGCCAAAGTTATCGTTGATAATCAGAATGTTCTGACCAGATGGTAAATCCATCTCATCAACATGATTGATAAGGTATTCGTCTCCAGCATCCCATGCTTGAAGGGTTTCGTTGTTTCTCTTTGGGTAGCGGAATAAAGAGAGGGTGCGCTGATGCAAAGTAAGCTCAGTTTTCATATTTGGAATGCTAGCTAGTCAGTAATGGCTAAATTGTCGCAAAAGCTGAAGGTTGAGGAAACTAAAACCTTTAGCTTTATGCTAGAGGCGATTATTATCTAACCATATACAGTTGTTCATATCTGATGGTAAGCACCAATGATACAAGAAGTTATAGAGACTAAGCTTAAAGAGGCTTTCACCCCAGCACATCTGAGCGTGATAAACGAGAGCTACATGCATAATGTTCCAGCAGGTTCTGAAAGCCACTTTAAAGTGGTGATTGTCAGTGAGAAGTTTGCAGGTGCACGATTAATTGCGCGTCACCGCCAGGTAAATCAGGTGCTTGCACAAGAACTCGCTGACCAAATTCATGCTTTATCTATACATACTTATACAGCTGATGAATGGAAACAACACAATCAGCTCGCGCCAGATAGCCCTATGTGTCTCGGTGGGTCAAAATAAGCCACAAAAAGGGGTAGCGTTTGCTACCCTTTTTAATGGGTGCGATAAATTAGATGTTAACAAGGTAGAAACAAATAAATGCAATAGGTAGTTTTAAAACAGAATGCTTCATGATGTGAATAAATTAGAAAAATAGTAAATAGCGTGCAGATTTGTGTTTGTGCGGTGGCTCAAAGTTATGACTATTCCATAGCCTTTAAACCCTATTCGCTCGAAATATCTCCGTTAATCATAGCATTCATCATGGCATCAACTTCAAAAAAGATGATAGACTACCGCACCTGATAAATCTCGCTGAATTCTTGTAGCGAGATTTTTAATAGGATGTTGCGATTTTGGTGTTTAAAACTTCACCAAAACCGGACACTAGTGTCGTGTCTAAAAGTTACGCAAACAAAGAATCTTTTTCCCGATAAAAGTAGTGCAAGTGCGTATGATTACAATAAAGAAGGGTTTGGACCTTCCTGTTGCAGGAACTCCTACCCAGGTGATTAATGATGGTAAGACCATCAAAAAAGTCGCCTTGCTTGGCGAAGAGTACGTCGGCATGCGTCCTACTATGCATGTCCGCGTAGGCGATGAAGTAAAGAAAGCTCAAGTTCTTTTTGAAGATAAGAAGAACCCAGGTGTGAAATTTACTTCACCAGCAGCTGGTAAAGTGATCGAGATTAACCGTGGCGCTAAGCGTGTACTTCAATCAGTTGTGATTGAAGTGGCAGGTGAAGAGCAGGTGACGTTCGATAAGTTTGAAGCTGATCAACTAGCAAGTATTGACCGTGAAGCGGTGAAAACTCAACTGGTTGAATCAGGTCTTTGGACCGCTTTACGTACTCGTCCGTTTAGCAAGGTTCCAGCAATCGAGTCTTCTACTAAGGCAATTTTCGTAACTGCTATGGATACTAATCCGCTAGCAGCTCAGCCTGAGTTGATCATTAATGAACAACAAGAAGCCTTCGTTGCAGGTTTAGATCTGCTTTCAACTCTGACTGATGGCAAGGTTTACGTTTGTAAATCTGGTACAAGTCTTCCTCGTTCTTCTCAGTCCAATGTTGAAGAGCATGTATTTGATGGCCCTCACCCAGCAGGTCTTGCTGGCACCCACATGCATTTCCTATACCCAGTAAGTGCAGAAAATGTGGCGTGGAGTATCAACTACCAAGACGTTATTGCGTTTGGTAAGTTGTTCTTAACTGGTGAACTTTATACTGACCGTGTTATTTCCCTGGCAGGCCCAGTCGTAAATAACCCTCGCTTAGTCCGTACTTCTCTGGGTGCATGCCTTGATGATGTGACCGACAGCGAGCTAATGCCAGGTGAAGTTCGTGTGATTTCTGGTTCAGTACTGACTGGTACTCATGCAATCGGTCCTCACGCTTACCTTGGTCGTTACCACGTACAGGTTTCTGTATTACGTGAAGGCCGTGAAAAAGAACTGTTTGGCTGGGCTATGCCTGGTAAAAACAAGTTCTCTGTGACTCGCTCATTCCTTGGTCATATCTTTAAAGGTCAGTTGTTCAACATGACAACGACCACTAACGGTAGTGATCGTGCAATGGTTCCAATCGGCAACTACGAACGTGTTATGCCACTAGATATGGAACCGACTCTGCTACTTCGTGATCTATGTGCAGGCGATACTGACAGTGCAGCCGCACTGGGTGCGCTAGAGCTAGACGAAGAAGACGTAGCACTGTGTACCTTTGTGTGTCCTGGTAAATACGAGTACGGTGAACTCCTTCGTGAATGCCTAGATACCATCGAGAAGGAAGGGTAATTTTCATGGCTCTCAAAAAGTTTATTGAAGACATCGAGCATCATTTTGAGCCAGGTGGTAAGCATGAAAAGTGGTTTGCTTTATATGAAGCAGCAGCCACACTTTTCTACACCCCAGGCTTAGTAACGAAAAAAAGCTCGCACGTTCGTGATAGCGTTGACCTAAAACGTATCATGATCATGGTTTGGTTCGCGGTATTCCCAGCAATGTTCTGGGGTATGTATAACGCGGGTGGCCAAGCTATCTCTGCACTTAACCACATGTATGTTGGTGATCAGCTAGCAGCGGTTGTTGCTGGTAACTGGCACTACTGGCTAACAGAATTGCTCGGCGGCACCTTAGGCGCCGATGCAGGCGTTGGCAGTAAGATGATCTTAGGTGCAACTTACTTCCTACCGATCTACGCAACAGTGTTTATTGTTGGTGGTTTCTGGGAAGTGCTGTTCTGTATGGTGCGTAAGCACGAGGTTAACGAAGGTTTCTTTGTTACTTCTATCCTATTCGCACTTATCGTTCCACCAACTCTTCCTTTATGGCAAGCGGCTCTGGGTATTACCTTTGGTGTTGTGGTTGCTAAAGAGATCTTTGGTGGTACGGGTCGTAACTTCCTTAACCCAGCACTAGCTGGCCGTGCATTCCTATTCTTTGCTTACCCAGCGCAAATCTCGGGTGACGTAGTATGGACAGCAGCTGATGGCTTCTCTGGTGCAACGGCGCTTAGCCAATGGGCACAAGGTGGTAACGGTGCACTAGTCAATACAGTGACAGGCGCTCCAATTACTTGGATGGATGCTTTCATCGGTAACATTCCTGGTTCAATTGGTGAAGTTTCGACACTGGCACTAATGATCGGTGCTGCAATGATCGTTTACATGAGAATTGCTTCATGGCGCATTATTGCAGGCGTGATGATCGGTATGATTGCCACAGCAACGCTATTCAATGTCATCGGTTCGGATACTAACCCAATGTTCAACATGCCATGGCACTGGCACCTAGTTCTAGGTGGCTTTGCGTTCGGTATGTTCTTTATGGCGACAGACCCTGTATCTGCTTCATTTACTAACAAAGGTAAATGGTGGTACGGCGCGCTAATTGGCGTGATGTGTGTACTTATTCGTGTAGTTAACCCTGCATACCCAGAAGGTATGATGCTGGCGATTCTATTCGCGAACCTGTTTGCACCTCTATTCGACCATTTAGTTATCGAGAAGAACATCAAGCGGAGACAAGCACGCTATGGCAAATAATAACGACAGCATTAAAAAAACGCTGGGTGTTGTTATCGGGTTGAGCCTTGTTTGTTCAATCATCGTATCAACAGCAGCTGTAGGTCTACGTGACAAACAGAAAGCGAACGCTGTACTAGATAAGCAGACTAAAATCGTTGAAGTTGCAGGCATCGATGCGACAGGTAAGAAAGTGCCAGAGCTATTTGCTCAGTACATTGAGCCTCGTCTAGTCGACTTTGACACTGGCGCTTTTGTCGACGGTGACGCTGCAACTTATGATCAACGCAAAGCTGCAAAAGATCCAGCGGAGTCTATCAAGCTAACTGCTGATCAAGACAAAGCGAAGATTATTCGTCGTGCAAACACAGGCGTGGTTTACCTAGTAAAAGACGGTAACTCAGTATCTAAGATCATTTTGCCAGTTCACGGAACGGGTCTATGGTCAATGATGTACGCTTTTGTTGCAGTAGAAACTGACGGTAACACTGTATCTGCAATCACTTACTACGAACAGGGTGAGACTCCTGGACTTGGTGGTGAAATTGAGAACCCAGCTTGGCGTGCTCAGTTTGAAGGTAAGAAACTGTTTGATGACAACCACAAACCAGCAATCAAGATTGTTAAAGGTGGTGCTCCAGCAGGTTCTGAACACGGTGTTGATGGCCTATCAGGTGCGACACTAACAGGTAACGGTGTTCAAGGTACTTTTGATTTCTGGTTAGGCGATATGGGCTTTGGTCCATTCCTAGCAAAAGTTCGTGACGGAGGTCTGAACTAATGTCTAGCGCACAAAACGTTAAGAAGAGCCTATTAGCACCCGTATTGGATAACAACCCAATCGCGCTACAGGTTCTTGGTGTTTGTTCTGCATTAGCGGTAACAACCAAACTAGAAACGGCTTTTGTAATGACACTGGCGGTTATCTTCGTAACTGCTTTGTCTAACTTCTTCGTTTCTGTCATCCGTAACCACATTCCTAACAGTGTGCGTATCATCGTTCAAATGGCGATCATCGCATCTCTAGTAATCGTGGTAGACCAAGTGCTTAAAGCTTACCTATACGATATCTCTAAACAGCTATCAGTATTCGTAGGTCTGATCATCACGAACTGTATCGTAATGGGTCGTGCTGAAGCATTCGCAATGAAGTCTGAGCCACTGCCATCGCTAATCGATGGTATTGGTAATGGTCTTGGTTACGGTTTCGTTCTTATCACTGTTGGTTTCTTCCGCGAGCTGTTTGGCTCTGGCAAATTGTTTGGCATGGAAGTTCTACCTCTAGTGAGCAATGGTGGTTGGTACCAGCCTAATGGTCTGATGCTTCTAGCACCATCTGCATTCTTCCTAATCGGTTTCCTTATCTGGGCAATCCGTATTCTGAAACCAGAGCAAGTAGAAGCGAAGGAGTAAGGACGTCATGGAACATTACATTAGCTTGCTAGTTAAATCGATCTTCATCGAAAACTTAGCACTATCGTTCTTCTTAGGTATGTGTACATTCCTTGCTGTATCTAAGAAAGTTAAGACCTCTTTCGGTCTTGGCGTTGCCGTTGTTTTCGTACTGACTGTTGCAGTACCTGTGAACAACCTACTTTACAACCTAGTTCTAAAAGAGAATGCATTACTTGAAGGTGTGGACCTTAGCTTCCTAAACTTCATTACCTTTATCGGTGTAATTGCAGCTCTTGTACAGATTCTTGAAATGATCTTAGATCGCTTCTTCCCACCTCTGTACAACGCACTGGGCATCTTCCTACCGCTGATCACAGTAAACTGTGCAATCTTTGGTGGTGTATCTTTCATGGTACAACGTGACTACAACTTCGCAGAGTCAGTAGTATACGGCTTCGGCTCAGGTGTGGGCTGGATGCTAGCTATTGTTGCTCTTGCAGGTATCCGTGAGAAGATGAAGTACTCTGATGTGCCTCCAGGTCTACGTGGTCTTGGTATCACGTTCATCACAGTTGGTCTTATGGCGTTAGGCTTTATGTCTTTCTCTGGTGTTCAACTGTAAGTCGGGTAAACGGCAGCAATTAAAGGAATAGTCATGAATACTATTATTTTTGGTGTAGTGATGTTTACCCTGATTATCTTGGCGCTAGTTTTAGTGATTTTATTCGCTAAATCTAAACTAGTACCATCAGGTGACATTACAATCTCTGTGAACGAAGACCCAAATCTGGCGATCGTTACACAACCAGGCGGTAAGCTTCTGGGTGCTCTAGCTGGTGCTGGTGTATTCGTATCTTCTGCTTGTGGTGGCGGTGGCTCATGTGGTCAGTGTCGCGTAAAAGTTAAATCAGGTGGTGGTGATATTCTACCTACCGAGCTTGACCACATTACTAAAGGTGAAGCGCGTGAAGGTGAACGTCTAGCGTGTCAGGTTGCAATGAAAACTGACATGGACATCGAACTTCCTGAAGAAATCTTCGGCGTTAAGAAGTGGGAATGTTCAGTTATCTCTAACGATAACAAAGCGACATTCATCAAAGAGCTTAAGCTACAAATCCCAGATGGTGAATCAGTACCTTTCCGTGCTGGTGGTTACATCCAGATTGAAGCGCCTGCTCACCACGTGAAATACGCTGATTTCGATGTACCAGAAGAGTACCGTGAAGATTGGGACAAGTTTAACCTATTCCGTTACGAGTCTAAGGTAAACGAAGAAACAATCCGTGCTTACTCAATGGCTAACTACCCTGAAGAAGAAGGCATTATTATGCTAAACGTGCGTATCGCAACGCCGCCGCCTAATAATCCTGATGTACCACCAGGTATCATGTCTTCGTTCATCTGGTCTCTTAAAGAGGGCGACAAGTGTACTATTTCTGGTCCATTTGGTGAGTTCTTCGCGAAAGACACAGACAACGAGATGGTCTTCGTTGGTGGTGGTGCGGGTATGGCGCCAATGCGTTCTCACATCTTCGATCAGCTTAAGCGTCTAAACTCTACTCGTAAGATGTCTTTCTGGTACGGTGCACGTTCTAAACGTGAAATGTTCTACGTAGAAGATTTCGACGGCCTACAAGCAGAAAACGACAACTTCGTGTGGCACTGTGCATTGTCTGACCCAATGCCAGAAGATAACTGGGATGGTTACACAGGCTTCATCCACAACGTACTGTACGAAAACTACCTGAAGGATCACGAAGCTCCTGAAGATTGTGAGTACTACATGTGTGGTCCACCGATGATGAACGCGGCTGTAATCGGCATGCTGAAAGATCTCGGTGTGGAAGATGAAAACATTCTACTTGACGATTTTGGTGGTTAATCTACCTTAACTCTATGAATGTTATGGCTGGCTCGTTAGAGTCAGCCATTATTTTTTTAAATGGTAATAGTCGATGCGTTCTATATAAAACGTATGCGCTATTCCCGTTTCGAATTTAAGGAGTCAAACAAGTGAAAAAGTGGCTTGTTGCATTTGCTTCTCTACTGGTTTTGGCTGGCTGTGAAAAGCCTGCTGAACAAGTACACCTAAGTGGCCCTACTATGGGGACGACATACAATATTAAGTACATTTCTGCAGAAGGGATTCCATCACCAGAAGCGCTACAACAAGAAATTGACCGTCTACTTGAAGAAGTTAACGATCAAATGTCGACCTATCGTAAAGATTCTGAACTTAGCCGTTTCAACCAGCAACAATCTTCAGAGGCGTTCCACGTTTCTCCTCAAACAGCGACAGTTGTGAAAGAAGCAATCCGTTTGAACGGTCTTACTCAAGGTGCTTTGGACGTTACTGTTGGGCCATTGGTTAACTTATGGGGCTTTGGCCCAGAAGCTCGCCCTGAAGTTGTCCCAACGGATGAAGAGCTAGCGGTACGAAAAGCGATGACGGGTATTGAGCACCTTTCTGTGCAAGGTAATACACTAAAGAAAGATATTCCTAATCTTTATGTCGACCTATCGACAATTGCAAAGGGCTGGGGTGTGGATGTGGTTGCGGACTACATTCAATCTCAAGGTGTTGAGAACTTCATGGTTGAAGTCGGCGGTGAAATGCGCCTGAAAGGATTAAACCGTGAAGGCGTGAAATGGCGTATTGCCATTGAAAAACCATCAACTGACGAACGTGCTATTCAGGAGATTATTGAGCCAGGCGATATGGCGGTGGCGACATCGGGTGATTACCGTATTTATTTTGAGCGTGAAGGCGTACGATACTCACATATCATCAACCCACAAACGGGTAAGCCTATTCGCCATAGAGTCGTTTCAGTGACTGTATTGGATAAGTCATCGATGACGGCTGACGGACTGGCAACTGGCTTAATGGTTCTTGGAGAAGAGCTGGGTATGCAGGTGGCCAACGAAAACAACATTCCTGCGTTTATGATTGTTAAAACCCAAGATGGCTTCAAAGAGTTAGCTTCTGAAGCTTACAAGCCATTTGTGAATCAATAATATAATTACGAGCATGTCATTATGAGTACATTTCTAATTACCTTTGGTGTGTTTATGGCTGTGATTGCTGCTATGTCAATCGGCTATATCATCCAGAAAAAAGTCGTAAAAGGTAGCTGTGGCGGTCTTGGTGCAGTTGGTATCGACAAGGTATGTAATTGCCCTGAACCATGTGATGCACGTAAAAAGCGTGAAGCGCGTGAAGCGGCTCGCGCTGAAAAACTAGCAGCATGGGAAAAAGATCGTATCGCTTAATGCTTACGTCTTTAACTAAGCAAGTAAAGCACCGACATTATGTCGGTGTTTGTTTATCTACAGATTGAAAACTCGACTTAGTGTGGAGGGGCATTTACCGACAATTTTCTCTAGGATAACGAAATAATATCAATTAAACTGTATTTATATACAGTTGTTGTTTGGTTGATTTATCGATAATGGTGAACGAGAAGGTGAGGAAAATTATCCACGTCGATATGGATTGTTTTTATGCCGCGGTAGAGATGAGAGATAATCCCTCTTACCGTGGAAGGCCGCTTGCGGTCGGAGGGCATGAAAAACAGCGTGGTGTGCTTAGTACTTGCAACTATGAGGCAAGAAAGTTTGGCATTCGTAGTGCCATGCCTACAGCTAGAGCGCTTCAGCTATGCCCGAAGTTACTCGTTGTCCCTGGCCGAATGCAAGTCTATAAAGAGGTTTCAAAGCAAATCCGCGCTATATTTTCTCGTTATACGTCGTTGATTGAGCCGCTATCGCTTGACGAGGCGTACCTAGATGTAACAGACAGTCGTCAGTGTCAGGGGTCTGCCACATTGATTGCTGAATCGATCAGACGTGATATATACAATGAGCTATCATTGACCGCTTCTGCGGGTGTTGCACCTGTTAAGTTCTTGGCAAAGGTCGCCTCAGATATGAACAAGCCTAATGGTCAATACGTTATTCCACCAGACAAAGTCCAGCAGGTTGTTGACAAGCTACCTTTAGAAAAAATACCAGGTGTGGGTAAGGTTAGCTTAGAGAAGTTGCACCAAGCTGGCTTATATACCGGGGAAGACGTCAAAAACAGTGACTATCGTGAGTTATTGTTAAAGTTTGGTCGCTTAGGTGCTTCTCTTTGGAACAAAAGTCATGGAATCGATAACCGAGAAGTCGTCGTCGAGCGAGAGCGTAAGTCGGTTGGGGTGGAGAGAACATTTAGCCAAAACATTTCGTCCTATCAGGAGTGCTGGCAAATTATAGAAGAGAAGCTATTTCCTGAACTCGAAAAGCGTTTGGCAAAAGCTTCACCTGACAAAGCTATCATCAAGCAGGGAATCAAGCTCAAATTCGCTGATTTCCAGTTAACGACGATTGAACATATTCACCCTGAACTTGAATTGGAATACTTCAAGCAATTGTTGCGCGATATATTAAAACGACAAAATGGTAGAGAAATCCGCCTGCTGGGTCTCAATGTTATGCTTAAGCCGGAAGAACAAGCGAAACAACTTAGCTTCTTTTAATGGCCTAAACGATCTATTTGTTCCACAACTTGGGCAAATGGGGTCGATTCAAGTTGGGCAAACCCAGATAAAGAACGCGCTTTGATCTTGGTAAATTTAGGTGTCGCGATGCCGCATAAGAACTTTGCTTGCAGAGGTATTGAGAGGGGTTCTCCCGCTTTATGATTGAGTTCATTTAACCAGTTGGAAAGTTGCGTGCTGTCGTGTTGTACTACATTTGGCAGAGGAAGAATCGCTTTCTCGCCACGGCAAACACTGCAATGACCACATTTGGTTGGGGCGTTATAGTCAGCGAAATAGTGTGCTAGCTCAGAACTTAAGCATTGCTCTGACTGAAAGTAATTGAGCAGGTTGTGAATTCGTCCCACATCACTACGCTCTTTTTCTTTAAATAGTGACCACAAGGTTTGAGATAATTCCTCAATGCTCTGCGTCGGTGTGTTCACTTTATACACCTCTGTCATGAGTTTGCTTTCAAGCTCAATCCAGCCCTTTTCGTGAAAATAGTCGAGAGCAGCAACGGCTCTTTGACGCTCTCCTTGAAAGTGATTCCACAATGCATCGAAGTCGACCTGACACCACACCTTCGCTTGGCTAGAGCAATCAAATAGCGCTGTGACGAACTGCTGACGGACGGGATCAAACTGATTGATAATGAATGACTTATCTTTAATAAACTTAAATCGGTAATCGGCAAAATAACTAAACTTGGCTTCAATAAGCCCAGCCATTTCCATATAGACTAATAAGGTTTTTAGCGGCAACTGACGAATGTTCGTTTCTGTGGCAAGCCTTGATAGCACAACCTCCCATTGCGGATTCGCATCGAGAGCTTGTTGCAGAACGTTGCGAATATCGCCGAGTTCAGGTGTATCACCATAGACAAAGTTTTCTAAGGTGCTAAGTCCATTTTGGTTGGCGAGTAAAACACATTGTGAGTCTTGGCCATCTCGACCGGCTCGACCAATTTCTTGAGCGTAGTTCTCGATTGATTTCGGCAAGTCAAAGTGGATGACACGGCGAATATCAGATTTGTCGACTCCCATGCCGAACGCAATGGTGGCAACAATACAATCAATTTCTCCCCGCATAAACTGCTCTTGAATAGACTCGCGAATGTCAGGCTTCATACCAGCATGATAAGCATGGGCATTGATCCCGCCCTTGCGTAAAACTTTAGCCACAGACTCCGCCGTTTGTTGGAGAGTAACATAGACAACAGTGGGAGCTGTCGGAGTGGGACGAAGAAGGTCTAGTAACGCATCGGCTTTGTCGTCTTCTTCACACGGAACAACGCTTATATCTAAATTGGAACGATAGAAACCAGTGACAACAAGGTCTCCACTCGCGATGGAAAACTTCTCACTCATGTCTTTGATAACGGTTTGAGTGGCTGTTGCTGTGAGTAGTAGAGCTTGAGGGATTTTGAACTCATTGAGATATTGAGGAAGTTTTAAGTAATCGGGACGAAAATTGTGGCCCCACTCAGAGATACAGTGCGCTTCATCAACAACCAACAGAGACATGGGAACTTGCGATATGAATTGGCGGAAACGTTCGTTTTTTAACCGTTCCACTGAGATCATGAGTATTTTGATGTCGCCACACCGAACGCGTTCCATTACGTGTTGAGTTTCTTCGCGAGTTTGGCTTGAGTCTATCGAAGCGGCAGAGATGTTTTTGCCATGTAGAAAAGCGAGCTGATCTTTCATTAACGCGAGAAGAGGAGAAACCACTAAAGTCAGGTGCGGCAAAAGGAGTGCGGGTAGCTGATAGCACAAAGACTTACCAGATCCTGTTGGAAAAATAGCGGCGCAAGAACGACCATCGAGAATCGTTTCAATCGCTTGTTGCTGACCTAACCTTAGGTGATCAAATCCAAATGTTTGCCTAAGTGTTTGTTCCACTAAAGGTTGATGACTGGATGTGTTCATAAGGTTATTCCCGCTATTCTCTTCTGTTGTTGTCACGGGTATTCTAAAGGTAATTACAACAAAGGAATATGATATTAGTATGAATAAACTGGAGCTGTGGCCATTAATTCTCTCCCAATTGCAGAGCAAATTAGCGATTGCAGTCAGTTCTGCGCAAAGGGCGGTGGAGTCGGCGACCGATGAAGAGACGGTTCCAGAACACAAGTATGACACGTTGGCGCTTGAAGCTTCGTATTTGGCACACGGGCAAGCGATGCGTGTCCAAGAGTGTGAGCAAGAAATTCAGATCATGAACAATTTGGTGTTACCGAATGAGCCACAAACCGTAGGATTGGGTTGTTTGGTTTCATTGCTCGATCTAGATGATCATCGCCATTGGTTTTTATTATCGCCGTGTGCTGGAGGACTAAAGGTGGCAGCTTATGGGCATGTAGTCGTGCTCGTCACGTTTGAATCTCCGCTTGGTCAGGCTTTAAAGTCTAAGCGTGTCAGTGATGAAGTCAGTTATATAATTGGTGAGACTGAGTATAGCTACGAGATAGAAACCATTAGCTGACAAACCACAAATCAGTTTTGCTATGCTAGCAGTCAATGAATTGAGTAGGATGACAATGAAAAAAATATTACTTGTTTTACCTCTGGTGCTTTCAAGCCAAGTTTACGCGGCGCAATGTAAAGTAGATTTAAAAAATGAGATTCATCTCAATGGTGAACGATTGGAGATTTTGCAAACCAGTGGTGAGAAAGCGGTTGTCGATGCTGGTAACAACTTATTGATTCATGGCGAAAAAATAGAGCTTGATCGTGAACAGCAACAAGCGATTGCACAGTACCGTGAAAGCTTGAACGACTATTTACCACGTGCAAAACAGATTGCTCAAGATGGTTTAGCCCTTGCTAATGATATTATCGATGATGTCGCGGTAAGCTTTGATGCACCAGAGGCGTTTGAGGGTGTGAAAGAGTCAATGCAGCAATTCTATGCTGATATTGAGGCTCGCTACTATAACAACGGTGATCTAGTCTTGCCAGCAGACAGTTTTGGTTCGTTAAGTGAAGCGTGGGCAGAGGACTTTGAAAAAGCGAAAGCACTGTTCAACGAAGAGTTTATTACTAGCGCTTTCAATGCGATGTCGGAAAAGATGAAAGCAGAGGGTAGCCTAAACTTAACTGAAATGGCGAACGCTATGAGTGAGCTTAAAGAGCGTATTGCTGAGCGGTTAAAACAACACGCGGTTGAGGTCGAGCAGCAGAGTGAAGCGTTCTGCGATTCTCTCAACCAAATGGCCGAGCAAGAGCAGCAACTGCATAAGAAAATTCCTCAGCTTAAGGACTATCAGATTTTTACTATCTAGGTAACGATTACCCAGGAATGCGATCACATAAAAGAGCGCCAGTGGCGCTCTTTGTATAGACAACCTAGTGAGTATTGTGTTTAATTCGACATCTTACTTTTAGGGTATGACGTTTAGATGCAGATATCCCACCTATCACTTAAACACTTAACTATTATTGCCTCATTGATGATGGCGAGCGTTTTTGTGTTTTGCTATCTCTCTTTCCGCTATATCTGGACTTACGATGAGGCGATTGAACGAGCTAAATTCTTACAAGCAGAAGAAGTTAGCCGAGTAAAAACCGTTATTGACTTACAAAAAGAAGACTTAGCAAGATCGCTCAACAATTATGCCGCCTGGGAAGGCATGAGTGATTTTACACGTTCACCCAGTGAGTCTTTTACTGCACGTAATTTGAGAACTCATACCTTTGCTGCCCAAAAGTTAAGTGGTGTATTTATCTTTGACCCTAATATGAAATTAATTTGGGGTAGGCACTACGACGCAATTACTAAACAAGATAAGTCGTTCGATGAAATTCGTTATCGATTTGGTGCATTGCTAGCTGACAGCATGCGATCAAGTAAAGACAAGATCGAACCTTTGGTTAAGTTTCTGGTTTTTAACAATCAACCTGCATTGTTAGCGACATCGAGAATATGTAATCGAGATGGTGTGGACTGTACCCGTGGCTATATGATGTTTATCAAACCGATTGATGGCAGTTTCTCTCGAATGCTCAAGCAGGCCACTGGCGTAAATGTTGAAGTTTATACTAAGCAACAAGCCAGGGCTGCCGAGATCGCTAAGCGTGACAATATTACAGTGCTAGAGCGACTGGATTATCAAAATAAATCTACGGTTTGTATCGTTATCAATCACTCAGTAACAATGCCGTCTTATATTACTTGGGGCGAGCTTTCTGCGATGCTCGCTTTTGCTGTGTTTATGTTTGGTTTTAATCTCTGTGTGGTCCACGTGATGATTAAGCCGATCAAGCAGGCGCGTTTTGCGTTGTGCCATCTTGATAAAAATAGCCAAACCATAACTGAAGAAGATAAGTTCATCTCCCATGAAATGCGAGACTTTGCTGGGCGAATAAATGAGGTGTTTGCTGAGTTGGAGCAGAGTCGAAGTGAGCTGGAGTGGCTCTCTCACCATGATGCTCTGACCAAAGTCGGCAACCGTCGTAAACTCCAAGCCTATTGGCATGATATAAAATCGAAACCGGGTAACCCATACGTTAGTGTTGCTTTGATTGATATTGACCACTTTAAGTCTTTTAACGATAACTATGGCCACCTTGAAGGGGACTTCATACTTAATGAAGTCGCGACTCAATTATCAATGGCGAAGTCGAGTTGTGATAAATTTATCGCCAGATATGGGGGTGAAGAGTTCTGTATTATTTTCTCTTCTGCGCAGGCGATTAATAATGCTCAAGAGGCCGATATTCTATTGGATGCAATTAATCAGTTAGCAATTCCGCATGTTCACTCATCCATCGCAGAGTATGTGACAATCTCTATCGGAATCGCAGATTGCTCACGTCAACCACTTGATAACCAACATGACATTTTCCTGGTTGCTGATGCTGCGCTCTATGAAGCTAAGCAAAGTGGTAGGAATCAAGCTAAGATTAGTCCTTATTCAGTTAAACTGACCTGTAAATCTTAATTTACAAGTTAAACAGGCTATTAATTAACCCTTTGCATTCCTCTATCAACCATTTTTGTTGTGAGTGGTGGTGTTTTGTATTAGTGTACTAGTCAACTAGTTCATTGGTGCGGATTTAAGTGGTATGGCACAAGTAGATACGGCTCAGTCAAGGGAACATTTTGGCTCTCGTCTCGGGTTTATTCTTGCGGCAGCAGGTGCCGCTGTTGGTTTAGGTAATATATGGGGGTTCCCGACTCAGGCGGCAAGTAATGGTGGTGGGGCATTTCTTCTTGTGTATCTGGTGATGATTCTGGTTGTCGCCTTTCCAATGTTAGTGGTTGAAATGGCAATTGGTCGCCATGGTCAAGCAAACCCCGTTGATAGTATGCGCTCACTTACCACTAATTCCAACGGTAAAAAAATCGGTGCGGCTGTAGGTTGGATTGGCTTAAGTGTGCCTAGTGCGGTACTCGCTTTCTACAGTATTGTCGGTGGTTGGTTGATCTGCTTCTTACTCGGTGCGATTACCGATGTATTAGGAATGGAAGCCGTGACGGCTTGGTTTAAAGGCTTTAGCGTCGAGCGCAATTTATTCGGTACTATCACTTTTTACGTACTAACTGTTTTGATCGTACAAGGAGGGGTTAAGCAGGGCATTGAAAAGTGGTCAACTCGCCTTATGCCAGCGCTGTTTGTTTTATTCGCACTGCTGTTTATCTACATCATGACACAAAACGGTGCGATGGAAGGGCTGAAGCATTATCTCATTCCAGACTTTGAAAAAGTGATGGATCGTAAGCTGATCTTAGCGGCGATGGGGCAGGGCTTCTTCTCGCTAACTATCGGTGGTTGTTCGATGCTGATCTATGGTTCTTATCTAAGCAAAAAAGAGAATCTACCAAAGATGGCAATGAACGTAACCTTGGTTGATACCGCAGTCGCCTTTATTGCTGGCCTTGTGGTTATGCCAGCGATGTTTGTGGCGATGCAAAAAGGGGTACAGATTTACGCTGAGGATGGCTCACTGCTCAGTTCAGATACCTTAGTCTTCACTGTTCTACCATTGATGTTTGATAGCTTAGGTCTGCTTGGTCAGCTATTCGCGATAGTATTTTTCTTATTATTGACCATTGCCGCACTGACCTCTTCGATCTCTATGCTGGAGTGCCCGGTTGCTTTGGTCAGTGAGCGTTTTAATACTAAGCGCACACCTACAAGCTGGGTATTGGGTGGTTTGATTGCTCTGTTCAGTGTCGTGATTGTTTACAACTTCGCGGCTATGTTTGGCTTGGTGGCGATGGTCGCAACGCAATACCTACAACCAGCAGCAGCACTCTTATTCTGCCTATTTGGTGGCTGGGTATGGAATCGCCATTCTAAGATTAAAGAGCTAGAGCAAGGCTGTCCTGAATTTACTCAAGGTTGGTTCGGCAAACTGTGGCCTGCCTACGTGAAGTTCGTTTGTCCTATCTTAGTTGCCACAGTGATTTGGGCCTCTTTTGGCTAAACGAATAAAATAAGATAGCCCGCAAAAAAGCGGGCTATTTTTTTATTCAATACCCAGACTAAGACGGTGAGTTAATCTGACCTGTGGTTAAGGGCTCCAAGTCCGCATCGCTTACTTCTTCGATAAACTCTTCGACTACCTGTTCAACTTCTTGATCGTCTTGTTCAAAATAAGCCAAATGAAAGATAGCATCACCTTCGTTTACCAAGGGTAGAGTTTGTTGGCCAATGACGATACCGCCTTTTCGTGCGATTAGCTCTATCTCACAGTGGCCTAGCGGAGCACTAATGTATGCCAGTACCTGACCTTTTTCTACTTTTTCGCCTAGCGTTACCACAGTTCGCAAAATGCCGTTATTCTCCGCACGTAGCCAACTGGTGGATTTAGCAATCATCGGTGTTGGCAACTTTTTACGGCTTGAGCGCAGCATGCCAATCGCCTGCATTACGCGTTGCACACCGATAAAACCGGCATTGATACAGATAGGCTCAAACCTTAGCGCTTCTCCTGCCTCATAGGTTAAAACTGCAATGCCCAGGCGTTCTGCCTCGCTACGCAGTGAACCGTCTCGTAGTGGAGCATCAACGATCACTGGTGTAGCGAATGCCTGAGCAATACGGAGTGTTTCAGGATTGCTCAAATCTGCGCGAATTTGTGGCAGATTGGTACGGTGAATCGCGCCTGTGTGCAAATCCAAAATGTAATCACAGCGCTTAGCGACTTGAGAGAAAAAAGTGTTCGCCATACGTGAGGCGAGCGAACCTTTTTCACTACCAGGGAAGCAACGGTTTAAATCTCGTCTATCTGGCAGATAACGAGATTTATGAATAAAGCCGAGTACGTTGACAATCGGTACAGCAATGATGGTTCCTTTGAGCTTTTCGGCATCAATGGTGTTGATTAGCTGTCTAACAATCTCAACACCATTAAGTTCATCGCCGTGGATAGCAGCGTTGACCATAAGGACTGGCCCCGCTTGCTTACCATTGATGATCTCGACAGGAATTGACAAAGGTGAATGGGTATAGAGCTTGGCTGCTTCTAACTCAACCACCTGACGTTCTCCCGGCGAAATGGATTCGCCGAGAAATTCAAATACGCTATTCTTTTTAGCCTTTACCACGAGTTTTTGTCCTTTTGCTTGCCGCATTTTTCTCAATAAATTCGACAATCATCCCCGCAATGTCTTTACCCGTTGCGGCCTCAATACCTTCAAGACCTGGAGATGAGTTTACTTCCATGACCAATGGACCACGATCAGATCTTAGTAAATCAACTCCGGCCACATTTAGACCCATTATCTTCGCAGCCGCGACCGCAGTACGTCGCTCTTCTGGGGTAATCTTAATTAATGACGCGCTGCCACCACGGTGCAGGTTCGAGCGAAACTCGCCATCTGCTCCTTGACGTTTCATTGCCGCTATCACTTTGTCACCAAGCACAAAGCAACGAATATCAGCCCCACCCGCTTCTTTGATGTACTCTTGAACCATGATATTGGCTTTCAGACCCATAAAGGCTTCTACAACGCTTTCCGCTGCTTTACGGGTTTCTGCCAATACCACGCCAATACCTTGAGTCCCTTCGAGCAACTTAATCACAACGGGCGCGCCGCCAACCATTTCAAGTAGGTCTTTCACGTCATCAGGCTTGCTTGCAAAACCTGTGATTGGCATGCCGATCCCTTTACGAGATAGCAGCTGCATAGAGCGAAGCTTGTCGCGTGAGCGAGTGATAGCTACCGACTCGTTGACTGGGTAAACGCCCATCATTTCAAATTGACGTAGTACCGCTGTGCCATAGAAAGTGACAGAAGCGCCAATACGAGGAATGATGGCATCGAAGCCAGACAGTTCTTCACCTTTAAAGTGAATTTCAGGTTTGTCTGAGTTGATGTTCATGTAGCAACGAAGCGCATCGATCACTTTTACCTCATGGTCACGGCTTTTTGCCGCTTCAATCAAACGCTTGGTTGAGTACAAGCTAGCGTTGCGAGACAAAATACCAATTTTCATTATTTGCTTTCCTCGAAAGGGATCAAAAACGATTTTTCAGGGTCAACAACGATGCGATTGTGCATTGCTGTGCGGCCTAACAACATACGAAAAGCCATGTTTTCGCGATTGGTTAAGGTCATTTCAATCGGCCACGTTTCACCCCCGATGCTCACCGCGGATCTAATCACATAGCGTGATTCTTCGTGGCCTCCTGAGTCGCGTACAAACCGCTCGTCAATCACCTCAGCTTCACACACTATTTCTACGTCCGTATTATGCTGAATTGGGTGGAGCCAGAAGCGAACCCATAGAGCTTCGTCCTTCATAAAGCTCTCTACTTTGAATGCGTGTAGACACGAGGTCTTGGCTCCGGTATCGATTTTTGCATTAATTTTCTCAATACCAAGGCTCGGTAGGCTGAGGGTCTCTCGCCAACCAACAAGTAGTTTTTCTTTCATCGCAGTAACAATAATTTAGAGAGTATTTAAGATGCTCGATTGAAGTGAGCACCCCCAACTTAACACGGTCGTTTTGTGCCGTGTGTAGTGCATGAAGAGGGCAGAGAATTTACCCTTAGGTGCTTCAAGGAGGGCGACTGTAGCAAGCATGACTTGTGCTGACTAACGAAAAGAAATCACCGTTACGACAAAAAATATTTGTGGTCTGAAAACAGAAGGCAATAAAAAAGCCAGCTAATGCGAGCTGGCTTTTCGGATAAATTGTTTACGGCTAATTAAGCTTTCTCAGGGATAGCTTCAAGCAATGCAACCATCTGATCCCAGAACAGAGCAACCGTATCAATTTTCACTTTTTCATCTGGTGAGTGAGGGAACTTGATCGTTGGGCCAAATGACACCATATCCATGTTCGGGTAAGGTTCTTTGAATAGACCACACTCAAGGCCCGCATGAATAACCATGATGTTTGGCTTATGGCCGTAGATGCCTTCATACATATCACGGAAAATAGCCATGATCTCTGAGTCTGCGTCTGGTTTCCAACCTGGGTAAGCGCCAGAGAATTCAATTTGAGCGCCAGCTAGCTCAGCAACAGAAGCCAGCATACCTTCTACTTGTTGACGGCCAGAATCAATCAAAGAGCGAACTAAGCACAACACTTGGATTTGGTTTGCTTCAGTTGTCACAACACCAACGTTTAAAGACGTTTCAACCACCCCTTCAATTTCATCACTCATGCGAATCACGCCGTTCGGGCAAGCATTCAGTGCAGCGATGAAGCGTTGTTGATCTGCGACCGCTAACACTTGCGTGTCTGTGTCGATTGTTTGGTTAAATGACACGATATCGGTCTCAACTTTGCCTAGCTCAGCACGTAGTAGGTTAGTGTAAAACTCGAATAACTCAGCAAGCTTAGCTTCATTTTCTGCTGGTACAGCTACGGTAACGAATGCTTCACGTGGAATTGCGTTGCGTAGGCTACCGCCACGGAATTCAATTAGGCGAAGGTCAAGTTCTTGTGCGTGTCCTGCTAGGAATCGAGCAAGCAGTTTGTTTGCATTGCCACGACCAGTATGAATGTCACAGCCTGAGTGACCACCTTTAAGACCTTTTAAGATAAGTTGGCGAGTAATAAAGCCTGCTGGTTTTTCTTCACGTTTGATATCGAAAGCCATTTCACCATCAATACCACCAGCACAGCCCATGTAGACTTCGCCCTCTTGTTCAGAATCGGTATTAAGAAGGATATCACCTTCCAGCCAACCTGCTTCAAGACCGAATGCGCCTGTCATGCCAGCCTCTTCATCGACAGTTAGTAGCACTTCGATTGGGCCGTGTTTAATTTCACTTGAGGCGAGTACAGCAAGACAAGACGCCATACCCATACCGTTGTCGGCACCTAATGTGGTGCCTTTCGCAGTGACCCACTCACCATCAATGTATGGCTGAATTGGATCTTTAGTGAAGTCATGATCTGTGTCTTCATTCTTTTGCGGCACCATATCAATGTGTGCTTGTAGAACGACCCCCTTCTTGTTTTCCATACCCGGAGTGGCTGGCTTCTTAATAAAGACGTTGCCGGTAGGGTCACGACGAACATCTAAGCCTTGTTCTTTAGCCCAATCAACAATGTATTGAGCTAAGGCTTCTTCGTGTTTTGAAGGGTGAGGGATAGAACAGATCTTATCGAAAAACTGCCAAAGTGGAGCAGGTGATAAGCTGCTGATTTCAGAATGGAATTCAGACACGGATGACTCCTTAAAAAGAATAACGCCAGATTATGTGTTTGATTAATGCTATTTGTATGGCACAAAAACCTAAATCTGACCTATTGGGTAGAGGGACAAAGAATAGCACTCCCAGACTCAAGGGTGTAGTAAAAGCAGAAAGCAAATATTTCGGTACAATCACAAATTGTAGATTCTGTTTGACACTGATTGTGTGATCTGATTCGTATCACTTGTAGTAAATGCAAACAATAAATTGATATAACTGTAATTTAATTACAATATTCGTTTGATCTGAGTCAGTTTTTGAATTTTATGTGACTTTTGTCACTTTAATGCTTGTAATTAAATTTCTTTGAGGTATATTTATAACCAGCTTCTGAAACGAAGAGAAAATGCTCAAAGGATGAGTCCGATTTGTCGCCTCCAAGGAACCGAGAAATCAATATTTGTAATCCGTTTTAATTGATTTAGAAGGTGATAGTTATGAAAGGTTTACCAAGTGCAGCATTCTGGCTAAACAACTCTGTTTACACAGGCAGCTTTACTTACCCAACAAGCTTCGGTTACTAACCTCTGCTTGTGATTCTCGAACAGTATGTTCACCCCCTATTATTGGAATTTTTTTACAGCTCTGTATAGCTGACATGATTCAACCGCCACTCAAATTGAGTGGCGTTTTTTTATTCTCCGCAAAAGTGTGTTCACATATCATACACGAACCCTATAGTTTCCCGCGACTGATCCCAAACCCAGATTTTTATTCGTATTAACACATATTGCATCATACATATGCATCCCAAGTGACGTTGAAAGTTTACAACATGGTATAAAAAACGACCTTTGTTAAATTCAACAGGGCTATTGTTTTAGTTAATGAAATATAAAGATTTTCTATAAAAATATCGCCAGGATCTCTGTTTGAAAATAATAGTTATATCAGGAAATATTGATTAGAGTCTTAATTCTATCTGGAATTTACTATTTGATGATTTTATAATTCGAGCCAATCGATTACGCAACCGTTTACTTTTTACCCTTTTAGGATTCGATCATGTTCGAAAAACTGTTCAAACTCAGTGAGAACGGCACAAACGTCAAAACTGAGGTCATTGCAGGCATTACTACCTTCTTGACGATGGCTTACATCATTTTTGTTAACCCTGCGATGCTTGCCGACGCTGGTATGGATAAAGGCGCTGTATTTGTTGCTACTTGTCTTGCTGCAGCAATCGGCTGTTTCATTATGGGTTTTGTTGCCAACTATCCAATTGCGCTAGCACCTGGTATGGGGCTTAACGCCTTCTTTACCTATGGGGTTGTCCTAGGTATGGGGCACTCATGGCAAGTGGCTTTGGGGGCTGTATTTGTCTCGGGTATCATCTTTATGGCCTTGAGTATTTTCAAGGTACGTGAATGGATCATCAACTCGATTCCTATGTCATTGCGTACCGGAATTTCTGCGGGTATTGGTCTTTTCCTTGCGTTCATTGGCCTGCAAAACTCAGGTATTGTTGTTGATAACCCAGCAACCTTAGTTGGTCTTGGCCACATCACGGGTTTACAGCCAGCACTGGCGGCACTAGGCTTCTTCCTAACTATCGGTTTGGTTTATCGCGGCGTGCGCGGGGCAGTAATGATCGCGATTTTAATTATCACGGTATTGGGCTTGATCGTTGGAGACGTACAGTGGGGCGGTATCATGTCAACGCCACCAAGTGTTGCTCCAACCTTTATGCAAATGAATATTGTCGATGTATTTGAAGTGGGTATGATCTCGGTTGTGTTTGCTTTCTTGTTTGTCGATTTGTTTGATACTGCGGGCACATTGGTCGGTGTGGCGACAAAAGCAAATTTAATCAAGGAAGATGGCAAACTTCCTCGTCTGAGTAAGGCACTACTTGCTGACTCTACAGCGACTTCTGTTGGTGCCATGATTGGTACATCAAGTACCACATCTTATGTTGAGTCAACGGCGGGTGTGGCTGCGGGTGGTCGTACTGGTCTGACGGCTGTTGTTGTCGGTGTACTCTTCCTGTTGGCGCTATTTTTCTCACCATTAGCTGGTATGATTCCAGCCTACGCGACTGCGGGCGCACTTTTCTACGTCGCTATTCTAATGATGTCTGGTTTGGTGAGTGTTGACTGGCGCGACTTAACAGAAGCGGCTCCAGTTGTCGTCACATGCCTGCTGATGCCTCTGACATATTCAATCGCAGAAGGTATCGCTCTTGGCTTTATCTCATACGCAGCAATCAAGTTACTGAGTGGCCGTGGCCGTGAAGTCTCAGTGAGTGTTTGGGTACTGTCTGCCGTCTTCATTATTAAGTACTTAGTGGCTTAATCTTTATCTAGTGTATTCATTGCTAATTCGCTTTAAGAACATAATTTTTCGCCATAACAGTGCATCTGTTATGGCGATTATTTTTGTTATTGGGATAAATTCCCCATTGGTATTGTATAGCGCCTGCGTTAAAATAAACGTTTGCGTAGCTTTTCCCCAGACTTGCTTGGTGCAATCGTCCAAACTTTATTGACGTGTTGAGGGGATGCAGATTTTAAAACTATTAGGTTATTACAATGAGTAAAAAATTCATTATCACTTGGGACCAAATGCACACACTTTGTCGTGAGTTGGCGGAAAAACAAATGCCAGCAGAGCAGTGGAAAGGCATTTGGGCGGTAAGCCGTGGCGGTCTTGTCCCTGGCGCTATCTTGGCTCGTGAGCTAGGTATTCGTCATGTTGATACCATTTGTATCTCTAGCTACGACCACGACCACCAACGTGATATGACAGTTGTAAAAGCACCAGAAGGTGACGGTGAAGGTTTCCTAATTGTTGAAGACCTAGTAGATAGCGGTGACACCGCGCGCAAACTGCGTGAAATGTACCCGAAAGCAAAATTGATTGCTGTATGTGCGAAGCCAGCAGGTGTCGAATTGCTAGACGACTACGTCGTTGATATTGCGCAAGACACTTGGATTGAGCAGCCATGGGATATGTCAATCCAGTATATTGAGCCAATCAATCGCAAACAAAAATAGCTGATTGAGTAACATAGCGACACTTTCTTGATAAATGACCCTTTATTGGGTCATTTTTTTTATTACTATTTAATAAACGTATTTATTTAGGTCACAGCCCATGTCTGAGGAAGTCAGTAAGAACCTCTCGGAGTCTCTATTTGCCAATCATAAACAAGCGAAAGAAACTTCGGCACTCACGCAATATATGCCGACAAGTGAAACCTTCTTGGATCAAAAACGAGAAGAGGACGGTTTTAAGTGGTATCGAAATTTGCGTCGTATGCAATGGGCATGGCAAGGTCTTGACCCCATCGAGATTGAATCGGTCCTAGCAAAAATTGCTGCCTCTAAGCATTCTCGAACGCATGAGGAGTGGCTTGATACCGTGATGGGGTACCACAGTGGCAACTGGACTTATGAGTGGATTAAGCTTGGAATGCTGCATCAAAAGCGCTCTTCTGAATTAAAAGGCGAAGCAGTGGCGGATGAAATGTTCAATGCTGCTCTGTGTTTCAGTATCGCAGGGTATCCTCACCTAAAAAATGACAATTTGGCTACACAAGCTCAAGTATTAGCAAGCAATGCTTATTCGGATGCGGCAAACAAAACCAAATATATCGTCAAACGTATTGAGGTGCCTTATCAGCGTAAAACGATCGTTGCTCACCTACATTTAACCAGTACTGAAAAACCCCAACCTGTGGTCATGGTGACCGCGGGGTTAGACAGTCTTCAAACCGATCTGTGGAATCTGTTTAGAGACTACTTAGCTGAAAAAAACATCGCTATGTTAACTGTTGATATGCCATCGATAGGTCATAATACTCATTGGAATTTGACCGAAGATACCTCTTGTCTTCATCAGGCGGTACTTAATGAACTAAAAACCCTTCCTTGGGTCGACCACCACCGTGTTGGTTTGATTGGTTTCCGCTTTGGTGGCAATGCGATGGTGCGTTTGTCTTTTATGGAACAAGAGAAAATCAAAGCTTGTGTCACACTTGGTGCGCCTATCCACGATGTGCTTTCCTCACCAGAGAAGCTTAAGAAAATGCCCAAGATGTATTTAGATGTTCTAGCTTCTCGACTTGGTAAGAGCGCGGTAGATATTCATAGCTTAGCGGGCCAATTAATGGCTTGGTCACTCAAAGTGCAAGGAATTCTTGGAAGCCGTAAGACGCGTGTGCCAATTTTGGCCATGAGTTTAGAGCACGATCCGGTTTCACCCTATAGCGACAACCAGCTAGTCGCTTTGTTTAGTGATTACGGAAAAGCCAAGAAAATTAGTGCTAAGACAATTACACAAGGGTATGAGCAATCCCTCGATTTAGCGATCAAGTGGTTGGAGGAGGAGCTAATTAGATGACATTTCGACTAATTTAGACAACACTTAAATATACGAGCTACCCAGACTTTCGAGTCCTGAGTGGTTCTATATAAAAATAAGTAAATGAATATGGAGATTCATTATGTCTGAACAGACGAAAAGTCCGACCCATTACCGCTTATTGTCGACACTGAGAGCTATTGGTCCTTACTTGCGAGAATCACAAAGCAAAGAAGGTGCGTATTTATTTGATTGTTTGTCAGTATGTGTAAATGACAAGAAGTCCCCAGAGCTGCGCGAATTTTGGGGCTGGTGGCTAGAGCTAGAACGCAATGGTGAGGTGTTTGAAGCTCGCTATCGAACTGGTCTTTACGATACGACAGGGGAGTGGCAAGCGAAATCACTACCGAAGAAAGCCGTTGAAGATGTCACTCGTACTCAAGAGGTGTTTCACCAAAAGCTTGTTGAAACGTTGAAACGTGAGTTTGAAATCCTAGTCAACATGCACGAAGAATCTGTCGAATTCGTCTAAATTTCTTTGCTTATCATTCTTCTTCATCAAAAAGGCGCATTTTCGCGCCTTTTCTGCTTGTGAATTTATCAGTAGATTGCTAAAACATCAGGTCTAATCAATCTTTCTCGCCAATGAATGCGATTCTTGATTGTGATGATTTTTATTTTTTCATAGTAGAAAGGCAATGACTAAACAAAGCGGAAAAACACCTCAGTCTCAGACCGTGGTGGTTAAACTAGGTACTAGTGTTTTAACTGGTGGTACATTGGAGTTGGATCGCGCTCATATGGTTGAGTTGGTGCGCCAATGTGCTGAGCTGAAAAAACAAGGCCACTCAGTGGTCATGGTCTCGTCTGGTGCAATTGCAGCAGGGCGTGAGCACCTAGGATACCCCGCACTGCCCAACTCTATGGCAAGCAAGCAGTTATTGGCCGCAGTGGGTCAGAGCCAACTTATTCAAACTTGGGAATCGCTGTTCGCTATTTATGGTCTGAAAATTGGTCAAATGTTGCTAACTCGCGCCGATCTTGAAGATCGTGAACGTTTTTTAAATGCTCGCGATACCATTAATGCATTGGTTGACAATGATATTATCCCGGTAGTAAACGAAAATGACGCCGTGGCGACGAGTGAAATTAAAGTTGGTGATAACGATAACTTATCGGCTTTGGTGGGCATCTTGTGTAGTGCGGACAAACTTCTGCTGTTAACGGACCAAAAAGGTCTATTTACTGCTGATCCGCGTAAAGATCCAAATGCTGAGTTAATCAAAGAAGTCAAAACTATCGACGATACCCTGCGGAAGATCGCTGGTGGCAGTGGCACCACGCTGGGAACCGGTGGCATGGCAACCAAACTTCAAGCTGCGGATATTGCTCGCCGCGCTGGTATTGAAGTGATTATCGCTGCTGGAAGTGCGCCAAACGTGGTGTTTGATTCACTCGGTGAGCAGCCACACGGTACACGATTCTTACCGTGTGCAGAAGCGTTGGAAAACCGCAAACGTTGGATCTTAGCAGGCCCAGCAGCTTCAGGCGATATAGTGATCGATGATGGTGCCGTCAACGCAGTGATAGGCAAAGGCAGTAGCTTGTTGGCTAAAGGGCTAACTAAAGTCAGTGGCCAGTTTGCACGTGGTGATGTTGTTCGAGTCACCGACAATAAAGGCACCTTGATTGCACGCGGTATTGCGAGCTACTCAAGCCAAGATATGGCCAAAATCGTTGGTAAACACAGCAAAGATATTATTGGAATTTTAGGATACGACTACGGCAATGAAGTGCTTCACCGTGATGATATGGTCGTAATCCAAGAGTAAGGAAAGAAAACGTGGAATTGATTTCAATGGGTAAAGCTGCCAAAGAGGCGGCTTTCCAACTAGCAACAGCCTCTACAGCGCAAAAAAACCAAGCTTTGGCGATCATCGCTGACGAACTAGAAGCAAATGCCGAAAACATTTTAGCAGCCAATGCAAAAGATATTGCTAAAGGTCGTGAAGCGGGTCTGACGGAAGCTCTGCTTGACCGTCTACTGCTGAATACAGAGCGCCTAATCGGTATCGCAAATGATGTACGCAATGTTATTAGCCTAAATGACCCTGTTGGTAGCGAGCTAGATAGTAAAGTACTTGAAAACGGTATGTCATTGTCGCGCCGCCGTGTACCACTAGGTGTGGTTGGCGTTATTTATGAAGCGCGTCCAAATGTGACGATTGATATTGCCGCACTGTGTTTGAAAACAGGCAATGCCAGTATTCTCCGTGGTGGCAAAGAGACGTTCTTTTCCAACATGGAACTGGTCAAGGTCATTCAATCTGCATTGGCGAAAGCTGAGTTGCCTGCAGCTTCGGTTCAGTACATTGAAAAGCCCGATCGTGAGTTGGTTTCTCAGTTGCTTAAGCTTGATGATTATGTGGACATGATCATTCCTCGTGGTGGCGCGGGTCTGCATAAAATGTGTAAGGAAAACAGCACCATTCCTGTGATTATTGGTGGGTTTGGTATTAGCCACATCTTTGTTGATCAAAGTGCAGATTTAGCCAAGTCCTTAGAAGTGGTAGAAAATGCGAAAGTACAGCGCCCTTCTGCATGTAATGCACTCGACACACTGCTTGTGCATCAAGAGGTAGCGGCTGAGTTCTTACCAATGCTAGCCGAACGCCTTAATGACAAAGTGGCTTTAGTTGCTGAGCCAAAAGCTAAGGTGCTACTTGGTGATGCTAAAGAGTTGCGTGATGCGGCTGAAGGTGACTTTGATACTGAATGGCTAAGTTTCACTTTAGGCGTGAAGGTTGTTGCTGGTGTTGAGGAAGCGATTGATCATATGCGCGTACACAACGCTAGCCACTCAGATGCGATCATGACTAACAGCCTAGAAAACTCAGAGCTGTTTATTAACTCAGTTGGTTCGGCTGCCGTTTATGTCAATGCTTCTACACGTTTTACTGATGGTGCTCAGTTCGGTCTTGGGGCAGAGGTAGCCGTTTCTACACAAAAATTACATGCTCGCGGTCCTATGGGATTAGAAGAGTTAACCAGCTACAAGTGGGTAGGTAAAGCGAACTACTTGCCGCGTAGTTAACAAATCTTGCTACATATTGATTGAAAAAGGGGCTATCTAGCCCCTTTTACTTTTCTTGTCTTAAGCAAATCCGCTACACTAGCTTTCACTTATATGGAGGTGATATGCATTGTCCTTTTTGTACAGAGAATGACACCAAAGTGATCGATTCTCGATTAGTGGCTGACGGCCACCAAGTTCGTCGCCGTCGCCAGTGCTTAGCATGTAGCGAGCGTTTTACAACCTTTGAAACGGCAGAACTGGTGATGCCAAGGGTGATCAAGTCGAATGGCAACCGTGAACCATTTGACGAAGATAAAATGGTCGGTGGCTTGCAGCGCGCCCTAGAAAAACGCCCTGTGAGCGCGGATGCAGTAGACGTTGCTATTAGCCTGATTAAGTCTCAGCTTCGAGCAACAGGCGAGCGAGAAGTGCCAAGCGAGATGATTGGTAATCTCGTGATGGATCAGCTCAAAGATCTCGACAAAGTCGCTTATATTCGTTTTGCTTCCGTATATCGTAGTTTTGAAGATATTCGTGAGTTTGGCGAAGAGATTGCTCGATTAGAGGATTAAAAACGAATCTCAATGGCAACATTTACCCCCCAAGATTTCAAAATGATGTCGCGCGCGATACAGCTTGCGAAAGGCGGCATCTATACCACAGCACCGAATCCCAATGTGGGTTGTGTGATCGCACAAGATGGTCTGGTTGTCGGAGAAGGCTTTCATTCCCGTGCCGGTGAGGCTCATGCGGAAGTTCACGCGATGCGCATGGCTGGCGAGAAAGCAATCGGTGCGACTGCTTATGTGACTTTAGAGCCTTGTTCTCACTATGGGCGCACACCTCCATGCGCTGAAGGTTTGATTAAAGCCAGAGTGGCAAAAGTGATTTGCGCAATGCAAGACCCGAACCCAAAGGTGGCTGGGCGCGGTATTCAGATGTTGCGCGACGCGGGTATTGACGTCGAGGTTGGTTTACTAGAGCAAGATGCCTTGGATCTCAACCCCGCTTTCATTAAAAAAATGAAAACGGGAATGCCTTTTGTTCAGCTAAAAATGGCGGCTAGTCTTGATGGGCAAACGGCATTGAACAACGGCCAAAGCCAATGGATTACCTCTTCGCAAGCACGACAAGATGTACAAATGTTCCGTGCCAAAAGCTGCGCCATTTTATCGACCAGCAAGACAGTGATTGAAGACAACGCCTCCCTCAATGTTCGCTGGGACGATTTGCCAAACGGGATTCAGGCTCAATACGATAAGGCCAATTTACGCCAGCCAGCTAGGGTGATTCTTGACAGGCAGCAACAGCTTCGTCCCGATCTGAAGCTATTTGCTACCCCGGGAGAGCGCATCATTGTTGCTCCGTGTGGAGATTTTACTCCCAAGCTTAACGCTGAGCAGCAAATCGATCTTGCAGCGACGTTCAAAACACTCTCTGAGCAACACAATATTAACCACCTATGGGTTGAAGCTGGTTCAACACTGGCAAGCAGTCTAATCAAAGCAAATCTCGTTGATGAGCTAATTGTCTATCTCGCACCTAAAATCATGGGTAGCGATGGGCGTGGTCTTTTTGGCGCGCTAGGCTTAGTGTCTATGGAGCAAGTCATCGACCTAGATATTCAAGATGTACGGCAGGTGGGGAGAGATATCCGCATTGTAGCCAAGTTAAATAGAAAAGAATTGTAATTATGTTTACAGGTATTGTAGAAGCAGTGGGTACTCTAACTGCGATAACGCCCAAAGGCGAAGATATCAGCGTGACCGTTGAAGTCGGTAAGCTAGATATGTCAGATGTAAAACTCGGTGACAGTATCGCTACCAACGGTGTGTGCCTAACTGTAGTTAATTACACTGACACAAGTTATAGCGCAGACTTGTCACTCGAAACGCTGCAAAAAACAGGCTTCACCGATTATCAAGCTGGTGACAAGGTTAACCTTGAAAAAGCCATGTTACCAACTACCCGATTTGGTGGACACATCGTTTCAGGTCATGTTGATGGTGTCGGAGAGATCGTTGAACGAAATCAAGTAGGACGCGCGATAGAGTTTTGGGTTGCGATGCCGGCTGAAATTGCTAAATACGTTGCTGAGAAAGGCTCAATTACGGTTGATGGTATTAGCCTGACGGTAAACGACCTACGTAAAGACGCTTTCAAACTGACTATTGTTCCTCACACTGGTGAAGAGACAACTATTGCGGACTTCCATGTTGGGCGTAAAGTTAATCTAGAAGTAGATGTACTTGCCCGCTATATGGAGCGCCTGATAACAAGCCAACAAGAACAACCTGAGTCCCGTATTACCATGGACTTCTTACAGCAGAACGGTTTTGCGTAAAAAGTCATGTAAGCGTCGCCGACAATAAAACATATTCGCTCAAGCTATAACAATAGGAATACCAAGATGCCAATTAGTACGCCGCAAGAAATTATCGAAGATATCCGCTTAGGAAAAATGGTCATCCTAATGGATGATGAAGATCGTGAAAACGAAGGCGATCTGATTATGGCTGCAGAGCATGTTACCCCAGAAGCGATTAACTTCATGGCGACTCATGGTCGAGGTTTGATTTGTTTAACCATGACTAAAGAGCGTTGTGAGCGTTTGGGCTTGCCGCCAATGGTGCAAGACAACAATGCTCAGTACACAACCAACTTTACGGTATCTATTGAAGCGGCTGAAGGTGTTACTACGGGTATTTCTGCTGCCGATCGCGCGCGTACTGTACAAGCGGCCGTCGCTAAAGAGGCGAAAGCTTCCGATCTTGTACAGCCGGGGCATATCTTCCCGCTAGCAGCGCAAGAAGGTGGCGTGCTAACTCGCGCAGGTCACACTGAAGCAGGCTGTGATTTAGCCAAGCTTGCTGGTTTGGAGCCATCAGGGGTGATTGTTGAAATCCTTAATGACGACGGCACTATGGCGCGTCGCCCTGACTTAGAGATCTTTGCAGAAAAGCATGACATTAAGCTAGGCACAATTGCTGACCTTATCGAGTACCGCAACAACACTGAGACAACCATTGAGCGCGTAGCAGAGTGTAAACTGCCAACGGAATATGGTGAGTTTGATCTTGTGACTTACCGTGACACTATTGATAACCAAGTTCACTACGCCCTGCGCAAAGGTGACGTGGAAAATGAAACACCACTAGTCCGTGTGCACCTGCAAGACACCTTTACTGACTTACTGCGTAGTGACCGCAATGCTGAGCGTAGCTGGACACTAGACAAAGCCATGACTCGTATTGGCAAAGAGGGTGGAGTACTGGTCATTCTTGGTAATGAAGAGTCAACCGACCTACTTATTCATCGCGTTAAGATGTTTGAAGCTCAAGATAAAGGCGAAGCTCCAACATTGGCTAAGAAACAAGGTACGTCACGTCGTGTCGGTGTCGGCTCGCAGATTTTGCAAGATCTTGGTGTACACGATATGCGCTTACTTTCGTCAACCAATAAGAAGTACCATGCATTGGGTGGCTTTGGTCTCAACGTTGTTGAGTACGTTTGCGAATAACAATTTACTTAAGAGAGCTTCGCGGAATCAAAACTTTAGCCGAAGCTCTTATTTTGTTGCTTCATTGTCAGGCAATGAAGCGAAATTTAATCTCTCGCTTGGAATTATTCAGCAAACCCATTTGTGCTAATTTCTATTAGATATTGCTCACAGATTTGTGCTAGAATCCGGCGATTCTCACTTGATGAACATAGTTAAAGGAAGGCTTATGAAAGTGATCGAGGGTGGCTTCCCAGCGCCAAACGCAAAAATTGCTATCGTTATTTCTCGTTTCAACAGTTTTATTAACGAAAGTCTATTGTCTGGTGCAATCGATACTTTAAAACGTCATGGCCAAGTTAGCGAAGACAACATCACAGTAGTTCGTTGCCCAGGTGCAGTAGAACTTCCACTTGTTGCTCAACGCGTAGCTAAAACAGGAAAATTTGATGCAATTGTATCTCTTGGCACTGTTATTCGTGGCGGTACTCCGCATTTCGACTATGTTTGTAGTGAATGTAACAAAGGTCTTGCGCAAGTTTCTCTGGAATACAGCCTTCCAGTTGCATTCGGCGTACTCACCGTTGATACAATTGACCAAGCAATTGAGCGCGCAGGAACCAAGGCTGGTAATAAAGGTGCAGAGGCTGCACTAAGCGCACTTGAGATGATAAACGTTCTTTCAGAAATCGATTCCTAATGGGGGCCAGTGTGAAACCAGCCGCACGTCGTAATGCACGTCGATTCGCTCTACAAGCGATCTACTCTTGGCAAATTACTAAAGAAAATGTTGCTACTATCGAAGAGCAATTTTTGTCAGGTGGTAAGTATGATGAAGAAGAACATCATGCTGCAGAACCGGCACTTTCTACTCCAGACACAGACGTTGCATACTTCCGTGACCTACTGACAGGTGTTGTGCTAAGTCACACAGAGCTAGATTGTAAGATTCGCCCATACACAGCTCGTCCAATGCAAGATTTGGACATGATGGAGCTAGCATTGCTTCGTCTTGCGATGTATGAAATGACTCGTCGTGAAGATGTACCTTACAAAGTGGTTATCAACGAAGCGATTGAACTTGCAAAAGTATTCGCAGCAGAAGAAAGCCACAAATTCGTTAACGGTGTGCTAGATAAAGCAGCACCGCACGTACGTAAGAAATAATCGATTGAGATTATGAAAAGGTCAGCAATTGCTGGCCTTTTTTATAGGCTTAGCCAATTCAGAAAAAGAAAGATATGTCAGGTGAGTTTAATTTAATCGACAAGTACTTTGTTGGTCGCCAAAATCAGCGTAAAGACGTCTTACTGGCTGCGGGTGATGATTGCGCATTGGTGAAAGTCCCTCATAACCTCTCTGTTGCCATTAGTACCGATACTTTGGTTGCAGGTACGCACTTCCTTGCCAATGCCAACCCTGCTTGGGTAGCACATAAAGCGCTAGCCTCCAATATTAGTGATTTAGCGGCAATGGGAGCAACACCAGCTTGGGTTTCTTTTGCCCTAACCATACCAGAGCCTGATGAAGCGTGGTTAGCGCCATTTTGTGACGCGTTTTTTGCACTGGCCGATTACTACGGTATTCAACTGATCGGTGGTGACACAACTAAAGGTCCGCTGAGCTTAACGTTAACCGTACAAGGTTTAGTGGATGCCGATAAAGCATTGCGCCGAGATGGAGCGCGAGTAGGCGACTGGGTTTATGTAACAGGAAATTTAGGCGATAGCCAAGCAGGGCTTGATGTTATTCTGGATTCCAACCTGCGTAGCAAGCCCTTTGCACAAGAGCTAGAACAGCGTCATTACCTGTCAGAGCCAAGAGTGCTCGTCGGTCAGGCTCTGCTTGATCTTGCAAGTTCGGCGATCGACATTTCGGACGGTGTTATCTCAGACATCAAACACATTTTGCAACGCTCTCAGGTTGGCGTTAGTCTTGACGTTTCAAGCTTGCCCATTTCTAATGAACTTGTTCAATTCTTAGGTTCGGATTCTCAAGCTCAGCAATATGCGCTGTCGAGCGGTGAAGAGTATGAGTTATGTTTTACCGTACCAGAGCAGAACAAGGGGTCAATTGAGAGTGCTTTGGCTCACTGCGGCGCTAAGGTTACCTGTATTGGGCAAATTCGCCCACAAGGAACATTTGAACTTCATAACAGCGGCAAACCGATTGATTGGGATCTGAGTGGCTATGATCACTTCAAGTAAACAGTATTAACTATGACTAACCCTTTAACTCTTATTTCTCTAAAGAATCCGTGGCACTTATTGGCAACCGGATTTGGTAGCGGACTATCGCCAATTGTTCCGGGCACAATGGGCACCTTAGCAGCTATTCCTTTTTATTTACTACTTGTTCAGCTGCCATTGCCTCTGTATGTGATTGCTGTTATTGCCTCGTGCTTTATTGGTATCAAGATTTGTCAAATCACCTCTGATGATATGGGCGTGCATGACCATGGCTCGATTGTCTGGGATGAATTCGCAGGGTTTTGGATCACTATGCTGGTGGTGCCACTGTTTAACCTTTCTGCGACAGATTGGAAGTGGTTACTGACGGGGTTTGTTCTCTTTCGCTTCTTCGATATGGTAAAGCCTTGGCCTATTGGCTGGCTCGACAAGCGAGTTCACGGCGGTTTAGGCATTATGCTTGATGATATCGTCGCTGGTGTGATGGCAGGTGTGGCGCTTTATCTGGTCGGTAAATACGCGGGTTGGTTGGTGTAACAGAGATTTAGTCATTCCTTAGAGCGAAGAATGAGAGAGTAGGGAATCTCATAAGGTGTTCTGCGTGTTGCAAGAGATCCCCAACTCGTTCATTCCTCACTCTTGAGGATGACGTCAATACAAGAAGGGTTAGCACTAGTGCTAACCCTTATAAATTCCTGAATCCCGAAGCGCAGCGTTCCTTTACTTCAGCTTATCTAAATCCGCTTCAATCTCTGCAATCTTACTTGAAACAACTTTCTCTAGATGACGTAGGCCAGACAGTATCTTCTCTTTAACATCAACTTCGACCGCTTTTTCAGGTTTAGTCAATTTGTTTAACTCATCGATAACGAGAGTGAGGTTACGGTTAATTTCCGTGACTTCTTTGTACTTGTGACTGCCGCTGTCAACGAGGACATTTTTTACCTGTCGCGGGTATTTGAATTTGACGCTTTTCGCAAACAACTCACCTTTTTGTTTGCGAAAATAGATTTTTAACACATCCTTGTGCGCTTCTTGACGAAGGGAATAGCGCTCAATTTGTTTAGGATCGTGAATACCTAAACCAGTGAGGTGTGGATACATAGGCTACCTCTATTGTGTTGTAGTAATTATCCCTACCCCAAAAATGAGCAGGGAATGAACAATTCACTATTAATGTAGCAGCCAATAATCGTGGTAGATAGCGCTTTTTGAAACAAGTTAGCAACTTGTGGTCGAGATCGCTTAAGGTGCTAGTTCTGCGACGTTTTTTATGAGCTTATCTCTGAGCTCTTGTTGCTGCTCTTCACTCAACTTACCGCCACTTTCACTGGTAATGATGAATAAATCTTCTGCGCGTTCACCTATGGTGGTGATTTTCGCGGCATGCAGGTGAACTCCCGAGTCGGCAAATGTCGCACCCACAGTGGCCAGTAAGCCGGGTGTATCCAAGGCAACGAACTCAAGTAGGGTACGTTTCTTACTCTTAGTCGGTAAGAAATCGACCTGAGTTTTGACCTTGAAGTGCTGCAGGTTTCGAGGGACACGGCGTGTCTTGATTTTGGTAGGACGGCCATCTTCCAGTACATGAGCAAGATGTTTGATAACCGCTTTATGTCGGCTTTCATCCACCACGTCACCATTTTGGTCGAGTACCATAAAGGTATCGAGAACATAGCCATCTTTACTGGTCATAACTTGTGCGTCATGGACGTTAAAGTTTCTTCGGTCGAGCTCTGCAACCACGGTAGCAAACAGCGCGTGCTGATCTTTGCTATAAACAAACACTTCTGTACCACCGCGTGTCGCTTTCTTTGAAATTAAGATCAGAGGTTGTGAGTGATCGTCGTGACGCAGTAAATGAGAACAGTGCCAAGCGATCTGCTTATGGGTATGGCGCAAGAAGTAATCAGCCTTAAACCTCTGCCACAGCACTTCAATTTCGCGTGCGTTAAACCCTTCTTTGCGTAATAGCGCTGACGCCAAGTGCTGGTTGTGGCGAATACGCTCTCTGACATCAACAGGATTTTCTAAGCCGCGGCGCAGCGCACGTTGGGTTGAATAAAAGAGCTCAGCAAGCAAGGTTCGCTTCCAACTGTTCCACAGCTCAGGGTTGGTGGCGCAGATATCGGCAACAGTTAGACAGACCAGATACTCTAAGTATTCTTCATCGCGAACTTTTTTGGCGAACTCAGTAATTACCTCAGGATCGTAGATATCACGACGTTGAGCAGTTACTGACATCAACAAGTGATGCCTAACTAACCATGCAACTAGCTTAGCTTCCGGTTTAGATAACCCATGTTCGATACAGAAATCGTAGGCTTCACCTTCACCAATAACCGAGTGGTCGCCGCCGCGTCCCTTGCCGATATCATGGAATATCGCTGCGATGATCAGCAGCTCTTTTTTCTGAATGCGTGGGTAGACTTCGCAACAGATAGGGTGCTTACCATGGTTGTTCGGATCGCTAAAAGTATTTATGTGTTTGAGTAGTCGAACACTGTGTTCATCAACGGTGTAAACATGGAATAGGTCGAACTGCATTTGACCGACGATTTGGCTCCACTGAGGCAGGTAAGCAGCCAACACCCCCAGTTTGTGCATCAAGCTAAAGGCTTTATGCAGCGCATTAGGGTGACGACATAAATCGAGAAACTTCTCTCTTGCTTCAGGAATGGTATGCAAGAACTTATTCAGTCTGCGCCTTGCAGTACGTAGCTGGCGCATAGTAGGAGGAGCAACGCCTTCTATGGTGGAATCGTTGGCGATATGTAGGAACATATCCAAAATCGTTTCCGGGCGAGCTTGGAACAAGGCAGGCTTGCGCGCTTCAATCAAGTGGCCGCGGCGCTGGAAATCTTCGCTGAGAACTACTGGTTCTGCCTCGACGCCATTTTCTAAGATCGCTTGGTCAAACAGTTTGAGCAGCATTTTGTTGAGCTCTGCCACGCGGCGCAACGTGCGATAGAACTCTTTCATCATCATCTCAACGCCACGGTTCCCTTCACCAGCAAAGCCTAAGCTTTCGGCGACTTGTGCTTGGTGAGCGAAGGTGAGGCGATTATCGTAACGTTTAAGCTCAATATGCAGTGCAAAGCGAACTCGCCACAGGAAGTCCTGACATTCAACGAGCTCACGATATTCTGCATCGGTTAGAAAGCCGTACTGGCTCATCTCAAGTAATGAAGTAGCCCCAAAATGGCGGCGTGCAACCCAGCTTAGCGTATGGATATCTCTCAAGCCGCCCGGCGTAGACTTGATGTCAGGTTCAAGGTTGTAGGTGGTGTCATGGTATCGCGCGTGACGGTCACGTTGCTCTTTGACCTTCGCTTTGTAAAACACCTCACTTGGCCAAAACGATTCAGAGTGAATAACCATCCTTAGCTGATGGAAGGTATCTTCGCAGCCACAGAGTAGCCGCGCTTCTTGCAAGTTAGTTGCTACGGTTAGGTCGTCTTTACCAATCTCGGCACACTCTTCAACGCTACGCACGGCGTGGCCAACTTCTAGTCGTAAATCCCAAAGCAGTGTGATGAACTCACTAACCTTGCCTTTTAGTGAGTCAGGAAGTGCTTTACGAGAGACGACAAGAATGTCGATATCAGAAAGAGGGTGTAACTCACCTCGGCCATAGCCACCAACTGCAACAAGACTGATGTTGGGTAGGTTAGAGAAACCAAAGTGATCCCAGAGGCGGTTGAGCAGTAGATCAATATATTCGGCCCGACCGAGCACTAAATTGGTCACAGGGTGATGAGCGAGAAACTCTTGCTTCTGATAATTGGCAAAGTTTTCGAGTTGGCTTTTTAGCTCACCAATTGAAATTTGTTGTTCTTCGAGTGTGAGCGGCGATTGAAAGGGCATACAGCGAATCCATGCAAAATAGTCCTAGTGAGAACTAATCTAACAAAATGGCATCAATAAAAAAATATCCCCGACGATGCGGGGATATTGAAAGGAGGTTAAGCGTTGTTCATCATTCGAGGGATAGTGTCATCGCTCCGCAGTGTTAGCACTTCACAACCCGTCTTAGTGACGAGAATGGTGTGCTCATACTGAGCCGATTTCTTACCGTCGCCTGTGTAGACTGTCCAATCATCTTTGCGGTCGACCTCAACGCGGTACACGCCTTCATTAATCATAGGTTCAATAGTAAAGCACATCCCTTCTTGTAATTTACGCTTGTCAGGAGATGAGCTTGAGTAATGTACAATTTGTGGCTCCTCATGGAACTCATTCCCGATACCATGACCGCAAAAGTCGGTTACAATAGAGTACTTACTTCTGATATTGCTTTTCTTGAAGTTTTTATTTTTTAGTTTAATAAATTTCTCAATTGCATCACCGATATCCGAAACTTTACAACCAGGCTTTACCTGTTTCATACCTTCATAAAGTGCTTCTTGTGTGACAGCACATAAACGCTTATCTGCTGGAGATACATCACCAACAAAGAACATCTTAGAGGTGTCGCCGTGGTAGCCTTCTGGGCGTACTGACAGATCTGCATCAGCATCATTCGGGATAATTACGGTAATATCAACGTTAATGATATCGCCATTTTTTAGTACGGCTGGTTTCACTTGGCCGTTGCTACCTACTTCATCCGCAGAGGCTGGGATACCGTGACAGACAATATGGTTGATTGAAGTACAGATTGATTTTGGAAATCCGTGGTAATCAAGTGGGGCAGAGTAGGCGCCTTTTTCAATCCCGTAATCGTGACAAATCTGGTTCAATTCATCAGTAGTCACACCCTCTTTGATGTGAGGTTCGATCATCTCTAGGATCTCAGCGGCCAAAGCGCCCGCGAGTCTCATACGTTCGATTTCTTCAGCTGTTTTAATCTTGATTGACATTGGCTTTCTCTACTTAATTTAGTTGCACTCTAGGGTGCGAATGGGCGCATTCTATCAGGAACACCTCATAATGAGAATGATTCATATAATACGTGCTGTATTGGCAATCGTGCTCTCAATAGTGGTGGATAAGTTTTTTTACTAGCCAGGATGGGTGAAAATATGGTATAAAGCGCGCCGGAAATGTGGTCAGTTCTCTCTACTAAGTTCATCTTAGTGGCGAAGCTGGTTACTTCCAACTAACTTATATCTTTAAATCACACACATTCCGTCACATATTCCGGGGTGCTGGGCAGAAGCCTAGTCGGAGTTATGGGGGATGTGGAGGCCTAACCCCATAGAGGATTTTAAAATGGCAACTGTATCAATGCGCGATATGCTAAAAGCTGGTGTTCACTTCGGTCACCAGACTCGTTACTGGAACCCAAAAATGAAGCCATTCATCTTTGGTGCTCGTAACAAGGTTCATATCATCAACCTAGAAAAAACTGTACCAATGTTCAACGACGCTCTAGCTGAACTAGCTAAAGTTGGCGAGAAGAAAGGTAAAGTTCTATTCGTTGGTACTAAGCGCGCTGCATCTGAAGCTGTTAAAGAAGCTGCAATCGCAAGCAACCAGTTCTACGTAAACAACCGCTGGTTAGGCGGTATGCTTACAAACTACAAAACTGTTCGTCAGTCAATCAAGCGTCTAAAAGAACTTGAAGCGCAAGCTCAAGACGGTACTTTTGACAAACTAACTAAGAAAGAAGCTCTAATGCGCACTCGTGAAATGGAGAAGCTAGAGAAATCTCTTGGTGGTATCAAAGATATGGGCGGCCTTCCAGACGCTCTATTCGTAATCGATGCTGATCACGAACACATTGCGATTAAAGAAGCAAACAACCTAGGTATTCCAGTTTACGCTGTAGTAGATACTAACTCTAACCCAGACGGCGTTGACTACATCATCCCAGGTAACGACGATGCGATCCGTGCAGTTCAGCTTTACCTAAACGCTGCTGCAACTTCAGTAACTGAAGGTCGTAACAAAGACGTAGCTGTAGCTGCTGAAAAAGATGGTTTCGTAGAAGCTGAATAATAGCGGCTCCGAGTCACACTTAGATTATGTGCAACTTAGTTGTCGCATAAACTGAGTTATAGTTATCAGCAGGGGCCGAAAATGTAGGCCCCTGTTTTTTACCAAATACAGAATCAACTGAGGAATAGAGAATGGCTGTTACTGCTGCTCTAGTTAAAGAACTGCGCGAACGTACTGGCGCAGGCATGATGGAATGTAAGAAAGCGCTTGTTGAAGCAAACGCTGACATCGAACTAGCAATCGAAAACATGCGTAAATCAGGTGCTGCTAAAGCTGCTAAGAAAGCAGGTAACGTAGCGGCTGAAGGCGCAATCATCATCAAAGAAGAAAACGGCACTGCTGTTCTTCTTGAAGTTAACTGCCAAACTGACTTTGTTGCTAAAGATGGTAACTTCACTGCATTTGCAGAGAAAGTTGCAGCAGACGCTCTTGCGTCTAAAGCTTCTGTTGAAGAGCTAGTAGCTAAATTCGAAGAAGAGCGTGTTGCTCTAGTTGCTAAAATCGGTGAAAACATCAACATCCGTCGCGTTCAATACGTTGAAGGTACTGCTATTGCTTCTTACCGTCACGGCGAGAAGATCGGTGTAGTTGTTGCTGGTGAAGGTGATGCTGAAACTCTTAAGCACGTTGCAATGCACGTTGCCGCTTCTAAGCCAGAGTACGTTAACCCAGAAGACGTACCAGCTGACGTAGTCGCTAAAGAGAAAGAAGTTCAAGTTGAAATCGCTATGAACGAAGGCAAGCCAGCTGAGATCGCAGAGAAAATGGTTGTTGGCCGTATGAAGAAATTCACGGGCGAAATCTCTCTAACTGGTCAAGCGTTCATCATGGAGCCTAAGAAATCTGTAGGCGAAATGCTGAAAGAAAAAGGCGCTTCTGTTGCTACATTCGTTCGCCTAGAAGTAGGTGAAGGTATCGAGAAAGCAGAAGAAATGAGCTTCGCTGAAGAAGTCGCTGCTGCTCAAAAAGGTTAATCCTTAGAGATACGCACAAAGTTTAGACCGTAGCCAAGGCTGCGGTCTTTTTACGACTAACGGACAATCGTTTAGCCGTGATGGATGTAGACTTTTAAGTCTTAATCCATGACTGTTAATCAACAACTCTCTTTTGGAAGGTAAACTCCATGACTACGAACCCTAAACCAGCGTATCAACGTATCCTGTTAAAACTGAGTGGCGAAGCTCTTCAAGGTGAAGATGGTTTCGGCATTGACCCTGCGGTTCTTGATCGTATGGCCCAAGAAGTAAAAGAGCTGGTTGAACTTGGTGTTCAAGTTGGTGTGGTTATCGGTGGTGGTAACCTGTTCCGTGGTGCTGGTCTTGCTGAAGCTGGTATGAATCGTGTTGTCGGTGACCACATGGGGATGCTAGCAACAGTAATGAACGGTCTAGCGATGCGTGATGCTCTGCACCGAGCATATGTAAACGCTCGTGTAATGTCTGCCATTCCTCTTAAGGGGGTGTGTGACGACTACAACTGGGCAGATGCAATCCGCGAATTACGTCAAGGTCGTGTGGTTATTTTCTCAGCAGGTACTGGTAACCCATTCTTTACCACTGATTCTGCTGCGTGTCTGCGCGGAATTGAGATTGAAGCGGATGTAGTTCTAAAAGCGACAAAAGTTGATGGTGTATTTACCGCAGACCCAGTAGCAAACCCAGACGCAGAGCTGTATGATAAGCTTTCATTCAATGCTGTTCTTGAAAAAGAACTAAAAGTAATGGATTTGGCAGCATTTACATTGGCACGTGACCACAACATGCCAATCCGTGTATTCAATATGAATAAGCCAGGCGCACTACGTCGCGTGGTCATGGGTGAAGCAGAAGGCACGCTAATCAGCGACGCTGAGTAATTCTTATCGCCGCAGTAGAAATGAATTGTACTGCGGTATTGCCTTTTGAAGACTCCCTATTAAGCTTTCTTCAAGAAAGATTTACACATTAAGGTGATATTGTGATTAACGAAATCAAACAAGACGCTCAAGAGCGCATGGATAAGAGCGTAGAAGCGCTAAAAAACAACCTTTCTAAAGTTCGCACAGGCCGTGCACACCCAAGTCTACTGTCGGGTATCTCTGTAGAATACTACGGTGCGCCAACGCCTCTAAATCAGGTTGCGAACGTAGTAGCTGAAGATGCTCGTACTCTAGCAATCACAGTATTTGATAAAGAGCTAACGCCAAAAGTTGAAAAAGCGATCATGATGTCTGACCTAGGTCTAAACCCTATGTCTGCGGGTACTATCATTCGTGTTCCACTTCCACCGCTAACGGAAGAGCGTCGTAAAGACCTAGTTAAAATCGTACGTGGTGAAGCTGAAGGCGGCCGTGTTGCGATTCGTAACATCCGTCGTGATGCTAACGGCGACCTAAAAGCGCTACTAAAAGACAAAGAAATTTCTGAAGACGAAGATCGCAAAGGTCAAGAAGAGATTCAGAAAATCACTGACGCAGCTGTGAAACAAGTTGATGAAGTGTTAGCAGCGAAAGAAAAAGAGTTGATGGAAGTCTAATTCTCCATAAACTTTCTCGATAAAGAGCGCTGTGCTCGCAGCACAGCGCTTTTTTATGCTACTCTCTGTCCCCTGCTGATTATTCATCAACGTCTTATGCAAAACTCACAACTCTCTCCTGATTTACTCCCGAAACATATCGCAATCATCATGGATGGCAATGGCCGCTGGGCTAAAGCACAAGGTAAACCACGTGTCTTTGGGCATAAGAATGGTGTTGCTGCCGTACGTAAAACGATTTCTACCTCTGCAAAGTTAGGCATCAAAGCGGTTACTTTGTTTGCATTTAGCAGTGAAAACTGGCGACGACCTGAAGAGGAAGTCGGTGTGTTGATGGAGTTGTTCATTACTGTACTTTCAACTGAAGTAAAAAAACTGCATAAGAATAACTTACGCTTACGTATTATTGGTGATACGTCGCGCTTCAACGAGCGTTTACAAAAGAAGATTACACAGGCTGAAGCTTTGACCGAAGGCAATACCGGCATGGTCATCAATATCGCGGCTAATTATGGCGGTAAGTGGGATATTATGCAGGCGACGAAAGCAATTTCAGCTAAGGTTGCCGCGGGTGAGTTGAGTCAAGATGATATTAGCGAAGCGCTAATCACCGAGCATCTCACTATGGCAGATTTACCTGAAGTTGATTTGATGATTCGAACCAGTGGTGAATGTCGCATCAGTAACTTTATGTTGTGGCAGATGGCTTACGCTGAAATGTACTTCACTCCGATTTACTGGCCAGAGTTCGATGAAAATAGCTTGATTGAAGCCGTAACTTGGTTTGTAAACCGTGAGCGTCGTTTTGGTTGCACTGGTGAGCAAGTGAAAGCTCTGATGGAAAGCGAATAAAGGATCAAAGCTTGAAACAAAGAATTATAACGGCGCTAATCTTAGCGCCATTGGTAATATTGGGCATATTCAAACTTTCTCTACCTATGTTTATGGTCGCGATTGGCGCCGTAACTCTGATCGGATTTTGGGAGTGGACTCAGTTTGTTGATGCCCCCTCGCGCATGTTTGCCTTGATTCCAACGGTATTAGTTAGTGCGGCTACACTATGGTTTGTACCCTCCGATACATTGAGCCTAAATTTGGTCACCCAAGCGCATTACGTTGTCCTCGCAATTGGTTGTATTTGGTGGTTAGTCGCGAGTGCACTTGCCATTACTTACCCTAAATCTTCTACCCTATGGCAAAGTTCTAACTTTCTGCGTTATGGGTTCGGTATATTAACCTTATTACCATTCTTCTGGAGTGTGCTTCTTCTGCGAGCAGAAGGCATTGATGCAGACCCTTATCACGGTGCTAAACTGGTTCTATACGTTTGTTTTATCGTTTGGGCTGCAGATAGCGGTGCCTACTTCGCGGGCAAGAGTATGGGCAAGAATAAGATGGCTCCACACGTTAGCCCAAATAAGACCATAGAAGGCTTAATTGGCGGAATCATTACCGCAATCCTAGTAGGCTGGGGAACGGCATACTGGTTTGATATTCAATTTGCTAGTGGCTTTGTCATGGTTGGTATCACTTTGGTGACGGTAGTGATTTCAGTACTTGGCGATCTGGTTGAGAGCATGTTCAAACGAGTAGCTGGTATTAAAGACAGTAGCAACATTATCCCAGGGCATGGCGGTGTACTTGACCGTATCGACAGTCTGACCGCTGCTTTCCCAGTGTTTGCATTCCTCTACTTCACATTTTAAGGCAAGCTACGGCTTGCCCTATTCACTACTGGTTTCTTGCTATGCGTAAGTTAACGATTCTTGGTGCAACAGGCTCTATCGGGGCAAGCACGTTAAAAGTCATCGAGCAAAACCCTGACAAGTTCTCTATCGTGGCACTTGTTGCAGGGCAGAACGTCGAGAAAATGCGCCAACTGTGCCAGAAATGGCAGCCCAAATATGCGGTGATGGCAGACGAACAGGCGGCCTTAAAGCTAAAAGCTCAGTTAATCGAACTTAAGGTTAATACCGAGGTGAGATCGGGCATTGAGGCCATGTGTGAAGTTTCATCTGTTGATGAAGTGGATACGGTTATGGCAGCGATTGTTGGCGCTGCCGGCCTATTGCCAACCATGGCGGCAGTAAAAGCGGGGAAGCGCGTTTTATTAGCGAACAAAGAAGCGCTCGTGATGTCTGGTCAACTGTTTATTGATGCGGTGGAAAAACATGGTGCTGAGCTATTGCCAGTCGATAGCGAGCACAATGCCATATTCCAATGCTTACCTAGTGAGATTCAAACTAACCTTGGGCGATGCGATCTTAACCAGCACGGTATTTCACATATTTTGCTGACAGGGTCTGGTGGCCCGTTCCGTTATAGTGACATTGACAGCTTAGGTTCTGTAACGCCAGAGCAGGCGATTGCGCATCCTAACTGGTCGATGGGGCCGAAGATTTCTGTCGACTCGGCGACCATGATGAACAAGGGATTAGAGTACATTGAAGCGAAATGGCTATTTAATACATCTCGTGACCAATTAAAAGTGCTCATTCACCCTCAATCGGTGATCCATTCTATGGTCCAATACCGAGATGGCTCAGTGTTGGCACAAATGGGTGAGCCCGATATGGCGACACCAATTGCATTAACCCTGTCTTACCCTGAGAGAGTGAAGGCAGGTGTTGCACCGCTCGACTTTACTCAGGTAGGGGAGTTGACCTTCCTTGAGCCTGACTTTGGCCGTTACCCATGTCTTAAGCTTGCGATTGACGCCTGTTACGAAGGGCAGCATGCGACCACTTTACTCAATGCAGCCAATGAAATTGCCGTCGATGCCTTTTTGAATCATCGACTCAAATTCACTGATATTGCGATAGTAAACGAACAAGTGGTCAATAAACTTTGTTCATCAGCCAGTCAGTCACATTGCGCTGACTTGGAAAGTATTCTTGAGCTAGATAGAATGGCAAGAGAGTTAGCAGTCAATACCATAAGTGGACGTACACTATGACGGGTATCATCTGGAATTTTGTTTCCTTTATTATTGCACTTGGCATTTTAGTCGCAGTGCATGAGTTCGGCCATTTTTGGGTAGCACGTCGATGTGGCGTTCGAGTTGAAAAATTCTCAATTGGTTTTGGTAAATCCATTTGGAGCAAAGTCGGCAAAGATGGCACAGAGTACAGCATTTGCGTCATTCCTTTAGGTGGCTATGTAAAAATGCTCGATGGACGAGTAGATGATCTGACTGAAGCCCAACATGAATTTGCCTTTGACCGTAAACCGCTTTGGAAAAGAACGGCGATTGTAGCGGCTGGACCTGTATTCAATTTCTTGTTTGCGATATTTGCTTATTGGCTGGTGTTTCTAATTGGCGTTCCAGCAGTTAAACCTGTTGTGGGTCAAGTTACCCCTTACTCTATCGCTGCAGAAGCTGGATTAGAGCCGGGAATGGAACTTAAAGCCGTTTCTGGCGTCAAAACTGCGGATTGGGAATCGGTCAATATGGGGCTCATTTCTCATATCGGTGACAATCAGTTAACCATGACTGTTGTTCCTGCTGAAGGGGTGGGAATTGAACAGACTAAGTATTTCGACCTAACGGATTGGAACTTTGACCCAGAGAAAGAGTCTGCTATGTCAGCCTTGGGATTTGTTCCATTTACGCCGCCAGTGACGGCCAAACTGACCAATGTTTCAGAAGATGGAGCCGGTCAGCGCGCCGGTTTACAAGTAGGCGATTTACTGACCAAGGTTGATGGTGTTGAGATCAACCAATGGCAACAAGTGGTAGAAAGTATTCACAACAGCCCAAACAAGCCATTAGACCTTGAAGTGGAGCGTGATGGCGAGCTTTTATCATTGGTGATTACACCAGATAGCCGTGAACTATCGAATCAACGAGTGATAGGTTTTGCTGGAATTACACCTGAGGTCGCAGAATGGCCAGAAAATTATCGCTTCGATCTGCAATTTGGTGTAATTGAATCAGTCGGTAAGGCGGTTGAAAAAACGGGCCAGGTCATTGACTTAACTATTAGCATGTTGAAAAAACTGATTGTCGGTGATGTTGGTCTTAATAACTTAAGTGGGCCTATTTCGATCGCGAAAGGAGCCGGAACAACAGCCGATTATGGCTTAGTCTACTTCCTAGGGTTCCTTGCATTAATCAGTGTGAACTTAGGGATTATTAACCTTGTACCGTTGCCAATGTTGGACGGCGGACATTTATTGTTTTTTGCTATTGAGGCTGTAATCAGACGCCCAGTTCCAGAAAAGTTTCAGGAAATGGGTTACCGTGTGGGCGGTGCAATTATCTTCTCTCTTATGGCAGTGGCAATTTTCAATGATTTTGCTCGTCTGTAACCGGGTAAAGGTTGAAGTAAGGAATAACTAAAACAAAATGGCGATGAAAAATATTCTGTTTGCGACCCTGTTAGCGACAAGCGTGAGCGCAAACGGTGCCGAGAACTTTGTAGTTCAAGATATTAAAATTGAAGGCTTACAACGTGTTGCACTGGGTGCGGCACTATTGAAAATGCCAGTACGAATTGGTGATACTGTAGGGAGCCAAGATGTCTCAGAGATGATCCGAGCTTTATATGCTACGGGTAACTTTGAAGACATTAAAGTCTTACGCGACAATGACGTACTTGTAGTGCAAGTGAAAGAGCGTCCAACCATCGCGAGTATTTCCTTCTCGGGTAACAAGGCGATAAAAGAAGAACAGTTGCAGCAAAACCTAGATGCTTCTGGCATTCGAGTAGGTGAAGCACTTGATCGCACAACGCTATCAACAATTGAAAAAGGCCTTGAAGACTTCTACTACAGTGTTGGTAAATACAACGCGACGGTAAAAGCTGTCGTTACACCACTGCCGCGTAACCGTAGTGACCTTAAGTTTGTCTTTACTGAAGGTGTGTCGGCAAAGATCAAACAGATCAACTTTATCGGCAATGAAAAGTTCACTGATGAAGAGCTAGTAAGCCGTTTTGAGCTGAACGTTGATGTCGCATGGTGGAACTTCCTTTCTGATGATAAGTATCAGAAGCAGGTCTTAGCGGGTGATATCGAATCGCTGAAATCTTACTATCTAGATCGTGGTTATCTGAAATTCCAGATTGATTCTACTCAGGTTGCCATTTCGCCAGATAAAAAAGGTGTTTATATCACCTTAGGCTTGAATGAAGGCCTGCCGTACACGGTCAAGGATGTCAAATTCCGTGGTGAGTTGATCGGTAAAGAACAAGAATTTGAAAAATTGGTGACGTTCGAACCTGGAGAAACTTATAACGGTTCAGCGGTTACTAGTTTAGAAGAGAATGTTAAGCGATTACTTGGTGAAGCGGGTTATGCTTATCCTCAAGTGCGCACCATTCCAGAGTTTGATGATGAAAACCAGTCGGTTTCTTTAGTGGTGAATGTCGAAGCCGGTAAGCGTATCTATGTTCGTGACATCCGTTTCGTTGGCAACAATGCCACTAAAGATGAAGTACTGCGCCGCGAAATGCGCCAGATGGAAGGCAGTTGGCTGAACTCGAAATCGATTGAAACGGGTAAAAGTCGTCTTAACCGTTTAGGTTACTTTGAAACGGTGGATGTACAAACTGTACGTGTACCTGGTAGTGAAGACCAAGTCGATTTGGTTTACAACGTTAAGGAAGCGAACTCAGGAAGTATCAACTTTGGTGTTGGCTACGGTACTGAATCAGGTATTAGTTTCCAGGTCGGTTTGCAGCAAGATAACTTTGCTGGTAGTGGTAACCGCGTTGGTATTAACGCGATGATGAATGACTACCAGAAAAATGTCAGCCTAGACTACCGAGATCCATACTGGAACCTAGATGGCGTCAGCTTGGGTGGTAAGATTTTCTATAACCAGTTCGAAGCGAAAGAAGCAAATATCGTTGACTATACCAACGAAAGTTATGGCGCGAGTCTGACATGGGGCTTCCCATTTGATGAACTTAACCGTTTCGAATTTGGTGTGGGTTTAACTCACAACAAGATTGGTAATGTACCGACTTACGATCAGGCTCAACTGTTTGCCCAAAGTATTGGTCAGCCGAATGGTGATATTATTACCAACGACTTTGATTTGAATGTGTCGTGGACGCGTAACAACTTAAACCGTGGTTACTTCCCAACAGCAGGTAACTATCAGCGTGCATTTGCCAAAGCCACAGTGCCAAGTTCAGACGCCCAATACTTTAAACTTCAATATGACGTTAGACAGTATGTGCCATTAACTAAGAAGCATGAATTTACCTTATTAATGCGTGGTCGCTTAGGCTACGGTAATGGCTATGGTAAAACCGATGGCAATGATAACTTGTTCCCATTCTACGAAAACTACTATGCAGGTGGCTTTACCACTTTGCGTGGTTTCCGTTCGAACAGTGCCGGCCCCAAAGCGGTATACACGGTAAATGGTAACCCTGGCACATGTAATACCGACTCTTGTTTGACAGCAACGGATGACTCGGTAGGTGGTAATGCTATTGCCTTAGCGAGTATGGAGCTTATCGTACCGACGCCATTTGTTTCTGACGATTTCAGAAGTCAGATTCGTACCAGTATGTTTGTCGATGCGGCAAGCGTGTGGGATACAGAGTTTGTCTACGACCCTAAATATACAGGTACTCGTTACTACAACGACTACTCTGATCCAATGAACTACCGCGCTTCTTACGGTGCAGCGCTACAATGGATGTCTCCAATGGGGCCATTAGTCTTCTCCGTTGCGAAACCAATTAAATCTTATGAGGGTGATGACGAAGAATTCTTCACATTCACCATCGGCAGAACCTTCTAATATAAAGGAAAATACAGTGAACAAAACTATTAAAGCGGCTGGTCTTGGCCTTCTAGTAATGACGTCTTCTTTCTTTGCTAACGCTGCTGAAGCTGCTCAGAAAATTGGTTACGTAAACACTGCTCAAGTATTTCAGGCACTTCCTCAACGTGAAGTGGTAGCGCAAAAGCTTCAAGATGAATTTAAAGATAAATCTTCTGAACTTCAGGCTATTCAGGCTAAAGGTAAGAGCAAGGTTGAAAAGCTCAAGCGCGATGGCGAGTTGATGAGCCAAGATGACATCGACAAACTGCGTCTAGAGATTGGTCAACTAGAGAATGAACTGAAGCTAAAAGCGCAATCTTTCGAAAAGCTAAGACAGCGTCGCCAAGCAGAAGAAGAGCAAAAGCTATTTAAAACTATTCAATCTGCGATCAATAAAGTAGCCGAGAAGCAAGGCTTCGATATGGTATTGGAGCAGCAAGCAGTACGCTTCTCTAAACCAGAAAATGATATCTCTAAAGCTGTAATTGACTCACTAAAATAATTATCTATGACGACTCTTTCTTTGGCTGAATTGGCCACGATTACTGGTGGAGAGCTACATGGTGATACAACGGCTGTTGTCACCATGGTAGCGCCAATGGACAGTGCACAGGATGGTCATGTTACTTTCCTGTCTAACCCTAAATACGCAAAGCATCTTGCTGAGTGTAAAGCGACACTTGTGATGGTTAAAGAGGCACAACGTGAGCTTTGTTCCGGTAATGTGCTTGTTGTTGATGACCCTTACGTTGCTTTTGCTAAAGTGGCGCAAGCACTCGACACTACACCATCTCCAGCGCAAGATATTGCCCCTTCAGCAGTGATTGCTGACAGCGCTAAACTGGGTGCCAATGTTTCCGTTGGTGCTAATGCTGTGATTGAGTCGGGTGTTGAGCTGGGTGACAACGTTGTTGTTGGTGCCGGCTGCTTTGTGGGTAAAAATGCCAAACTTGGCAACAATACTAAGCTATGGTCGAATGTTTCAATCTACCATGACGTGTCATTAGGTTCGGATTGTCTGGTGCAAGCGAATACTGTTATAGGCTCTGATGGTTTTGGTTATGCGAACGAAAAAGGTGAGTGGATTAAGATCCCTCAGCTAGGTTCTGTACGTATAGGCAATCGCGTTGAAATTGGCTCTTGTACGACCATTGACCGTGGCGCGCTCGATGACACCGTGATTGAAGACAATGTTATCCTTGATAACCAGCTTCAGATCGCCCATAACGTACACATCGGATATGGTACCGCCATAGCGGGTGGTACGATTGTCGCCGGCAGTACTAAGATAGGCAAATACTGTATTATTGGTGGTGGTGCTGTGATCAATGGTCACATCGAGATTGCCGATGGCGTGACAATTACCGGTATGGGTATGGTCATGCGCAGCATTGAAGAGAAAGGTATGTACTCTTCTGGCATCCCACTACAGCCAAATAAAGAGTGGCGTAAAACAGCAGCTCGTGTACATCGTATTGACGACATGAATAAGCGCTTAAAAGCGGTTGAAAAGCTGCTAGAGAACGATAAAGACGCCTAGCTCTAACATGGTTCAAAAAGGCTCGCGTATTGCGGGTCTTTTTCATCTATAATGCCCGTCAGATACAAAATTAGCATTCAATATAGGAATATGACTTTGACTACTGAAAACAAAACGATGAACATCACTGAAATTCAGGAATTGTTGCCGCATCGCTACCCTTTCTTACTTATTGATCGTGTGATTGATTTCCAAGAAGAGAAATATCTAACGGCGATTAAGAATGTTTCAGTGAATGAACCTCAGTTTACAGGTCATTTCCCACAACTACCTGTATTCCCAGGTGTACTGATCCTTGAAGCAATGGCGCAGGCAACTGGCCTATTGGCATTCAAATCATTCGGTGCTCCTTCAGACAACGAGCTATACTATTTCGCAAGTGTAGACGGTGCTAAATTCCGTAAACCAGTGGTACCAGGTGACCAACTGGTGATTGAAGTTGAGTTCTTAAAAGAGCGCCGTGGTATTGCTGCATTCTCAGGTGTGGCAAAAGTTGATGGCGAAGTGGTGTGTTCTGCGGAACTAAAATGTGCTCGCCGAGAGTTTTAATATGATCCATGAAACAGCTCAAGTTCACCCTTCAGCGGTTATTGAGGGTGAAGTGACCATTGCAGCGAACGTAACGGTAGGGCCTTTCACTTATATCTCAGGTAAGATTGAGATTGGCGAAGGGACGGAAGTTATGTCTCACGTTGTCATTAAAGGTCATACGACAATTGGTAAAGATAACCGCATCTTCCCGCATGCCGTGATTGGTGAAGAAAACCAAGATAAGAAATACGGTGGTGAAGAGACTACGGTTGTCATTGGTGATCGTAACGTTATTCGTGAAGCGGTGCAGATTCATCGTGGAACCACTCAAGATAAAGCGACTACAGTGATCGGTAACGACAACCTATTGTGTGTAAATGCGCACATTGCCCATGATGTTATTGTTGGTAACCACACTCATGTGGGCAACAATGCGATTTTAGGCGGTCACGTAACAGTAGAAGATTACGCCGGTGTTATGGCGTTATCTGCTATTCATCCATTCTGTAAAGTGGGCGCTTATAGCTATGTCGGTGGTTGTTCTGCGGTTGTCAAAGATGTGCCTCCGTACGTGTTAGCACAAGGAAACCATGCGACACCATTTGGCCTAAACTTGGTTGGTCTGCAACGTAACGGTTTTGAAAAAGCAGAGTTACGTGCACTACGCAACGCCTACAAAGAGTTCTACCGTGCTGGTAAGACCCAAGCAGAAGCGAAACAAGTATTAGAACAAATGGCGAAAGATTGGCCATCGATCCAACACTTTGTTGATTTTGTGGAAACGTCAGAGCGTGGTGTTATTCGCTAACATTGTTCTAAGTGATTAGCAAAAGATCGCGGTCTTCAGGTCGCGGTCTTTTTTACGTTTTATAGCACTCATATAGGTGATTCATTGATGGAAAAACCACTACGAATTGGCATTATTGCTGGCGAGTTATCGGGGGATACGTTAGGTGAGGGTTTTATCAAGGCGATAAAAGCTCAACACCCAGATGCTGAATTTGTCGGTATCGGTGGCCCTAAAATGATCGCTCAAGGCTGTGAATCTCTATTTGAGATGGAAGAGCTAGCGGTTATGGGGTTAGTTGAAGTTCTCGGCCGTCTACCAAGGCTGCTAAAAGTCAAAGCAGAGTTGGTCAAGTACTTTAGTAACAATCCACCAGATGTGTTTGTTGGTATTGATGCACCTGACTTTAATTTACGTCTTGAACTCGATCTAAAGAAAAAGGGAATCAAAACGGTTCATTATGTTAGCCCTTCCGTTTGGGCTTGGCGACCAAAACGTATTTTCAAAATCGATGCGGCCACTGATCTTGTATTGGCGTTCCTACCTTTCGAAAAAGCCTTCTATGATAAATATAATGTTGCATGTGAGTTTGTTGGGCACACTTTAGCAGACTCAATTCCCCTTGAGCCGGAGCAGCAACAGGCCAAAGCCTTGCTTAAGTTAGAGCAAGATAAACAGTGGCTAGCCGTTCTTCCAGGTAGTCGCGGTGGTGAAGTGGGGCTGATCGCCGAACCGTTTATCCAAACTTGTCGTCAAATAAAGCAAAAGTATCCTGATATTGGTTTTGTCGTTGCGGCGGTGAACGACAAACGTCGCCAGCAGTTTGAACAGATCTGGCAGTCTGTCGCACCAGAACTCGATTTTGTGATTGTTCAAGACACTGCGCGCAACGTGATTACGGCGGCTGATGCAGTATTACTCGCCTCAGGCACAGTTGCTCTTGAATGTATGCTGCTCAAGCGGCCGATGGTGGTAGGTTACAAAGTCAACCGCTTAACTGGTTGGTTAGTTCAGAAACTGGCGATTACCAAATACGTTTCTTTGCCTAACATCTTGGCAGGAGAAGAGTTGGTGAAGGAATTTATTCTCGATGAATGTGATCCTGAATACTTAGTTCCTGCCGTCGATAAGATGCTAACTAGTGATAACCAAGAACTTATCGATCGCTTTACTGATATGCACAAATTGATTCGCAAAGATGCCGATGTACAAGCCGCTAAAGCAGTACTTAAGCTCATCGATAGAGATAAACAAGATGACTAAACAAAACAAAGAATTACCGCCTTTTGAATATCCTGAGGGATACCTTCGTATCGCTGGTGTTGATGAAGTGGGGCGCGGACCTTTAGTCGGTGATGTTGTGACGGCTGCCGTTATCTTAGATCCCAAGAATCCAATTGAAGGCTTAAACGACTCAAAGAAACTGTCTGAGAAAAAGCGTTTGGCTTTATTACCAGAGATTAAACAAAAAGCGCTTGCATGGTCGGTGGGTCGTTGCTCTCCAGCAGAAATTGATCAACTTAATATCCTCCAAGCGACAATGGTAGCGATGCAAAGAGCGATTGCGGGTTTAGGTGTACAACCAGATTTAGCCCTGATTGACGGCAATCGTTGTCCTGAATTAGCCATGGATTCTCAAGCGGTCGTTAAAGGCGACTTACGCGTTGCTGAAATTAGTGCTGCATCAATTATCGCCAAAGTGGTACGCGATCAAGAGATGGAAGAGCTTGATAAGCGTCATCCACAATTTGGTTTTGCTCAGCACAAAGGTTATCCAACTAAGGCGCATTTTGCAGCGATTGAACAGCACGGCGTAATTGCTGAGCACCGTAAGAGCTTTAAGCCAGTTAAACGTGTGTTAGGTATCGAGTAGCTAGACACTTTCGGGGGGTATATAAGTCAAAGTTTTTCACTTAAAATACCCTCAATATCTCCATCTTTTGTAACCGCTTCGGACCCTATTCATGTCAGACCCTAAGTTTATCCACCTTCGAGTTCACAGTGACTTCTCCATGGTTGATGGCCTCTCTAAAGTGCCACCCTTGGTAAAGAAGGTCGCTGAAATGGGGATGCCTGCCGTGGCGCTTACTGACTTTACCAACTTATGTGGTTTGGTTAAGTTTTATGGCACTGCTCATGGTTGTGGGATAAAGCCAATAATCGGCGCTGACTTTGTTATGCAATCGACGGAGTTTGGTGATGAGCTGACTAAGGTGACTGTGTTAGCCGCAGATAACATCGGCTATAAGAACTTGACGCTATTGATTTCAAAAGCGTATCTACGCGGACATGTTCAGCATCAACCTGTTATTGATAAAGAGTGGTTAGCAGAGCTTTCAGAAGGCGTGATCGTCCTTTCGGGTGCTAAAAGTGGTGAGATAGGTAAAGCATTGCTTAAAGGCAATCAGAAGATTGTCGAACAGTGTGTTAAATTCTACCAAACTCACTTTCCTGATCGTTTTTACCTTGAGTTAGTTCGGACCGGGCGTGCTGATGAAGAGACATATCTACACTTTGCTTTAGAACTTGCAGAGCAATACGACCTCCCTGTTGTCGCCACCAATGATGTGGTTATCCTTGATGAAACCTTGTTTGATGCCCACGAAATTCGGGTTGCGATTCATGATGGTTACACGTTAGAAGATCCCCGTCGCCCAAAAAACTACAGCCCTCAGCAATATCTGCGCAGCGAAGAAGAGATGTGCGAGTTGTTCTCAGACATCCCTGAAGCGCTAGAAAACAGTGTTGAAATTGCTAAGCGTTGTAATGTGACTGTACGGTTGGGTGAATACTTCCTGCCCGCTTTCCCAACCGAAGGGATGGAAGAGACCGAGTTCTTGGTCATGAAATCTAAAGAGGGGTTGGAAGAGCGACTTGAGTTTCTGTTCCCTGATCCACAAGTACGTGCTGAGCGTCGCCCAGAGTATGATGAACGCCTGGAGATCGAACTGGAAGTTATCAACAATATGGGATTCCCAGGTTACTTCTTGATCGTAATGGAGTTTATCCAGTGGTCAAAAGACAATGCGATTCCCGTTGGTCCTGGTCGTGGTTCTGGTGCCGGTTCGTTGGTGGCTTATGCGCTTAAGATCACCGATCTTGATCCGCTTGAGTACGATCTACTCTTTGAACGTTTCCTTAACCCTGAACGTGTCTCGATGCCCGATTTCGATGTCGATTTCTGTATGGATAAACGTGACCAAGTTATCGACCACGTTGCTGAAATGTATGGCCGTGATGCGGTATCACAGATCATCACCTTCGGTACTATGGCGGCGAAAGCGGTAATTCGTGATGTGGGTCGTGTGCTGGGACATGGTTTTGGTTTTGTCGACCGTATCTCAAAACTGGTGCCACCTGATCCAGGCATGACGTTGGAAAAAGCCTTTAAGGCCGAACCTGCCTTACCTGAGTTGTATGAAAACGACGAAGAAATTAAAGAGCTGATCGATATGTGTCGCATCCTAGAAGGGTGTACACGTAACGCGGGTAAACATGCTGGTGGTGTTGTTATCTCACCAACCACGATTACTGACTTTGCGCCGATTTATGCTGATGCGGAAGGTCACTTCCCTGTGACTCAGTTTGATAAGAACGACGTTGAAACCGCAGGCCTGGTTAAGTTTGACTTCTTGGGCCTGCGTACGCTGACGATTATTGACTGGGCGCTAGGCTTGATTAACCCTCGCCTAGAGAAGGAAGGTAAAGAACCAGTCGCCATTGAGTCGATCCCGCTGGAAGACCAAGCTTCTTTCAATCTGCTGCAAAACTCAGAAACTACCGCGGTATTCCAGCTTGAATCGCGTGGTATGAAAGAGCTGATCAAACGCCTTCAGCCGGACTGTTTTGAAGATATTATCGCACTGGTTGCTCTGTTCCGTCCGGGGCCGCTTCAGTCAGGCATGGTAGATAACTTCATCGACCGTAAACATGGGCGCGAAGCAGTTTCTTACCCAGATGAACAATGGCAACACGAATCGCTAAAAGAGATTCTTGAGCCAACCTACGGCATTATCCTCTATCAGGAGCAGGTAATGCAGATCGCTCAGGTTCTTTCTGGCTATACGCTGGGCGGCGCAGATATGCTGCGTCGTGCGATGGGTAAGAAAAAGCCAGAAGAGATGGCCAAGCAGCGCGCGACGTTCGAAGAAGGGGCAGTCGCCAACGGCGTAGATGGCGAACTGGCGATGAAGATCTTCGACTTAGTAGAGAAGTTCGCAGGTTACGGCTTTAACAAATCGCACTCAGCGGCTTACGCACTGGTTTCGTACCAAACGCTGTGGCTTAAAACTCATTACCCGGCCGAGTTTATGGCGGCGGTAATGACTGCCGATATGGATAACACCGAGAAAGTTGTTGGCCTGGTCGATGAGTGTTTCCGCATGAAGCTCAAAGTGCTGCCGCCAGATATCAACGCAGGCTTGTATCGCTTTAATGTCGATGAAGATGGCGCGATTGTTTACGGCATTGGCGCGATTAAAGGGGTGGGTGAAGGCCCAATCGATGCGATTCTCGAAGCGCGCAATAAAGATGGACATTTTAAAGACCTGTTCGACTTCTGCGCCCGTATCGATCTGAAAAAGGTCAATAAGCGAGTGATTGAAAAGCTCATTTACGCAGGGGCTTTGGATCGTCTTGGGCCGCACCGCGCTGCAATGATGGCATCACTGAACGATGCGGTAAAAGCGGCGAGCCAACATCACCAAGCGGAAGCCTTTGGTCAAACCGATTTGTTCGGCGTGTTGACCGAAGCACCAGAAGAAGTTGAGCACAAGTACACCAAAGTTGAACCTTGGCCAGAAAAAGTTTGGCTTGAAGGTGAGCGTGATACTTTAGGCCTTTATTTGACCGGGCACCCAATAAATGCCTACATAAAGGAACTTGGTAAGTACACCAGTTGTCGACTAAAAGACGCAACACCAACAAGGCGCGATCAAAGTGTTACCATTGCCGGCCTGGTTATTGCTGCACGTGTAATGACCACCAAGCGGGGCACACGTATCGGTATTATGACACTCGATGATCGCAGTGGACGTATGGAGGTGATGCTGTTCTCCGATGCGTTAGATCGATATGCAGAATTGTTAGAAAAAGATAAAATTTTGGTTGTTTCTGGACAGGTCAGCTTTGATGATTTCAATGGTGGTCTTAAAATGTCCGCGCGCGAGGTTATGGATCTCGGGACTGCTCGTGAAAAATATGCACGCGGGTTATCAGTTTCCATCGATCAATCGCAAATCAATGACCGATTTTTTGAGCGTTTTAGTCAAATACTAGAGCCTCATCGGGCGGGGAGCGTTCCTGTCCATGTATACTACCAACGCTCTGATGCACGAGCGCGTTTGACGTTGGGTACAGAATGGCGAGTGACGCCAAGTGACGCATTATTAGATGATTTAAAACAACTACTTGGGAAAGGCCAGGTAGAACTCGAATTTAACTAAGTTCGGTAAAACGCCACCGAATCATAAAGGATCTATAGATGAGCCTGAATTTTTTAGAATTTGAAAAGCCAATCGCAGAGCTAGAAGCAAAAATTGAAGCACTTCGTGACGTATCTCGTCATGGCGGTGAGTCAGGTGTTGATCTTGAAAAAGAGATTGAACAGCTAGAGAAGAAAAGCCTAGAGCTTAAAAAGAAAACATTCAGCGATCTTGGTGCTTGGGAAACTGCCCAGCTTGCTCGTCACCCTCAGCGTCCTTACACGCTTGATTACATCGAGCACGTGTTTACAGAGTTTGATGAGATGGCGGGTGACCGTCACTACGCAGATGACAAAGCGATCGTAGGTGGTATGGCACGTCTTAATGGCCGCCCAGTAATGATCATTGGTCACCAAAAAGGTCGTGAGACTAAAGAGAAAGTAAAACGTAACTTCGGCATGCCTAAGCCAGAAGGTTACCGCAAAGCGCTACGTTTGATGCAAACGGCAGAGCGTTTTAACATGCCAATCATTACTTTCATCGATACAGCGGGTGCTTACCCTGGTGTTGGCGCAGAAGAACGTGGTCAATCAGAAGCTATCGCGACTAACCTAAAAGTAATGGCGGGTCTTAAAGTGCCAGTTATCTGTAACGTTGTAGGTGAAGGCGGCTCTGGTGGCGCACTAGCGATTGGTGTCGGTGACTACGTCAACATGCTGCAGTACTCAACCTATTCTGTTATCTCTCCAGAAGGCTGTGCTTCAATTCTATGGCGTGATTCAGATAAGGCGCCACAAGCTGCAGAGGCGATGGGTCTGATTGCTCCACGTCTTAAAGAGCTTGAGCTGATCGATGAGATCATCGACGAGCCACTAGGTGGTGCACACCGTGATCACCTTCAGATGGCGCAAAACATGAAAGCGACCCTAGTTCGTCAGCTTGAAGAACTAGAAGCATTTGATAACGACACGCTTCTTGAGCGTCGTTACCAGCGTCTTATGAGCTACGGTTACTGTTAATCGGCGCAAATGTTAGAAAAAGGCTGAACTTAGGTTCAGCCTTTTTTATTGCTGGTGATAAACTAACGCTAATAACTCAAAATGTTACCCGCTATGAAGCTCGAAACTATTTTTCAACACTCTCTAGAACAACACCATCAAGCAGGTGGCCGAATCGTCCTTGCACTAAGCGGTGGGCTCGATTCTCGGGTTATGCTTGAACTGATGGCAAGCTACTGTAAGTCGCGTAAGCTCGAATGTCTGGCAGTCCATGTTCACCATGGTTTAAGCGAGAATGCAGACAGTTGGGCTCAGCAATGTGAACATTGGTGTCAGGAGCTTGGTGTCGCATTTGTGCTAGAGAAGGTACAACTCGCAACTCAAGGCCGAAGCATTGAAGAGAGTGCTCGTGAAGCCAGATATACAGCACTTAAAAAGCATCTGCAGCAGAATGATCTACTGCTCACAGGTCAGCATGCTGATGATCAGCTCGAAACCTTTTTCCTTGCTCTTAAGCGCGGTAGTGGCCCTAAGGGGTTGTCTTCAATGGCGCAGAAAATGCCATTGAATCACGCTAACTTGCTCCGTCCGTTATTGACTATCTCACGTCACGAAATTGAAGAGTTTGCTCGCACTAACCAGTTGGCGTGGGTAGAAGACGAAAGTAATCAAGACCAAAGATTTGAGCGTAATTTTGTTCGTCACTCATTAACGCCAGCTCTAGTGGAGCGTTGGCCTTATATTAGACAAGCCGTTCAGCGTACAGCCGAACTCTGCTCTGAGCAGGAGCAACTGCTGGATGAGCTGTTAGCTGAGAAATATCTGCAATGTCTATGTGACGATGGGAGCCTGTCTATTGCGATGTTGGAAAATGCGTCAACTCTGATTCGCAGTCGATTAATTCGTATGTGGCTTGGGCAACATCAACTGCGTATGCCCACTCGTGAACAATTGAGCAAGATGTGGTTAGAGGTCGCGATGGCAAAAGCGGATGCTAATCCACAGTTGCAGCTTCCCGAGGTGCAAGTGCGCCGTTACTTAAACAAACTCTACATCGTCAGAAATTGGCAATCACTTGAACAGTGGCAGCAGTCGCTTGATATTGATAAACCTTGCACTTTGCCTGACAGACTAGGAAGCTTGACGCTTGTCCCTTCGACTAAGGGGAGATTATCTCAACGGGCTTTAGCTCAAAGTCCGCTGCGCGTCACTTTTAACCCAGAGGGATTAAGCGCGCATCCGGCTGAACGAGGCCACAGTCGCAAACTGAAAAAGCTGTTCCAAGAATATGGTGTTCCGAGTTGGCTAAGGCGTAGAACACCAATATTGATGTGTGGTGAGCGAGTCGTTGCGGTCGGTGATTTGTTTATTGATCGTCAGTTTATAGGTCAGGATTGTGAACTGATCTGGGACAAGCGAAAACGGTTTATGTAAAATTGTATACATAAAAACGTACAGCTATTACGGAATTATAAGGAAGAGCAATGAAAAAAGTCGCGATTGGATTGGTATTAGGGATGGGGCTACTGAGTGGCAATGTATTGGCTGCGGGTGATGTTGCTGCGGGTCAGGCTAAAGCTGCAATATGCGCAGCTTGCCATGGTGCTGATGGTATAGCCGTGATCCCAGGTTACCCAAATCTAAAAGGTCAAAATGAGCAATACCTTGTGAGTTCAATTAATGCTTATAAGAAAAAAGAGCGCAGCGGAGGCCTTGCGGCAGTCATGCAGGCGCAAGCCGCAATGCTAAGCGATGCTGATGTGGCGAACTTAGCCGCATACTATGCAAGCTTGAAATAGTTTGACCTATGATTAAGGAGCCCGAGCAAGCATGCTCGGGCTTTTTATTAGCCAGCGAACATGGGATAATAAAGAGAATTACAATAGTTTAAGGGAAGAACATGAAAAAGATTGAAGCCATTATTAAGCCATTTAAGTTAGATGATGTGCGTGAAGCACTTGCTGAAGTTGGCATTACAGGTATGACAGTGTCTGAGGTTAAAGGCTTTGGTCGTCAAAAAGGTCATACTGAATTGTACCGTGGCGCAGAGTACATGGTTGACTTCTTACCTAAGGTAAAACTTGAAATTGTAGTAACGGATGATGTAGCCGACCAGTGTGTTGATACCATTATTGAAACCGCACAAACAGGTAAAATTGGTGATGGAAAAATCTTTATTACCGATGTTGAGCGTATTGTCCGTATTCGTACTGGCGAAGAAGACGAAGACGCCATCTAATCCAGTGTATTTTTGAGAAGAGCCGTCAGGCTCTTTTTTGTTTAGGCTCGCCAATGAAGAAAGTTGTTTACTTCGCCCTGATCGCTCTTGTTCTATCGTTGACCGTAATTATTGGTTATCAGTCTGTATTTAGTTATTCCCAACAAGCGCAATTGACCTCAATTTCAGCTAATCAAGTACACGGCTCTTTGCATTGCTACCGCAATCAGAAAGCATCGGTGGTGGACAATAGTGCTCGGTTGGATCTTTTGGTGTGGAACATCTATAAGCAGAATAAACCTAACTGGAAAGAGCAATTAGCCAAGTTGTCGCAAGGAAAACAATTGGTGCTACTTCAGGAAGCGAGCATGACATCTGAGTTAACAGAGTGGATCAGCGAACAAGGGTGGTTTGGTAGTCAGGTAGACGCGTTTAAAGCTTTTGATACATCTGCGGGAGTATTGAATTTATCATTAACGACACCAAGTAAAGCCTGCGCTTACACAGAGTTAGAGCCTTGGCTACGTTTGCCCAAATCGGCACTGTATGCGCTCTATCCATTGTCTTCAGGAGAGCGCTTAGCGGTGGTCAATATCCATGCGATTAACTTTACCTACGGCACCGCTGAGTACCATCGCCAGTTAAGCGCTTTAACTAAAGAGCTAGCTAAACATCAAGGGCCAATTATTGTTGCTGGAGATTTTAATAGCTGGAGTGAAGAGCGGTTTAGCGTGATGTCAAAAGCACTGGCATCATTGGGTTTACAGGAAGTGGCATACCAGCCAGATCATCGCACGCAATTTGTGACCGGGTTACCCTTAGATCATGTTTTTTATCGTGGTTTAGTGCTAGAAAAAGCAGAGGCGTCAATCTCTGACGCCTCGGATCATAATCCTATTTTGGTGAGCTTTCGCTTAGCCACCGATAGTTAGAATATTAAGATGTAGAGCGCCCAAATTAGGTAGTAGGCAAGCCAAGGAAGAGCAGCAATAGCCAGAGCTTGGCCGCGTTCGAATTCTGTCCATGTGCCTACCGCAGCGTAACCTAAAGCAATGTACCAAGGTAGCAGCAGCGGGAATGAACTGGCAAATTGAGACCATTCATTGGTCAGTGGCAGTTTGATCAAGCCGTTAAGGCTGTTTAAATCAGCAGCGTAAACCATCACCTGCCCATGCTTCAACAGCACGCTAACATAGCTCGCCAGATCACCAATTATCGCCGGGAAGGTAATCACTGCACTGGCGGCAAACCACTTCCAGAACCCATGCTGATGTTGGCTAGGCTTAGTCGCGAGATTGAACCAAAATGCGAGCATTAAAATTGTCAGTGTTCTGCCAACAATATCGCTAATAATTTCGCTCGCCATTAAGGTATTGGCTTCAAGCAATTCAAGTTGCGGCGGACTAGTTTCCGCGAGTTGGGCTGACAGTCCTTGCTTTAGCCACTCAAAATCAACCATGTCAAAGTAAGCACCCCAGAACAAGAAAGGGGACAGCACTAAGAAAATATAAGGTTGCCAGCCCCAAGCACCACGCTGATATAGCGCTAAGAAACAAGCACTCGGTGAACGGAAAATATCGACTAGCATAACTAGCGGGTTACTTGACGGGTTCATACACTTACCTTAGTTACGTCAACATACAGTTTAAGCTTTTGACCTGGTTTAAGGTATTTCTGTCTGTTGAGATCGTTCCATTTAACAATGTCGTTTGATTTCACTTTAAATTTGCTCGCAATGCCACTGATGGTGTCACCACTACGTACGTTGTAGAAAACAGTACGAATGATGGCGCCTTCTGAGCTGTTCTTCCAAATCACCAGCTTTTGCCCGACTCGCAAGGTGTCCCTTGGGCCCATGCCGTTCCACTTTGCCAATGATTGGTGAGAGACTTTGTTGGCCCGAGCGATAGACCATAGACTGTCCCCTGAGCGAACCGTATGGGTGAGCTTGTATTGGCCTCGGGTTTTGGCTTGAGTCTTGGCCAAACGGTTCGAAGCGCTGAGTGCATAAGCTTTATCATCTCGGGTGGAAGTCGGGATCATAAGGTGTTGGCCAACACGAATATTGTTGCCTGTCAGGTTGTTTGCCGTGCGGATGACATTGGCAGTAGTGTTGTATTTCTGCGCCAGTACACTCAGGCTATCACCTGACTTAACCTTGTAGCGAACGACCTTCATACCTTTACCACGGTTTTCACTAACCGCCTGATTAAACTGAGCTATGCTACTTGTTGGTAACAGCAGTTGGTGCGGGCCATCTGGAGCTGTGGCCCACTGATTGTAGGCAGGGTTCAAGCTCTGGAGTTGTTTGACACTAATACCGGCATAGTTAGCTGCAATGGCTAAATCAAGTTGTTCTTTCGGGTCAACCAGCTCAACCACGGGCTTATTCGCAATTGCTGGAATGTTGATACCATACTTTTCTTGATTCGCTACGATATCAGCTAAGGCAAGAAGCTTAGGTACGTAACCACTGGTTTCTTTGGGTAAATCTAATGAAAAGAAATCAGTTGGCTTGCCTAGCTTAGTGTTTTTTCGGATTGCGCTCGATACGCGCCCACCACCACTGTTGTAGGCTGCAATCGCGTGTGTCCACTCGCCATCAAAGCGCTTGTTGAGATAGGTAAGATAATCTAGTGCGGCGTCAGTTGCTGCGGCAACGTCGCGGCGACCGTCATACCAGAAATTTTGTTTCAGACCATACATATCCCCGGTGCCGGGAACAAACTGCCATAAACCAGCAGCACTTCCATGAGAGTAGGCAAAGGCATCAAAAGAGCTTTCTACTACGGGTAATAGCGCGAGTTCGAGCGGCATATTGCGTTGTTCGATCTTCTCTGTGATTAGATAGAGGAAAGGCTCGGCGCGCTTTGATACCGTTTTTAGATGATTGGGATGTTTGAGGTACCATCTGCGGTAGTAGTCAACAAGCTTATGGTCAGGAATAGGCATTTCTAACTGCATCGCAATACGCTGCCAGACATCTTGCTGGATCTGTGGTGTCGCCACAGGCTCGAGTTTGACGATGGGTTTCGCTGGTTGAGCGCTAGGCTCAGTTTGCTTGATTGTTGGATTGTTTGCTTCTGGAGAGACGGCTTCTCCGGAATCAGTCGGCTGGGTAAGCTGACAACCTGATAATAATAGCGCTAATACCCAGCTGTGTTTAAATCGCATTGCACAGCCCTTTTTTTACTTGGCTGCTGATAATACTTGTCCCAATTAGTAGGTGACAAGCAGCAAATCGTTAAAATTCGTTCTTCCACTCACGTAATGCGCTAAAAACCGCGAGTGAATCGCTTTCAACTGTGCGATTTGCCACACTTCGGATGACAGTTTGCTGATCTGTACGTAAGAAAGGGTTGATCCATTTTTCTCGGCGTATCGTCGTTGGTAGGGTCGGCTTGTTCTGTGCTCGTAGGCGATTGACCTCATCACGGTACTGCTGCAATTGCATATTGTCTGGCTCAACAGCAAGGGCAAACGCAACATTGCTCGCGGTGTATTCGTGCGCGCAGTAAACTTCAGTTTCCTCAGGCAATGCCGCAAGCTTGGACAGGGAAGTATGCATCTGCTCCATGGTACCTTCAAATACTCGTCCACAGCCGGCGGAGAAGAGCACATCCCCGCAGAATAGTTTGCCGTCACCAACATACCCAATATGACCTCGAGTATGGCCTTCTAAACCGAGTACAAAAAACACTTCGTCAAATAACTTGATTTGGTCACCCGCCTCCACCGCGTGTGTTAAGGTTGGTACAGGCTCGTTGGCGGGGCCAACAACATCGACATCAGGAAATTGTCTCACTAGCTCAGGGATACCACCAATATGGTCATTGTGATGGTGGGTAATCAAAATCGCTTCTAAACTCAAATCATGCTGTTTTAGATAAGCTAAAACAGGTGCAGAGTCACCTGGGTCGACAACAGCACAACGGCGATCGCTATTTTCAATCAGCCAGATGTAATTATCATTAAATGCAGGTATGCTTTTGATATTCAACATGGTTGTGTCTCCAGTATATTGGTCAACAGACGCTTGGGTGAAGCAGGTTAACTATGAAGCCAGCACGTAGCAGTAAAAAGCTTGAAAAGCCTCATTCATGGTCTCAGCTAAAAAATGGTCAGTGGGTCAGTGAATCAATTCAAACCCGCGTTGACGAATGGTGCCCTAAACTATTCGGCTATCATTTGCTCAAGCTGGGAGGCTTGAGCTGCGAGTTAACCAGTTTCAATTGTAATATTCAACATCAAGTTCACTTAGATATCCAGAACCCGTTGCATAATGTGATTGCAGATGGATACGATTTGCCCTTTTTAGAGAAAAGTTTTGACGCGGTCTTGATGGCGCATCAACTTGATTATTGCAACGATCCACACCGAATGTTACGTGAAGTCGATCGGGTAGTGATCGATGATGGTTATTTGATAGTCACTGGCTTTAACCCAATTAGCCTTACGGGGTTGGCAAGCTTGATGCCATGGCGTAAAAATGCGCTTCCCTGGAGTGGTAGAATGTTTACTCCTAACCGGGTGAAAGATTGGTTAGGTCTTATGAACTATCAAGTGATTGAGTGTGACAGCTATGCGCTGTTTCCGATGCAAAAGTACCGCACAATCTGGACATGGCTAGAAAATAGTATAGGTGACTGGGCGTCTCCGATGGGAAGTTTGTACTTTATTGTCGCCCGCAAGCGAACCTACCCACTTAAGCCAATTAAGCCCCATTGGAAGTTAAAACGAAAACTGACGCCATTAGGCGTCAATTACAAGGTTTCGAATAAGCAAAGTCACCAAGATTAGTTCGGAATATATCCAGTGTCTTCTTCGCTAGGGTTTTCTGCAGCGGTACGTGCTAATTCGTCACACATCTCATTTTCGCGATGTCCAGCATGGCCTTTTACCCAGCGCCAGTCGATGGTGTGACGCTGTGTTTCTTTATCGAGAGCTTGCCAAAGGTCAGCATTTTTTACCGGTTTTTTATCGGCGGTTTTCCAGCCGCGTTTTTTCCAGTTATGGATCCACTGAGTTATGCCTTGGCGAACGTATTGGCTATCTGTGGTTAAGATGACATCACAAGGTTCTTTGAGAGTTTGCAGTGCGACTATGGTCGCTAGCATCTCCATACGGTTATTGGTGGTTAGGGTATACCCTTTGGCTAAAGTCTTTTCGGTCTGTTTATAGCGTAGAACAACACCGTAGCCACCTGGACCAGGATTACCTAAGCAAGAACCATCAGTGAAAATTTCCACCTGTTTCGTCATGATTTGATACTATTGGGTTAAGCACATTATTGGCATAGTCTGACACATATTTTGTTATGAATACCAGCAACAATTCGAATCAACACCGTATCGTGGTTCTCGATACCGAAACCACCGGTATGAACCGTGAAGGTGGACCACATTACCAAGGGCATCGCATTATCGAGATCGGTGCGGTGGAAATTATCAACCGTAAACTGACTGGTCGGCACTTTCACGTTTACATTAAACCTGATCGAGAAATTCAGCCTGATGCGGTCGAAGTTCACGGTATTACCGACGAGTTCTTGGTTGATAAGCCCGAATACCAAGACGTTCACAGTGAATTTTTAGAATTCATCAAAGGCGCAGAGCTGGTGGCTCACAACGCGCCCTTCGACGTCGGCTTTATGGATCATGAGTTTGGCATGCTCAATCCACAGATCGGTAAAACGGTTGACTACTGTAAGGTGACCGATACGCTGGCTATGGCGAAGAAAATCTTCCCGGGCAAGCGAAATAACCTCGATGTTCTCTGTGATCGATATGGCATAGATAATTCGCATCGTACGCTCCACGGGGCATTGCTCGATGCCGAGATTCTTGCCGATGTTTACTTGTTAATGACAGGTGGCCAGACTTCATTGCAGTTCAATGCTGGAAACGGCAACGAAGAAGGGGGAGAAGCCATAAAACGTGTAGCAAATGGGCGAAAAGCGCTAAAGGTTTTGCGTGCAAGCGCCGATGAAATAGAAGCCCATCAAAGTAGATTAGATATCGTCGAGAAAAGCGGAAGCTGTCTCTGGCGTCAATAGGAGAAAGGATGTTGAGGATTTGGATTGCCATTGTCGCTATTTTGTTTAGCGCGTTAGGTTATAGCGCTGAAGAGTCCTCAATGTCTCTATTAGACAACCGTTTTCGCATCGACCCCTCTATCAAACAAATTACTTTCGTGATTTATCGAGCGAAAAGATCTCAGCCTGTGGTTCTTGTCAGGCCTGATGGTAAAAAGTATTACGCATGGCGTAGCCCAGACAATGTGCGTTGGTATCAAGAGTCGTCAATGGACATTATTTCGATTGATAACCCTATGCCCGGACCTTGGCAGGCGATTGGTAAAGTCACGCCGAAAAATAAAATCAAACTAATATCTCACCTAGAATTGTCTACGGATAAGATGCCAAGTCGTCTCTATCAAGGCGAATCGATCAAATTCAATGCGCGTCTGACATCAAATGATCAACCTCTGGTACTGCGTGATTTTCTTGACCGCGTTAAGCTCAAAGTGACGTTTACCAAGTACATCGAAAATGAAGATGAACTGATCAAGGAAGCCAAGCCTGTTGCAGAAGTTATCGGTGAGTTTGCCGATGATGGACAAAAACTGGATGAGGTTGCGGGAGATGGTATTTTTACTGTCGCTTTGCCAATTACTAGTGCTCCGGGCAAATATCGAGTAAGAGTAACCTCTGGCAATGGTGTGTTTTTGCGCGCACAAGAGCAAGAAGTGCTTGTCTACCCAACGCCGTTACAAACGACCTTTATTCAGTCTCGCGACGCTATGAGTCCCAATAAAATAGTGATTGCTGGTGAACAGGGCATGATTTTGCCAGGCTCAATTGCAGGGCACATTGAACATACTTCGCCAGAAGGTCAATTAACCTCAGTGCAAGGTTCGGCAGAGGCAGAAAGCAATAAACTTGAGTTAGAAATTCCATACAGCGAAGCCATTGGCCTATACACGTGGACAGGAGATGCATTTGCGACTGAAATGGGCTCTGAACGACCGCTTGTTTTCCCGATGACAGAGCACACGTATAGTGTCGTTGCTGAAGTGGATATGGCTGAGACTCGCCGACTACAGGAAGAGGAGCGCCTCATACAGCAAAAACGTTTAGAAGAGCTGCAGCTAATTCAGATGCGAGAAGAAAAACGCACGCGTACCATGATTATTATTGGTGTTGGTAATGTAGTGGTAATTATTCTTGGTTTAGTTGCATGGTTTGTAATGCGTAAGCTGAAGGCAAGTAAGCAAGCGATTCCTGAAATGCAGTTGGAAATGCCGAAGAAATAACAGCAGGCCTTTAGAATAATAGCCACCATTGAATTGGGGTTTGAAGTGACGGTGACCGCGACTAGATGGCTTGATGTTAAGCGGACAAGTTTACTCGAACTTAGAAACTAAAAAAGGGTTGCAGATGCAACCCTTTCTCTTAGCGATGGAGATTACGCGACTTCATCCATTTTTGAACAAAGTTGCGGTTGTGGCTTTGCGGCCAGCTCTTGCGGACTAAAGTCATCAACGTTAATGACATACAAGCGCTGCACTTCAGCTTCACGCAGCAATGTTGCTTCGTTGGCATCAATAATGCCTTTTTCTAAACCAATAGCAGCGACTTCATCCAAACGTAGGAATGGGCGACGCTTACCCGTCTCTTTGCAGATTTTGTCGAACACAGGCTCAGCTTGAAGAATGATTTCAAGTGCTTGTTCGATACGACCAACCGCATTGAATTCACTTGCCGCAAAGTACTGATTACGGCCAATTCGAGAGCGAGTTTCACTCGGTGTCTGTAAGATCTGAGCAACTTGGCTATCGAGCTTATCGCTTGGTGCTTGACGTACGCGACCAAATGGCAAGATCAATAGGCGTAGTGCTTTGCCCAACCACTTATTCGGGAAGTTGGCTAAGAATTCATCTACGGCAAGTTCCGTCTGCTTGAGACTATCTTGCAACCCCCAATGTACTAGTGGCAGATCCTCTGTATGACGTCCGTCACTTTCGTAACGTTTTAAAGTAGCGGAGCTTAGGTAAAGCTGACTTAAAATGTCACCTAAACGCGCTGACAGGCGTTCTTTACGTTTCAGCGAACCACCTAAAACAGCCATTGAAATATCTGAAAGGAACGCAATATTTGCGCTATAGCGGTTTAGTTGCTGATAGTAGCGCGTAGTTGAATCTTTGACTGGTGCCTCTGAGAAGCGGCCATCGGTTAGACCAAGCCAGAAACTACGCACTAGGTTACTCATAGTAAAGCTGACGTGTCCTGCCAGTGCAGAGTCAAACTTGTCTAGGGCGTCAGATGCTTCAGAGTAGGCAGCGTTCATTTCTTCTAAAACAAAAGGATGACAACGAATTGCCCCTTGGCCGTAGATAATCATAGAACGAGTCAGGATGTTGGCACCTTCTACCGTAACCGCTATCGGGGCTCCTTGATAGCCACGAGCAAGGAAGTTTGACGGCCCCATACAGATCCCTTTACCGCCGAGAATGTCCATGGCATCAATAACGCTGTGTTGCATTCTGTGGGTACAGTGGTATTTCACGATCGCAGAGATAACCGAAGGCTTTTCTCCCAAGTCGATACCAGCCACAGTGAGAGTGCTGGCGGCATCCATAACATAGGCATTACCCCCTAAACGTGCTAATGGTTCTTCGACCCCTTCCATATGACCAATTGGTTGTTTGAATTGGCGACGGATTCGAGCGTAAGCGCCAGTTGCCAACGCTGCGGTTTTAATTCCACCAGTCGAGTTCGATGGTAGCGTGATACCACGACCAACAGACAGACACTCAACCAGCATACGCCAGCCTTGTCCTGCCATCTTTGGGCCGCCAATGATAAAGTCGAGTGGAACAAATAAGTCTTCACCACGAGTCGGGCCATTTTGGAAGGGCACATTGAGTGGGAAATGACGATTACCTATCTCGACACCTTTTAGGTGAGTAGGAACGAGCGCACAAGTGATGCCAAGATCTGGCTTGTCACCAAGTAGTCCTTCTGGATCGCGCAGTTTAAATGCTAAACCGAGTACAGTGGCAACGGGGGCAAGAGTAATGTAGCGCTTGTTCCATGTTAGGCGCATACCTAACACCTCTTTACCTTCCCATTGACCTTTACACACCACGCCAAAATCGGGAATTGAACCTGCATCAGACCCAGCTTCTGGGCTAGTTAACGCAAAACATGGGATCTCTTTACCTTCGGCAAGACGAGGCAAGTAATGATCTTTTTGCTCTGTCGTACCATAGTGTTGTAAAAGCTCACCTGGGCCTAATGAGTTTGGAACACCAACGGTAGAAGACAGTACGCTTGAAACACCGGTTAGCTTTTGCAGCACTAATGATTGAGCGTAAGCGGAGAACTCAAGGCCACCATATTTTTTCTTAATGATCATGGCAAAGAACTTGTTGTCTTTTAAGAACTGCCAAACTTCAGGTGGTAAGTCGGCTAATTCGTGTGTGACTTTATAGTCATTCACCATAGCGCATACTTCGTTAACTGGACCGTCTAAGAAGGCTTGTTCTTCAGCACTGAGTTGCGGTGTCTGGATGCTGTGCAATTTTTTCCAGTCAGGTTTGCCTTTAAATAGCTCAGCTTCCCACCAAACTGTACCCGCATCGAGTGCTTCTTTCTCGGTCTGAGACATTGCAGGAAGCACTTTTTTAAACAGCTCAAGTGCTTTTTTGCTGATCAGTGATTGCCTGATAGATGGGACTGCGAGGATTGCTATTGCGGCAATAAATAGAATCCAACTAAGTGAGCCTGCAGTCCCTACAATAGAGAGTACAACCATAGTGGCGGCAAGAGCAGTGATTGACAGTAGCAGTGAGCTGCGATGATACAAGCAGATCGCAAGTACTGCGGTAAAGCCAAGTATAGAGAGCAAGATGTCCATATGTATGTTCCTTTATTACGGCGAAATGTGGTCTGTTTTATGCCGATAACATGTAAGAGGTCTAACCAGTTAAGTGTAATCAAAATATTAACAAAATGTAAAATGGGTAATTGCTTAAAAAGTGATCTAAGTAGAGTGAAAAGTCTAAAAATGAAGGGCTATGCGGATTTTGTGAACCAAGATTTGCACCAAAGCGGGAATTGTTATCAGTCAGCTATCGACAGTAAGAATTGTTTGAGTAAACTCTGTAGATAACGTTTTCTGCTTTTACGCAGAACCATTTACTACAAAAATTAGAGATAAACCTATGTACCAGGACCTAATTAAAAACGAACTGACCGAAGCTGCTGACGTACTCAATACGTTTTTAAGTGATGACAACAACATCGCTCAGATCGAAGCTGCAGCAAAGATGTTGGCGGATTCATTTAAGCAAGGTGGCAAAGTGCTTTCTTGTGGTAATGGTGGCTCACACTGTGATGCGATGCATTTTGCGGAAGAGCTAACAGGTCGTTACCGTGAAAACCGTCCCGGTTTGCCAGGTATTGCGATTTCTGATCCAAGCCATTTATCTTGTGTCAGCAATGATTTTGGTTACGAGTATGTGTTCTCTCGTTATGTGGAAGCGGTGGGAGCGAAAGGTGATGTGCTGTTTGGTTTATCGACTTCTGGCAACTCAGGCAATATTCTAAAAGCGATCGATGCCGCTAAAGCGAAGGGCATGAAGACTATCGCTCTTACGGGTAAAGATGGCGGCAAAATGGCGGGCCTAGCGGATATCGAAATTCGTGTTCCACATTTTGGCTATGCAGATCGAATCCAAGAGATTCATATTAAGATTATCCACATCGTGATCCAATTGATCGAAAAAGAAATGGAAAAGTAATTTTCCGAATGGTTTAAACCGTATCCGTATTTAACGCGGTTACGGTTGTGTTAACAGGGAGCTTTTTAAACCATGTGTGAATTGCTCGGTATGAGCGCCAATGTGCCAACCGATATCTGTTTTAGCTTTACTGGGCTAATGCAACGTGGCGGAAATACGGGTCCGCACCGTGATGGTTGGGGAATTACCTTCTACGAGGGCAAGGGCTTTCGTAATTTTAAAGATCCAAATCCAAGCTGCGATTCAAAGATCGCAGAGCTGGTACAGAATTATCCGATCAAAAGCTGTGCAGTGATCAGCCATATTCGTCAGGCTAATCGTGGCGCGGTAAATCTTGAAAATACGCATCCGTTTACTCGTGAGCTTTGGGGCCGTTATTGGACTTTCGCGCATAATGGTCAATTAAGTGATTATCAGGATTTCGCGACTGGACGTCATCGTCCTGTTGGTCAAACCGACAGTGAGCTTTCGTTCTGTTGGCTATTAAAACAGATGGAAGACAAGTACCCTCAACCGCCTCAAGACATGGTGGGCGTATTCCGATTTATTGCCCAGTGCTGTGATAAGTTACGTGAAAAAGGGGTATTTAACTTGTTGCTGTCCGACGGTGAGTATGTCATGACATACTGTACCAATCATTTGTACTGGATTACTCGTCGTGCACCGTTTGGTAAAGCGTCGCTGATTGACGAAGATGTCGAAATCAACTTTCAAGAAGAGACCACACCCAATGATGTCGTTTCGGTCATAGCAACCCAGCCACTGACTGACAACGAGACTTGGCACCGGATGAAACCGGGTGAATTTGGTATTTTCCACTTCGGTGAGTTGATCGATGGTAATGCTGATGAGTTAGTTAATGTGGCTTTTGCACCAAAGAAGGTTAAAAGCCAGGCACCGACGGAGCCGCTAGAGTAATAAAGCAATTTTTGAGAACTCGTTCTAAAACTATCGAGAACACATCAAAAGTTTATATTTAACCCATTGATATAAAAATACTATCAATGGGTTTTTTTATTATTTCAGGTAAGTGTATATGAGATGGTATTTATTGTTTATTGCGCTCCTCAGTTCGGCGGCATCGGCACAGCAACCAGAGGCTTTTTCGAACCTAGTCGCCAGTTATAAGTATGTTTCCAACCCAGAGTTACGATACTCACTAAATGAACGGATGGAGTTTTGGCAGATTCCAAGTGTGAGCGTCAGTGCATTCAAAGATGGTCAACAAGACTGGCAATTCAGTTATGGATTGAGTCATAAATCGGGGCAGCAAGCCAGCGTCGAGACACGCTACCAAGTGGCATCAATTAGTAAGCCAGTTACGACACTGATCGTATTAAGAGCAGTGGAAAAAGGCTTATTAAGTTTAGATGCAAACGTGCAATCTCTGCTTGATCCTGAGTTTGCCCAAAGGGTTAAATCGCCAGTTACGCTGCGGCAGTTGCTTTCACATAAAGCCGGTTTTAATCACACAGGCTATATGGGAGTAGAGAGCGATCAAGACCTACCGCAATTAAACACCTTCACTCGCAGTGACTCGACGCTAGGTGTTTTACAGCAGGAGTTCATCGTAGGGGAGTTTCATTATTCCAATGGTGGCTATATTCTTGTTCAGCACATACTTGAACAGGTTTACGGTAAGCCATTTGATGTTATTGCCGAGCAAGAAGTGTTTGAGCCTTTAAAATTAGCAAACTCTAGTTTTGTTCAGCCATTGAGTCGATCAGATGACTCTCCTTTTGCCCATGCGCATCGATTTGGTGTGTGGGAACCTAAAGGGTGGCATAAGTACACCGCTAGAAGTGCGGCTGGGTTATGGACCACACCGAACGATTTGGCTCTGTTGCTTCTAGCGGTACATCGGTCCTATACCGGCGAAGATGAGTCGTGGCTAACTCAAAAGAGTATGCATCAAATCAACTACCCGGCGACATCCTTTATGGGGCTTGGTTTCTTTCGTCATCATGGTGTGAAAGAGGGCTATGTATTCCATGGCGGGATCAATCATGGCTTTGAGGCTCACTTTGTTCTTTATCCCGAACGTGGTACGGGAGCGGTAGTCATGACCAATGGTCAACGAGGCGATCAGCTCGCTTTGGAGATCATACGTGCTGTATCAATAACAGAAGGTTGGGTTGATTATCCACTCAATCAAACTGAAGTTCTAAAAGTAGATGTTAAAGATTTAGAGTCTTTAGTGGGAAGGTATCAGTATGATAAAAGCTTTTATGCCGATATCTTTATTCGCAACGGATTGCTTTACGTGCAAGGTTATCAGCAAGAAGCTTATGCACTGCACAAGGTTGCTGAAAATCAATTTAAGCCATTAGAGTTTGAGTCGACGTTTCATTTTGAGTTTTCTAAGGATGGAAAACTGACAGGAATGACCCAAGATGCGCCATTTTATAACGGCTTTGCTGAGAAAGTGAAATAGAAAAAAGGCCGATGTTTCATCGGCCTTTGCATTTCTAGGGGCGAATTTACGCTAGTTGAGCTTTAACGTGCTCAACGATATCAGCCATCGCGACTGCAGTCTTCTCACCGTTGCGGCGGTTCTTGTACTCGAAGTTACCTTCTTTCATAGAACGGTCACCGATAACGATAGTGTGAGGAACACCGATAAGCTCCATATCAGAGAACATAACACCTGGGCGCTCTTTACGGTCATCGAATAGTACTTCGATACCCATAGCAGTCAGTTCAGCGTACAGCTTCTCAGCCGCTTGTTTCACTTCTTCTGACTTGTGCATGTTCATTGGTACGATAGCCACTTGGAAAGGTGCTAGTGCGTCTGGCCAGATGATGCCGTATTTATCATGGTTTTGCTCGATTGCAGATGCAACAACACGTGATACACCGATACCGTAACAACCCATCTCTAGGATTACGTTCTTACCGTCAGGACCAAGAACACCACAGTTCATCGCTTCTGAGTAAGCTTTACCTAGTTGGAAGATGTGACCAACTTCGATACCACGTTTAAGCATTAGCGTACCTTGACCACATGGGCTTGGATCACCTTCTACTACGTTGCGTAGATCTTCAACTTGGCCTAGCTCAACGTCACGACCCCAGTTGATACCGAAGTAGTGTTTGTCATCAACGTTAGCACCTGCGCCAAAGTCGCTCATTACAGCAACAGTGCGGTCTACGATAAATGGTAGCTCAAGACCAACTGGGCCTAGAGAGCCTGGGCCTGCGCCGATAAGTGCGCGAATCTCTTCTTCTGTAGCCATTTCTAGTGGAGCGGCAACTTGAGGAAGGTTTTCCGCTTTCACTTCGTTTAGTTCGTGGTCACCACGGATTATTAGCGCGATGATGTCAGCGTCTACTTCATCAGATGCTTTAACGAATAGAGTCTTAACGGTTTTCTCGATTGGCAGATCGAACTGTTCTACTAGCTCAGCGATTGTTTTCGCGTTTGGCGTATCGACTAGCGACATTTCGATGGTCGGCTCAGTGCGATCGCCCGCAGGCGCTGCCGCTTCAGCTTTTTCGATATTGGCTGCGTAGTCAGACTCAGTTGAGAATGCGATTAGGTCTTCACCACTTTCTGCCAGTACGTGGAACTCTTGCGAGCCGCTACCACCGATAGCGCCAGAATCTGCGAGAACTGGACGGTACTCAAGGCCCATGCGGTCGAAGGCTTTACAGTAAGCATCGTGCATTGCATCGTAAGACTTTTGTAAACCTTCTTTATCGATGTCAAAGCTGTATGCATCCATCATGCAGAATTCACGTGCACGCATGACACCGAAACGTGGGCGACGTTCGTCACGGAATTTAGTTTGGATCTGGTACAAGTTAAGCGGTAGCTGTTTGTACGAGCTTACTTCGTTACGTACAAGGCTAGTAATCACTTCCTCAGCGGTTGGACTCAGAACAAACGGACGTGTATGACGGTCAGTAAAGCGAAGCAGCTCAGGGCCCATCTTTTCGCTGCGGCCTGTCTCTTCCCATAGTTCAAACGGCTGAACAACGGGCATCAATGTTTCGACTGCGCCTGCATTGTCGATCTCTTGACGAACGATGTTTTCGACTTTACGCAGTACACGTAGACCAGTAGGTAGCCAGGTGTAGAGACCTGAAGCCAGCTTACGGATCATACCTGCACGTAGCATGAGCTGGTGGCTCACTACTTCTGCGTCGTTTGGAGTCTCCTTCAGAGTAGAAAGAAGATAATTACTGGTACGCATTTAACTTATCCGTTTATTAAAGTTAGTTACTCAAGCCGGAATGGACAGGAGTATGGAGATCCCACGAGGGGAAAATTGTTAGCCGCTTATAATATCAGCCAAATGCCATTGTCAAAAGCTTTCAATCGCAGTAACCGTTATTAAGTTATCGTTAACGGTAAACTTAATGTTCAGATCGAACAAATTTACCGCATATTCCTTGTTATCAGGCTTGTTTTTCTTATAGGCAGGGCGAGGGTCTTGGGCCAGAACCTGCTCAATAACCGCCTTTTGGTAGTCAGGTTCGTCTTGCTTTGTAAGTACCTTCAGCGCTGAATCAGTGAAAGTGACCTGAACCTTTTCCGGCTCATCTTCGGCATAGCTTGCCAATGCTTCAGGAATCGAATCAGAGTAAGGGATATAGGGTTTGATATCGACAATCGGGGTGCCATCAACTAAATCGACGTTACCGAGATCCAGATAGATCTGTTCACCTTGCTTAGAGATCCCCCTAATCTCTATCGCAGACATGCCAATACCATTTGGCCTAAACGTCGAACGAGAAGCGAATACGCCTATGCGTTCATTGCCACCTAAACGCGGTGGCCTTACTGTTGGTTTCCAGCCGGCTGCTAAGTTTTGATCGAACAAGAACAGCAGCCAAGCGTGTGAGAACTGTTCTAGTCCTCTGATAGCTTCAGGGCTGTTGGCTTGCCCAACGAGTTTAACCCTAGAACGAGCTGCGGTTACCAATCGTGGTTGACGAGGAACAGCAAACTTCTCTTTGTATGGGCTTTCAATAAAACCAATTGGCTCTACGGAATACATTTGTTTTCTCTCAATTGGGTGGAAAGGAAAAAGTATCATAAAAAAGGTAGTAAAACTTGTTGATAATGATTATTATTTAAAATGTTATAACATAACAATTTAAATTGAGGTAATTATGCAACCCAACATTCATCCAGAGTACAGAACGGTGGTTTTCCATGACACAAGTATCGACGAGTACTTCCTTATTGGTTCAACGTTGCAAACTGATCGCACGATTGAGTGGAAAGATGGCAAAACCTATCCGTACTTTACGATTGAGGTCTCTTCTAAATCACACCCTTTCTACACTGGTAAGCAGCGCGTTATTCATCAGGAAGGTCGTGTTGCTAACTTTAAGCGTCGATTTGGTCAGTTTGCGAAAGGAGACAAGTAAATGAAAGTCGTAAAATCTCTTAAGAGTGCTAAGAGCCGTCATCCTGACTGCCAAATCGTTAAGCGAAGAGGTCGTCTTTACGTTATCTGCAAAGCCAACCCAAGATTCAAAGCGGTGCAAAAGTAGTCCACCAATGCTCATCGGATATAGCTCTCAATTTTTGACTCTCACTGTTTGAGACCTTTCCTCTTTAATTCAGTCACCAAAGTGTAAGGCTATCGATAATCTATATTGATGTCTCTTTTTGGTGACTGAGCTGCCTCCTTATACCAATCAACAGCTTAAGTCTTGATAGATAAACAGAATGAATGTGTTTATATAAATTATAATTCTGTTATTTGGTTTTATTATGGTGATATTTGCTAATATTTTGTGCTAAATGCGTTAAATTGTATGATTTGTTACACACTTTGTAACATTTTACGTTTCTAATTGAGTGTTTTGTCGAGTACTCTGCGCTGGCATTTGGAACATGGTTGTCACATTTGCACAGGAATAACTACAAGGAGGGAACAGATGAGTTCATCTGCTTCAATTAAACAAAATTCACCGAAGAAGCCGTTATTTACGCGTTTCTTAGACGCTGTTGAATATTTGGGGAACCTATTGCCCCATCCCATCACACTTTTCGCCATCTTCTGTTTAGCAATCTTAGTTCTTTCGGGTATTGCTGGTTACTTTGAAGTTTCTGTTATGGACCCGCGCCCCGAAGGTGCTAAAGGTCGTGCAGCAGACGGAATGATCCATGTTGTCAGCCTATTAAATGCTGATGGACTGGAGCTAATTGTCACTAACTTAGTGAAAAACTTTGTTGGCTTTGCCCCACTTGGGACTGTGCTAGTCGCTATGTTGGGTGTCGCGATTGCAGAACATTCAGGCTTATTGTCAGCGGCAATGCGTGGCATGGTCATGGGCGCATCTAAGCGCATGGTTACGGTAACGGTTGTTTTTGCAGGTATCATTTCTAATACCGCATCTGAGTTAGGTTATGTGGTATTAATCCCACTAGCGGCGATGCTATTTCACTCTTTAGGTCGTCACCCTCTTGCTGGTCTTGCTGCGGCATTCGCTGGTGTGTCTGGTGGCTACTCTGCAAACCTGCTTATCGGTACTGTTGACCCACTGCTTTCTGGCATTACAGAAACTGCGGCGCAAATGATTGACCCGACTTACACCGTTGGACCAGAAGTTAACTGGTACTTCATGTTTGTTTCTACTTTCTTTATTGCCATCACAGGTGCATTTGTCACTGAGAAAATCGTTGAGCCTAAATTAGGCAAATACAATGATGAGGAAGCATCAGAAGATTTGTCTAACGACTCTATGGGTAAGCTGAAAGACATTGAAAAGAAAGGTCTTAAGCTAGCTGGTCTTGCGGTATTGGTTGTCTCGGCGCTACTTGCATGGACCGTGGTTCCAGCCGACGGTATTTTGCGTTCTGACGCGGGAACAATCGCTGGCTCGCCATTCTTGAAGAGTATCGTTGCCTTTATCTTTGTCTTCTTTGCTGTACCTGGCTTTGTCTACGGTAAAGTTGTTGGCACAATGAAGACGGATCGCGATGTCATTGATGCAATGGCGAAATCGATGTCTTCTATGGGCATGTACATCGTTCTAGTTTTCTTTGCTGCTCAGTTCGTTGCTTTCTTTAAGTGGACTAACTTTGGTCAAGTATTCGCGGTTGCAGGCGCGAGCTTCCTGCAAGAGATTGGCTTAACAGGTCCTATGTTGTTCTTCGCATTTATCCTTATGTGTGGCTTCATTAACCTGATGATCGGTTCAGCTTCTGCGCAGTGGGCAGTGACAGCACCAATCTTTGTTCCAATGTTAATGCTAGTCGGCTACGCACCTGAGACGATTCAGGCTGCATACCGTATCGGTGACTCGACCACTAATATCATCACACCTATGATGAGTTACTTCGGTTTGATTCTCGCGGTAGCAACGCGTTACATGAAGAACCTAGGTATCGGTACGTTAATCGCAACCATGTTACCTTACTCGATCTGCTTCATTATCGGTTGGAGTCTACTGTTCTACATTTGGGTGTTTATTTTGGGTCTACCTGTTGGTCCTGGTGCCGCAACCTACTACACGCCTTAACCAATTATGTACTTGAACGACTTAGCCGGAGCTTAATGCTTCGGCTTTTTTGTGCCCGGTAGGTTTCCGTTGAGCCTGATAAGTTGACAAGTGATAGCGGTGAACTTTACTTATCTTTATAGCTGCATGCTTTGGAGGTGAAATGGTGACTCAAACTCAATGCACTCTGGTACACAGTGTTGCTCACACTAGTCTTTTCCTCTAAGTATGCTTAACGAGTATGAGTAAGCTATGGGTTCTATCCATATTGGTTTGGTTGTGCTCTTTCCAGGCATTGAGTTCAACCTCGATTCAGTTAGTAACGCTTGACTATCCACCCTATATAGTGACTAAACAAGGGGAACTAACAGGCGTAGCAGTAGAACTAGTCGAAACGGTATTTGATGAGTTGAATGTGCCTATCTCTATCGAAGTACTACCTTGGGCAAGAGCACTGAGTAATGTTGAGTTTGGTCGCGCTGACGCTATCTTTACCGCTTTTAAAAATCCGACTCGTGAGAAATTCGCCGACTACAGTGATGAGATATTATTTACCCAGAATATTAGTCTGGTAGTGAAAGCTAACAGCAAAATCAGTAGCTATGATTTCCTAGTTCGTGACGTGTCAGATATCGCTATTTGCGCGGTCAATCGAGTCAGTTACGGCAAAAAGATGGATGCCTTACTGGCTAGTGGTCATTTTAGACTCGTATTTTGGCGTAATCGTACTGAAGATTGTGCGCGCTTAGTGCTAGCCGGGCGCGCTGATGTGTGGGTAAACAACGATTTCGGTGCGCGCAGTATTCTCGCCAGTGAGAAAATGGAAGAGGAGTTAGAGATTCTGTCTCCACCCATTGAGGCTACACCTAGCTATATCGCTTTTTCAAAATTGCGCGAGCATCAATGGTTGCGTGATAGGTTTGATCAAGTGCTAAGAGAAATGAAAGATGATGGGCGCTACGAGGCGATTATTGACAACTATTTTGATAGGTTAAAAATCGAGAAAAATAAAAAGGGCTGATGCAACATCAGCCCTTGTCGTATTCATTCGCGCAGGCGAGCTGTTACCAACCTTTTACTACGCCGCCTTTAAAGATATCAGAAGCTGCGGTGTACACTTCTTCAGTCTGGTAAGATTTTACAAAGTTCTGTACATTCTCAGCTTGTGCATTGTCTTCACGTGAAACGATTAGGTTTACATATGGAGACTCTTTGTCTTCAACGAATACACCATCTTTTTGCGGTGTCAGATTGATAGAGCTTGCGTAAGTTGTGTTGATCACAGATAGAGCAACATCATCTAGAGAACGTGGTAGCTGTGCTGCGTCAAGCTCAACAATAGTGATGTTTTTCGGGTTTTCAACGATGTCACGTACGGTTGCAAGTAGACCAACATTTTCACGCAGTTTAAGTAGGCCTTGTTGCTCAAGAAGAATCAGTGAACGACCTAGGTTTGTTGGATCATTAGGTACTGCGATACGAGCGCCATCTTGAATTTCATCTACCGCTTTCACTTGCTTAGAGTAACCCGCGATTGGGTAAACAAATGTGTTACCAGCGATGGTCAGTTTGTAACCACGATCGGCAACTTGCTGATCTAGGTATGGTTTGTGCTGGAAAGCATTGATGTCGATAGAGCCGTCATCTAGGGCTGCGTTTGGTGTTACGTAATCGGTAAAGGTGACTAGCTCGACATCTAGGCCGTATTTTTCTTTAGCCACTTTTGCTGCAACTTCAGCAACCTGTGCTTCTGCACCAGCCATAACACCAACTTTGATCTTGCTAGTATCTGCTTCTTTTTCACCACAACCTGCTAGTACCAATGCTGATGCAGCAGCTGCGATAGTTAATAGACCTTTTAGACTGAATTTCATCACTATCTCCTTATAAATTAATCTGTGAGTATTCTTTATTGTATTCTTAGCGGTGATCGACACGACGGACAATCGCATCACCAATGGATTGAATGATTTGAACTAACACGATAAGCATCACAACAGTAACGGCCATAATGACTACATCATAGCGGTGGAAGCCGTAACGAATTGCAACGTCACCTAGACCACCTCCGCCAACCGTTCCTGCCATTGCAGAGTAACTGACAAGCGTGACGAGTGTAATGGTTACCGAGTTAACTATGGTTGGCATTGCTTCTGGAAGCAGTACCTTAGAAATAATTTGCACAGGTGTTGCGCCCATTGATTGCGCTGCCTCGACTAACCCCGTCGGTACTTCAAGTAGTGCACCTTCGATAAGACGAGCAACAAATGGAATCGCACCTATGGTCAGTGGGACAATTGCCGCCGTTGTACCGATAAAGGTGCCAACAAGTAGTTTAGTGACCGGAATAATGGCCACCATAAGTACAAGGAAAGGCACTGAACGGCCTACGTTGACAATCGCACCGAGCACACCGTTGAGCTTAGTATTTTCAAGCAGGCCACCTTTTTTAGTGATATGTAGAATAACACCGAGTGGGATGCCGACTGCGAAGCCGACAATACCCGCAACCGCCACCATGTAGATGGTCTCCCAAGTCGCGCCGATAAGTAGATTGCTGTTTAAGCTCAGCCACTGTGAAATTTCATTAAAGGACATAACCCAGTACCTCTACTTTTACATTGTGTTCGCGCAGGAATTCAATCGCTGCGTTATCATCTTGTTCATTACCAAATAATTCTGCGACCATCATGCCGAATTTTACGCCGCCAGCGTAATCAAGGTCAGAGCTTAAAATACTGACGTCAATGTTGAATTTGCGTGCAATTTGCGTCATTAGCGGCGCATCAACCGTTGCGCCTGTAAACTCGAGCCGAACTAGTGGGTAACTGCCCTCTACGCGCGTCTCTTGCAGACGAGCTTGGTAATCTTCTGGAATCGACAGATCCAAAGTAGAGCGAATAAATTGGTGCGCCAGCTCTGTTTTAGGGTGAGCGAAGATCTCACCTACCGTGCCTTTCTCAACCAGTTCACCACCCCCAATGATAGCGACTTCGTGGCAGATGCTTTTTACGACATCCATCTCGTGAGTAATCAAAAGCATCGTAATATCGAGCTTGCGGTTGATCTCTTTGAGTAGCTCAAGAATCGATTGTGTCGTTGCTGGATCAAGTGCGCTGGTGGCTTCATCACATAACAGAACCTTTGGGTCAGAGGCAAGAGCACGAGCAATCGCCACACGCTGCTTTTGACCACCACTTAGATTTGCAGGATAGCTTTCATGCTTATCTTCAAGACCAACGAGCTTTAGTAGCTCGGTCACTTTACTGGTGATGTGCGCCTTGTCTTTGTTTGCTAACTCAAGTGGAAGCGCAACGTTGTCAAATACGGTACGTGATGACAGTAAGTTGAAGTGCTGGAAGATCATGCCGATATTACGGCGAGCTTCGCTGAGCTGAGATTTACTGAGCGTAGTTAGGTCGACACCATCAACAATAATCGATCCTGCTGTAGGTGCCTCTAGCATGTTTACACAACGAATAAGCGTACTTTTCCCTGCTCCCGATGAGCCAATAACACCAAAGATGGTTCCCTGAGGGATATGAAGGTTTATTTCCTTTAAGGCATGTATTTCCTTATTACCTTGGTGGAAAACCTTATTTACTTGATTAATTTCAATCATCGAGAGACTCGCTATCAGATTAGATGAAGAGTAGCAGATAATATTGAGCTACATCTCATTTAGTAGATGATGCTATGGTCTCACGTGTTTTGTGTCAATAGATATTTTTACGTCTAGACGTCTAAACGTATTTTTTGCCCAATTGATTGGTAATTAGATAGTGATGAAAGAAATAAAGCGTGCAATAATTCTTAGTAAATAAAGTAAAACGAGAAGCATATTTTGGCAAAACCAGCAGTCTTTTTAGACCGAGATGGCGTGATCAATGTCGACCATGGCTATGTCCATGACGAGCACGATTTTGAGTTTATTGATGGTGTTTTTGAAGCCGCTAAAAAACTTAAGGAAATGGGGTATCAGCTCGTGTTGGTAACCAACCAGTCAGGCATTGCTCGTGGTAAATTCAGCGAAGATCGCTTCCTTTCATTAACTCAATGGATGGATTGGAACTTCGTCGATAACGGTGTCGAGTTTGACGGTATTTATTACTGCCCGCATCATGCTGAGCATGGTCTAGGGAAGTACAAGCAAGACTGTGAATGCCGTAAGCCAAAACCTGGGATGTTTATTTCAGCTCGTGACTTCTTGAAAATTGATATGGCTAATTCAGTCATGGTTGGCGATAAAGCAGAAGATATGATGGCAGCAGAAGCTGCAGGTGTTGGCACCAAGATCCTTGTTCGTACGGGTAAACCTGTCACTGATAAGGGGGAGGCGATAGCCTCGGTAGTACTAGACAGTATTAAACAGGTTCCAGCGTATCTAGCGAAATAAACTGAAAAAGGCTGCCACGGGCGGCCTTTGTCTCGTTTGGAGGGAATCATGAGATATCGTGTATTGTTTACAACAGCTCTAGCATTGAGCCTATCAGCGTGTTCTTTTACTTCCATGGAAAGTGAAAATCACTATCAAGGCGACTTTATGTTTTATCAGTGTAGTGCAGGTGAGACATTTAAGTTAGCGTTAATGCCCAATGACAATACTGCGCTACTTAGGCTTCCGAAAAGGGACTATAGGATGATTCAAGTGCCTTCTGGGTCGGGGACTAAGTATATTCTTCATGATGGAACGGCAGAAATACAAAATCCTGTGACACTCTATACCAAAGGTAAAGAAGCGCGCCTCGACTTAGGCGAAGTTGTCTACAAAAATTGTATTACTCAGTAGATCTTTTACGATAGCTTGTCAGGAGGCGAGAGCCTCCTTTTAATGATCAACGACTAGAATCCCGATTATATGAGCAAAAAACTAACCATTCTTGATATTGCGCGGCTGTCCGGTGTGGGCAAATCGACCGTTTCTCGTGTTCTAACCAATGACCCAAAGGTTAAGCCTGAAACACGTGCCAAAGTAGAGCAGGTGATTCAAGAATCAGGTTATGTCCCATCAAAGTCAGCTCAGGCGATGCGCGGTGGGAGCCAAAAAGTCGTCGGGGTGATCATTTCTCGTCTTGACTCGCCATCAGAAAACAAAGCCGTGGGCAGTATGCTCAACACGCTCTATGGGACGGGCTATGATGTCGTCATCATGGAGAGTCAATTTGATCGTGATAAGACCAACGAGCACCTTGACGTGCTAAAAAAGCGCAATGTTGATGGTGTGATTGTGTTTGGGTTTAGTGATTTCGATATTGCTAAATTAATGAGCTGGCAAAACCGCAGTGTGGTGATTGCGATGGATACTGACGAAGTTTCCTCAATCAACTACGACAACAAGCAAGTCATAGCCAAAGCCCTACAATTCTTAGAGCAGAAAAAACTCAGCGATATCGCGTTTATCGGTGTGGATCCTAGTGATAAAACCACCGGTAAGCTGCGCCTAGAAGCCTACCTAGAGTGGTGCCAATCTCAATCTATCGTCCCCAATTACCAAACAGGTCAACTCAACCATGAAAGTGCCTACTTGCTGGTGGATGATGTATTGACTGAAGAAGTTCAAGCCATTGTCTGTGCAAGTGATACTTTAGCTTTGGGAGTGATAAAGCGCTTGCAAGAGCTTAATCGTGAAGACGTTGTTGTCACTGGGGTCGGGGGTAATGAACTGCTTTCCTTCCTATTTCCCAAAGTTTTCAGTATTGATCCTGGTTACTCGTTAGCCGGTGAAAAAGCAGCTAAGCTTCTGATATCTCAAGTAAATGGTGAGCTTGGTCAAGTTCATATAACCCAAGAGCCCATCTCAATCTAAGCCATTATTTTCAAAGTGATTTAAAATTATACTGTGATCTCTTTCAATTTATGGGACTGTTCCCATTTTTATCTGTAAACAGATCTGACAATATAATAATACATTTTGGGAATGTTCCCATAAATAGAAAAACAACACGCTTAGTCAGTTTAAAACGTCAACATTGTTGACAACAGATGAATGAGAATCCAATTAGGGTGGACATGGATATGAGTAAGATTGCGAAACAAGAAGTTGAGCGTCTGATTGAATTAGTCGGTGGTCGCGAAAACATCGCGAGTGTAAGCCACTGCCTGACTCGTCTTCGCTTCGTACTAAATGATACCGATAAAGCCGATCAGAAAGCGCTAGAAGCTTTACCGCTAGTCAAAGGTTGCTTTACCAATGCCGGCCAGTTCCAAGTGGTGATTGGTACTGAAGTTGATGAAGTTTACAAAGTGTTGATTGAGCTTTCTGGTAAATCAGAAGCCTCGAAAGATGAAGCAAAACAAGCTGCTCGTCAGAATATGAATATCTTGGAACGTGGTATTTCTCATCTTGCTGAAATCTTTGTGCCACTGCTTCCAGCCATTATCACCGGTGGTTTGATTTTAGGTTTCCGCAACGTGATTGGCGACATCAAGATGTTTGATGGACAGTCACTGACTGAAATCAGCCAGTTTTGGGCAACAGTGCATAGTTTCCTATGGTTAATTGGTGAGGCAATCTTCTTCTTCCTACCTGTTGGCGTATGTTGGTCAACAGTGAAAAAACTTGGTGGTACGCCAATTCTTGGTATCACTTTAGGTGTCACTTTGGTTTCACCACAGTTGATGAACGCCTATCTGATCGGTAAGCAAGTGCCTGAAGCGTGGGACTTTGGTCTATTTGTCATCGAGAAAGTGGGTTACCAAGCACAGGTGATTCCAGCTATGCTTGCGGGTATAGCACTGGCGTTTATTGAAACCAAACTCAAGCGCATTGTCCCTTCATACCTTTACTTAGTCGTTGTGCCTTTTGTCTCAATCATTGTTTCTGTGGTACTGGCTCACTCTCTAATTGGCCCATTTGGTCGCGTATTAGGTGATGGTGTTGCTTTCGCTGCTAAAGCGGCAATGACGGGAGACTTTGCCGTGATTGGCTCAATGGTGTTTGGTTTCCTATATGCACCGCTAGTAATTACGGGTATCCACCACACCACTAACGCAGTCGATCTTCAGCTAATGCAAGACTTAGGTGGCACCCCAATCTGGCCGCTCATTGCACTGTCAAATATTGCTCAAGCGTCAGCCGTTGTCGGTATTATTATTATCAGCAAAAAGCATGGTGAGCGTGATATCTCTGTACCAGCGGCGATCTCAGCATATCTTGGTGTTACAGAGCCTGCTATGTACGGCATTAACTTGAAATACAAGTTCCCAATGTTGAGTGCGATGATCGGTAGTGCGATTGCGGCAGCTATCTGTGGTAGTGCTGGGGTTATGGCGAATGGTATCGGGGTGGGTGGTCTGCCTGGCATTCTATCAATCCAACCACAATTCTGGGGCATTTTTGCTATTGCTATGCTTGTGGCTATCGCTGTACCAGCGGCATTAACTCTCTTCTTCTATAAGCGTGCACAAATAAAAGGCGAGCTAGAGCCCGCAAACGCTTAATCCCCCCTTATTTCGGAGCGACTTTTTGTCGCTCCTTTTTCAAAGTTTATTATTTTTTGGTAAGTGAGTTTAGAAATGACAACAATCGCTAATGATAAAAATTGGTGGAAAACCGCCTCTATCTATCAAATCTATCCTAAGAGCTTCTGCGATAGTGGCAGTAAAGGGACGGGTGATATCCAAGGCATTATTTCTAAGCTTGACTACTTAAAGCGACTTGGTGTCGATGCGATTTGGTTAACGCCGGTTTACCAGTCACCAATGATTGATAACGGTTACGACATCTCTGATTACTACGCGATTAACCCAGATTTTGGCACCATGGAAGACTTTGATCAGCTTCTATCTGAGGCCCATCAACGTGGCATCCGTATCATTATGGACATTGTGGTTAACCATACCTCTACTGATCACGTATGGTTCCAGTCAGCGCTTGGTGACAAGAACAGCCCATATCGTGATTACTACATCTGGAAAGATCCAATTAATGGTGGGATCCCTAACAATTGGCAGTCGAAGTTTGGCGGCAGTGCTTGGGAGTTGGATGAAAAGACAGATCAGTATTTCCTCCACTTGTTTGCTAAAGAGCAAGCAGATCTTAACTGGGAGAACCCGAAAGTTCGCGGCGAAGTGAAAGAGGTGATCAGCTTCTGGGCAGAAAAAGGTGTCGATGGTTTCCGTTTAGATGTCATCAACCTAATTTCTAAGCAGCAAGATTTTCCAAGTGATGATGCTGGTGATGGTCGACGTTTTTATACCGATGGCCCACGTGTGCATGAATATCTGCAAGAGATCAGCGAAGCAGTATTCCAGAAGTATGGCAGCGTGACTGTGGGGGAAATGTCATCGACAACACTAGAACATTGTCAGCAATACTCGTCTCTCGACAATAAAGAATTATCGATGGTGTTTAACTTCCATCACCTCAAAGTCGATTATCCAAATGGTGATAAGTGGACCAAAGCACCATTTGATTTTTCTCAGTTGAAGCAGATTTTTAATCATTGGCAGACAGGGCTCAATGGAAAAGGGTGGGGGGCGCTATTTTGGTGTAACCATGACCAACCACGCGTTGTAAGCCGATTAGGCAACGACAAACAATACCGTATAGAGTCTGCCAAAATGCTCGCAGCGTCTGTGCATATGATGCAAGGGACACCTTATATCTATCAAGGTGAAGAGATAGGTATGACTAACCCAGGCTATACCTCTATCGAGCAATACCGAGACGTAGAAAGTACCAACATGTATGACATCATGGTCAATGAGCAAGGTGTTACACACGATGAGATGATGGCAATTTTGGCGCAAAAATCTCGTGATAACTCTCGTACTCCAATGCAGTGGAATGACGAACAATATGCAGGTTTCTCTAAAGCTCAACCTTGGCTAGAAGTAGCAAGTAACTATCCACAAATCAATGCAGATAAAGCTGTGGCAGACAGTAACTCAGTCTTTTACTTCTATCAGAAATTGATCCAATTGCGCAAAGAGGTAGAGGTGATCACCACGGGTAGCTACGCCGACCTTTACCCAGAACACAATGCTGTATTTGGCTATCAGCGTAAATCTGAGCAGCAGACACTCATTTGCCTGAACAACTACTATGGCGAAGAGACCGAATGTGTCCTTCCACAAGATTTTGATACGTCGCAAGCCAAGTACTTGTTGGGTAACTACCAAGATTTAGCTGGGGTTGTGAGTCAGCATCAAGTACTTCGCCCTTATGAAACACGCATTATTCTTTTGGAAAACTAACCCCCCTATAGTTGTTAGTTTGTTTAGCCCCGGCATGTCGGGGCATTTTTATACTTGCTAGAGAATAAGAATAGAGAATAGAGAATAGAGAATAGAGAATAGATGTTTTCAGCATATACAAAAAAACCAGCTCGATGAGCTGGTTTTTTTGTATATGGTGGAGGGGGACGGATTCGAACCATCGAAGGCAGTGCCAGCAGATTTACAGTCTGATCCCTTTGGCCACTCGGGAACCCCTCCAGGGTGTTTTCTATTCTTATTACGGAATAGCTTGAGTAATGTTTTCCCAACACACTATTCAAGTGTTTCTTACAACTTATTCAATCACTTATTCAGCGATAAAGTCGTAAGAGAATATGGTGGAGGGGGACGGATTCGAACCATCGAAGGCAGTGCCAGCAGATTTACAGTCTGATCCCTTTGGCCACTCGGGAACCCCTCCAGGGTGTTTTCTATTCTTATTAAGGAATAGCTTGAGTAATGTTTTCCCAACACACTATTCAAGTGTTTCTTACAACTTATCCAATCACTTATTCAGCGATAAAGTCGTAAGAGAATATGGTGGAGGGGGACGGATTCGAACCATCGAAGGCAGTGCCAGCAGATTTACAGTCTGATCCCTTTGGCCACTCGGGAACCCCTCCAGGGTGTTTTCTATTCTTATTAAGGAATAGCTTGAGTAATGTTTTCCCAACACACTATTCAAGTGTTTCTTACAACTTATTCAACCACTTATTTAGTGGAACAGTCATAAGAAGAAATATGGTGGAGGGGGACGGATTCGAACCATCGAAGGCAGTGCCAGCAGATTTACAGTCTGATCCCTTTGGCCACTCGGGAACCCCTCCAGGGTGTTTTCCTATTCTCAATTAAGGAATAAGCTTAAACAATGTTTTCCCAACACATTGCTCAAGTGCGGAGCGCATCATAGCAAACTCGTAAAAGCTGTAAAGCCTTTTTCTTATAATTTTGAATTGAATGATGCCTTTTTGGGCAAAGATGGTAGGAATTAACCATAAAGCTCAAACAATCAACGGCTTTACTTACTTAATATTTCTCGCTCTTTACATTAGTTGACGTTCAGAATGCGAATTACCGGATACAATATGTCTAGTTTATCTATGCAGAATCTCACTATGAAAAATAAAATTGTTCTGAGTTTATTATCTCTGTCTATTCTGGCTGCTGCGCCAGTATCTTTTGCCAAGCGACAAGGTCCATCGAAGGTGACCGTTGTTACAGAACAAGTACAAACTCATCAAGTTTCCCAGTCTCTTGTACTTGTTGGTAAGTTGAATGCCGAGCAGGCGGTTACTATTTCTCCAGAAGTCTCTGGAAAGGTCGACGTTATCGCAGTAACAGCGAATCAAGTGGTACGCGAAGGGCAATTGTTGATTCAATTAGATGATGACAAAGCCAAGGCTGCGGTTGCCGAAGCGAAAGCGTATCTCAAAGATGAACAGCGCAAGTTAAAAGAGTTCGAACGTTTGGTGAAGCGCAACGCGATCACTCAAACAGAGATAGATGCTCAAGAAGCGAGTGTTGATATCGCTCAAGCCCGCTTAGATGCCGCCAATGCCGAGTTAAATGATTTACATATCCGCGCTCCTTTTACAGGTACGGTTGGTTTTATTGACTTTAGCCGTGGCAAGATGGTCAGTGCAGGGGCAGAGCTACTGAGCTTAGATGATCTGTCCGTTATGCGTTTGGATCTGCAAGTGCCAGAGCGCTATTTGTCTCAGTTGTCGAAGGGAATGAAGGTCACCGCAACCACTGCGGCATGGCAAGGGCAGTCGTTTAATGGTGAAGTGGTCGGTATTGACTCTCGTATTAATCTAGAAACACTAAACCTACGTGTTCGAATTCATTTCTCGAACCCAGAGCAACAGTTAAAACCTGGCATGCTAGTGTCTGCAGAGATGGATTTTCCAGCGATTGAAGCTCCAATTATTCCTGTTCAAGCCTTAGAGTATTCAGGAACTAAGCGTTTTGTTTATTTAGTAGATGAAGACGGCATAGCAACACGCACGGAAGTGACGTTGGGAGCGCGCGTTGACAATCAAGTGGTGATTGAACAAGGGCTATCCATTGGCGATAAGATTGTTGTGCAAGGTATTGTCAACATGCGCGATGGTGTTGCAGTTACCGAACTGGGCCGCGATGGTCGACCAGAAAAGGCGTCAAACCGTCAAGAAGGGGCTAACTAATGCTGTTATCTGATGTTTCAGTTAAGAGACCCGTTGCGGCCGTTGTACTCAGCCTATTATTGTGTGTGTTTGGTATTGTCTCGTTTAATAAGCTTGCTGTGCGTGAAATGCCAGATATTGAAAGCCCTGTGGTCTCGATCAACACTCGCTATGATGGGGCGTCTGCAACCATTATAGAAAGCCAAATAACCTCAGTACTTGAGGATCAGCTCTCTGGTATTAGTGGTATCGATGAGATTTCTTCAACGACACGCAACAGCAGCTCAAGAATTACCATTACTTTCGAATTGGGGTATGACCTTAACACTGGTGTCAGTGACGTTCGTGATGCGGTAGCGAGGGCGCAGCGCTCCTTGCCCGATGAAGCCGATGATCCGGTTGTGTTTAAGAACAATGGATCGGGTGAGGCGTCTTTGTATATCAACCTTAGCTCGTCCGAAATGGATCGTACGCAGTTGACCGATTATATTGACCGTGTGCTCCTTGACCGTTTTAGTCTTATTTCTGGGGTTAGCTCGGTCGACGTGTCAGGTGGATTGTACAAAGTGATGTACGTTAAGCTTAAGCCTGACCAAATGGCGGGGCGGGGTGTAACTGCTTCAGACATCACAACAGCGTTACGCAGTGAAAACGTTGAAAACCCTGGTGGTGAGGTACGTAACGATCAAATAGTAATGTCTGTGCGAACCGCACGTAGCTACAAGCAAGCCGAAGATTTTGAATATCTGGTCGTTAAGCGAGCTTCTGACAATTCGCCTATCTATCTGAAAGATGTTGCCGATGTTTTTATTGGCGCAGAGAACGAAAACTCGACGTTTAAGAGTGATGGCGTGGTCAATGTGAGTATGGGGATCGTGCCGCAATCCGATGCCAACCCGCTCGACGTGGCAACCAGAGTGCATCAACAAGTAGAAAATATTCAGCAGTTTTTGCCAGAAGGAACCCGCTTGGCGATCGATTATGACTCGACGGTGTTTATCGAACGTTCGATCGCTGAAGTCTATAGCACACTGTTTATTACTGGTGGCTTGGTGATCTTAGTGCTGTATATCTTTATCGGCCAAGCGCGTGCAACGCTAATCCCCGCCGTCACCGTACCTGTTTCTTTGATCTCTTCGTTTATTGCCGCTTATTACTTTGGCTTCTCAATCAACCTAATTACCCTGATGGCTCTGATTCTATCCATTGGTCTGGTGGTCGATGATGCCATTGTGGTGGTAGAAAATATCTTCCACCATATTGAGCGCGGTGAGAAACCACTCTTAGCCGCTTATAAGGGGACGCGTGAAGTTGGTTTCGCGGTGGTTGCCACAACATTGGTGTTAGTGATGGTCTTCCTGCCTATCTCCTTTATGGATGGCATGGTCGGCTTGCTGTTTACCGAGTTCTCGGTCCTGCTCGCGATGTCGGTGATTTTTTCCTCGTTGATTGCTTTAACGCTAACTCCTGTCCTAGGCAGTAAACTATTAAAAGCTAATGTTAAGCCAAACCGTTTTAACCAGTTTATCGACAACATGTTTGGTCACCTTGAAGCTGGCTACCGCAAGGTACTGAAAGGTGCACTTGGCTGGAAATGGGCAGCGCCGATAGTCATTATGGCTTGTGTTGGCGGTAGTTGGGGGCTGATGCAACAAGTCCCTGCTCAGTTGGCACCGTCGGAAGACCGTGGGGTTATTTTTGCTTTTGCTCGCGGGGCTGATGCAACCAGTTATAATCGAATGGCTGCCAATATGGACATTATTGAACAGCGATTAATGCCACTGCTGGGGCAGGGATATCTTAAGTCATTCAGCATTCAATCACCTGCCTTTGGTGGTAGTGCCGGAGATCAGACCGGCTTTGTCATTATGATCCTTGAAGATTGGAATGATCGCGACGTCACAGCAAAGCAGGCTTTAGGCGAAGTGCGCAAGGCGCTGGCAGGGATTGCTGATGTTAGAGTGTTCCCATTTATGCCTGGCTTCCGTGGTGGCTCGAGTGAACCTGTTCAATTTGTATTGGGCGGCTCCGACTATGCTGAGCTTAAAGTCTGGGCTGAAAAATTAGAACAACTGGCTGAAGATTCACCTTACATGGAAGGTGCGGATATCAACTACTCGGAAAGAACGCCAGAGCTAGTTGTGGCGGTTGATAAGCAGCGCGCAGCTGAGCTTGGTATTAGCGTACAAGAAATCTCTGAAACCCTTGAGATTATGCTTGGTGGTAAAAGTGAGACGACGTTTGTAGAGCGCGGAGAAGAGTATGACGTTTATTTGCGAGGTGATGAGAATAGCTTCAATAACGCGGCAGATTTAAGCCAGATCTACATGCGTACTGCTTCTGGTGAACTTGTGACTTTAGATGCGGTGACTAAGATTGAAGAGGTTGCTTCGTCGATTCGTCTATCGCACTACAACAAACAGAAAGCGGTGACGATTACTGCAAATTTGTCTGACGGTTATACCTTAGGGGATGCGCTCGATTTCTTAGACCAACAAGCGATAGAGTTACTACCAGGGGATATTTCAGTTAGCTACTCTGGTGAGTCAAAAGATTACAAAGAGAACCAATCGAGCATTTTAGTTGTATTTGGCTTAGCACTACTGGTGGCATACCTAGTTCTAGCGGCTCAGTTTGAAAGTTTTATCAACCCGTTAGTGGTGATGTTTACTGTTCCTATGGGCGTCTTTGGTGGTTTCCTTGGGCTGTTTGTGATGGGGCAAGGTCTCAACATTTATAGCCAAATTGGTATGATCATGCTGATTGGTATGGTGACCAAAAACGGTATTTTGATTGTTGAGTTTGCTAACCAGCTTCGCGATCGCGGCATTGAGTTTGAGAAGGCTATTGTTGATGCGTCTGCGCGTCGCCTACGCCCAATCATGATGACGGCATTTACGACTCTTGCTGGCGCTATACCGCTGATTATGTCGACGGGGGCGGGTTATGAAAGCCGTGTGGCTGTGGGTACGGTGATCTTCTTTGGTATGGGTTTTGCGACTTTGGTAACTCTGTTCGTTATCCCTGCTATGTACCGCTTGATTTCAGCCACTACGCAATCACCTGGTCATGTGGAAGCAGAACTAAACAAAGAACTTAGCCATGATGTGAAAGCGCGAACTTCTCACGGTGAGCTAAGTTAGCGTTATAAGACTGTCATTCCATAGACTGACGAACGGAGGAGTAGGGAGTCTCATCGAGTATTTGGCTCGCTTCAAGAGATCCCCAACTCATTCGTTCCTCACTCTTGAGGATGATGGTGTTAAGTGTTGAAAAAAAGAGGGTTGACGTTTTTACGCCAACCCTCTTTTTTTGTTCTGCAGTTCGTTAACCGTAGTTCACACTATAACGTGTTGGCTTATGGTTCATGGCCAGTACAAGGTTGAGCGCCACAGCACCGATGATGGAAAGTACGATAACCTGTGGAGAGACGAAGAAAAATGATGCGACCAAAATGCAAAAATCGATAGCAAGTTGAGATTTGCCAACAGAAATACCAAATTTATCTTGAATAAACAGACACAGCACGTTGAACCCGCCAAGGCTTGAGCGGTGGCGGAATAAAATCAACATACCTAGCCCCATCAGCAAACCACCTGCGACCGCGCAGTAGACCTGGTTGATGGTGTCTAAGCTAATCACCAAATAGAGATGATCGGCAAAAACTGACACCAAAGCACCAGAAATAGCACTATTAAATGCAAAACGAGAACCAAATCGTTTCCAAGCCAACAGGTAAAAAGGGCAATTGGCGACAAAGTAGAGCGTGCCAAAAGAGAGTGAGACGAATTGGCTCGCTAATAGTGCCAACCCGGTCGTCCCACCCGTGAGTAATGAGGCTGACTGTAAAAAGAAAACGCCTTGGGCGACGAGAAAGGTGCCCGTTAAAATTGCGACCCAGTCTTCTCTTCTTGAGTGTTTTTCCATCAAATTGAAATTTAATCGCTGAATAATGGCGTGCATACTATTTAAAAAACGAGGATTTCGGTAGCTTGAGAGGGAAATTTAAGGTAAACCTATGTAATTATCGTTTTACGGAGTGTAAAGGACAAAATTGACACTTTTCTAAGTTATTATTTAGGCAAATGTTAAATATGACATTCCTTGTAAAGCACTATGAAAAAACTGCATGAGAAAAAATCGAATTTTCTCTTTATGACCTAGATCAAATTATGTAGAATGCGCGTCATTAGCTTGATGCAAACGTTTGCGTGAGGGGTTTTACGTAAATTAGTAGGGTCACAATCCAGTTTTTTTGCAACTTTAAGTCTTAATCTGAGTCAGGAGATACAGATGCTAAAGCGTGATATGAACATCGCAGATTACGATGCGGAACTGTTCGCAGCAATCCAAGAAGAAACTCTTCGCCAGGAAGAACACATTGAACTTATCGCTTCAGAAAACTACACCAGCCCACGTGTAATGGAAGCGCAAGGTTCTCAGCTAACGAATAAATACGCTGAAGGTTACCCAGGCAAGCGCTACTACGGTGGTTGTGAGTACGTTGATAAAGCAGAAGCTCTTGCTATCGACCGTGCTTGCCAGTTATTTGGTTGTGAGTATGCAAACGTACAGCCACACTCTGGTTCTCAAGCAAACAGCGCTGTTTACATGGCACTTCTAAACCCAGGCGATACGGTTTTAGGTATGAGCCTAGCGCACGGTGGTCACCTGACTCACGGTTCGCCAGTAAACTTCTCTGGTAAACACTATAACGTTATTCCTTATGGTATCGACGAAGCGGGCCAAATCAATTACGACGAAATGGAGCAACTGGCTCTTGAGCACAAACCTAAGATGATCATCGGCGGTTTCTCAGCTTACTCACAAATCGTAGATTGGGCGCGCATGCGTGAAATTGCAGATAAGGCAGGTGCTTGGCTATTTGTTGATATGGCACACGTAGCAGGTCTAATTGCAGCAGGTGAATACCCAACACCAGTACCACACGCTCACGTTGTTACAACCACAACACACAAAACGCTAGCAGGTCCACGTGGTGGTCTTATTTTGTCTAATGCTGGCGAAGAGATGTATAAGAAGCTGAACTCAGCAGTATTCCCGGGTGGTCAGGGTGGCCCACTAATGCACGTTATTGCGGGTAAAGCGGTAGCGTTCAAAGAAGCAATGGAGCCAGAGTTCAAAGCGTACCAAGCTCGCGTAGTGAAGAACGCAAAAGCCATGGTTGCTCAGTTCCAAGAGCGCGGTTACAAAATCGTATCGAATGGTACTGAAAACCACCTGTTCCTTGTTGACCTAATCGACAAAGACATCACAGGTAAAGATGCAGACGCAGCTTTGGGTGCCGCAAACATCACGGTAAACAAAAACTCAGTGCCAAACGACCCGCGTAGCCCGTTTGTTACTTCAGGTATTCGTGTTGGATCTCCAGCAATCACTCGTCGTGGTTTCACTGAAGAAGATGCAAAAGAGTTAGCAAACTGGATGTGTGACGTTTTAGATAACATCGGTAACGAAGAAGTGATTGAAGCGACTAAAGCAAAAGTGCTTGAAATCTGTAAGCGTCTACCCGTTTACGCTTAATCAGGTTTTTGCTTAATCGAAAACACCTCCCGCTGGAGGTGTTTTTTATGCACTGTAAATACAAAACAAAAACGGCAGCCGAGGCTGCCGTTTCAAATCTTAGTTGAGCTTATTTGTTTACGCTGATTGTCTCACCAGATTTACAACGGAATTGGTAGTACTTAGTACTTTCGTTGAATTTAGATAGACCTTCACCACTACAGTAGTCTGCGTTGATATCACGCATGGTGTCTAGCGTTGCTTCACTGCGAAGCGCAAACTTAGAGCCATCAGCACATACGATACGTACACGACCATCGTCACTCACTGAGTAGGTTTTCACTTCAGTATTACAAAGCTCGAAAGAAGCGTCCATGTAGTTATCTTGTTGAGTGGGTTCAGATGCACAACCAGCAAGAGTAATAGCCACAACAGCGGCAGCAAAAATGTTTTTCATGTGTCTATCCAATAATTCGAGTATGTGATGAAAGGCTGATTTAAGTATTATATCAAACCTGTGCTTTCATTCTAGTATCAAAGTTGTTTCAGTATTTGACATGGTAGTGGATTGTGGCGGGCGAGTAAAATCAGCACAAATAAAATATGCCTCACGTTCAAAAACGAGAGGCATATCAATTGAATTATCAGCAGATATTAGCTTACTTCCACACCTTGCGCTTGAAGATCGGCGTGGTAAGAAGAGCGAACAAATGGCCCACATGCGGCGTGAGTAAAGCCCAGCTCAAGTGCGATCTCTTTTAGCTCATCAAATTCTGAAGGCGGAACGTAACGCTCTACTGGCAGGTGATGACGGCTAGGGGCGAGGTACTGGCCTAACGTCAGCATAGTTACACCGTGCGCGCGAAGATCTTTCAATACTTCGACGATCTCTTCTTTTGTTTCACCTAAGCCCATCATAATTCCTGATTTAGTCGGAATGTTTGGGTGTTGCTGTTTGAACTTCTGTAGAAGCTGTAGAGACCATTTGTAGTTTGCGCCAGGACGAGCTTTGCGGTACAGGCGAGGTGCTGTCTCTAAGTTATGGTTGAAGACATCGGGTGGATTGTCTTTAAGTAGCTCTAGAGCAACATCCATACGGCCGCGGAAGTCAGGAACCAGCGTTTCAATCTTAATGTTTGGATTTAATGCGCGAATCTCACGATTACAGTCAGCAAAGTGTTTTGCACCGCCATCACGCAGATCGTCGCGGTCAACCGAAGTAATCACTACGTACTTCAGTTTCATGTCTTGAATGGTTTTGGCCAGCTTTTGTGGCTCGTCTGCTTCTGGAGTAAGAGGCCGACCATGGGCCACATCACAGAATGGGCAACGGCGAGTACAGATCGCACCTAAAATCATAAAGGTTGCGGTACCGTGGTTAAAACATTCAGCAAGGTTAGGGCATGAAGCTTCTTCACAAACGGAGTGTAGGTTGTTTTTACGCATTGCCGATTTAATATCTTGAATGCGCTGGCTGTCCGCAGGTAGCTTGATCTTCATCCAGTCGGGTTTACGAAGAACTTCTTTTTGCTCTGTAGGCATGTTCTTTACTGGAATCAGTGCCATTTTATCAGCGTCGCGGTACTTAACGCCTTTTTCCATTTGGATTGGTTTACTCATGCTTCTCTTACTTCTCGTTACTGTTGGTCTTGTGGCCTGCTTGTGTGTCAAATTTGACCTGCTGATAATTGAGTAAAGCAACCAGTTCTTCGACAAGTTTTGTCTCTACTTGTGTTATATCGTCAGGCCCGCCAAGTTGGCTGACTTGAACCATTTCCATTCCCGCATAACCACATGGGTTGATACGTAGAAATGGCGTAAGATCCATATTTACATTTAGTGCTAAGCCGTGGAACGAACAACCTTTACGGATTCGTAACCCTAAGGAACAGATTTTCTTCCCATCTACATAGACGCCCGGTGCATCGGGGCGTGCAGCTGAGTCGATATTGTATGCTTTTAGTGTATTGATGACGAGGTTCTCTATATGGGTAACAAGATCTCGCACACCTATTTTTTTACGACGAAGGTTGATGAGAAAATACGCTACGAGCTGGCCAGGACCATGATAGGTGACTTGGCCACCTCTATCGCTTTGAACGACTGGAATATCACCTGTGTTCAGTAGATGCTCTTCTTTACCTGCTTGCCCCTGAGTGAAGACTGGATTGTGTTCGACAAGCCATACCTCGTCGGCAGTCTCTTCAGTGCGGTTATCTGTGAAGTCGTGCATTGCTTGCCAGATCGGCTCGTAATCTTGTCTTCCTAGATGTTTAACAACAAGCTGGTTTTGCATTCCGCTTTTCCATCGTCGGTTAATAAAGTTAACGGATTATAAACTGCTTCTGGTCGAGGCACTATATACCAGTAACACATTTTTAACCCTAGACTTTTTGCAGGATAATTATCTGTTTGATATCTAAAAAGAAAGCAGCTTGCGCTGCCTTCAAAAAAATTTGATTATATCAAATTTAGTTACAGAACCATGCGAACAATGTCGATTTCACCTAGCTCTTTGTAAAGCGTTTCAACCTGTTCGATTGAAGTGGCAGTGATGTTAACCGACACAGAGTGGTAATTGCCCTTAGCGCTTGGCTTTACGGTTGGGCTGTAATCACCTGGAGCATGGCGTTGGATGACTTCTAGAACCTTTTCAGGAAGTTCAGGCTTAGCGTAGCCCATTACCTTGTATGTAAAAGAACAAGGGAACTCAAGCAGGTCTTTCAGTTTTGCATCTGAGTTAATGTTCAGCATTTTGAAACTCCAAGTTGGGAAGTCGTTGTTAGCAGCGCGAAATAGTACTGTCTATCGAGTGCGAACTCAAGATTACCTCAACGCTTTGTCAATTGGGTGAAAAGTAAAAAAGCCGCACTAGGCGGCTTTTTAAAGCTAAGTACTCGAATTACAAGAAGCTTTTGAACAGCATGACAATGTAATCCCATAGGCGGCTGAATAGGCTGCCTTCTTCTACGTCTTCAAGAGCAAGAAGTGGGTACTCTGCAATATCTTCACCTTCTAGTTGATAGTATAGCTTACCAACTACGTCACCTTTCATAATTGGGGCTTCTAGCTCTTTTTCAAGGACGAAGCTTGCCTTAAGGTTTTTCGCTTGGCCGCGAGGAAGAGTTACATAGGTATCTTGGTCAAGACCAAGGGCAACCGTATCTTTGTTACCCATCCAGATCTTCTCTTCGACGAAGGTCTCACCGGCTTTATGTGGTGCGACTGTTTCGAAGAAGCGGAAACCGTAGCTTAAAAGCTTTTTGCTTTCCGATTTACGTGCGTTGGCGTTTTTTGTGCCCATAACCACAGCAACTAGGCGCATTTTGCCTTCCGTTGCAGAGCTAACTAGGCTGTAGCCTGCGTTACTTGTGTGGCCAGTCTTAATGCCATCAACGTTCATGCTCTTGTCCCAAAGTAAACCATTACGGTTGTATTGGGTGATGCCGTTGTAAGTAAATTTCTTGTCTGAGTAGATACGGTACTCGTCTGGTACATCGCGGATCAGTGCGCTACCCAGCAGGGCCATATCGTAAGGGGTTGAGTATAAGTTCGGATTGTCTAGACCGTGCACGTTAGCAAAGTGAGTGTCTTTCATACCGATAGTGTCAGCCCAAGCATTCATTAGATCGACAAATGCGTCTTCTGAACCTGCAATGTGTTCTGCCATCGCGACACAGGCATCATTACCAGACTGCACGATGATACCGCGATTTAAGTCTTCTACTTTTACTGTCGTGCCAACTTCGATAAACATTTTCGAAGAGTCTGGGAAGTTTTTTGCCCAAGCATTTTTACTGATGGTGACGTCGTCTTGTAGTGAGATGTTACCACGCTCTAACTCTTGACCGATGACATAGCTGGTCATCATCTTAGTCAAACTTGCTGGAGACAGTTTCGTGTTCATCTCCTTTTCAGCAAGGACTTTACCCGAATGAAAGTCCATCAAAACATAGCCTTTGGCTGCGATTTGAGGGGCGTCAGGAACTACAATTGGGGATGCGAATGCTGAAGATGCGAATGTTGCAGAAAGTGCAATCGAAGACGCAAAAGCTGATTTAATTAGCGTTGTTTTTTTCATATTGACTACAGAATTATCGTTTACTGTTCATATCTTAACAGAATCAATCTCTCAAGCCAGTGTAGCGGTTTGGATACACTGGATTGAGGACTAGTGGGATTTTATGAAAGCACTGGTGTAACCCAGGTCTTTCACTTGCTCAAGTGCTTTTTGGCTGTGCATATAGTCGCTAAATGGGCCCAAAAATACCCGGTGAAGTTTGTCGCCAGAGCTGACATAACTCTTGACCGAAAGCTTTTGACTCAAATTTTGCGCTAAAGTTTCAACTCGGTCTTGATGTTGTGACGAAGCAACCTGAACAACAAACTTTGGCAATGCTTGTTGTTTATGTGTTTGGGTCGGTTTGTCGACGGTAATGACCTCAATGGCAACCTTGGCCGTACCAGTACGAATCACGTCGAGTTTTAGCGCAGCGGCATAGCTCAGATCGATGATTCGACCTTCGTGGAAAGGGCCTCGGTCATTGACGCGCACAATCGCTGTTTTGCCATTATCTTTGTTGGTGACTTTGACATAGCTTGGAATAGGTAGCTCTTTATGCGCCGCAGACATCGAGTACATGTCATATATTTCGCCATTGGAGGTCAAATGACCATGGAATTTTTTACCATACCAAGAGGCAATACCCTCTTGTTTAAAGCCTTTTGGCTCTTTGATGATGGTGTAGTCTTTACCTCTTAGACGGTAATTACTATTTCCCCCAAGGCTGTACGATTCATACATAGGTGTCGCATCTTCAATATGCTCGACACTAATCGGTGCGTCTGGGGCAATATCGTCGTCAATGGTGTAGCGCTTTGACGGCGTAGATGAACAGCCAGCCAAGATTAGGCTCGTTGCTGCGACGGTGAGCAATAATTGCTTTTTTATCATTTAGATTGCCTTAGAGAACGCTTTTCTATGGGTATGAATAGACATTAAAATGCCGAAACCAGCCATGAGAGTGACCATTGATGTACCGCCATAACTGATAAGAGGCAGTGGGACACCTACCACGGGTAAGATACCACTTACCATGCCGATGTTAACGAAAACATAGACAAAGAAACTGAGAACAATACTACCTGCCATCATGCGGCCAAAGGCAGTTTGAGCTTTACTTGCGAGAACAAGACCTCGCCCAATGATAAAGAGGTACAGACCTAGCAAAATCAATATGCCGATCAAGCCCCACTCTTCGCCGATAACAGCAAAAATAAAGTCTGTGTGTCGTTCTGGAAGGAATTCTAATTGAGATTGAGTACCTTGTAGCCAACCTTTTCCAGATACGCCACCAGAACCAATGGCTATCTTACTTTGAATAATGTGATAACCAGCACCGAGTGGATCCGATTCTGGGTTGAATAGGGTTCTAACTCGAACTTTCTGATACTCGCGCATCAAAAAGAACCACAGAATGGGCAAGAACGCACCTAAGCCGCAAGCGGCAGCAAAGATGATTTTCCAACTTATTCCGGCCAAAAAGATAACAAATATTCCTGACGCCGCAATGAGGATAGAAGTCCCTAGATCTGGTTGTTTAGCGATTAATATGGTTGGCACAAACACCATAACCAGCGACATCACTAGCGTCTGAAATGTTGGTGGTAGTGGGCGTTTACCTATGTATCGTGCGACCATTAGTGGAACAGCAAGCTTGAGCAATTCTGAGGGCTGAAAGCGGATAAAGCCAAGATTCAGCCAACGCTGTGCCCCTTTAGAGGCTTCGCCAAAGAACAGTACCCCGAGCAGCAAAATAACGCCGCCAACAAACATAAGTGGTGCCAGGGCTTCATAGGTACGAGGTGGTATCTGAGCAAGCAGCAGCATAACACCAAGTGAGAGAGCCATGCGCATTGCTTGTCTGTCCATCATGGCTAAGCTTTGGCCACTAGCACTGTACATAACAACTAAACCAAAGCCCATGAGTACCAAAATCCCCAGGAGCAGCGGTAGATCCAAGTGAAAGCGTTCAAAAAGAGCGCGGTTTTGACCTGTTGCCGGGTTCAAATCCATGGTTATTTCGCCTCTTTATTATTATCTACGAGAACATGGTCGAATATTCTTCTCACTACCGGAGCTGCTTGAGAAGAACCACCCCCGGCGTTTTCTAGTACTATGGTCACAATAAGCTCTGGGTCTTCAATGGGGGCAAACCCCGTAAATAGCGCATGATCTCGTAAGTGTTCTGCGATTTCATCTGCGTTGTACTCTTCATCTTCCGCCAAGCCAAAGACTTGGGCAGTGCCTGATTTTCCTCCACTGGCGTACTCCGTTTTGGTAAAGGAGCGGCGCGCAGTCCCTTTTTTACCATGATTGACCAAGCGCATACCTTCAATCGCCATATCCCAGTAGCGCTCTTTTACTCCGCTAATTGGTGGGTAAGTTTCGATTTCTGATAACTGTCTCTTTTCAAAGTCTTCGCCATTATTTATGGTCGCTCTTAGTAGGTGAGGGGCAATCACTTTACCTCTATTCACCAAAACAGACGTCGCTTTGGCAATTTGCATTGGGGTTGCTGTCCAGTACCCTTGTCCAATGCCTACAGGAATGGTGTCACCTTGATACCAAGGCACACGGTGACGGGCCATTTTCCATTCACGAGTCGGCATATTGGCTTTACTCTCTTCATGGATATCAATCCCGGTATAGTCACCGAAACCAAACATCATCATCCAACGTGAGATGCGATCGATACCCATGTCATAGGCAATTTGGTAGAAAAAAGTATCGACAGACTCTTCAATCGATTTGACGATATCCACCTTACCGTGTCCCCAAGCCAACCAATCTCGGAACGGTCGAGTTTTAGAGTTAGGGATCTTCCAGTAACCAGGGTCGTTGCGTGTGGTGTAAGGTGTGACGACGCCTTCTTCTAGTGCTGCGACCGCCATAAACGGCTTGATGGTTGACGCTGGCGGATAGATCCCTAGTGTTGCACGGTTTACGAGTGGGCGGTTTTTATCATTCAGTAGTGCGCTGTACGCCTTACCAGAAATACCGTGAACAAAGGCATTTGGATCGTAACTTGGGCTAGAAACCATAGCCAAGACACCATTGTCTTTGGGATCAAGCACGACAGCACTGCCACGGCGGTCGGCGAGCAACTCATGAATATAGAGCTGTAAATCTATGTCGAGGTTAAGAACAATGTCTTTGCCTGGTTCTGGCGGTACATATTTAAGCGTGCGAATTACCCGGCCACGGCTATTTACTTCGACTTCTTGATAGCCAGCGATACCGTGCAGCGTGTCTTCGTAATAACGCTCGATACCTAATTTACCAATATCGCGAGTAGCTTGGTAATTCGCATCTTTCTCTTCTCGTACTAGACGTTGAATATCGCGATCATTAATACGAGACACATAGCCAATAACATGAGTGAGTACTGAGCCATAAGGGTAATGCCTTTTGAGTGCGGCATTGATCGAAACACCAGGGAAATTGTGTTGGTTGACCGAGAATTTCGCTGCTTGTTCTTGGGTTAATTGGGTCAAGATAGGAACGGATTTGAAGCGACGTGTTTGACGGCGCTCACGCTTAAATCGTTCAATTTGCTCGGGAGTAATGGTCAGGATCTGTTGTAAACGAGCAAGCGTTTCGTCCATATCCTTGACTTTCTCTGGCGTGATTTCGAGGCTGAACACTGGGCGGTTTTCCGCCAGTAGATTCCCTTTGCGATCGTAGATTAGGCCACGGTTTGGCGCGATAGGTACAACCTTGATACGGTTGTCGTTCGAACGAGTTTTGTAATCTTGGAACTGATTGATTTGGATGTTGTACAGGTTAGTGATTAACACTCCAACCAAGGCAACAATACCGATGAAAGCGACAATAGCGCGACTTCTAAAGAGTCGCGCTTCTTCATGGTAATCCCTTATCTGGGTACGCTTCCGTAACATTAATAGCTATTCTCGGTGGTAAGGGTGGTTCGCGGTAATGCTCCACGCTCGATATAAGCTCTCAGCCATAACAATTCGTACTAATGGGTGAGGCAAGGTTAATGCTGACAATGACCAACTTTGATCAGCCGCTGCTTTACAGGCAGGAGCAAGACCTTCAGGGCCACCGATAAGAATCGATACATCTCTTCCGTCAAGCTTCCAGGTTTCTAATTGCTGCGCTAATTGTGGCGTATCCCACTTTTTGCCAGGGATGTCGAGAGTAACAATTCGGTTGCCCTTTGGCACGGCTGCCAGCATGGCTTCGCCTTCTTTTTGCAGAATTCTTGCAATATCGGCATTTTTTCCGCGTTTTCCGGCGGTTATTTCGACAAGTTCAAGTGGCATATCGTGGGGAAAGCGACGGCGATATTCTTGAAATCCTTCTTCAACCCACTTGGGCATCTTAGTCCCAACTGCAACCAGCTGTATTTTCATCGCTTAGCCCCAAAGTTTTTCCAACTGGTACAGCTCACGTTGTTCTTCTTGCATTACGTGAACAATGGTATCGCCCATATCCAGTACGACCCATTCACCTTCGGCCTCGCCATCGATACCCAGAGGTTCCAATCCTGCTAGTTTTGATTCTTTTGCAACATGCTCAGCAATAGAGACAACGTGACGCTTAGATGTACCCGTACAGACGATCATGAAGTCGGTAATACTTGATTTGCCTTGAACATCGATGGTTTTGATGTCTTGTGCTTTCATATCATCAGCTTTGTCAGCAAGGAAGTTGTTTAACTCTTCAAATTGCAAGGTAGTGTCCTCGTTGGTGTTGTGCTCGTGCACAGGTTTGTTTTTCGGCGGCGAAGTATAGCACGCTTTCTATAGCTTCACTTGTGGTACACAAAACTCAGTACTTAACTGGTGTAATAGTGGCCAGCTTGACTGATCATATTGAGTTTTAACCAATAATTCGACTTTAGACAGTAATTGAAGCAAGCGGATAATTTTTTCTGGTTGTAAGCGATTTAAAGCTGCTGAGTATAAGGGGCGTTTAGATTGCCAAACTCGATAGCTTTCAAACACCAGGCTTATCGGTTTGACTTTTATCTGGTTGGCCATGTTGAGTAATTGAGTCAACTCTTTTTGTATGGTGCGAACCAAAATGACGCTTTCAACCCCTTCTGCTTCTAGCTGGCGTAATATGCGCTGTGAGCGTTTGGCTTTTCCTGCTAATAAAGCATCAACCCAGTGAAAAGCGGTAAAGTGATTGTGGCGGCTTAAAGACTCTTCAAGTCGAATTAGATTTAGCACGCCATCAGGGTAGAGCAGTGCTAATTTTTCCAAGCTTTGACTCAGTGCAAATAGATTGCCCTCGTGCCATTGAGCAAGCATCTGGACGGCTTCTTGATCAGGTTTTAGATTTAAAGAGCGACATCGAGCTTGAACAAACTGAGGTAATCTTTGGATATCAGGGCTTAAGCAGTTTACCCAACCCCCCTGACTTGAGAGAGTCTTAAACCATTTGGCATTTTCTTGAGCTTTAGTGAGCTTAGTGCCAATGACCACCAGTATGACATCACTATGGAGTTGTTCAGAAACGGCCACTAGCTCCTTGGCAATGGCGGCATTTACGCCTGACTCAGGCAGTTCCAACTCAATAATCTGTCTTGCAGAAAATAAGCTCATTGCCTGACAGCAGTCATATACTAGGTTCCAGTCAAATGCGCTATCGATAGCAAAGCGGTGTCGTTCTTCAAAGCCTTGTGACAATGCCGCTTTTTGAATCGATTGACGAGACTCTTGAATCAGGAGTGGTTCGTTACCAAAGATAAGGTAAATAGGGTGGAGCTGCTTAGCGAGCTGCTCCACTAGACGGTCGGCGAAAATTCGCATAATCGTAATTAGTTAGTTGGGGTTTCAGATGTAACATTCCCCTGAGCATCTTCCCCGTAGTATGTTTTTACACGGTACTGCTCTTCTTCAACCTTGAGCAAAGCCTCTTGCTCTTCTTCTAATAGTTCGTTGGCTTCTATATCTGCTTTCAAGCGGCCCATTTGGCGAATGATCTGAGAGGCGGCTACCTTACGCATTTCATCTTCAATCATGTCGCGTTCTACCGATTTCGCTAGAGCGGTTAGTGGGTTATCTAGATAACTACGGGTGACGCTGGTCGAAAACGTTTTTGTTCCAAGCTCTGGCACTGTCACCCGGTAAGATGCTCGGAAAGTCAGTTCGATTTCTGCTGCGCGAGTATTTTGGTAAAGAGAGAGAGTACGTTCACCAACCCCTTCACTGACAAGGTGTAAGTTAGGAACGTTCGCCGCTGGTGGAACCACTTCGATTTCACTCATGCGTAGTTGGCCTTTCATCATACGAGTGAAAATGCTGTATTGGTCGTAGCTGGTTAACGACATGGTTTCCAACTCGTCTGGAACCGAGTAATCACCACGTAAGTGGAAACCACAAGCTGAAAGCAAGCTTGCTATTAAAACAACACTAGTGAGTTTTGCAGAGGATAATGAAATAAAGCGCGATGCACGACGAAACATGGATATAGGGCTCTCGATTATTGGAATACTTATATTAGGGTTCTAGTTTCTATAATAGATGATAAAACCCTAAGATAAATATAAGCAGGGCAATAGCTTACCCTGCTTATACTCTTCATATTTGAGTATATGACGTAAGAAATTACGATTAGTTCGCTACAATATTAAGAAGTTTACCCGGTACGTAAATCACTTTACGAATCGTTTTGTCTTCTGTGAACTTAGTAACGTTTTCATCATTCAGACCCAGCTGTTCGATCTCTTCTTTTGAGATGTCGGCCGGAACAGTCAGTTTCGCACGTAGCTTACCGTTAACTTGAACGATGATGAGTTTCTCGTCTTCAACCAATGCTTTTTCATCGTGTGTTGGCCACTGTGCGTTATCGACATCAGATTCACCCAGTGCCGCCCACATTTCGAATGAGATGTGCGGAGTGATAGGGTAAAGCATAGCAACAACCGCTTTTAGCGCTTCATCAAGGATGGCACGATCTTGCACAGACTCTTGAGGTGCTTTCGCTAGCTTGTTCATCAGTTCCATGATTGCAGCGATTGCCGTGTTGAATGTTTGACGTCGAGCGATATCGTCAGTCACTTTGGCGATAGTTTTGTGAACATCACGACGTAGTGCTTTCTGGTCGCTAGATAGTGCTGAAGGTTCAACCGCTTCTGCTGCACCTTTTGACGCGTGCTCGTTAACCAGTTTCCATACACGTTTTAGGAAACGGTTCGCACCTTCTACACCAGATTCTTGCCACTCAAGGGTCATGTCTGCAGGTGAAGCAAACATCATAAACAGACGTACTGTGTCAGCGCCGTACTTGTCTACCATCTCTTGTGGATCGATACCATTGTTTTTCGACTTAGACATTTTGATCATGCCTGAGTGTGCAACGTCACGGCCTTGATTGTCTTTCGCTGAAGTGATGCGACCTTTGCCATCACGCTCTACCGCGACGTCAGTTGGAGCAACCCATTCTTTGGTGCCTTTCTCATTTTCGTGATAGAACGCATCTGCTAGCACCATGCCTTGACATAGAAGCTGCTTGAATGGCTCGTCAGATGTTACGTAGCCCGCATCACGTAGTAGTTTATGGAAGAAACGAGAGTACAGTAGGTGCATACAAGCGTGTTCGATACCGCCAATGTACTGGTCTACTGGTAGCCAGTAGTTTGCTTTTTCTGGATCGAGAATGTCGTCAGCTTGCGGTGAACAGTAGCGCGCATAGTACCAAGAAGACTCCATGAAGGTATCGAAGGTATCTGTTTCACGCAGAGCAGGTTCGCCGTTGAAGGTTGTCTTAGCCCACTCTTTGTCGGCTTTGATTGGGCTAGTTACGCCGTCCATTACTACGTCTTCTGGAAGAATAACAGGTAGTTGGTCTGCAGCAACTGGGTGAACTTCACCATCTTCAGTGGTCACCATTGGGATTGGTGCGCCCCAGTAACGTTGACGAGATACCCCCCAGTCACGTAAACGGAAGTTTACTGTTTTAGTACCTTTACCTTCAGCTTCTAGTTTCGCTGCGATTGCATCAAATGCTGCTTGGAACTCAAGACCGTCGAACTCACCTGAATCGAACAGTACACCTTTCTCAGTGTATGCTTCTTCAGAAATATCTAGTTCGCTACCATCAGCAGGCTTGATGACAGGCACGATATCTAGACCGTACTTAGTGGCGAACTCGTAGTCACGTTGGTCGTGTGCCGGTACAGCCATTACTGCGCCTGTACCGTAATCCATTAGGACAAAGTTAGCGACGAACACTGGAACTTCACGGCCGTTCAATGGGTGAATAGCAGTAAGGCCAGTTGCCATACCTTTCTTCTCCATTGTTGCAAGTTCAGCTTCCGCTACTTTGTTGTTCTTACACTCTTCGATAAAGGCTGCAAGCTCAGGGTTAGTCTTAGCCGCTTCAGCTGCTAGAGGGTGACCCGCTGCGATACCCACGTAAGTTACGCCCATTAGGGTGTCTGGACGAGTAGTATAAACTTCTAGGTCAGCTTGACCTTTTACTTCAAATTTGAGTTCCACACCTTCAGAGCGGCCAATCCAGTTGCGCTGCATGGTTTTAACCATTTCAGGCCAACCATCTAGGTTGTCTAGGTCGTCTAGTAACTCTTGAGCGTATTCAGTGATCTTGATGAACCACTGTGGAATCTCTTTTTGCTCTACTGGAGTATCACAACGCCAGCAGCAGCCATCTTCAACCTGCTCATTTGCTAAAACCGTTTGGTCGTTTGGACACCAGTTAACAGAAGACGTCTTTTTGTAAACTAAGCCTTTGTTGTAAAGCTTAGTGAAGAACTCTTGCTCCCAACGGTAGTACTCTGGCGTACAGGTTGCGAATTCGCGGTTCCAGTCGTAACCAAAGCCTAGAAGTTTAAGCTGGTTCTTCATGTACTCAATGTTTTCGTAAGTCCATGGTGCAGGTGCCGTGTTGTTCTTAACCGCTGCGTTTTCTGCAGGTAGACCGAATGCATCCCAACCAATTGGTTGCATTACGTTTTTACCTTGCAGGCGTTGGAAACGAGAGACTACATCACCGATAGTGTAGTTACGCACGTGACCCATGTGCAGTCGGCCACTTGGGTAAGGGAACATGGATAGACAGTAGAATTTTTCTTTATTTGGGTCTTCACTTACAACAAAGGTCTTGTTGTTGTCCCAGTGCTGTTGAACTTTCTGTTCAATATCTTGCGGGTTGTATTGTTCTTGCATCGATGATGTCCGGTTATCTTGGAATTTGTGAGTTCGGTTAGAACAGACTTAAATAGATCGTCATAGAATACCTAAAGGAAAGGTGCACAACAATAGCCAATCCATACTCTCCTCAGCTTTAAATGGTTAGGAGACGACCTTGAGTCGACATATCGAGTTTGTTTGTGAGATTCATTACGGAGGTCAGCGATGCCAAAAAGAAAAGAAGGTTATGAAGAGATGCTTGAAGATGTTGTGGAAACACTCAAGCACAGCCCAGATGAGGTCAATCATGTAATTGAAACTTCGGGAAAAGTCGTGCAAGCCGCCAATGATCTCACCAAAGATGAAATGGCACTGGTTTCTGCGTATGTGAAGTCGGATTTAAAAGAGTTTGCAGAAAACTACGAAGAGTCCAAAGGTGGGCCATTCTATTTGATGGTCGCTGACTCGATTTGGCAGGGGCTGTTAGATATTACTGACCGGACTAAAGTGGAGTGGGTAGAGCTGTTCCAAGACCTCGAACATCAAGGGCTTTATCAGGCTGGCGAAGTGATTGGCTTGGGCATACTGGTTTGTGATGAGTGTGGACACAAAACTCAATATAACCACCCAACGGTGATTATCCCTTGTACTCATTGCGGGCATAAAGGATTCAGTCGTCAGGCGCTTAAGCCATAGAGAGTTGGGAACGGACTTCGTCCGATGGAACACTTTGTTTAGGGACAGCGGGAAGGGTTGCACCCTATAGGAGCACTGCGCTTGGAGTTTGGTGTTCGCCCTTCGAGATATAAGTGTGAACTCCCTTCTTCGAGCAATCAACCGTCATTCCCTAGACTGACGAAGGAAGGAGTAGGGAATCTTTTGGCTATTCGACTCGCTTTAAGAGACCCCCAACTCACTCGTTCCTCGTTCTTGAGGATGACGGATTAATTAATTAATTAATTCAAATAGTGAGGGTTTACTTACATGCAACCCTCAATCTCCAACCCAAAGCCAGACTGAACACCACCCAAATATACAGCGGCCATGAGCCTAACTGACGATATGGTGTTTCGCCTGATGTTGAAGGGATTTCGGCGCGCAATACGGCGGTTTCAAATTGTGGGGCTTGGGCGGTGATATGACCTTTATAGTCTGTTACTGCCGTTACCCCATTGTTGGTTGCACGAATCACTGGCTTACCAAGCTCCAGTGCGCGCATACGGGCGATTTCCATATGCTGCAAAGGGCCAATAGACCGTCCGAACCAAGCGTCGTTTGACAGCGTGAGTATAAAGTCAGTGTCTTGAGTTACATTTTGTCTTACTTGCTCATTGAAAATGATTTCATAGCAAAGAGCGGGTGCCATTTGTTTTCCATTGGCATCAATATTCTGTTGGACAAAATCCCCACGGCTAAATGAAGACATCGGCAAGTTAAAGAAAGGCGCGAGAGGGCGCAGAATTTGTTCAAATGGAACAAACTCACCAAATGGCAGCAAGTGGTGTTTATGGTAACGCAGGTTCATGTCGTAGCGGTAATCACCGGAAGGATTTTTACCTAGCGTGAGAATGCTGTTATAGAACTTCTTATCTTCCCCTTGATTGATGATACCTGTGATCACTGCGCTATTGTTCATCCGTGCTGCGGAGTCTAAATTGCTTAGGAAAGAGGAGATTTCATATTCCAGAGCAGGTACTGCGGCTTCAGGCCAGATGATGATGTCTGCATCCCAGTTCTCTCGGGTCAGATCTGTGTATTTCATGATGGTTGGCCAACGTTGACTTGGCTGCCACTTGAGTTCTTGTGGGATGTTGCCCTGGATTAGCGCGACTTTAGTTATCTGATCTGAGTTTGGGGTGACCCATTGTGCAGAGTGTAAGCCGAAGCCTGTCATGAAAATAACCGCCGGGGTGAGTAGCAAAAACCATTGACGCTGCAAGCTGGCATAGGCGATGGCGCCAGAGCTGACAACGATTAACAGTGTGATAAATTCAACCCCACCAAGCGGAGCAAAATTACCGAGCGGTGTATCTATTTGGCTATAACCTAGCCATAACCAAGGGAACCCCGTCATAACCCAACCACGTAACCAATCACAGATTAGCCATAGTGCAGGGGCGACTAGCATAAATCGACGACGAGTCGTTTTTGGAAAGAATCGATTGATAGACCAGCTAAACAGTGCGGTGTATATGGCAAGGTAGCCCACCAGCAGTGCCATTAGGAATACGCTAGCTATCTTGGGCATGCCGCCAAAGTTATCGATACTGACGTGAACCCAGCTAATGCCTGTTGCGAACTGACCGAGTCCCCAAGCGTAACCTATCCATAGTGCACGTTTTGCTGATTGCTGGTGGATAAGGAGTAGCAATATGGCAGGACTAATAATCGCCAGTGGCCATAATTGATAGGGTGCAAATGCAAGTGTGGTTAATGCGCCAACAAAAACGGCCGCAAGCGGCCGTTTGAGGCGATGAAAAACTGAATTTATCATCGTATATTTCTATCTGTTCCCACTAGGGATGGTTAGCGTTACTCTTGAGTAGAGTCTGCAATAAGCTCTTCGTCAGGTATGGTAACTTGTAGCTGTACAACGCGACGGTTATCGGCTGAAGTGACTTTGAAGTTGTATCCTTCAATCTCTACCACCTCTCCACGAGAAGGCAGATGACCAAACGATGTCATCACCATACCACCTACAGTATCCACCTCTTCGTCGCTGAAAGACGTACCAAACGTATCGTTAAACTCTTCGATAGTGGTGAGGGCTTTTACGGCAAAGGTATGCTTGCTTAGCTTGCGGATATCTAGCTCTTCTTCATCGTCGAATTCATCTTCGATTTCGCCGACGATTTCTTCAAGAATATCTTCAATGGTGACAAGGCCGGATACACCACCAAATTCATCAACAACGATAGACATATGATAACGTTCTTCACGGAACTCTTTGAGTAGGCGGTCGACACGCTTGCTCTCAGGAACCACAACCGCAGGGCGGATAACTTGTTCGATATCAAATGGCTCGCTGCCAGAACCTAAGTATTTAAGTAAGTCCTTCGCTAACAGAATACCTTCTACATGGTCTTTGTCTTCACTGATTACTGGGTAGCGCGAGTGCTGGGCATCAGTGATCAAGTTGATTAAAGCGTCTAAATCGTCACTTCGGTCAACGGTAACCATTTGCGAACGCGGTAACATAATGTCACGCACACGCATTTCAGAGATCTCCATAACACCTTCAAGCATATCTCGAGTGTCGTGGTCGATCAGGTCATTTTCTTCAGAGTCGCGGATTACATCCACAAGTTCTTGGCGATCTTTTGGCTCACCTTGAAAAATTTGACCTAGGCGTCCGAAGAAGGACTTTCTACTCGGACCTTCAGATTTTTCTTTCTTACCTTCTAGAGAAGAGGGCGAATTGTCTTCGTTCATTGTTTCTCATTTAAGTAACGCTATCAGATGTGTGATAGCTCACATTGGTAAAGGCGAGTTGAAAACCGTCTCGCTTCTACTCTTTTTCATCAATGTACGGATCTTTAAAGCCCATACTTTGCATGATTTCTGTTTCGAGTGACTCCATCTCTTCAGCTTCGTCATCTTCGATATGATCATAACCTAGCAGATGCAGGCTGCCATGTACAACCATATGCGCCCAGTGAGCCATTAGAGGTTTATTTTGTTCTACCGCTTCACGTTCTACCACTTGGCGACAGATGATCAGATCGCCTAGCAAATCCATTTCTATACCTGGTGGTGCTTCAAATGGAAAAGAAAGCACGTTAGTTGGTTTGTCCTTCCCTCGATAGTCATGGTTGAGCTGTTGACTTTCTTGCTCATCGACTAAACGTATTGTCACTTCGGCTTGAGGCTGAAATTGTGTCACAGCCGAGCTTAACCAGAGATGAATATCATCAAAATTGGGTAAGCCTTTTTCATCTTCGACCGCTAATTGCAGATCCAGTTCGATACTCATGACTTACCTTCTGTTGTTTCTGCTTGCACTTTTTTTGAAAGCTCAGCTTTAGCGGTTTCAATCAGTTGGGCTTCGCGCTCCTCACGACGTTTTTTGTCAAGCTCTTTACGTTCTTTCTGATCTTTCGCTTCCCACTTTTCATACGCGTTAACGATACGTGCAACCACTGGGTGGCGAACAACATCATCCGATTGGAAGAAGTTAAAGCTGATGTCATCAACCTCGCTCAACACCTCAATGGCATGACGCAAACCCGATTTCGCACCACGAGGTAAATCAATCTGAGTGATATCGCCAGTGATGACTGCTCGTGAGTTAAAGCCAATACGCGTTAGGAACATTTTCATCTGTTCTACAGTGGTGTTTTGGCTCTCATCTAAGATGATGAATGCATCGTTCAGTGTACGACCACGCATGTAAGCTAAAGGCGCAACTTCAATCACGTTACGTTCAATCAGTTTTTCAACCTTCTCGAAGCCTAGCATTTCGAACAGCGCATCATAGAGCGGACGAAGGTATGGATCGACTTTTTGACTTAAGTCGCCAGGTAGGAAGCCGAGTTTTTCACCCGCTTCAACCGCAGGGCGCGTCAGCAATATACGGCGAATTTCTTGACGCTCTAAAGCATCTACCGCCGCAGCGACCGCAAGATAGGTTTTACCCGTACCCGCAGGGCCAATACCGAAAGAGATGTCATGGGTGACCATGTTCATCAAATATTGACCTTGATTGGGTGTACGTGGCTTGATAACCCCTTTCTTGGTCTTGATAAAGACTTCTTTACCGTGCTCAAAGTTTGATTCTAGATCTTGGTCTAATACACCCGTTTCTTTGATCGCAAGGTGAATTTCATCCGGTTCAATATCAGGGATATTGCCGCGAACAGGGGCGGTATTGACGTAAAGCGTTTTGATAATTTCAAGTGCAGCAGCACTGGTATGTGGTTTACCGACGATAGTAAAGAAGTTACCTCGGTAGCTGATCTCAACGCCTAAACGACGTTCTAAGTGCTTGATATTGTCATCGAAAGGACCGCACAGGCTCGCTAAGCGGTGGTTATCTGAAGGTTCTAGATTGATTTCTAGAGTTACAATTTTATTGCTCAAAGTTGCCTCACATTTGTGGTAGCCCGATTTAGACCGGGCTACCAATGATCTTAAATACCTCTGTCTAAGATGGATACTCAGTGAGGTATTTTCAAGCTTAAGGCGTAAAAGTCGCTACACCCAGCTCATCTTCACGTTTGGTGCGTGCCATCATCTGTGTTGGTGAAATGATAGTACGTAGGTCCATATCCTTCTCGGTACGAACCAGTTCACCACGTAGTGAGTTAGCAAAAACATCAGTGATCTTGACATCAACAAACTGACCAATCAGATCCGCACTGCCTTCAAAGTTAACGACGCGGTTGTTCTCTGTACGTGCACGAAGTTCCATCAGGTTCTTCTTCGAAGGGCCTTCAACAAGAACGCGTTGTTCTGTATCAAGCATTAAGCGTGAGTAACGCATTGCTTGAGCGTTGACCACTTGCTGTAGCTCGTACAGACGCTCTTTCTTTGTCTCTTCTGATAGGTCACATGGGTAGTCTGCCGCTGGTGTACCTGGACGAGGAGAGAAGATAAAGCTAAAGCTCATATCGAAATCAACATCTTTAATCAGTTTCATGGTGGCTTGGTGGTCCATATCTGACTCACCAGGGAAGCCAACAATAAAGTCTGAACTGATTTGAATATCAGGACGCGCTTTGCGAAGTTTACGAATGATGGATTTGTATTCGATCGCTGTATGTGGGCGTTTCATCATCGTCAGTACGCGGTCGCTACCACTTTGTACTGGCAGGTGCAGGAAGCTCACTAGTTCAGGCGTATCTTCATACACTGCGATGATGTCGTCAGTAAATTCTAATGGGTGGCTAGTAGTGAAACGAATACGGTCGATACCATCGATGGATGCAACTAGGCGCAATAGCTCTGCAAACGAGCAGATCTCACCATCGTGTGTTGGGCCGCGGTAAGCATTTACGTTTTGGCCAAGTAGGTTTACTTCACGAACGCCTTGCTCTGCAAGTTGGGCGATTTCGAACAGCACGTCGTCCATGGGGCGGCTAACTTCTTCACCACGAGTGTAAGGTACGACACAGTAAGTACAGTACTTAGAGCAGCCTTCCATAATAGAAACGAACGCCGTTGCACCTTCAGCGCGAGGCTCAGGTAGACGGTCAAATTTTTCAATCTCAGGGAAAGAAATATCCATCACAGGCGCTTCGTTTGATTGAGACTGTTTGATCATCTCAGGTAAACGGTGCAAAGTTTGTGGACCAAAGATAACGTCAACAAAAGGTGCGCGCTCACGAATGTGGTCGCCTTCTTGGGTTGCAACACAGCCCCCGACACCAATAACAACGCCTTCTTTCTTATCTTTTAGTGTTTTCCAACGACCAAGCTGGTGGAATACCTTCTCTTGCGCTTTTTCACGGATAGAGCAGGTATTAAGAAGTAGTACATCTGCCTCTTTTGGATCTTCTGTCAGCTCGTAGCCGTTAGCTGCGTTCAGTAGATCGGCCATTTTAGATGAATCGTATTCGTTCATCTGGCAGCCCCAGGTTTTAATTAGCAGTTTCTTACTCATTTTGTTCGCTCGATCGTTAGTTTAAATTAAGGGAGCAAATCGCCCAATATTTCCAGTGAGTCATCGCGTTTTAGTGTAACGGATGACTGAATTATGTGCCTATAGACTGGCAAGCGGCGTATTGTACTGCTTTAAAAACCGACTGACTAGTGTTGCCGTACAATCTATTCAAAGCGTTATTAAACAAGGGATTTGACCATAGAGGAGTTGAGGTTTTTCGTTACATTTTAGTAATGAAAACGTACAATAAAAAACAGTCAATGAATCAATCAATTGAAGTGTAAATTATGACCAAGTTTGATGTTGCAGTGATTGGTGGTGGTATGGTTGGTGCGGCTACTGCTATTGGGTTTGCCAAGCAAGGTAGGAAAGTCGCTGTTGTTGAGGGTTGTGCACCGGAAGCTTTTTCTCCACAGCAGCCAATGGATATTCGGGTCTCGGCAATCTCTGAGCATTCAGTTGCATTACTGGACAGCCTTGGTGCTTGGGACAAGATAAAGCAGATGCGCGTGTGCCCGTACCGCCGCTTAGAAACTTGGGAGCACCCAGAGTGCCGCACTCGCTTTCATTCTGATGCCTTAGAGATGGAGCAGCTTGGCTATATCGTTGAAAATCGACTGATTCAACTTGGTTTATGGCAACAGCTAAAACAGTTTGAAAGCATTAGATTGTTCTGCCCTGAAAAACTGGAATCCATCGAGTTTAATGAGGTAAACCGAGTAGTTCTAGATTCTGGGGAAAGTTTTGAGGCCGAGCTAGTAGTTGGGGCTGATGGGGCAAATTCAAAAGTACGCGAGTTAGCCGGAATTGGTATCACTGCTTGGGATTACAGGCAGCACTGTATGCTGATCAATGTCCAAACCGAGCTTCCTCAGCAAGACATTACTTGGCAACAGTTTACACCAAGTGGACCTCGTTCATTTCTACCTTTAGCTTCATTGGATTCACAACCTGAAGGTACAGGGCAGGGCTCGTTAGTATGGTATGACAGCCCTAAGCGTATTAAGCAACTTTGTGCGATGACCCCAGAACAGCTCAGACAAGAAGTTTTAATCCATTTCCCAGCTGAACTGGGCGATATTAAAGTGCTTCAGTTTGGTTCATTTCCCCTTACGCGTCGTCATGCTCAAGCGTATTCCCGCAAGAAGTGCGTTCTGGTTGGTGATTCGGCACACACCATTAATCCGCTGGCTGGGCAAGGGGTGAATCTAGGCTTTAAAGATGTAGAAGCTTTACTTGCGGCTAGCCAAGGTCAGACATCACTTGATGAGCTGGTGCTGCAACACTATGAGCGTCAACGTCGACCAGACAATTTGTTAATGCAATCGGGAATGGATTTCTTTTACAAAGGTTTTAGCAACGATATTGGCCCACTTAAGCTGGTTCGCAATGCGGCGCTTAAAATAGCTGAAAACACTGGGCCTCTTAAAACACAGGTTCTCAAGTATGCTCTGGGCTTGAAGTGAGCAATACCAATCGGGATAAATAATTTATCAGATAATTGCGCAGGAAAAATCGTTTAGAGCAAGACATAGATTGCAGCTAGCTAGTTGTTCTACCTACAAAATCTATTACGCAGCTATCAGCGATTTTAACCAGCAAGAATGTCCAAATAATTATTCTGGTTGGTGTTAAATCAGAGAGATATAAAAACAAAAACGCAGCCAATGGCTGCGTTTTTTGTGTTTCGCTAAGTAGAGGTTACTTAGTTACACGTAGTACTGGTGTTTCACCAACAGTAACAGAACCAGCAAGCTTGTTCAGCTCTTTGATTTCGTCCATGTTAGAGATAACAACAGGAGTAAGAGTAGACTTCGCTTTCTCTTCAAGTAGAGCTAGGTCGAACTCGATGATAGTGTCGCCAGCTTTAACTGATTGACCTTCTTCAGCGATGCGCTTGAAGCCTTCACCTTTTAGTTCAACAGTATCGATACCGAAGTGAACGAATAGTTCAACACCATCGTCAGACTCGATAGAGAATGCGTGGTTAGTTTCGAAGATCTTACCGATAGTACCGTTTACAGGAGCTACCATCTTGTTGCCAGCAGGCTTGATAGCGATACCGTCACCAACAATTTTCTCAGCGAAAACAACATCTGGCACGTCTTCGATATTTACGATTTCACCAGATAGAGGCGCGATAATTTCGATTGCGCCTGCTTCTGCGCTGTCGTCAGATACTAGCTTCTTAAGTTTGTCAAACAGACCCATTGTGTCATGCTCCTAACGTTTTATTTAATTCTGTCGAATTATAGTATACCAATCTCAGAAAATAGACGACAGTTTTTGCCGCCTATCTTATTGGAATTAGCTGATTATTGAGTTTTCTCTGCGATGAATTTTTCTACAACCGCTTCAATTTCTGCAGCAGTTGGTAGTGAAAGCGCTTCTTCAGCCATTGCTTTAACTTCAGCGAAGTTAGAGTTACGGATAACTTTTTTCACTTTCGGGATAGAGATGCCGCTCATAGAGAACTCATCTAGCCCCATACCTAGTAGAAGTAGAGTAGCACGCTCGTCGCCTGCCAGCTCACCACACATACCCGTCCACTTACCTTCAGCGTGAGACGCGTCGATAACTTGCTTGATGACGGTCAGTACGGCTGGTGATAGAGGGTTGTACAGATGAGAGATCATCTCGTTACCACGGTCTACCGCTAGCGTGTACTGAGTTAGGTCGTTAGTACCGATAGAGAAGAAAGCCACTTCCTTCGCTAGGTGATGTGCGATAGCTGCTGCTGCTGGAGTTTCTACCATTACGCCGATTTCGATTTCTTCATCGAAAGCGTGGCCTTCAGCGCGAAGCTCTGCTTTGTACTCTTCGATAGCTTTCTTAAGCTCACGAATTTCTTCTACAGAGATAATCATAGGGAACATGATACGTAGCTTACCGTGTGCAGATGCACGTAGAATACCACGTAACTGGTCACGAAGAATTTCGCGACGGTCTAAACTGATACGAACTGCACGCCAGCCTAGGAACGGGTTCATCTCTTGTGGTAGATCCATGTACGGAAGATCTTTATCACCACCGATGTCCATAGTACGGATAATGACAGACTCGCCGTTCATTGCTTCTGCAACTTCTTTGTACGCTTGGTACTGCTCTTCTTCTGTTGGTAGAGCATCGCGATCCATAAATAGGAATTCAGTACGGTACAGACCCACACCTTCACCACCGTTACGGATGATACCGTCACAGTCTTTAACTGTGCCGATGTTACCGCAAACTTCTACGCGGTGTCCGTCAGTGGTTTCCGCGTGTAGATCTTTAAGCTTAGCTAGCTCTTCTTTTTCAGCGATAAATGCTGCTTTAACAGCTTTCGCTTCTGCTAGTTCACCTTCAGATGGGTTGATAACGATTTTGTTGTTCATCGCGTCAAGAATTAGCATATCGCCATTCTTAACTTGTTTAGTGATGTCGTTAGTACCCACGATAGCTGGAAGCTCAAGAGAGCGAGCCATGATAGAGGTGTGAGAAGTGCGGCCGCCGATGTCGCAAGCAAAACCAAGAACGTAGTCTAGGTTGATTTGTGCGGTTTCCGATGGTGTTAGGTCGTAAGCAACTAGGATAACTTCTTCATCAATGTCGCTAAGCGAAACGATGTTGATACCTAGTGCATTTTTAACAAAACGTGTACCGATATCACGGATATCTGTTGCACGTTCTTTTAGATATTCATCGTCTAGAGACTCTAGAGCAGATGCTTGCTCTTCGATAACTGTGTGGATAGCGTTATCAGCGTGCATCTTGTCGTTTTTGATTAGCGCTAGGATTTCTTCCTCTAGCTCTTCGTCTTCAAGAAGCATGATATGACCTTCAAAGATCGCTTCTTTTTCTTCACCGAAGGTTTCAAGTGCTTTCTGTTTGACAGTTTCTAGTTGAGCAGATGATTTGTTACGTGCGTCGAAGAAACGTGCAACTTCTGCTTCTACTTGATCATCAGAAATAGTGTTTGTGTTTAGGACAATTTCATCTTCTTGAAGTAGTAGTGCTTTACCGATAGCAATACCAGGAGATGCTAGGATGCCTGAAATCATAGCCTTACCTTAAATTGGTCAACTTTTAAAACGGGAGAATAATGAGTGCGCTAACGAATAGTTGTAGCTTATATTTGGGCCTATTTCCAACAAAGCCATTTTGCTTTCACAAAATGGCTTTGAAAATAGGAGACCGGATTAGTGTAGTTGATCCATTAGAGCAACTAGGTGGTCAACAGCTTGTTGAGCTTGTGGGCCCTCAGCTGAGATAGAAACTACTGTACCTTTAACTAGGCCAAGAGTTTGTAGCTTGAAAAGGCTCTTTGCGCTAGCGCTTTTACCGTTAGAAGTCACAGTGATGTCCGCGTCGAATGCTTTAGCTTCTTTAACGAACTGTGCAGCTGGACGAGTGTGAAGACCATTTTCTGCAGTGATTTCTACTTGCTTCTCGTACATGTTATATACCCCAATTGATTTATATTTTGATAGTTTCTTAACCAGATTTAGCTTAACCGTAATTATACTCTTCTGCTAGGCGCAGAACGTTCATTTCGTGTCAGAACTGATACTGGTTGTAAATTTAACAATCGCGCCGCCAGTCTGTGCTGTTGTTCGCCATTGATAGAAATTCTCATCTAGCCTTTTATTTTGATGCTAGAAATAAAACAGACCCGATATTACCAAAGGTGAGGCAGGGATCAACAAAAAAGCCCCTGAATGGGGCTTTTTTAGACGAAAATTTGATTTGAACACATATTACTGTTGGTTCTCTTTCTCGGTAAAGATACCCGCAAACAGGGCAGTACTTAGGTAGCGCTCACCTGAACTCGGAAGAACTGTAACAATTGTTTTCCCTGCAAATTCAGGTAGTTCTGCCAATCGGTTGGCAGCAACAACGGCCGCACCTGATGAAATTCCGGCTAGGATGCCTTCTTCTTCCATTAGGCGACGAGCCATTTCAATCGCTTCTTCAGAAGTTACCGCTTCTACGCGGTCAACAAGCTCTAAATCAAGGTTACCAGGGATAAATCCGGCACCGATACCTTGGATTTTGTGCGGAGCAGGTTTAATTTCATCACCTGCAAGCGCTTGTGCAATGACTGGCGATTCGGCTGGTTCTACCGCAACGGATACGATGTTCTTACCTTTTTCACCTTTGATGTAACGGCTTGTACCTGTGATAGTACCACCCGTTCCTACACCCGCTACGAATACATCAACTTCACCGTCTGTTGCGTCCCAAATTTCAGGACCTGTGGTTTTTTCGTGAATCTGGGGGTTAGCTGGGTTATTGAACTGTTGTAGCAGTAGGTACTTGTCAGGGTTACTTGCAACAATCTCTTCTGCTTTAGCAATTGCACCGTTCATGCCTTTCGCCGCTTCCGTTAGCTCTAGGTTTGCTCCGAGTGCTTTTAGAAGTTTACGACGCTCAAGGCTCATTGATTCAGGCATTGTTAGCGTTAGCTTATAGCCACGTGCCGCAGCAACAAAAGCGAGTGCCACACCAGTGTTACCACTTGTTGGTTCTACAAGCTCTACGCCCGGCTTAAGAGTGCCAGCTTTCTCCGCTTCCCAAATCATGTTGGCACCGATACGACATTTAACGCTGAAGCTAGGGTTACGAGCTTCTATCTTCGCAAGTACTTTTCCGTTACTTACTTTGTTTAGACGTACAAGAGGTGTGTTACCAATAGTTTGAGAGTTGTCTTCGTAGATTTTGCTCATGGTGTGATCCTTCATCTCTGTTTCAAGTCTATTTCAAGGCTTTGCTTCAAATAGATGCAGTTCTAGTGAATTAGTTTGTAGGGTAGAGATTAGGATAGGTTAAAAAACGAGAAAAGGATTAAATAGTTATATGATATGAAAGGGCGAGAAACCAGAACGGGCTACGCCCTCGGGAAAACGGCATCGCTACGTTACTGGAAAGCTGGATCGTTCGCCCTTCTAGAAAATGAGAGTCGATTCCTCAATCACAGCGGAGCAACTTAAGTAATCCAGTAATCCAGCTCTTATTTCTTAAACTCTGCAACCCACATCGAGGTTGCTCCGCATACGGCAATTGGCATAACAAACAAGTTCAAGATTGGAATCGTCGTGAAAACGGAAACCAAAGCACCAAAGCTATAAGCCTTGCCTTGTTTTTGTTTCAAATTGTTTCGCATGTCGCTGAAAGGTACTTTGTGATTGTCAAATGGATAGTCGCAGTATTGAATCGCTAAAATCCACGCGGTGAAGATAAACCACAAAAATGGTCCGACAGTCTGACCTAATGCGGGGATCAGTAGTAATAAGAACAGGCCGATGGCTTTGGGGAGAACGTACACCAGTTTACGCCACTCACGGGCCATGATTCTTGGTGTATCTTTGATGACCGCCATCATGCCATCTTCATTGACTTTTTGTTGGGTCAAATGTTCTTCGACCTTTTCCGCCAGAAGTCCATTGAAAGGCGCAGCAATAAAGTTTGCCAAAGTGCTAAAAAAATAGGAAAACGTCGCCAAAATAGTCAGTACTAACAGCGGCCATAGTAGGTAGCTGAGCCAAGACAGAAACTCGGGTAGTTGCCCCATTAACTGCCCTATCCAAGCATCGAGGTTAGAGAATAAATAGTACAGCGCCCCACCGACCAAGATGATATTGGCAAGTAGTGGCAAGAGAACAAATTGGCGAATGCCTGGTGTGCGCGCAAGCTCAAAACCGTGGAAGAAATAGCCAAAGCCAGAACGTTGTCTAATTTGTGTATTCATATTTTGCTTTTGTGGTGTAAAAACGAACGTTTTCTATCTTAACAAAGAAAAAGCGTGTTCAAAATCACAACATTTCAGGAACTTCTCACATTAAGTTGTTCTAAAACAGGGGCGAGTTTTGGTAGAGTAACTCAAAGTTAGGTTTAAACAGATTCGATATAACGAGTTTATGTCGAGCAAATGAGAGCTAAAAATGCAGGAACTGCGATTTGTACTCATAATTGTCGGGGCACTAGCGATTGCCGCTTTGCTATTCCACGGTTTATGGACAAGTAAAAAAGAAGGGAAAGCCAAATTTGGTAGTAAACCAATTGGTAAGTTGGATGTCGACAATGAAGACTCGGACTTAGTACCTGAGCGCGCCTTTGCTCCAGAGGATGATTTTGAGATTATCAAGAAAGAGCGGAAAGAGCCTGGTTTTGTTGCTCGAGATGAAGTCATTGCAGATCCGCTGATCGACAGTTACCAAGAATCACAACCAGAAACGACGCCACCGCTGGTAGAAAAAGACGAAGTGGAGTTGGACGTACCTTCATTTTCAAGCAAATCTTTAGATGAAGTGGAAGAAGTGGTTGAAGTGCCTTTAGAGCCAGTAATTGATTCCACCGCTCAAACTGAGCAGGTACAAGAGCCGGAAGTCGCACCAGTGGAAGAAGAAGCACCACTCGAAGTGATCGTGTTAAATGTACATTGCTCAGGTGAAGAGCCATTCGTTGGAACTAAGCTGTTTGACAGCATGCAGCAAAATGGTCTGATTTACGGTGAAATGGACATTTTCCATCGTCATGCTGATCTATCAGGTACAGGTAAGGTACTGTTTAGTGTTGCAAATATGATGCAGCCAGGTACGTTAAAGCATGACGATCCTGCTGAATTTACCACCAAGGGTATTTCATTCTTTATGACCATGCCTTGCTTTGGTGATGCAGAACAAAATTTCAAACTGATGCTAAAAACCGCTCAACAGATCGCCGATGATTTAGGTGCGAATGTATTGGATGATGCGCGCAACTTAATGACGCCCAATCGCCTAGATAGCTACCGTGCTCAAATTCAAGAGTTCAAAGCAGCGCAGCAAGCCTAAAAACACCATTAACTACAAAGGCTCCATTTCGGAGCCTTTTTTCGTTCATTTTTCAGTTGCGTATAATGCTTAGGGTATACTGCCAAGCATTAAAGTTAAGAGCGTAACCGTTCTTAACACCGTTAGAAGTTATAAAAATAGAGTTAGCTATGTCTACAGAGATTCAAGAAAAGCTTAATCAATTGCGTCAAACGCTTCATTACCATGGGGTGAAGTATTACGTAGAGGACAATCCAGAAATACCGGATGCCGAATATGACAGGCTTATGCGTGAGCTTATGGACCTTGAGTCTCTACATCCAGAACTCGTTACCATTGACTCGCCAAGTCAGCGTGTGGGCGGAGCACCACTTGATGGTTTTGAGTCAGTTACACATGAAATTCCAATGCTGTCTTTGGACAACGCCTTTGATGATGGTGAACTGGAAGCTTTCCACAAACGCATGGGCGATCGTCTCCCTAGCGCTCAATTTAACGTTTTTTGCTGTGAACCTAAACTTGATGGGCTTGCGGTCAGTTTGTTGTACGAAAATGGTGTTTTAGTTCAGGCCGCAACGCGTGGTGACGGTGCGACAGGGGAAAACATTACCGAAAACGTACGTACCATAAAAGCGATTCCATTAAAGCTACAGGGTCAAGGTTGGCCTGCTCGTATTGAAGTGCGTGGTGAAGTATTCATGCCTAAAGCGGGGTTTGACAAACTTAACGAGCAAGCGCTTAAAAAAGGTGAGAAAGTTTTCGTCAACCCACGTAATGCTGCAGCAGGCAGTTTACGTCAGCTAGATTCACGCATCACGGCAACTCGTCCTTTGAGTTTTTATGCTTATAGTGTCGGAGTGGTTGAAGGTGTTGAGCTATCTTCAAGCCATTATGAGCGATTTATACAGCTTAAAGGTTGGGGCCTACCTATGTGCCCCGAGACTAAGCGTGTGAGCAATCTAGATGAAGTTAAAGCTTACTACCAAGATATTCTTCAACGTCGCGAGTCTTTGGCTTACGAAATTGATGGTGTGGTCATCAAAGTCGATGATGTTGCCCTTCAGGATCAGCTTGGCTTTGTTGCCAGAGCACCTCGATGGGCGATTGCTTACAAATTCCCAGCGCAAGAAGAGATTACGACTTTAAATGATGTCGAGTTCCAAGTCGGACGCACAGGTGCCATTACCCCAGTTGCCAAATTAGAGCCTGTATTTGTTGGCGGGGTGACTGTTAGCAATGCCACGCTTCATAATGCTAACGAGATAGAACGTTTAGGCGTTATGGTCGGTGATACTGTGGTTATTCGCAGAGCGGGTGATGTGATTCCGCAAATTGTTTCTGTGGTTACTGAGCGCCGTCCGGAATCTGTGCGTGAAATTGTCTTCCCTGAAAGCTGTCCAGTGTGTAAATCTCAAGTGGAGCGAGTAGAAGGTGAAGCAGTGGCTCGTTGTAGTGGCGGCTTGGTTTGTCAGGCGCAGCGCAAAGAAGCGCTCAAGCACTTTGTGTCGCGTAAAGCCTTAGATGTGGATGGCTTGGGTGAAAAAGTCATTGAGCAGCTCGTTGATCGTGAGATGGTCGAGACTCCGGCGGATTTATTTAAACTGTCAGCTGGGGTGATCACTGTGCTTGATCGTATGGGGCCAAAATCTGCGCAAAATGTTGTCGATGCGTTGAATCAAGCTAAGGAAACAACCTTAGCAAGATTTCTCTATTCGCTAGGTATTCGAGAAGTGGGTGAAGCAACTGCAGCAAACTTAGCTCAGCATTTTAAAACTTTGGACGCAGTTAAAGCGGCAAACCATGAAGCTTTAGTCGAAGTCCAAGATATTGGTGCTATTGTTGCGAGTCATATCACATCATTTTTCGCGCAAGAGAAAAACCAGAATGTGATTGATGATCTAATTCAGCAAGGTGTCACCTGGCCGGATATTGAAGAGAAGGATACGAATACTCCTCAGCCGCTTGAAGGAAAAACTGTGGTCTTAACTGGCTCACTATCTCAGCTCACTCGTTCGGATGCTAAGGCTGCTCTACAAGCGTTAGGGGCAAAAGTAACCGGTAGTGTTTCTAAGAAAACTGACATTCTATTTGCTGGTGAAAATGCGGGGTCTAAACTCGCTAAAGCTCAAGAGTTAGGAATTGAAATTCGTACAGAACAAGATCTGATATCATTAATGTAATTCTTTGCTTGAACCATAAAGCCACCTAGTTAGGTGGCTTTTTTTTTGTTTGAAATAAGGTGTCTATTTCCTTCTTCATATTCTAGTTTTTTCTTCTGTGATGGGGATCTGATTAGATGTAATTATGTGTATGTTCAATATAGTTATGCGACGCACTTCAATATGATTTAGAAGTTTTTTGTCTTTAAGTCTTTGTTTTTGTTGTTTTAAATATTTTTTGAACTTGTAGTGCTAGCGATTGTCGATCTGGATCACTGGAATTATAAAAATTTGTAGCTGGTCATATTTTTTTACATGAAAATTAAGTTCTGGTTGATGTTTTTTGTCGCGAAGTTAGTCTGAGACACATGGATACACGGTGTGTATGCAGGAAATAGAAAACCAAGAATTAATGATTAATCCAAGGTTTTCACATAGGAAATGATTTCTCCCTTCGGCGGCCAACTAAAGGTGAGAAAAAGAATAAGACAGCTATATCCATTTTTAGGAGTTTTTTCCATGGACAAAATGTTTAAACGTACGCTTTTAGGTGCAGCAGTGGCAACTGCTGCTATGTCTGGTTCGGCAAATGCGGCTATCGAGCTAGCAGGTAAAGCAGTGCAGCTTTACGGTCAAGCAGCAGGTAACATCACTCTAATTGACGCTAATGATACAAACAGCGTAGGTACTGATATCGAGTCTCGTATTGGTTTCCGTGGCGTCGTTGAGTTTGATGATATTTCTCCAAACTTTATCTGGCAAATTGAAGGTGGTAATGCAAACAACGGCGATAAAACTGGTGCTCTAGGTGCTCGTGACACTTACCTTGGTCTTGAATTTGAAGGCGTTGGTCAGTTCAAATACGGTCGTCAGTTAGTTGCAGCATACAACTATGTTGACTGGCCACACTCGAACCCAGGTCTAGGTAACGTATTCGACTGGAATAACGACATTGACGGTGGTTATCAAGATCGTGCTGATAGTGTACTTCGTTACGACTCTGCAACTTGGAATGGCTTTAACTTCCAAGCGACACTAAGTGGGATGACGAAAGATACTGATCAAGTAGTTTCAAGCCTTGGTACATCATTTACTAAAGAAATGTTCAGCGTTCATGCTGGCTATTACCATCAAGGTTCTTACGAAAGTGCTGTCGATGAGCCAGAAAAATTCACATTTGATGCTAACGGTAACGTAGTGATCAGTGATGCATGGACAGAGTGGAATAATAATGGTGCCAAAGAGAAAGAAACTGTTGAAAGTCGCAACTATTTAATTGTTGGTGGTTCATTATTCCTAGGCGATGTTACATTAACGGCTGCATACAAAAAGATGGAAGTGGGCAGCGTAGATCAAAACGCTTACTCAGCAACTGCTCAGTATGTACTTGATAGCAAATACGTATTCAAAGGTGGCTACGCAGCGACTAGCGATGCGGATGGCCTGAAGAATAGTGGTGACCAAGCTATTACTGCTCGATTCGGTTACCTACTACCAAGCTCTTACTGGTACATTGATTCACGTAACTACAAGATCAATAACTCAGATAACAAGTACAATGCGGACTGGGCTCACCGTATCCTTCTAGGTATGGAATACTACTTCTAAGTTAGAAAACTTTACCCATACAAAGCAAGAGCATTCTTTCCTAAGAATGCTCTTTTCACTCAAGGAGAAAGATAAATGAAAGTAATGAAAAAGTTGTTTGTTGTTGGTGCTGTGATTGCTTCATTTGCTCCACGAGCGGAGGTAAGTGTCGATTTCCACTCAGATATATCGCCATTGCTAGTTGGTGGGGAAGAAGTGGGGTATTCTTTTTTTGCTAAGTCAGATTATGTGCTTCCTGACGGTAACAATCAGGTGGTGCTACGAGTTTCGAAGCTAGTTGAAAAGCTCGGTGAGCGAGAAAAGTTTAACTCCAAAGCGTTTGTATTGACGTTTAATCAAGCCAATGAAGAGCTATTTATTGAACCAGATGCAAAAATTGTCCGCGTTGAGCACGCAGAGGCATTTGACGAAAATCCTAAGTTCTCAGTGAAGGATTCGCAAGGAAAAGAGGTTAAATTTGAATTAGCAGAATTGCCCAATTTAGGTGGAATCACAAGAGACTATGAAAAGGAACTAGCGAAGTTCAATAAGAAAAATTATCCTAATTTAGTTGTTGCTGCTACTGCTACGACTAGTGCCGCTGCAACCAAACCTGAAGCAGAAAAAGCACCGATAAAACTCGCGTCTGAGACAAAACAACCCAATATGTTTGAGTACTGGTTAAAACAGGCCAGTGCAGAAGATATCGAACAATTCGCGCAGATTGCATTCGAAGGCCGTAAACAGGCATCAATCTCTGTTCCCAAAGGTGAAAGCCAAGCACTTCAAATGTTAGGTTATTGGTATAACCAAGCGAGTGTTGAAGAAAGAAAACAAATTTTATCTCACCTAATTACTCTTTAAGCACAAGCAGATCGCACCCTATTTACGGGTGCGATTTCACCATTAATAGAGCTTCATTCCACCTTTCATTTTGCATATCTCACTTGGGATATAATCCATCGAACCATCTTTAAATTTACAGTCTACAAATGGTCCCATCTCTGTAGCTGTATTTGAACCAGCGTGAACTGAAAAAGAAAGTAACCCGGCAATTGCTAATGCTAAAAAGATTCTCATAACGTATTCTCCATTTACCAAATGATCTCCTAGTCAGAGATATTGACTAGTATGGCAATAGACCGAGAAGATTAAAAATTAATTGCAATAAATCAATTTTTTTAGAATTTATTAAGTTGGTTGAAGTGGTAATGGTGGGAAGTTAAGTATTTGAAAACTATGATTATTACTTTTATGGCTTGAACGTGTTGCGAGTGGTATTTCTTTATTAGGGTAACTAGCTAAATACTTATTTTCGCGAATTAAATCTAAAAAATATATATACTTTAGCTAGTTACCAATCTCATTTTCTTTGAAGGTGAAGAAAATACGGATATTAAAGTGATTAATCTAATTATCACATGGCTTTATGGTTAAAATAATTCCGCTCACTTTGGTAATTTCAACCTGTTGACCTGCTCTAATCGCGCTTTCTGCCTGAGCACTCCATGTGGTATCCCCCACTTTTAAGCGTCCTTTCCCTGCAGGAAAATCCTCATCGAGGCGAACTATTTGGCCTACCAACTGTTTACTCTTTTGATTTAGCTTTCGGTTAGCGTCGGACTTTTTGTCTGATTTAAACTGTCTACGCCACCAAATCCAAGTTGTCGCCAACGCGAAAGTAGCAAAAGCAACCCATTGAAGTTGCCAACTCATTGGAATAAAGCTCAGGAGAATCCCAACCATTAATGCTGACATCCCAAGCCACAAAAAGTAGCCTGCAGTGCCCAGAAGTTCGACAGCAACTAAAGCTAGCCCGAAGGCTAACCAGTGCCAATGATTGATACTGTCTAATAATTCAAACACATTCGCCTCTACTTAGTTGTTTCATTAGAGTGCTTAAACATTTCGGCGATACCTGCAACTGAACCCATTAGACCCGTTGCTTCGAGAGGTAGCATAATGATCTTACCGTTTTCTGCCTGGCCGATTGACTTGATCGCATCGGTATAGCCTTGAGCAATAAAGTAATTGACCGCTTGCATGTCACCTTTGGCAATCGCTTCCGAAACCATTGTGGTCGCACGCGCTTCTGCTTCAGCTGCACGTTCACGAGCTTCAGCTTGAAGAATAGCTGCTTGTTTATCCCCTTCAGCTTTTAATATCTCAGATTGTTTATGACCTTCGGCACGCAAGATCTCGGCCTGACGAATACCTTCTGCTTCAAGGACTTCAGCACGTTTATTACGTTCAGCCTTCATTTGAGCATTCATGGCTGCGGTAAGGTCAGACGGCGGCTGAACATCTTTGATTTCGATACGAGTAACTTTGACACCCCAAGGGTTGGTCGCTTCATCAACAATTGATAGCAGCTTGGTGTTGATCATATCGCGCTGACTTAGCATTTCATCGAGTTCCATTGAACCGAGTACGGTACGAATATTAGTCAGCGTCAAATTGCGAATCGCATGTTGAAGATCGTTGACCTCATATGCAGCTTGCGCGGCGTCGATAACTTGTACAAAACAGACCGCGTCGATAGTGACATTAGCGTTGTCTTTGGAGATAACTTCTTGTGCAGGGATATCTAGAACGCGCTCCATCATATTAATCTTATGACCAATGCCATCAATGAAAGGAATAATGATGTTTAAACCTGGCTTTAGGGTATGGGTATAGCGGCCAAAGCGTTCCACTGTCCAGTTGTTGCCTTGAGGGACGGTTTTTACACCTGCGATAATCAGCGCGATCACAACAATGAGAAAGACACCAATAGTAATCAATGAATCAATAGCCATATCTGAGTTCCTTATGAGAATAGTCTATTGATTGTTGCCGATCGTAGGGCTGGTGACAATGGCAGAAGTGAGAACCTGAGTGGAAATTAGGCAAAAATAAAGCCGGGATAACCGGCTTTAAGTCTATGATTTAGCATGCACTAATACAGAATAGAATAAAGCTGACGACGATATTTACCCGCGATTGGGTTCCCTTGACCAAGAGCCGCCAAAATATCCATAAAAGATTTCTTGATTTCACCATCTAAGGCACCAAGATCGCTACGCAGTATATTCCAAAGTAACTCTAGTGCTTCTTCATCTCGGTTAACTTGGTGGTAGCTCAATGCTAGCTCGTTGCTAAGTCTTAAGTCGCCTGGGCTTTGTACTAGAGCTTGTTCTAAAGATTGAATTTCCGGGCTATTGGCTGCCTGAGCATGCAACTCTAGTTTTGCGACTAAGCCTTTGTAATAGTTATCTTGATATTCAAGTGGGATAGTTTCAAGAATGCTTTTCGCCTGATCAAAGCTTTGTGTTTCAAGGTAGCAATCTGCAAGCGCGAGTTTAACGTCACCTTTTTGTTTCAGCTCTTCTGCTAAAGTTTCTAGTAGTGAGAGAGCCTGCGAGTGCTGGCCAGTTTGGACTAGCTCTAGGGCTTGCTTTAGATTTAGCTCGTCCTGACTAGGAAGGTGTTTTGCTAACATCTGCTGAATGGTAGGCAGGGTTTGCGGCCCTCCAAGTCCATCGACAGGTTGACCATTCACGAATAAAGCGATGGTTGGTAATGCTTGCACGCCAAATTGACTGGCTATCATTTGCTCTTGTTCGCAATTTAAGAGAGCCAGGGTGAAAGCTCCGTTGTACTGTTGCGCTAGCATTTGCAATTCTGGAATCACTTGTGCGCTTTCTTCGCTCATTGGTGCCCAAAAATGGATGAGTACAGGAGTTTGCATTGACCCTTCAAGCACTTGGCGGAAGTTCTGTTCGTTTAGCTCGACAATAAATGGAGATTGCATCTACGGATTCCTTGCGACTTAGTCTATAAGCCAAAGATATGGGCTGAGAGGGTAGAGTTCAAGGTAAGGGCTTGAATTAAAAGTCGTCAAAACAAAAACACCGCCTGTAATGGCGGTGCTGATGCTGTCCCAAATGGGTAAGCGAAGGTGTCTATAAAACGATAAACAAGGTTAGCGCAACACCCACACTCAGCCAGTTTAACTGGTTTAAAGTCATGTTGTTATTCCGAATGTAACGCTTGGGTTGTATAACTAGGGCATGCCCTGAGTGTTAATCTAACGTCTTATTGTTACGGAATAATTACAAAATTGCAGAAAATATTATGCCGCTTGTCGCAATATTTTATCTAATACTCGGCTAGGAAGTAGGCGCTTTAACACCGCAAAAACTTTAGTTGGAGTGGTTACTCGGTAACGAATCTTTGGCTTCTTGGCTTCAAGTGCATGGATGAGTGGCTCAATGCAAGATTCAGCAGGTAAGACAAAGGCATTATTAGAACTTTCATTGCTTAATCGCTGCAATTGCTGGCGATAGTTCTCTTCATGAGCACTACCTTCAATGGTAACCCAGCGCTTAAAAGCCAGTAAGGCGTTAGCGCGAAATTCAGTCTCAATTGGCCCTGGCTCAATTAAGCTAATGTGAATATCGCTATCCATTAGCTCAAGTCTTAAGGTATCACTCCAGCCTTCAATGGCAAACTTAGAAGCATTGTAAGCACCGCGGTATTTCATTGCAGCAAAGCCAAGCACAGAACTGTTTTGAACAATTCGACCATAGCCTTGTCGACGCATCCCAGGCAAAATCTCACAGACTAATTGATGCCAACCAAAAAAGTTAGTTTCGAATTGTGCTCTTAACCCGTCGGTAGGCAAGTCCTCTAATGCTCCTGGTTGTCCGTAAGCACCATTGTTAAACAAGGCGTCGAGCTTGCCATTGGTTAACGCTAAGGTCTGTTCTACGCCTTTTGTAATGCTTTGGCTGTCTGTTAGATCGAGCTGAATACAAGTGAGCCCCTCAGCTTGTAGCCGTTCTACGTCTTTTATTTTCCGGCAAGACGCAACGACCTGATAGCCACGTTTATGCAGAGCATGCGCGCAGACGTAGCCGATTCCCGTCGAACAGCCAGTAATTAAAATAGATTTGTCCATGGTAAGCCAACCCCTTAATCGTCGTATTTAGGGTACTGGATTATTCATGGTGTTGTAACAGGTTTTTCAGTGCTGGCTCTATACGCGAATAACTGAAACGAAATCCAAGCTCTGTGAGTTTTTTCGGTTTTGCTCTGATGCTATCAAACAACAATACAGAGCTTTCGCCCATAGCAATGGACATGACCCATTTTGGGGTGTGGAGGATATGAGGCCGCTTTAGTGTTTTGGCCAAGGTTTGGCTGAATAGCTTATTTGAAACTGGGTGGGGAGCGCAGAGGTTAAACTCTCCGTGAGCGTGAGGGGTTTCAAGTAGGTAGATAATACCGCGAACCATGTCCAACATATGTATCCATGGCATATACTGGCGCCCATGACCTAACGGCCCCCCTAAACCTAAACGGTAGGGTGGTAACATTTTTAACAGTGCGCCACCTTGCGGGGCAAGAACCACGCCGGTACGTAAAATACATACCCGGGTCATTTCTGAACGAGCCCGATTAGCGATCTGTTCCCAGCGACTGCAGACGTGATGGGGAAACCCTTGGCAATTTACGTGTAAGCTTTCATCAAATGGATGTTCTTGTTGATCGCCGTAGTAGCCAACAGCAGAACCACTGATCAGTACTTCTGGTGGCGTGGTACTTGCGTGAATGAGTTCGACAAGTTTTTCTGTGAGTTTCCATCGGCTGTCACAGATGGTTTGTTTCTGTTTTTTGGTCCAGCGTTTATTTGCAATGGGCTCACCAGCAAGATTGATCACGGCATCAAAGTTGTTAAGGTGATGAAAGTCGTCTAAGGAAGAAATGTAGGTGACATTTCCCATATCAGTATGGTTTAGGGTAGATTTTGCTTGTCGAGGTTCGCGGGTAAGTAATACCACTTCATAGGTCGTTAAATGTTTTAGTAGCTCTCGACCAATAAAGCCAGTTCCTCCGGTTAGCAATACCTTCATTTTCAATCCTTTTGATTACGCACAGCAGACAAGCCCAATATTAACCATAGTGAACTATTGTTACTAATTATAGTTACTTAGCGGCAAATGTGATCATGCGTGGCAATATCACAAAATTCACATTTTGTTACGTTTATCCCCGTCGACGTTGCAGATATCACATCAGAAAGCCAATTTGTTTGCCATGCTAACTAGAGATTAAGTGTTTAGCTGAAGAACAAGGAGGTTCAGTGGAAGCAATGACAGCGCTGATTAAAGCGCTATTAGGGAGTTTGCGGGATCTTATGCCCATTATTGTTGTAATTGCTTTCTTTCAGCTTGTCGTACTGCAAGAGCCTCTTCCCAACCTACTGTCCATTTTGTTTGGTCTTGTTTTAGTCGTCTTTGGCCTGACGTTTTTTATCTTCGGTCTCGAAATGGGTTTGTTTCCCATCGGAGAGACAATGGCGCAAGCTTTTGCCCGCAAAGGTAGTGTGTTCTGGTTGCTGATATTTGCCTTTTGCTTAGGGTTTGGAACTACAGTGGCTGAACCTGCGTTGACTGCGGTTGCGGATGAGGCAGCGGAAGTGGCCGCTGAAGGTGGAATGATTCTTCATAACGAAGAGTCGATGGAAGATTACGCTAATGGTCTACGTTATACCGTCGCACTATCAGTCGGTATTGCAATACTGCTCGGCGTGCTGAGAATTCTAAAAGGTTGGCCGATCCAGTACATGATTATTGGTGGATACATTGGTGTGGTTATCTTAACCATGTTCGCGCCGCAAAGTATTATTGGGGTGGCTTATGACTCTGGTGGTGTCACCACATCGACGATTACAGTTCCTCTTGTTACCGCGCTTGGGGTGGGACTCGCATCCGCCATTAAAGGGCGTAATCCGATGATTGATGGGTTTGGTCTAATCGCGTTTGCTTCCTTACTTCCGATGATGTTTGTTATGGTCTATGGCATGGTGGTGGCATGATTGAGTGGACACATTTCTTAGACACTTTCGTCGGCACCATTACCGATGTACTACCCATTGCGACGATCATTTTTGGTTTTCAATTTGCGGTTCTTCGCCGCCCGGTGACCAACTTACCTAAAGTTATCCTTGGCTTCTTTTATGTCATTCTTGGCCTATCTCTATTTTTAATCGGTCTTGATCTCGCCCTGTTTCCACTAGGTGAAACTATGGCCCAGCAGCTTACCGCTCCAAGCTTTATTCAACAATTTAAACTCTCGACAGGCGACATTTTTGAATGGATGGATTACTACTGGGTCTACTTATTTGCTTTTTTCATTGGATTTAGTACCACCATCGCTGAACCTTCTCTGATTGCTGTGGCAATAAAAGCTAATCAGGTTTCAGGCGGAAGTATCAGTGTCAACGGATTGCGCATTGCTGTGGCAATTGGTGTTGCCGTGGGAATTTCTTTGGGCAGCTACCGGATCGTCGTTGGAGACCCTATCCATTACTACATAATTGTTGGTTACGTTATTGTCGTTATACAAACGTTTTACGCACCTAAACTCATCATCCCTCTTGCTTATGATTCGGGAGGGGTAACGACATCAACAGTCACTGTGCCGCTGGTCGCGGCGTTAGGTTTAGGATTGGCATCGACTGTCCCAGGCCGTAACCCTATGATCGATGGTTTTGGATTGATTGCGTTTGCCAGTTTATTTCCCATGATTTCGGTGATGGGGTATGCACAAATCACTCAGTGGTTAAATAAAGACGCTGAGCGGGAGGATGAAGAAAATGCGCTTTAAATTGCTTTTAGCTTTTGTTGAAGATAGTAAAACCGATGTGGTGCTTGATGCTGCGCGTAAGGCGGGGGCGACAGGAGCTACGGTGATCAACAATGCGAGAGGGGAAGGCCTTAATCAAAAGAAAACGTTTTTTGGTCTCACACTTGATGTGCAAAAAGATGTTTTGTTGTTTGTAGTCGAAGAGCACTTATCACGACACATCTTAGAAAGAATCGGTGAGGTGGGTGAGTTTGATCAAGAGTCCGGTCAAGGGATTGCTGTGCAAATCGACATAGAGGATGCCGTAGGTGTAGCGCACCAGGTCGAGAAGTTAACCAAAGTGGTGGAGGATGAATTATGAAAGCACACAGTAAGGTTCGAGTGCGCGATGTAATGACGAATAACTATGTGGTCATTGATGGCCTAACAACGGTAAAAGAGGGTATACAGCTTGCTCGCAGCCATGATGTTAAGGCGATAGTGGTCAATAAGCGTAATGATGACGATGAGTATGGTGTGGTGTTGATGAATGATATCGCCAAAAAGGTGCTCGCACAGAATCGCTCACCAGATAGAACCAATATTTATGAAATTATGACTAAACCCGCGATGTCGGTGGACCCAGATATGAATGTGAAATACTGCGCGCGTCTATTTGAACGATTTGGCATCAGTCGCGCTCCTGTTATTGAAGCGGGGAAAATCATTGGTATGGTGAGTTATAATAACATCGTTATTAACGGTATGGTGCGTGATGACTAATGGCGTTAGAGTGAGTAGAATCTCCTCATTATTTATGAGGAGATGATGTCGTGAAACTCTTTTTTGCCTCTGACTTGCACGGTAGTTTACCTGCAACCCAACAAGTACTTGCCAAGTATCAACAGTCTGGCGCCAAGACATTGGTTTTGCTGGGGGATATTTTAAATCATGGTCCACGAAACCCTGTTCCTGAAGGCTACAACCCACCTGAAGTGAGTGAGCTGCTTAACCAGTTTGCCGATCAGATCATTGCGGTACGTGGTAATTGTGATAGCGAAGTAGACCAAATGCTACTCTCGTTTCCAATGATGATGGATTATGCGTGGGTATTGTTAGAATCGGGTCAACGCCTGTTTTTAACCCATGGTCACCTGTACAACTCAAATAAACGCCCGCTTTTAAAACATGGGGACGTTATAGCCCATGGGCATACCCATATCCCGGTCGCCGAACGTGACGGTGAGCAGTTTATATTTAATCCAGGCTCCATCACCTTTCCACGTGATGGATACGCAGCAAGTTATGGCCTACTCGAAGACAAAGAGCTTAAAGTGGTTACTTTCTCTGGTGAGGTGTTGGCTTCGACACTCATTGGCTAGCGACGGCAAAGGCAGCATAACTCGCTGCCTTCTACTATTTGGAGTCAGAATGGCCTAAATCACGTTCTGGGTCGATGACGTCTCTCACCTTCTGCTTCAACACTTTAGCTTCTGGGAACCCGCCATCCCGTTTTCGTTCCCAAATAAGCTCGCCATTACAATGAATTTCAAACCGTCCCCCCGTATCAGGGTGCAGTGATACTGTTTGTATCTCTTCGCTAAAGGTATGCAACAATTCTTGTGAGAGCCAAGTGGAACGTAACATCCAGTTGCATTGACGGCAGTAGTAAATATCAATGCTAGCCTTATCCATAAATAATCCTTTAAAACAGAAGTTTAATACCGACGGCAAAGGTCAGGATTTCAAAGCAAATTTTAATGAGCTGGTTGCTATAGCGGGTAGTAAGATAAGCCCCTAAGCTTCCACCAATAAACGATCCTAGTAGAAGGGCAGGCAGCCAAGGCCAGTAAACAGGAGCGCCAGCTTGGACAATTGCAATAGCACCGATCCCGTTCCAAAAAAGACCCACACACAACATGGTGAGCGCGACCGCTTGTTTATAGCTGTAGCCAAACCAACGAACCAGAAATAGCGTAACGAGTAGACCTGAGCCCGCTGTCAATGAACCATTAATAATGCCAATCAGCATCAAGCCCAATCCACCAACAAACCAACCTTTTGTATCTCGATTCAGCGGCAACTCTCGTTGACCAAGCTGTTTCTTGTAGCGCGAGTAAATACCAAGACAAAGTATCATGCCACCTAACAGTTTTTCGGCGATATTGCTCGGTATAAGCAATACAATGTTGGCACCGATGACGACCCCCAAGCTTCCTACGCTGATAAGATACAAAGCCACTTGGTAGCTAAAGCTCTTACGTTTGATATGCGTGTATGCTGCACCTAGTCCAAGAGCAACACTCGCAATCTTATGCGTTGCCAAGGCGATAGAAAAAGGCAGACCAAAGAAAATCAATAAAGGGAATTGCAGCAAGCCTGCGCCGCCTCCAGAGAGTGAGGCAAGGGTGTTGGCGGTCAGCGAGCCCAAAAATAAGCCGAGTGTATTTATCCAGTCCATAGAATAAAAAAAGGGGCGTCATGCCCCTTTATGAAATTAGTTAGAAAACAGAACAGTAGAGCCGTGACTTAAGCTAGTAAGTAACAGTGTCTTACCATTAACAATATCAATTCGTCGGCTCTGTTGAGCGTCCATCTTAAAGATTTGCGTGATAAGGTCTAATTGCTCCTGAGTAAAGTCTTTGCTTTGAGCGGAAGAGACATCTTTAAACTCGGTTGGGGAGACCAACAAATAGTTGTCGCTGATATCCCACTCACCAGTTTCAGAGATATTGATAACGCTCTCTGTTTTGGCATGGAATGGGTATAAACGCACGGTAGCGACGCGTATATAAGTGTTGTTTGGCAAATACTTTACGTTTGAAACCACATCGACTTTACGTAGTGAGCCTACAGACTCTTCTTGAAGAGGCTCAGTGATGACAGTAACCATCTTAGATTGCCACTCTTTTGAAGTGAGCACTTGTTCAACTTTTAAGTCACTTCCCCAGTACAACCATGCGCTAAACACGCTGGATAGAACAAGTAGGCTAGCTGCAATTTTTTGATTCATCGGGTCAACTCCTACTGGCAAACTTTGCTGAGATCTTTTTGCTCTGCGAAGATGCGCAGAGTGATGTTTTCTCCTGAATTGTCCAAAGAATGGATGTAGTTCAGGATAAGCTGATTGTTCTGACCGCCTGTAGCGATGACTTCGACGGGTGCTAGCTCATCGAGGTGCGTTTCATTGTACTTCTTCACACACTGTTCGATAGAAGGGTACCACTTGCTTAAATCTGGATGGTTCATCGGCGCTTTGACTACTGTGTTATCAAATACCGCGAGTTGTCTAAACTTTGATTCTGCAGGATTAGTAAACAAGATGACACATAATGGAATTAGTACCGCCAACACGATCAGTAGCTTAGATATAAGAGCGTTGTTCTTTTTAGTTGAGGTTTGGCTCTCGGTAACCTGGCTGATTGAACTCGCTGGATTTGCAACAGTTGGTGCTTCGTTTATCTCTTCTGCTTTGTTTTGCTCTGGTGTTTCCACGACATTATGATCTGAGCTTTCCTCTGCGAGTGTTTCTCCGCTCATCAAGGTGGTTGCACGCTCTACAGAACAAATCAGTTGGTAACCGCGCTTTGGCACCGTTTTAACGAACATTGGTGATTTGGTTGAATCTTTCAGTAGTTTTCGCAGCGTTGAAATCGCTTGAGTCAAGCTTGAGTCATCAACTTCGAAACCTTGTTTACGCCAGACAAAGTCGTGCAGGTCGTTGCGAGAAACGATTTCACTTGGTTTCTCACACAGCAACAGCAGAATACGGCTTTCGTTACTACCTAAACGAATCAGCTCGTTGTTGTTCTCTTTGTCGACGAGAGAGTTGGTGTTTGGGTCAAAGGTAAACCTGTTATCAAGATTAAACTTAGTACCTATGTTACTCATTAATTGCGGCCACTATATTAGAGGTTTCAGACAGTTAAGTTGTTAAAGCGCTCAATACAACTGATTTGAACAAAATCAGTTTATATTTTTTGAGTTTTTGGCGTGGTGAAGGATAGTCAAAATAAAACAAAAAAAACACTGTTTTTATGATTATTGACCTTGAATTTACATTTGTCACCCTCATGTTAACTGGCAGATTAAAGCCAAAATAAACATTGTTATTATGAATGTATTGGCTTGATAAGTATAGAACTTATGGAGTTATCATGAGCGAAACAGCAACACAAAACAAAGAAACTCGTGGCTTTCAGTCCGAAGTGAAACAATTACTTCATCTTATGATTCATTCTCTTTACTCAAACAAAGAGATTTTTCTACGCGAGCTGATTTCTAATGCGTCTGACGCTTCTGACAAACTGCGTTTTCAAGCACTGTCAAACCCTGAGCTTTACCAAGGTGATGCAGACCTAGGGGTAAAGCTGAGCTTCGATGAAGAAGCAAATGCGCTTACGATTTCGGACAATGGTATTGGTATGAGCCGAGATGATGTTATTGAGCATCTCGGCACCATTGCAAAATCAGGTACCGCTGAATTTTTCTCAAAACTATCTGAAGATCAATCGAAAGACTCACAGCTTATTGGTCAGTTCGGTGTGGGCTTTTACTCAGCATTTATCGTCGCCGATGCTGTAACAGTTCGCACTCGTGCAGCGGGCTTAGATGTTCAACAAGCGGTTCAATGGCACTCTTCGGGTGAAGGTGAATACACCATTGAAACCATCGAAAAAGAGACTCGTGGCACGGACATCATTCTGCATATGCGTGAAGAAGGTAAGGAGTTCCTTAACGAGTGGCGCTTACGTGAGGTTATCAGCAAGTACTCTGATCACATCGGCATTCCTGTCGCGATTCAAACTGCTGAACGTGATGAAGAAGGTAAAGAAACCGGTGAGAAGAAGTGGGAGCAAATCAACAAAGCTCAGGCTCTTTGGACACGCAACAAATCTGATATTTCAGAAGAAGAGTACCAAGAGTTCTATAAACATGTATCGCATGACTTCGCCGATCCATTGGTCTGGAGTCACAACCGTGTAGAAGGCAAGAACGACTACACAAGCCTGCTATACATCCCAGCCAAAGCGCCTTGGGACATGATGAATCGCGACCACAAATCAGGCCTTAAACTGTACGTACAGCGCGTGTTTATCATGGATGACGCAGAGCAATTTATGCCGTCATACCTGCGTTTTGTTCGCGGCCTGATAGATTCAAACGATCTACCACTCAACGTGTCACGTGAAATCTTGCAAGACAACAAGGTAACGCAATCTCTACGCAACGCTTGTACTAAGCGTGTTCTTACTATGCTTGAGCGTATGGCGAAGAATGATGAAGAGAAGTACCAGTCATTCTGGAAAGAGTTTGGCCTAGTGCTAAAAGAAGGCCCAGCAGAAGACATGAGCAACAAAGAGAAAGTTGCTGCACTGCTTCGTTTTGCTTCTACAGAAGTTGATTCTGCTGAACAAACGGTTGGTCTGGCATCATACGTTGAGCGCATGAAAGAAGATCAAGATAAGATCTACTATCTGACTGCAGACAGCTACGCGGCGGCTAAGAACAGTCCTCACCTAGAGCAATTTAAAGCGAAAGGCATTGAAGTTATTCTGATGTTCGACCGTATTGATGAGTGGCTAATGAACTATCTTACCGAATTTGATGGTAAACAGTTCCAGTCAATCACTAAAGCGGGTCTTGATCTGAGCAAGTTTGAAGACGAAGCGGAAAAAGAGAAGCAAAAAGAGACAGAAGAAGAGTTCAAGTCTGTTGTTGAGCGCACAAAAGAGTACTTAGGTGATCGCGTTAAAGAAGTACGCACTACCTTTAAGTTAGCGACAACGCCGGCGGTTGTCGTGACGGATGATTTCGAGATGGGAACACAAATGGCGAAGCTGCTAGAAGCGGCGGGTCAAGCTGCGCCAGAAGTTAAATACATCTTTGAGATCAACCCAGAACATGAGCTAGTCAAGCAAATGGCTGATGAAGCAGACGAAGAAGCATTCGGTCGCTGGGTAGAAGTGTTGCTAGGCCAAGCAATGTTAGCTGAGCGTGGCTCGATGGAAGACCCGTCTCAGTTCTTAGGCGCAATCAACACCCTTTTGACTAAGGGCTAATAGCCTAAAAACGTCAAAAAGCTCGCATTTTGCGGGCTTTTTGATTTATTTGCGCTAATCGTGAATAAAACCGCGCGAAGTTGCAGGCTTGTGTGAGTGTTTAAGCATTCTTTAGTCGTAATTCGCGCTTTGGTCTGAAATTGTATGATAGAATGCAATCTTGAAACCAAATGAGCAGGCGTGTAATGTGCACGCCTGCTTTATTGTTAACTGTAGAACAGTTATACCGAAACTTACCGTGAGCCCAAGACATGTTCATTTGGTAATACCATAGTGAGCTTCGGTATAAATCATCATTATCTTAAGAGGATTCAACATGCGCATCATTCTTCTAGGTGCTCCAGGTGCAGGTAAAGGCACACAAGCAAATTTCATCATGGAAAAATACGGTGTTCCGCAAATCTCTACTGGTGACATGCTTCGTGCTGCTATCAAGGCAGGTACAGAGCTTGGCAAACAAGCTAAAGCTGTTATCGACGCTGGTCAGCTAGTTTCTGATGAAATCATCCTTGGTCTAATCAAAGAGCGTATAGCTCAAGATGACTGCGAAAAAGGTTTCCTACTTGATGGCTTCCCACGCACAATTCCTCAGGCTGATGGTCTGAAGGAAATGGGCGTAGACGTAGATTACGTGATCGAATTCGATGTTGCTGACGACGTGATTGTTGAGCGTATGGCAGGTCGTCGTGCTCACCTTCCTTCTGGTCGTACTTACCATGTTGTTTACAACCCGCCAAAAGTTGAAGGCAAAGACGACGTAACTGGTGAAGAGCTAGTTGTCCGTGATGACGACAAAGAAGAGACAGTACGCGCACGTCTAGGTGTATACCACGAGCAAACTGCACCGCTAATCTCTTACTACGGTAAAGAAGCTGAAGCGGGCAACACTAAGTACCTTAAATTTGACGGTACTAAGCAAGTGGCTGAAGTTAGTGCAGATATCGAGAAAGCGCTAGCATAAATAGCTAACTGCGAATTTTGAAAATTTGTTATAGTGAAGCGACCCTTTTTAGGGTCGTTTTTTTATGCTCTTAGTTTGACCCATTTCTGAGGTAGGTACATAGAGAGCCTTTTTAGTGTCGATAGGAAGCTATGCCAAATAATAAAAAACAAGGTGTACTACTGGTTAACTTAGGTACGCCAGATGAAGCAACCGCTCCAGCAGTTAAGCGCTTTTTAAGTCAATTTCTTCATGATAAACGTGTCGTCGATATGACTCGTTGGCTATGGTGTCCAATTTTGCATGGTGTGATTTTACCTATTCGCGCTCCTAAAGTGGCGAAGTTGTACCAAACCGTATGGATGGAAGAGGGTTCTCCGTTATTGGTTTATTCTCAGAAACAGGCTGAAAAGCTTAGACTGCTGGTGGATATGCCTGTTGAACTAGGGATGACTTATGGCAACCCTAGCCTTAAAACCGGGTTAGAAACGCTACTGGAACAAGGAGTCGATGACGTTATCGTATTGCCTCTTTACCCTCAATACTCAGGGACAACGACAGCCGCGGTATCTGATGGTTTAACTAAAGCGTTTAAGCAACTACCAGTGATGCCGAGTTATCAGTTTATCCGTGACTATCACCAACACCCTTTATATATCAAGGCGTTGGCTGAAAGCGTAAAACGCTCTTGGCAAGAGAACGGTAAAGGGGATTATCTGCTTTGCTCCTACCACGGTATCCCTAAGCGTTATGCGGACAATGGTGATGTTTATCCTCAGCATTGTGATCGAACTACCACTTTGCTTGCTCGTGAGTTAGGCTTAGCCCCGAATCAGATCGGTATGACTTATCAATCTCGCTTCGGTCGTGAGGAGTGGCTACAGCCCTATACAGATAAAACTCTTGAGAAATTGCCAGCTAAAGGGATCCAAAAGCTCGATATCTTAGCGCCAGCTTTTTCTGCTGACTGTCTTGAAACATTGGAAGAGCTTTCTGAGCAATGTAGCGAGCTATTTATGGAACATGGTGGTGAGAAGTTTACCTATATTCCTTGCCTAAACGATGATGAACTCCACATTCAAATGATGGCTGAGTTGATTTGTAGTCGTTAAGGTAGAAAGTTCTGTCTAAAGGTCGCGAAAGCGGCCTTTTTTGTATCATATTGATTTGTTCATCTCGTCAAACTCTCCTCCCCACTACCCGTAAAAAACGTGCCGCAAGGTATTAGTCTGATCGATGTTTAGGTGATCAAGATCAGATTATTATTATCGAAAAATAACAGAAAGCTAAAATCAGTGTGAGCTAGATACTGTTAATCTGGTCAATAGAAAATTTGTGAGTGATGTGGATCACCGTTGGCTTTTTTACTATTTTTATGTTTTTGGTAACTGTATGAATATTAAGAATAAAATTACTTTTCTGTTTTTTAGAGTGAAGTGCGTCGCACAAAAAATGGATTAATTTTTTATCGTAAATTAAATCCGACATTATGACTGCCAAGCCAGGAAGGCAACCCAATTTAGCGGTTAACGGTGAAGAATTACCAAGACATCGCCGCAACATATTTTAGTATTAAAGGCAGACTACAATGAAAAAACTACTGACTCTTAGCGTACTTTCTCTTGCTTTTGCATCAACAGCGTACGCAGGCTCTTCTTACGTAACAGGTAACGTTCAGTTTCATAGTGAAAACAAAAACCCTAACGCGACTTCCACACTAGAAGCGGGCCACACATTTGACACGGGTACAACACTACTAACTGAGTTTGATGGTATTTCTCTAGGTAGCTACGAAGGTGAATTCAAAGAAGCGCAAGGCACAACACCTTACATCACTCTAGGTATCGAACAGAGCTACTCAATCAACGATAACCTATGGGTTGCGGTGGGCTACCATCACTTGCTGAACAATGGTGAAACGGTACAAAATCGTCCTCTAGTTAAAATCGGTTACAACTTCGACAACGGCCTTGCGATCAGTAACCGAACTCGTTACCACAATATAAAAAACAGCGATGATGACCAGCTACGTTTTGATAACCGCATTGGTTACTCACTAGCGGATATGCCCCTAACGCTAGCGTACAACAACGTGTATGTGAAGAAGGATGAGTCAGCGAATACGATGGATCATGAGTTCCGAGCAACTTGGACTCGTGAAGGTGTTCAACCATACTTTGAGCTACGTAGCCAAGGCCACGGTGCTAAAAAAGCTGATGGTTCAGATGCGAAAACAAATACAGCATTCGTATTCGGTGCTTCTTACGGCTTCTAAGCCAGCCTAAATCTACTGTCCTAATTTCAAGGCCCGGCTTTATGCTGGGCCTTAGTTTATGGAAAAATCAATTACCTTGGTAGTGGCGGTATTCAAACACCTGTCCTTTCTCATTAAAGGCGTAGACAGAGTACTCATCTTTCTTATCGCCATATTCCATACCCGGTGAACCCATTGGCATCCCAGGAACAGCAAGGCCTTTGGCATTGCGTGGCGGGTTTTCTAAGAAAGCTTTAATATCTGCGGCTGGAATATGGCCTTCAAAGACGTAACCATCAATCTCAGCGGTATGACAAGAAGCAAGTTCGGGTTTAATCCCCAGTTTCTGCTTAATGGGATTCATGTTTTCATGCAACTTCTCATCGACATTAAATCCCGCTTCTTGCATATGTTTGGTCCACTCTGTGCAACAACCACAATAGGGTGATTTATGGTTGATAACATCTGCCGCTAACGCTGGGCCAGAAAGCAGTGCGAGGGTTGCCAAAGTTAGAGCTTTTCTATTCATAGTGACCTCTCAGAAGTTTTATATAATCTTAAACGGTTGGCGTTACTGACCACCGTGATGGATGACAAAGCCATTGCTGCGCCCGCGATAACCGGGCTGAGCAAAAAGCCAAAAGCGGGATAAAGCACCCCTGCGGCAATAGGTATGCCTAATGAGTTGTAAATAAAGGCACCAAACAGGTTTTGCTTCATATTGCGAAGCGTGGCCTTAGACAGTTCGATCGCTTTTATCACTGACAGTGGTGATGAATTGAGCAGCGTGATCTGAGCGCTTTCTATGGCGACGTCACTGCCGCTACCCATGGCAATTCCGATATCAGCCAAAGCCAAGGCAGGGGCATCGTTGACGCCGTCACCTATCATGGCTACTCGTCGTCCCTCACTTTGTAATTGTGCGATATGGCAAGCTTTTTCGTCAGGCAATACTTGGGCAATGACACGCTCAATACCTAGCTGAGCAGCAATCGCTTTGGCAACGGATTGGTTATCACCTGTCAGCATTACCGGTAAAATAGCCATTTCTTTCAGCCGCGTGACCGCTTGCCGTGCATCTTCTTTGATTGGGTCTGCAATGGCGATCGTACCTACGACCTCTTGATCAATAGAGATAATAATCGGCGTCCAGGCATTATCTAAGTAGTGTTTGATTTCAGGGCTGATTGAAGAGAGTGACCAAGCTTGTGTCTCGGCATAATTGAGCGAGACAATGGCTACTTGTCCTTGCTTCGACTGCGCAAATACGCCTTGTCCGCGACGATTCTCAAATTTGCTTATCTCTACAAGTGGGAGCTGTTTTTCTACTGCGGCGTTGACGATAGCTTTAGCCAATGGGTGCTCCGAATGTTGTTCGATTGAAGCGGCTAAGGCGAGAAGAGCATCGCTATTCTCTGAGACCGAGCATATGGATTGAACTTGCGGTTTTCCTTTGGTTAGCGTACCTGTTTTATCAAAGACAACGGTGTCGATTTTACTTGCGGACTGAAGTGCATCGGCATCTTTAATCAATATTCCCATTTCCGCCGCTTTGCCCACCCCAACGGTAACGGATAGAGGGGTCGCTAAACCCAAAGCGCATGGACAGGCGATGATAAGTACAGTCGTGGTGACCACTAACATATAGCTCGCTTTGGGTTCTGGTCCAAACATGAACCACACCAGTGCAGATGCCAATGCAATAGCCACAACGACGGGAACAAATACGGATGAAATTTGGTCAGCAAGTTTAGCTATTGCGGGTTTGCTGCTTTGGGCTTGGCGAACCATGGTAATAATTCGTGACAGCATGGTATCACTACCAACACCAGATGCGGAGATCACAAGGCTACCGTCTTGGTTAATCGTACCGGCTGAAACTTGCTCACCTTTTTCTTTATATACAGGGATAGGTTCTCCAGTCAGCATAGACTCGTTTAGGTAAGATTCGCCCGATTCAACAATGCCATCGACCGGGACTTTTTCACCGGGTTTCACTCTTAGTTTCATCCCAAGGGTGACTTGTTGGAGTGGAATTTGTTTATCACCATGTGGTGAAACTAAAGTCGCGACTTGAGGCTGCAAGTTAATCAAGGCCTGCAATGAGCGAGTCGTTTTCGCTTTAGCTTTGGCTTCAATATAGTGGCCAAGAGAAATCAAACCGATGATCATTGCACTGGCTTCAAAGTAGACATGCCGTGATGCAGGTGGGAACCACTCAGGGAAAGCAACCACTAACATAGAGAACAGCCAGGCAGATCCTGTTCCCAATGCAACGAGCGTGTCCATCGTTGCGCGTTTGTGAGTAAGCGCTTGCCAAGCGTTAGTAAAAAAGCTTCTGCCTGCGGTGGCGAGTAACCAAAAGCAGATGACCCCAATTACCCCCCATATCAGTTGATCCTGGCTATGACGAATCATCATGTTACCGCCCAATACACCCCAAAGCATAAGTGGAGCACCGACGACAATTCCCAGCAAAGCGCTTGTTTTATGATGTGCTTGAGTCAGCTCTTGTTGCATTATCTGTTGTTGCTGCACAGTCGCTGGATCATCGACAATTTGTGCTTGATAGCCTGCCATTTTAACCGCATCAAGCAGAGCTTCTTCCATTCGATCTTGCGATAGAGAAGCAAACACTAAAGCACTTTGTTCAGCTAAATTAACTTGAGCTTTGTCCACCCCATCGACTGAGATCAATGCCGCTTCAACTGATGACACGCAACTTGCGCATGTCATACCTGATATCAATAAGTTGAAAGAGTAGGTTGATGACGCAGCGACATCTGAGGTTGAGGTTTGTGGGGTATTATCTCGTGGTGGTGTATCAATTGGTGCAATTTGCTCTGCTTCTTGAGTGGCTTGATAGCCCAATGATGCCACGATTTGAGTAATTTCATCGACGGAGTGCAGTGTGGAGATGGTCAATTCATCTTTCGATACATTAAAAGAAGCGTTAAGTGGATCTTGTGCTAGTACCTGCTCTAGCTTTGCAACGCATTTACCACAATTTAGCCCAGTTAAGAAAAAATGATATTGATTGCCAGCGAAATAACCTAACTCTTCTATCACTTTAGCGATGGATGAGAATGAACTTTCAGTCTCGATAGAAACGAAAGTTGGTGACAGTTGGTGAATTTGTACTTGGTGCTCTGCGGTAAGGGCTCGCTCAACATTGCGAGCGCAGCCCATGCAGTTTAATCCTGACAAGGGAATATCATACTTAGACATAACAACACCTCGGAAAATGGAACTATTGCTGAGCCTAAACCTTACCGCAAGGGGAAGGTCAAGCGATTCAGGAAAAACGTCAATATTAGAAGAACTTTAAGATTGTCAATTCAGTCGACTGCGAGAGATTTCAAACTTTTATTGGGAAACTTGTTAATACCTATAAACCAATAAAAATTTACAGTGATATGAACCTCAAAACTTACGGTATTAACCTACTGAATTCATAATTAGGGTTGATTTTGACGTTTGTGTTTCTTTATCTGCTTGTATATCTTACTGATTTTTATGGCTTTACTTTGTTTGTCTTTTTTTTGATTTGAACGTGGTCAGATTATTATTGGCTTCGTTTTTTGCCGCGAAAAAAGTTTGTCAACATGCCCCTGTCCATAAATAGTTCCCCCGAGCATGACGTTGTACATGCACGAAAGGGAATGAAGAAAAAAACTACCAAAATGAATATTTACTAGGGGTTAATACTATGTCTATGTTTAAGAAGACACTACTTGGCGCAGCGGTTTCGACTGTTGTTTTAGGTTTCTCTGGCATGGCCGCCGCAGATACGAACCTGAATCACGCAGAATCTAAGTATGAACAAGGTATCTACGGTTTGATTGCTATGCAGGTCGCAAACCGTGACTACGATAACTCACCACAAAATGAAGGTGTGCAATTTAACAACGAATCTCGACTTGGTTGGCGCGGTACAGCGAAGTTTGATAGCTGGGATAATTGGACATTCTTATGGCAAATTGAATCCGGCTATGTGGATGAATCTTTTGCGGGTGAAGATGGCGGTAATGGCTATCTAGGTCGTCGTGATACGTTTGTTGGTTTTGAACATGACACTTTTGGTAAAGTGCGCCTAGGTCGCGTTTTAACTCCTATTTATGAACTGATTGACTGGCCTGCGACCAACCCAGGTATGGGTAACGTTTGGGACTGGGGTGGTAACATTGGTGGTAACAACTTTAATGATCGCCAATCTGACACAATTCGCTGGGATACCAATGAATTATGGTCAGGATTTACCATGGATATCGCAGCAGGTGCAGGGCAAGACCGTGCGGGTGGCACAGATAGCCCGAAAGCAGGTAGTAACTACTGGCATGGTATGGCGGCACACCAACAATTTAATGGTGATTGGGGTTGGGTTCAGTTCGACTTAGCGTACGAAATGAACTACGACACAATGGAAACCAAAGGTGAAAAATACTGGGATAACCAAACTTACCTACTTGGCTCTCAAGGTGGATTCTCTAATGGTCTTGGCTACTTCGCTTACTACCGTATTGCTGAAGCGCAAGAAACGAAAGGTAGTGATGAAACAGAGCACTCATATTCTGTGGGTCTAACCTACAACTTCGGTGAAGGCAACAAGTGGCAGGCGAAGATCGCTCGCGCTGAAAACCTCGGCCTAGAAGTGGATGGCAAAGACATTGAAGGTACAAAAGATAAAGTAACCTCTATGCAGCTCATGTACTCAGTTGACACTAATGCCGTTGTATACGCTCGTTACGCAATGAACGATCTAGAGAATACTGGCAAAGTGAGTGAAGGCTATCAAGGTCGTTGGAAGTCAGACAGCTTTGATGAAGCGTCTGTCGGTATCGAATACTGGTTCTAATATAACAACTTTAATACTTGGGCGGCAATTTGCCGCCCTTAGTCGATCTTAATCGCTTTGATGTCGAGGAAACTATGAAAAAACTAACCACTGCTTTGCTATTTGGTGCGATGACATTACCTATCGCTGCTGCCGAACTTACCGTGATTGATGAAATTGAGCCTTTAGTGCTAAACGGAAAAGAGCTGACAGGTAAGGATTATCAAAGCAGCCAAGTAATTAATCTTCAACAAGGCCAGAATCAATTGCTGTTTGCACTTGATCAATTGGTGGTCGAAGATGGTCGCCGTACTAAGCTGGTATTTCCAACGGTAGTTGTGAAATTTGATGCTACGTCTTCTCCTGTGACGCTCAGTTATCCGGTGTTTCGCCACGTCGATCAAGCAAAGAAATTCCGTAAAAGTTTGGATTTCTCATTGGTTGATGCGCAGGGTAAGCCTGTCGATTACCAAGTTGAACTGTTACCGGTAAAAGGGTTTTCTCAGTTTAAAGATTACGAAGCTGTTATGGCCGAGTACAACCAAGTTGGCGGAGTCGCTTCGGTTTCCCGCAGTGATTCGGCGAAAACTCACACTGTAAACAGCACGGCGAACATGAATGTTCAAACGGAAACAAAAACAACGACGGGTGCTGTAAGTGAATCAATTAAAACGGATTTTCTGTCTATGACTCCCACTCAGCGCCAAGAGTTTATCTCTTGGGCGGTTAAACACATCAATGAATAGATAAAACATCGTCTAGACGGATTGTAGATTTGCATATCGGTGCTAAAATAACGCGCAATTTTGGCACCATTTCTCACCCTGTGTAGAGTGGTGCAGTCATTTAGACAATCAAGGTATTTTACATGACGGTTAAAACTCGTTTTGCTCCTAGCCCTACAGGCTACCTACACGTTGGTGGTGCACGTACTGCACTTTATTCTTGGCTATACGCTAAAAACCAAGGTGGTGAATTTGTTCTACGTATTGAAGATACGGATCTTGAACGTAACTCTCAAGAAGCGGTAGATGCAATCCTAGAAGGCATGCAGTGGATGGGTTTAGAGTGGAATGAAGGCCCTTACTTCCAATCTAAGCGTTTTGACCGTTACAACGAAATGGTTGATAAGCTATTAGCTGAAGACAAAGCTTACAAGTGCTACGCGTCTAAAGAGCTGCTTGAAGAAATCCGAGCTGAACAGGAAGCGGCTAAAGAGATGCCTCGTTACGATGCCAACCACCCGAAAGTGGTTGCAGCAAACGCAGCAGCGAAAGAAGGTGATGCGTTTGTGGTTCGCTTCCGCAACCCGAAAGAAGGCAGCGTCGTATTTGAAGACCAAATCCGCGGCCGTATCGAGATTTCTAACTCTCAGCTAGATGACCTGATCATCCGTCGTACTGACGGTGCACCTACGTATAACTTCGTTGTAGTTGTCGATGATTGGGATATGGGCATTACACATGTTGTTCGTGGTGAAGACCACATCAACAACACGCCTCGTCAAATCAATATCTATGAGGCCCTAGGTGCGCCAGTACCAACATTCGCACACTGTGCAATGATTCTAGGTGACGATGGAGCGAAGCTGTCTAAACGTCATGGTGCGGTGTCTGTTATGCAATATCGCGATGAAGGTTACCTACCAAATGCCCTTAACAACTATCTAGTGCGTTTAGGTTGGTCTCACGGTGACCAAGAGATTTTCTCTCAACAAGAGATGATTGATCTATTTAGCTTGAATGCTATCTCTAAGTCGGCATCGGCTTTTAATACTGAAAAACTGTTGTGGCTAAACAACCACTACATCAAGACATCTGCGCCTGAGTACGTCGCTGAGCACCTACAATGGCATCTAGATCACCAAAACCTAAATGTTGAAAACGGCCCAGCAATTACTGAAGTGATCAAGTTAGTGGGTGAACGTTGTAATACGCTGGTCGAGCTAGCTGAACAAATCCGCTACTTCTACGAAGATTTCTCTGAGTTTGAAGCGGGCGCTGCGAAGAAACACTTACGTGGTGTTGCAAAAGAGCCACTGGCATTAGCTCTGGCAAAAGCTGAAGCGTTAGAAGATTGGACGACTGCGAATATCAAACAAGGTGTCATTGCAGCAGTTTGTGAAGAGCTAGAAATCGGTATGGGCAAGATCGGTATGCCACTTCGCGTAGCAGTAACGGGTGGTGGTCAATCACCTTCGGTTGATGCAGTGATGGAGCTAGTCGGTAAAGAGCGTGTTATCACTCGTATCAAGATGGCACTAGAATTTATTGCCGAGCGCGAAGCGAACGCTTAACCAACTTTTTTATTAACAAGTTAAGAACCGCGGCGGATGCTGCGGTTTTTTTATGCTTGTGCTGCCAGTATGGGGAGAGGTTGATGTTTGTCTCATTTATGAGGCGCGCTAGCCAATTATAATCCCCTTTGTTGTCTGCGGGTAAATAGATTGCTTGGCATATGCAATAGAAGTGCTATCGTTTAATGCTTAGATTAAACTAGAGTTATTAGTCTAAAAAGTAATTGAATGGCATAACATAATGAAAAATGGGGAAGGACTCATGAAAAAGTTAGCAGTGGTAATTTCAAGTACGCTTGCATTGGCATCAATGAATGCAAGCGCAGATTTCTATTTGGGTGGTAAAGTCGGCAAATCATGGTTGGATGACGCCTGTACTTCCGTTACAACCAACTGTGATGATGACTCAATTGCTGCGGGTGTTTTGGCAGGCTACCAATTTATGGACTATCTATCACTAGAGGCAGGTTATGATTATTTAGGTGAGTTCACCGCTGATGGTCTTGCGGATGAAAAAGTTAAAGCTTTCACTATCGCTCCTAAACTAAACCTTTCTTTAACCGACGATATTTCTATTTACGGTAAGTTTGGTGGTGCTCGTGTTGATTACGGCAATAAGAATGATAACTCATTTCTTGGTGCGGTTGGTTTTGAGCTAGATTCACACAAAAACGTGACAGTTCGCCTTGAATACCAACGCTTAACCGACGTAAACAATGATTATGTCAGAGCTGCGGTTAACTCAGCGACACTAGGTTTTGTTTACAAGTTTGGTGCAAGCGAGCAGCCTGTTTCTGAGCCGTATGTTGCACAAGAAAAAGTCGTTGAGGAAGTGGTAGAAGAGGTTGTTGTTGCCACACCTGTGATCAAGATGTTTGAGGCTAAGGTGATTGACTCTGGCGCATTTGCTCTAAATAGTACAGAGCTTAAACCAGAGAGCTTACCTGTGCTTGAAGAGCTGGTAGAGTTTATGAAGCAATTCCCGCAGTCTAACGTTGAAATCACGGGTTATACAGATTCGACAGGTGCTGCGACTTACAACCAATCCCTATCAGAGAAGCGTGCCCAATCTGTTGCAAACGCATTACTTGAAGAAGGTATTGAAAGTTCTCGTATTACTGCAAAAGGTGAAGGAGAGAACAACCCTGTTGCATCAAACGACACTCGTGAAGGTCGTGCGCAGAATCGCCGCGTAGAGATCGTTGTTCCAGCTTTTGAATACGAAGCAGAATAACCGCATCAGTACTGAAAAAGCCTTGGTGATGAGCCAAGGCTTTTTATTTCCAGATAAACTCTCTGCTATTTCAGGTCGATACTGTTTAAGCGGCCCATAAATTCGAGAATTTCTAAGTTCTCTTTGTTGGCTTCCAACAATGCTTTCTTTGTCTTGGTATAGGCAGCCAGTCGACCATGTTTTTTAATTGAGCAAACGACGCTCTTGTAGATTAACTTGCCATTCGCATCATAATTGCGCCAAGCTGCGATGTAACATTCGTCTTTCGCGGTTGGGTTTTCTTTGGTTGGTCTAGGCTTAAAGATGATCTTAGGTTCAATCGAGTGTGGCAGGCGAGTCATCAGATAGGGATCTTTGAGTAACTTGCGCCAAAATTTTCCCCACATCTCAGAGCCAAGTTCATTGCGCAGTTTGATCGCTTTCTTCAAGCCTTTTTTCTCACCAATACGAACATACCCCACAGAGCGATGCAGAACTTTGTCATCTGGCGTGTGGATATGAATCTTAAACGCTGTCTTGGCTTTTGAAATAAAGCGGTGACCAGTGTTGGTGGTCAAGTTACTCTTTGTCATTGAACATTTATAAATAGTTTTGTTAATAGCTATTTTAGTTGAATGTCCTCAATTGTTGAAGGTTTGTTTTTATCAGCACCGCTCTTTTGCAGCAAGATGTGTAAAAGTTCATCCCTTATTGTCGTTAACTGTCAGGGGAGAGCTGACACACCATTACCTTCCTGCGACATAACTCCTCGGTTGAAAACTGTATTTTATCTTTCATTGGTTGTTCTACGTGTTTAGCCATCCCCGTTTTTATAGGACAAGGCTTGAAAGGTAAATTAGATGAAAGTATTGGCACAGTTGCGAGCGCTTAGATGGTGGGGGCTGTTATGGAAGTAAAACCATTTAACAAAGGCATGTCATATGCTTTATTTACCTTGTTACTTGCAGGTTATTTCACGTTTGTCATCAATATTCCTTTCTATAAAGAGCTTGAGGTTATTTTTAACCGCCTAGACAGTGTGGACCTTGGCTTTATGGTTTCGATTCCTATTCTGCTCTGGGCGATCCTGAACTTTCTATTCAACGTGTTTAGCTGGCCAAGGTTAACTAAACCATTCTTTATTGTGCTTTTAGTCTGTTCAAGTATTGTCAGTTATGCTGGTTACAATTACGGAGCGATCTTCGATCAGTCGATGATGGCTAATCTATTTGAAACTAACAGCAGCGAAGCGAGCGCTTACATCAGCGTTTATTCCATTTGTTGGGTTATTGCTATCGGTGTACTCCCTGCTTTGCTTATTTGGAAAGTGGCACTCAGAAAGCCGCAGAGTATTTGGAGGTTGGTGCTTAGTAAGTTGGTTTCAATGTTGCTGTCAGTGGTGATTTTTCTCATTATAGCTACCTTCTACTATCAAAATTATGCATCAGTTGGACGTAACAACAACCATCTGCAAAAGGTATTGATCCCGAGTGAGTTTGTTTACAGCTTAACGGATTATCTTAAGCAAAAGTATTTCTCGTCACCGATTGAATATCGTCAGCTTGGTCTCGACGCGAAGCAGTCTGAAACGGCTCTGAGTAGTCAAAATAATAAACCAACGCTGGTTGTGTTTGTTGTCGGAGAAACTGCGCGAACTCAAAACTATCATTTGAATGGCTACCCGCGTCAGACCAATCCTTACACAGAGGCGCTAGGAGTGGTGTCTTTTCAAGATGTGAGTTCTTGCGGTACTGCAACCGCTGTCTCTGTACCTTGTATGTTCTCCAACATGACTCATAGCAGCTTTGATCGAGATAAAGCAGACAACCAAGATAATGTGCTTGATATCGCAAGCAGAGCAGGTATCGATGTTTTGTGGCTTGATAACGACGGGGGCGATAAAGATGTCGCTAAGAATGTTGCGAAGCGTGAATTAGACCCTAAGACAGGTTCGCAGTTTTGTGATGGCAAAATTTGTTACGATATGGCGTTGCTAAGTCAGTTTGAAGATGACGTTGATTCGCTAACAGGAAATCGGCTGATAGCGTTGCACTTAATTGGTAGTCATGGGCCAACTTACTTTAAACGTTACCCAAAAGAAATGGGTGTGTTTCAACCTGATTGCCAGCGTGCGGATATAGAGAACTGTAGCCACGAACAGTTGGTCAACACTTACGACAATACGATTCGCTATACAGACTTCATGCTCAGCCAGACCATCGAGCGTTTAAAGTCTCTCGAAGATCAATACAACACGGCATTGCTCTATGTTTCTGATCACGGTGAGTCTCTAGGAGAAGATGGAGTATACTTGCATGGGTTGCCATACAGTTTTGCGCCACTGTATCAGAAACGCGTACCACTTATCTTCTGGGCGTCTGACGGCTTTGCAAAGCAAAAACAGCTCGATATGGGCTGCATACAACAAGAGGCGACCCAGACCAATACATTCTCCCATGACAATATATTCCATTCGCTGCTTGGTATCATGGATGTCGAGACGAATGAATATGACAGTCAGCTAGATATCTTTAACCACTGCCGAGTTAACGCATGAAGTAATAAGGGCTAAATGATGATCATTTAGCCCTTTTTGATCTGGCGCTCCCGACAGGATTCGAACCTGTGACCTATCCCTTAGGAGGGGATCGCGCTATCCAGCTGTGCCACGGGAGCTTTAACTCTATGATACTGATTTCAACACATAAGTTAAATACAAACCTTTTAATTTACAGCAGCTTGTGCATTACGTCGCCAATTTGAATGCTGCCGGCAAGTTCTGCTTGGTCGACTTTAAGCTCTGCTTCATTTTCGTACACGCGTGATACGGTTAGGGTAATGTCTGTTTCAGACACCTTATTGCGTGGTAAGCCGCGTTGGTCGATGAACGAACCTGTGTGCCAAAGCTGCAATTTGTCGCCTTCCATTACGCCGTGAATACGCCCTAGATCGATTGTGATGGTGTTGTCCCACTTGGCGACCACTTCTGGCAAGGTGATTTTGCAAGACACTTCAGACTCTAAATCCAACATGATATTGCGGCTTACGCGCAGCATCATGTCTCCGTAGGTTGACGCCCAGAAGCGTGCACTACGCGTATCTACTTGGCTGGTTTTAGCAAATGGCCAACGGGCGACCTCACGGTAATTGCGATTGTAAACTTCGTTACCTGTTTTTCCGTCAAACACCTGCATTTCAAGCGCAAACTGGCGGTTGATCACGTCATCACTGAGTAGCCCCCCTTGTTCAATCGTGGCCGTTAAGTCGGTGATAACGCCACCAATGATATATTGAGCACCGGTATCTTGAGCAATCATTTTTAGCCGTTCAGGGTAGCGCTTGCTGATCTCAAAATCTGTAGTACCAACAGAAACAAAGTTGGCAGATTGTTGATCTAATTGGCGATTAATGACATTAGCAAAATCATCACCGACGCTATAGATTTGCCCCATGACGGCTTGTTGAGGGGAGGCAATGTCGATGTTGCCGACAAGAAAGGTTTTCTTATACTGGCTTACGTGGCAACCCGTTGCCGATGGATAAATATCAATGCGGGCTTTGACAAACATGACACCTCTGCGCGTTTCTTTCTCATCAACGACGATGTAGCGCACTTCACTGTTGGTAAACTGATATTCCTCTCGGTCGCTTTCTAGCAAAGGGCGCAAGTTTGCAATGCTGCCAATATCGGCTCCGGAGAAGCTAACAGCTTTGAATAGCGCATCTTCTAAAGCGTGAATACGAGCGGCCTCTTCAGACGAGACAACGGTGGCAGTACCTGTCACTTCAAACCACGCAGCGGTTGCAGTACTCGAGAGCACGCTTAGGTAAAGCGTAGATAAGAAGAGAAGGAGCGATTTTTTCATAGATGTTCACCAAGTTGGTTCATTTCTTGCTTGTTAAATCTTAGCTGATTTAGGCATTGCCATTCTAAATAGTTGCAAAGTTAGAAAAGCAAGGAATGTTCCACTTTTAGAAGAGAGCTAAAAGAACTGACATTTTTAAGCCTTAATGTATCGGAGATTTGAGAATGAAAAAATGGCTATCGCTAGTCCCTGTGGTGTTTCTCACCGCATGTGCCTATGCTCCAATATATAACGGTAAAGAACCGTACCCTGGCTCGCAGTTTATGCTGATGGAGAGCCCGCGTCATACTCTTGACTTCTTTGTGGAGAGTATGACAGAAGATTTAATGATTTCGAATACCAGTGTTTCGGCGCGAACACCGATTGCCGTTACCTCATTTGTTGATCTGCAAAACATGGATGCTACAAACTGGCTAGGTAATTCGGTGTCGGAAGGATTTATTCACCAATTCCAGCGTCGTGGGTTTAAGGTCGTAGACTTCAAAACCACAGGCTCAATTCAAGTGACTCACCAAGGTGACTTCGCTTTTAGTCGTGATTGGAAAGATTTAGCCCAGGAGCAAGACATTCAATACGTGCTAACGGGGACTATGCTGCGTCAAGAAGGTGGTGTTCTAGTCAATGCGAGAGTGGTTGGGATGCAGTCTCGAGTGGTTGTCGCTACGGCACAAGGCTTCTTGCCGGCTGATCGTATTGGTCGAGATCTTGATACCCTTAACAGCATTCGTACCCAAGATGGTGTATTAATCCGTTCTGACCCAACGATTACCCAGCCATATACGGTTATTCTTCGCCCGTAGGAGACGAGATGAAAAAGCTATTACTCCTGATTGTTGCTTTAGTTATGGTCGGCTGTCAGCCTCTATCTGATATGCGTAAAGACGACTGGTTAACGGCGGTCGGTTATGCAAGTATCAGTGAACAGAAAGGTCGCAACGAAGAAGAGAAGCAAGTGCGAGCGATGCGTGCATCTAAAATAGACGCTTATCGTGAACTTGCCGAGCAAGTATACGGGATGCGTGTCAGTGGCCGAGCCGATCTTAAAGATCAGCGCCTAGGTACAGAACTGACATCTGGCGCGGTCGATGGCGTTATTCGTGGTGCTGAAGTCGTTCGTAGTTATAAAGTGGGCGACAGCTATGTCACCGAGCTTAGACTTGATATTCAAAAGATGAACAAGTTGCGAGATTATGGTGAAGTCCAAACGGTTCCAGAAAAACGTCAGCAAACTCTTTTCTAACGATTCAGATCTCCGAACAAACAAAAAGCGGCAATCAATGATTGCCGCTTTTTTTAGATTCTTAATTCTAGGCTTTAATATTGGTGCCTAGAGTCGTGACATTTTTGGTTTGACCTTCTGCGGTATAGGTCATTCCCAATTTTCCTTGAGACTGCTGCATTAAATTATTGAGCTTATTAAAGCTAAGTTGCGCACGTTGGAGTGCTTGGCCGTTGACTTCGTTTGCTTGTTGGCACTCACTGATTAAAGAGCGTACTTGTTCTACCAAAGGGCTCAACTCTGGGTCGCTAGTTAAGCTCTCTACATCAGGATGACGACGAACTCGTTCGTCTGTGTTTTGCAGTTGCTCAATTAAAGTGATTTTATGTTTGGCGATCGTTTCGATGTCTTTCGATACACGATTGGCTATCGCGAGTCTCTCTTGCTCTAGAACTTCAGTAAGCTCTTGGGCATTTTTTAATTGAAACTCGATTAAACTTAAAATCGCTGCCATGATTAATATTCTCGCGGTTTACAACCCGCCAAGCTCTTTCTCGAACTTAATCATGTTGTCGGCAAGTTTTTCAGGATCGACGCTGTACGAGCCATTAGCAATAGCTTCTTTGATAGCGGCAACTTTTGCTTTGTCAAAGCTAGGTTGGCTGACCATTTGATTATGCATTTCTCCCACCGCCTTACCTTGTGAGCTGAGTGAAACTGCATCCTTAGCTACATCAGACTTTTTTGCCGAGTCTGAACTGCTCGTTGGACTACTTTCGTTACGTACGGAGCTACGCGTTGACGTCGATAGCGTTTGCCCTGAGCGTATATTGTCAATACCTGCCATAATTGCTGAGCCTTTTGAAGATTTGTCTACTTGTACTGTCAATATCGACGAATACGGTTATAACTTTAGTTTTTTTTAACATTGACTAAAAGATCACCGTTACTTCAGAAATTCCAGTCACTCGTCCTTCAATTATACGGTTGGATTTACTATTTTTCACTCTTATCTGTTCACCATGTGAGCCATCTGTGAGCGCGATGCCTTTCGTGGTTATCGTCATCCCCGATTTTACTGCTCTAATTGTCACGGTTTCGTTACGGCATACGACGCAAATATCTCTAGCTTCTATAATGTCACCAGAGCGGAGATTTTTCTTTGCTTTTGCACCAATTACCGCATCAATTGTGGAAAAGCCTTGCCGCCTAAAGCGTTGTAAGTCTACCATATTAATAGTGACGTCTTGAACAGAGACGATTTGGCCGCGGGAAAGCGGGGTGGTGAGCACAACTTGTGGCCCTGTACGGGTTAAACGAACAGGGACATAGACGCGCCAATCGTCTTCCGGACATTCAATCAGTACCGTTATATTACTGGCGGCCGGGTTGGTCGAAGAAGATGAGCGGGTTAGTTCAGACGGACAGTTGGTTGCAAAGATACGGCTATCGATATTGGCTGCTTTGGCTTCTAATGTGCCACCCGTTGGCCACTCAATAGTTGCAAGAATGTACTCTTCTGCAGCTTGTTGAATAAGTTGAATTTGGTTTTCTGTTGCGGATGTCGCTGAAAAACTAAAGAAAAAGAATAAAAAGCCGATAGACTTATAAAACTTTTTATAGAAAGCTCTACAATTAGTTATGGAAAATGAGCATAAGTGTGATTTTAGGTATGTCATTCTATTTCTCTAAAGTTTTACATGGCCGCTAGTAGACTACCATTTTTTTTAGCATTAAAGTTTGAGATGGAGATGAGCTTATGACGGGTATTCTTGATTCTGTGAATCAGCGTACGCAACTCGTCGGTCAAAACCGATTGGAACTCCTAACGTTTCGCCTAATGGGGCGCCAACGCTATGGGATTAACGTATTTAAAGTAAAAGAGGTACTTCAGTGCCCTAAGCTTACTTCAATGCCAAACTTACACCACCTAGTTAAAGGTGTGGCCCATATTCGTGGCCATACTGTATCTGTCATCGATTTGAGTTTAGCGATAGGTGGTCGCCCGACAACCGATGTTGAAAAAGCGTTTGTTGTTATTGCCGAATTCAACCGGACGATTCAGGCATTCTTAGTGACTTCCGTCGAGCGTATTATTAACATGCACTGGGAAGCCATTTTGCCGCCACCAGATGGTGCGGGTAAAGCGAACTATCTGACTGCGGTCACCAATATCGACAATGAACTGGTCGAAATTCTCGATGTAGAGAAGATTCTTGCAGAAATCGCGCCAATTGATGAGACAATGGACTCTTCTATTGGTGAGGAAATTGCTCAGGCAGAAACTGAGAAAGAAATTGTACGTCGTATTTTAATTGCTGATGACTCAACGGTCGCACGTAAGCAGGTTGAGCGCGCGATCACTTCACTAGGATTTGAAGTAGTGTCAGTGAAAGACGGCAAGGAAGCGTACGATAAATTGGTTGAGATGGCTGCTGAAGGCAGTATTTATGATCAGATTTCATTGGTGATCTCCGATATCGAGATGCCAGAGATGGACGGTTATACGCTAACCGCAGAAGTGAGACGCCATCCTGATCTGAAAGATCTTTATGTTATTCTTCACTCATCACTCAGTGGTGTATTTAACCAAGCAATGGTTGAACGTGTAGGAGCTAACTCCTTTATCGCTAAATTCAACCCAGATGAGCTTGGTAATGCAGTGAAAGCTGCACTTACAGAATAAAAAGAGAAGTTAATGACAGCGATAACTATAAGCGATCAAGAATATCGTGATTTCAGCCGATTCTTAGAGTCACAATGCGGTATTGTGCTAGGTGATAGCAAGCAGTACCTTGTAAGAAGCCGACTAAGCCCACTAGTGACTAAGTTTAAGTTAGCCACATTATCTGACTTGCTTAGAGATGTAGTGACTGGGCGTAATCGTGAACTGCGTGTTGCCGCTGTTGATGCCATGACGACCAACGAGACACTGTGGTTTCGTGATACCTACCCATTTGAAGTACTAGCGAATAAACTGTTGCCAGAAGTTGCGGCAAATAAACGCCCAATTAAAATCTGGTCAGCGGCAAGTTCTTCTGGGCAAGAGCCGTACTCAATGGGGATGACTGTATTAGAGACTCAGCAGCGTAAGCCGGGCATGCTTCCTAGCGTGTCGATTACTGCTACAGATATTTCGGCAAGCATGCTCGATATGTGTCGAGCAGGTGTATACGACAACCTAGCTTTGGGGCGAGGATTGTCACCAGAACGGCGTCGCAATTTCTTCGAAGATGCGGGTGATGGCCGAATGAAAGTCAAAGACAATGTAAAACGCTTGGTTAATTTTCGTCCGCAGAACTTGATGGATAGCTATGCATTGCTTGGTAAGTTCGACATTATATTCTGTCGCAACGTGCTTATCTATTTCTCACCTGATATGAAGTCTCAAGTTTTGAACCAGATGGCAAACAGCTTGAACCCTGGTGGTTATTTATTATTGGGCGCATCTGAATCACTAACAGGTCTTACTGATCGGTTTGAGATGGTTCGATGTAACCCCGGTATCATCTATAAGCTAAAGTAACAGAGTTATCAACTTTCCCCATGCCCAGCGTTTTCGTTGGGCATTTTTATTCCTCCACGCTATTTAACTTGTATACTTTCTACGAGTCATTCCAAACTCTCTAGTGCAATTTCGCCCAATTAATTGGCGTGTTTATTGCAGAATATCTATACGGAAGCAACAGTGAAACAAATTTTATTAAAGTTGGTACGCTAATTGCTTTTACATTTAATAGTAACGGTCAGTTCTTGAGTAGAGGTTAACATGGCTATTTCTTTCGATAACGCATTAGGTATCCACCAATACACGGTGGGCGTACGTGAGCGCAATGCTGAGGTGATTTCCACCAACATTGCTCAAGCGAACACACCGGGCTATAAATCGAAAGGCATGGACTTCCAAAAGGCATTGCAGGCGGCAACGTCGGAGGCAAGCATCGGGCTTAGCCGTACCGACAGTCGGCACATTCCTGCCTCTACTAGGGTGACAGGGGAAGTAATGTATCGTCTTCCTACACAACCTGACACGGGTGACGGCAATACCGTTGATGTGGATTTAGAGCGTAACTTGTTTATGCAAAACCAGATCAGACACCAAGCCTCACTTGACTTCTTAGGAAGTAAATTCAAGAACTTAACTAAAGCAATTAAAGGGAGTAACTAGATGAGCTTATTTAACGTTTTCAATGTCACTGGTTCTGCCATGAGCGCTGAATCTGTTCGTCTAAATACGACCTCCAGTAACCTAGCAAACGCGGACAGTGTCTCTAGCTCAGCAAAAGACACATATAAAGCTCGCCATGCAGTGTTTGGTGCGGAGTTAAGTAAGGCAAAGTATGGCCGCGACCATACCGTGCCGGTGAAAGTGATGGGTATTGTTGAAAGTGATAAGCCGCTTGATGCGGAGTACAACCCTGACCATCCACTCGCAAATGATGAAGGCTATATTTACAAGCCTAATGTCAATGTGATGGAAGAGATGGCCAATATGATTTCTGCTTCACGTTCTTATCAAACGAACGTTCAAGTAGCAGATGCAAGCAAACAAATGCTGCTGCGTACGCTGCAGATGGGTCAATAAGGATAGGAGGTAACGTATGGCCGATGGCATTAATAATGTTGGTCAAAGCGGCTTGTCCTATGTAGACCAGCTTAAACAGCTTCAGGACAAGAACAAGCCAACTGAGACAACCGGTAAGCAAGATCTTAAACAAGAAGACTTCTTATCTTTGCTCACTAAGCAACTTGCCCAGCAAGATCCATTTAAGCCGGTTAGCAATGACCAGATGATTGCACAGATGGCGTCATTTGCCACGGTAGATGGTATCGGCAAAATGAACAATCAGTTTGAAACACTGAATGCGTCGATGACATCTAACCAAGCGCTTCAAGCTTCCTCTCTTGTTGGTCGAGACGTTCTTGTCCCAGGAGCAGCAGGAGTGAAAGCTGATGACGGCTCAATGGCTGCTATGGTGAAACTCCCTCAACCTGTCGATAACTTGATGGTGCGAGTGGAAGACCAAATGGGGCAGCTAATCCGAACCTTTGATGTCGGTGCGAAACCTGCGGGTGACAGCCGAGTTGAATGGGACGGTAAAGATCAAAACGGTAATCCATTGCCGCCAGGTAAATACAATGTGAAAGCATCAGGTTTACTCGATGGTAAAGCCAAAGAATTTGAGGTTTCGACCTACGCTAATGTAAACAGCGTTCTCTTAGGCAAAGGTGATGGTAACGTACTACTCAATCTGGCTGGCTTTGAGTCGCCAGTTCGACTTGCTGAAGTACTAGAAGTTGGCAAAGCGTAACTCTTAAGTAGATATGCTAGCTAGATAGGAGATTTTGGAATGTCATATGTTGCATTAAGCGGATTGTCCGCAGCTCAGTTAGATCTGAACACGACCAGTAACAACATTGCGAACGCAAATACATACGGCTTTAAAGAGTCACGTGCTGAGTTTGGCGATGTTTACTCAAATTCACTTTTTACTCATGCGAAGACAACGCCAGGCCAAGGTGTACAAGCGGCTAAGGTTGCCCAGCAATTCCATGAAGGTTCTAGTGTTTATACCAATAACCCAATGGATTTGCGCATTAGTGGTACGGGCTTCTTCGCGGTAGCAAAAGATCGTCTCACGCCAACCACCAATGAGTTAACGCGTAATGGTGCTTTCCACCTGAACAAAGATAACTACATGGTCACGGCTAATGATGAGTTTTTGTTAGGGTATCAGGTAAACAAAGATACTGGAGATGTTCTTTCTTATGAGCCATCGCCAATCAACATTCCAAAAGAGTTCGGTAAGCCGAAGCAGACATCAAATATTGATGTCGGTGTAAACCTTCCTGCTGGTGGTGATCTCAAAGATCCGACGCTTTTCGACTACAGTGATCCAGAAACCTACAACCGTTCAACCTCATCGACGATTTATGACTCAATGGGCCAGTCCTATAAGCTGACAACTTACTACTTAAAAGATCAGACTCAACCTAACACATGGCAGACCTTCTACACGGTCACCGACAGTGCAGGTGAGAAACCACTGAATATTTTAGGTGGTGATGCGACAGCGCCTAGTGGTCATGTTGGTCACACCATGAAGTTCAATAACGACGGTACTTTAGCGAGTCTGAATAATGGTCAGAATATTGTTTCTGAAGCGTTAGGTACGGGAGCGAATCCAATTGAGCTAAACGGTGCGGATGTCAATCAAACGCTATCATTTGGTTTACAAGATGCGACACAGTTTGCTGCTCCGTTTGAGTTAACTAAGTTTGATGAAGATGGTGCAACGACTGGCTTCTTAACCAAAGTCGATTTCGATGAGAACGGTAGTGTTCTAGGCACTTACTCTAACGGTGAGAACATTGTGCTAGGTCGTGTCTCATTGGTACGTGTTGCGAATGAACAAGGGCTAGATAAGAAGGGCGGTACTCAGTGGGATTCTACTCAGTTCTCAGGCGATAAGATCTGGGGCGAGTCTAACAAAGGTTCGTTCGGTACAATCAGTAGTGGTACTCTCGAGCAATCGAACATCGATATGACTCAAGAGCTGGTGGATTTGATCTCTGCTCAACGTAACTTCCAAGCGAACTCTCGTTCGTTAGAAGTACACAACCAAACGCAACAGAATATCCTACAGATCCGTTAATCACTGTCTGGTATCTTTAGCGAGATGTCGCAATCATCTGAATAGCAAGCTGGTGGCAATGATCAGCTTGCTATTATTGCCACTTCGGCAAAACCTTCCTTTAAATCTTCTCTATACTTGCCGTTTTTTATCTAATGCTTTGATATATATACAGTATTAAAGTTGGCACACCAATTGCTTTTATTGATCTGAATTGTGATTTTTGGAGCAAATTATGGATCGTGCACTGTTTCTCGCTATGAGCGGCGCCAAGCAAAATATGCAGGCTTTGCAACTCAGAGCAAACAACTTAGCGAACGTCAGTACCACGGGTTTCCGTGCTGATTTGGCGCAAGCTCGCTCAATGCAAGCGTATGGCGATGGTCTACCAAGCCGCGTGTTTAGTATGACAGAGCGTCCGGGACATAATTTCCAGCAAGGCAGCGTGATCACCACAGGACGAGACTTAGATGTTACCGTTCAAGGTGATGGCTGGATATCGGTACTCGATAAGACTGGCAAAGAAGGTCTGACTCGCAACGGCAACCTTAAAATTGATGTTAACGGTCTTCTGACTAGTGGCAATGGAAATCTGGTTTTAGGTGAAACGGGAGCACCGATCACCCTGCCGATTCCAATTAGCAAAGTCGAGATCGGAAATGACGGTACGATTTCTGTGGTTCCGCAAGGCGCTCCAGCCGATGCAATAGAAGTCGTTGACCGTATCAAGCTGACTCGCACCAACAATCAATCACTTTTCAAAGATATTAACGGCTTGTTCCGTGCAAAAGATCCTAATGCGGCATACGAAGCGGATGCCAGTGTAAAACTGCTCACAGGTGCAATTGAAGGTAGTAACGTCAATGCGATTGGCGAGATGACCAACCTGATTGACTTGCAACGTCAGTTTGAAATGCAAGTAAAAATGATGAGCACAGCAGAAGACATGGACAAAGCGTCTGACTCTCTGCTTCGTATGAGCTAACAGATTCTAGGAGAGAGCTATGCATCCGGCACTATGGGTAAGTAAAACGGGCTTAGACGCTCAACAAACCAATATCTCAACAATTTCAAACAACTTGGCGAACGCTTCAACCGTTGGTTATAAAAAGAGCCGCGCGGTATTTGAAGACTTGTTCTATCAGAACATCAACCAGCCAGGTGGTCAGTCTTCACAAAATACCGAGCTACCAAGTGGCTTAATGCTCGGTGCAGGTTCTAAAGTGGTGGCAACACAAAAAGTCCATACACAGGGCAATACTCAAACCACCAATAACAGCCTTGATATGATGATTGAAGGTGATGGTTTCTTCCAAATCCTGATGCCAGACGGCAACATTGGGTATTCACGTAACGGCCAATTTACCGTTAACGATGAAGGTGTGATTGTGACTTCAGGGGCGGGCTACGCGCTTGAGCCAGAGATTGCTATTCCGGAAGATGCGATCAGCATTACTGTCGGTACCGATGGTGAAGTTTCAGTGCGGGTACGAGGTCAGCAAAATAACCAAGTAGTTGGTCAAATTGCCACTGTAGATTTCATTAACCCGGGGGGCTTGGAGCCGATTGGTCAAAACCTTTACTTACCGACAGGTGCAAGTGGAGACCCACAAGAAGGAGTCCCAGGTTTTGATGGTTTTGGTGAAGTAAGACAGTCAATGCTTGAAACATCGAATGTGAATGTGACCGAAGAACTAGTGAACATGATAGAGGCTCAACGTGTTTACGAAATGAATTCAAAAGTCATCTCAGCAGTAGACAAGATGATGAGCTTTGTGAATCAGCAGCTATAAACACGGTTTAGGGTAGGAATAGAAATGAATCGAATAATCGTACTTTTTACGCTAGCAGTGATGTCGGGCTGTACCATGTTAGAGCCGCCTATTGAAACCCCAGATGTCACCCAAGGAACAACGACAGTTGATGCCGTCGAGGGCGACAAAACTCAGCAAGAAAGCACAGGTTTGGTTGACTCTTTGCGCGGCCGCTCAGATCCTGTTTCAGGCGATCCTGCTTGGGCTCCGATTCATCCTAAGCATCAACCTGAGCACTATGCGGCTGAGACTGGGTCGCTGTTTAATACCGCGAGCACAAACAGCTTGTACGATGATTCCAAACCGCGTGGTATTGGTGACATTATTACTGTGACTTTAGATGAGAAGACCAAAGCGGCAAAAAGCTCCGATGCTGACTTGTCAAAAAACAATGATGCGTCGATGGACCCATTAGAAGTCGGTGGTCAGCAGCTCAATGTTGGTGATTACAATTTCTCGTACAACCTAAGCAATGACAATAAATTTAAAGGTAGTGCAGCCGCTAACCAAAGCAACAGTATTTCTGGCTCGATTACCGTTGAAGTCATCGAAGTGCTCGCTAATGGCAATCTAGTCATTCGTGGCGAGAAGTGGCTAACCCTGAATACAGGGGATGAGTATATTCGCTTAAGCGGCACCATTCGCCCAGATGACATCAAATACGATAACACCATTGCGTCGAATCGAATTTCCAATGCTCGAATCCAGTACTCAGGCACGGGTACGCAGCAAGATATGCAAGAACCTGGATTCTTGGCACGATTCTTTAATGTCTCCCTATAATTCCATCTGATGCCGCTTTTTTGGCAGTGTATAAAGTGGGCATAGAGATTAGAACAAGGGTATGATCATGAAAAAGTTGTTTCTCCTTTTAACCAGTATATTGTTTGTTGCCGCTTCCGCGCAGGCGGCACGCATTAAAGATGTGTCTCAAGTTGCTGGTGTGCGTAGTAACCAATTGGTTGGCTATGGCTTAGTCACTGGTTTACCAGGAACCGGAGAATCAACCCCCTTTACCGATCAAAGCTTTAATGCAATGCTGCAAAACTTTGGTATTCAAATGCCACCTGGCACAAAACCAAAGAGCAAGAATGTCGCGGCCGTGATTGTGACGGCTGAATTACCTGCCTTTTCAAAACAAGGTCAAACAATCGATGTAACCGTGTCTTCGATTGGTTCAGCAAAAAGCTTACGAGGCGGTACACTGATGCAAACCATGCTGAAAGGTCTCGATGGGCAAATCTATGCCGTTGCGCAGGGCAACCTTGTAGTGAGTGGCTTTAGCGCCACTGGAGCCGATGGTTCAAAGATTGTCGGTAATAATCCAACTGCGGGTATGATTTCCAATGGCGCTATGGTTGAACGTGAAATTCCAACACCGTTTAGCCGTGGTGATTATATTACCTTTAACCTCCTTGAGTCTGATTTTACCACTGCCCAACGGATGGCTGATGCGGTCAACAATTTCCTTGGCCCACAAATGGCCTCAGCGGTTGATGCAACGTCGGTAAAAGTGCGCGCACCGCGTGATATTACTCAGCGTGTGGCTTTCTTATCGGCGATTGAAAACATCGAATTTAACCCAGCTGAAGGCTCTGCAAAAATCATAGTTAACTCTCGTACTGGCACCATAGTTGTTGGTAAACATGTGCGCTTAAAACCAGCCGCAGTAACTCATGGTGGTATGACCGTAGCGATTAAAGAAAATCTTAATGTGAGCCAGCCGAATGCTTTTGGGGGGGGTGAGACCGTTGTTGTTCCGGATACCGACATTGAGGTAACGGAAGAGCAGGGCAAAATGTTTAAGTTTGAGCCTGGTTTAACGTTAGATGACCTGGTTCGAGCGGTGAATGAAGTTGGTGCAGCACCTTCTGACTTAATGGCTATTCTGCAAGCGTTGAAGCAAGCAGGGGCTATTGAAGGGCAACTGATCGTAATCTAAGGAGTAGAGCATGATTAACAACGGCAATGACATCGGCTTTATTCACGATATCGCTGGCTTAGATAAGTTACGTAAGCAAGCGGTAGAGGGCGATGAAGGAAGCGAGAAAGCGGCTCTTACCGCAGCAGCAAAACAGTTTGAAGCTATTTTCACCTCTATGCTGTTTAAGTCTATGCGTGATGCTAACTCAACCTTTGAATCAGGATTGATGGACAGCCAAAATCAGCAGTTTTATCGTCAGATGATGGACGAGCAGATGTCGAGTGAGTTGAGCGCTTCCGGTTCTTTAGGGCTTGCGGACATGATTGTTGCGCAGCTCTCTACAGGCAGTGTAGAAAATCAAACTGCCAAAGCGCGCAATGAAGATTTTGAAGCTATGATGGAAAAAATTGACCGTATCCGTCATGAACGCGCAGACTCGACTACTGTCGCTATGCCAGCGGCGACACCCCCTTCCCGCTTTGAGTCACCAGAAACTTTTGTTAAATCAATGAAGCCTTATGCAGAAAAAGCGGCAAGTGCGTTAGGTATTGATTCTTCGCTTCTACTTGCTCAAGCTGCCTTAGAAACTGGTTGGGGACAAAAGGTCGTTAATAACTCACGTGGTAGCAGTAACAACTTATTCAATATCAAAGCGGATCGTAGCTGGTCTGGAGATAAGGTCTCGACTCAAACTCTTGAGTATCATCAAGGTGTACCAGTGAAAGAGAATGCAGCTTTCCGTTCTTACGCTAACTATGAAGATAGCTTCAACGACTACGTACGCTTCCTTAATGAAAACCCTCGTTACACTACTGCGTTACGTCATGGTGGTAATAACGAAGAGTTTATTCGAGGCATTCATCAAGCCGGTTATGCGACCGATCCAAGGTACGCAGACAAGGTATTAAGCGTTAAAGCGCGTATAGACCAGATGTAAATAACTCACCTTCGGGTGAGTTTTTTTGTTGGAAGCGGGAACACTTTGCTCCGATATCTGGCTTCATTCTGCGAGAAGACGATTTTTGTGGTTCCGGTCGTTGTTGACCACATTTGTTTATCGAGGGGGAAACTGTTCCCGCATCCCGCATCCCGCATCCCGCATCCCGCAATTGGCACACATATTGCAATTTCTAACCTAGATGTTCAGTTAACACTGATTTTAAAAGGTTTCTTGGGGGCAATATGTCGTCTGATCTTCTGAATCTTGGTTCGCAAAGCGTTCTCACAGCTCAGAGACAACTAAACACCACGGGTCATAACATCTCTAATGTAAATACAGAGGGTTATAGCCGTCAGTCGGTGATACAAGGCACAAATATGCCGCGCCAATATGGCGGGGAAACCTATGGTATGGGCGTTCATGTGGAAAAAGTTCGCCGCTCTTGGGATCAGTTTGCCGTTAATGAGCTTAATGTTTCCACGACCAACTATGCACATAAGGTTGATGATGAGGCGAACTTGGAAATGCTGTCTAACATGTTGTCATCAGTCGCCTCGAAAAAAATTCCAGAAAATCTCAATGAATGGTTTGATGCCGTTAAGTCTTTAGCGGATAGCCCTAACGATGTCGGCGCGCGAAAAGTTGTGCTTGAGAAAGCCAACTTGATTACTCAGAACTTAAATGATTTCCATGAGACGGTTCGTCGTCAATCAGATGTAACCAACAAAAAACTCGATCTAGGTATTGAACGCGTTAACCAACTTGCTCTAGAAATCAGAGACCTCCACCGACTTATGATGCGTACTCCTGGCCCGCACAACGACTTGATGGACACTCATGAAAAGCTTATCGCAGAGCTGTCAGAGTACACCAAGGTAACGGTAACACCGCGTAAGAATGCAGAAGGTTTCAATGTTCATATTGGTAACGGCCATACATTAGTTTCGGGTACTGAGGCTAGTGAACTCAAAATGATTGATGGCTATCCAGATGTTCATCAGCGTCGCCTTGCCATGATTGAAGGTAAAGGGATCAAAGCGATTACCACCAAAGACATTGATGGCAAGATCGGTGCGATGCTGACAATGCGTGATAAGAAAATTCCGCAGTTGATGGATGAGCTTGGTAAGCTCGCGACCTCTTTCTCCTATGAAGTTAATAGCTTGCAGTCTCAGGGGCTTGATTTAAGAGGCAATATCGGTGGCTTATTGTTTACCGATGTTAACTCAGATTTTATCGCCGAATCGCGGGTGGTAACCTCTTCTAACTCGAAAGCTGATTTAGCGGTATACATTGAAGATACTAGTCAGCTAGTCGGGGGGCAGTATTCTTTGCAATACGTTGGTGGTGACTACTATGTCACGCGCCCCTCTGGCGAGCAGTTTGTTGTTCCGGTTGTAGATGATTCGATTGCTCTAGACGGTTTGCGTATTGATATTCGTAACGGTTTAGAAGCGGGGGAAAGGGTACTCATTCGCCCAACTCGTAATGGTGCCGCTCAGATGCAAATGGCAACCAATGACCCGAGCGACATTGCCGCGCAAAGTTATGAAGCGTCTACCACATTTGCTCAAGGCAGCGCTGAATTTAGTATTGCGCAAGCGGGCAGCTTACGTGAGTTTGAAGTGATTATCTCCCCTGACGGACAGCAATTTGCCGTTACTGATACGGACGGAAAAATTTTACTCCAGCCTCAAGCTTATCCACCAACAGGCCCAGTTACTGTTCAGGGTACCTCTTTTGAACTCAGCGGTGGAGCTTTGCCCAATGACAAGTTTACGGCAAACCTTGTTCCCTCTGAAGGTGATAACGGCAACTTACTTAAAATGCAAAATATCCAGACCGACAAAAAACTGAATGACGGTGAGTCGACTATTTTGGATATCTACCACAACCTGAATACTGATGTTGGTTTGCAGATGTCCACCGCTTCACGCCTAACCGATGTCTCTCGGTTAGAGAAAGAAGCTGCTCAAGAAAGGGTAGCCTCGATTGCTGGTGTGAACTTGGATGAAGAAGCGGCCAACATGATGAAGTTCCAACAAGCGTATATGGCCTCGTCTCGAATTATGCAGGCGGCTAACGATACCTTTAACACCATTCTTGCGTTGAGATAAGGAGGCGTAAATGATGAATCGTATTTCTAGCTTCCATAACTATCAATCGGTGCAGAATGATTTGCGTCGCTCGGAAGCAAAAGTGCATCACAATCAAGCTCAGTTAGCATCTGGGAAGAAGCTAATGAAAGCGAGTGATGACCCATTGGCGACACATTACATACAGAATATCGGCCAGCAAAAAGAGCAACTACGCCAGTTCACCGATGCGATTACGCTTTCCCGAAACCGTCTAGAGCACCACGAGGTGATTATCTCAAATGCTGAAGAGTATGCAGATGAAGCAAAACGAACAGTTATGGAAATGATCAATGGCTCGTTGTCTCCGGAAGACCGTTTGGCAAAGCGTCGAGAAATGCAGGAAATTGCCAATAACTTTTTGAACTTAGTCAACGTTCAGGACGAGTCGGGCAACTACATTTTTGCCGGAACTAAGCCAAAGAATCAGCCCTTCTTTCGCGATAAAGATGGGGATGTGGTTTATGCAGGCGATGACTATCAGCGCAAAATGAAGATCTCTAATAGCTTAGAGATGCCAATCAATGACCCTGGTAGCAAGCTATTTATGGAGATCGACAATCCCTTTGGTGATTTTGAGCCTAAGTACAGCATTAACGAAACGTCTGAGCTATTGCTTGAACGTGCCATAAATACCGATCCTGACGATAGTTCCACTTATAAAGTGACGTTCGTGGATATGCCGGATGGCAAATATGGCTACCAGTTAGAACGCGATGGCTCAGTGGTCAAAGCGGATACCTTTGATCCTGCGGTGGGTATTAAGTTCGAAGATGTCTCTATACAAGTGAAAGGGCAGATTACGAAAGGTGACGAGATCACCCTTGAGCCTAAAAAAACATACAGCATTTTTGAAACCTTCAAAAATGCGATGGCTTTGTCTCGGGGCTCTGTGTCAGATACGTCTAACACAGCGCAACTACACCAGATAGTCCAAGAGTTTCACTCTGCATTCATTCATTTGAATAAAGCTCGCACCGACGTCGGTGCACGTTTGAGCACTTTAGATATCCAAGAAGAACAGCATGATGACTTCAAAATGACCTTGGCTAAGTCCAAGAGCAATTTTGAAGATCTTGATTATGCAGAAGCAATCATTGAATTCAATGAGAACTCACGCGCGCTTCAAGCGTCGCAACAGGCATTTGGTAAAACCAAAGACCTAACTTTATTCAATTACATCTAAGCTCACGGCCTTATGTGCGATGCCATAAGTGCGAGATAGATATGCCAGAAAGATAATGCGACGGATAGAAGTAGTGGCAATCGAGTGGCAAAAGAGCGGCAATCAGTTTGCCGTTTTAGGTGGGTAAAATTTGCTCAATGCGAACAAATAACAAGCTTGCCTTATAAGTGGTTAATAAATATAGATAAAATAATTTATTGGTTAACTTTTAAAATATTGGCACACAACTTGAATTGTTTAGTGCAGAGTTAAAAAATTAGTTTTTAAGTAGGCGGTAGACCTACTTAGCAAGTCATTTACGGTCAGTGCTTCCCAATGAGACTAAGCTGGCCGCTTCGCAAGCACTTGCGAACTCAATAGGAGAGCAAAGTATGACCATTACTGTAAATACTAACGTGTCGGCGATGACCGCTCAGCGTTACTTGAATAAGGCGACTGGAGAGTTAAACACCTCCATGGAACGTCTGTCATCAGGTCAAAGAATTAACAGCGCTAAAGATGATGCGGCAGGCCTACAAATTTCGAACCGATTAACGGCTCAGTCTCGTGGTTTAGATGTCGCAATGCGTAACGCTAATGATGGTATTTCTATTGCCCAGACAGCGGAAGGTGCGATGAACGAGTCGACTTCGATTCTTCAACGTATTCGTGACTTGTCACTACAATCGGCTAACGGTACGAACTCAGCATCTGAACGCCAAGCATTGCACGAAGAAGTTGCCGCTTTGCAAGATGAGCTAAACCGAATTGCTGAAACCACATCATTTGGTGGTCGAAAACTACTGAACGGGTCATTTGGTGAAGCCTCTTTCCAAATCGGTGCGAGTTCTGGTGAGGCTATCATCATGGGCTTGACCAGTATTCGTGCTGACGATTTCCGTATGGGCGGTCAATCATTTATCTCTGACCTTGAAAAAGCAAAAGATAAAGACTGGGGTGTTCCAGCGGCAGCTAAAGATTTGAAATTTGAGTTCACAACCAAAGATGGTGAAGCGATCACTTTAGATGTTATTGCCAAAGAAGGTGACGATATCGAGGAGCTAGCGACTTACATCAATGGTCAAACAGACAAGCTGAACGCCTCTGTAGACCAAGATGGCAGACTGCAAATCTTTGCCGCAGAGCCAAACCTACAGGGTAACCTGAACATTTCAGGTGGTCTTGCCGGAGAGCTTGGCTTGAATGGCGGCCCTGGCGTTCAAACCACTGTGCAGAACATAGATGTTCGATCTGTGGGGGGAGCGCAGAATGCAGTTGGTATTATTGATGCGGCGCTGAAATACGTAGACTCACAGCGTGCTGACTTAGGTGCAAAACAAAACCGTCTAAGCCACAGCATTAATAACCTAGCAAATATTCAAGAAAACGTTGAAGCATCGAATAGTCGAATCCGTGATACAGATTTCGCGAAAGAGACAACACAGATGACTAAAGCACAAATTCTGCAACAGGCGGGTACTTCGATACTTGCTCAAGCAAAACAGTTGCCTAACTCTGCGATATCACTATTGCAGTAGTGGTCAAATTTTTCACTGGCGTTAACCTAGACGTAGGGTCAGTGTGATTTGACGGCAAACATAAGTGATTAGGTTATGGAGTTCTCTCTCTCACCTGCTCCATCACTGGAGTCACTTATGTAACACGGCAGCCAGGCTGTGATCATTTCTCTCGATCTCCATATTGGCATTGGCTACCAAATAGCCCCGGTTCTCTCAAAGGAAAAGGGGCTTTTCTTTTGCCTAAAGAAAATGGCACTTTCCCTTAACTTATAACTTTTATATCTCACCCAAAATCGCGCTATATCGGCAAAAACAGCTAAAACTTTAGCAATTGATTTCATATATGTCGACGGTGTCAATATCTCCTTCTAATCCTTAGATTTTTAAAATAAATGGCTAATTAGCTCTAAAGATAATCAAATTGGCGTCGTTAATAAGGTTACTTTGAGAGAACTAATTGGTTTGCCGAGACGTCGGAAACCCTTTACCTCCGGTGTACGGAAATCAATAGGAGAAACCACTATGGCGGTTAATGTAAATACAAACGTTTCGGCGATGACAGCACAGCGTTATTTAAACAGTGCGACTACTGCTCAAGAAACGTCGATGGAAAGACTTTCATCAGGCTTTAAGATTAACAGTGCGAAAGATGACGCGGCGGGCTTGCAGATATCTAACCGTTTGAATGTACAAAGTCGTGGCTTAGATGTTGCGGTACGAAACGCAAATGATGGTATTTCAATGGCACAAACTGCTGAAGGTGCTATGAACGAAACCACCAACATCTTACAACGTATGCGTGACTTGTCACTTCAATCTGCCAACGGTTCAAACTCAAAGTCTGAGCGTGTTGCGATTCAAGAGGAAGTAACAGCTTTAAATGATGAATTAAACCGTATTGCAGAAACAACATCATTTGGTGGTAACAAGCTACTCAATGGTACGTTTGCAACGAAATCATTCCAGATTGGTTCGGACAATGGTGAAGCGGTTATGCTAACCATGAACAATATGCGAAGCGACAACGCTTTGATGGGGGGTAATAGCTACATCGCCGCTAACGGTCAAGATAAGGACTGGAGTGTACAAGCGGGGGCAAATGATCTGACCATTGCACTCACTGACAAGTTTGGCCAAGCTCAAAATGTTACCATTACTGCCAAAGAGGGTGATGATATCGAAGAGCTAGCAACTTACATCAATGGTCAAACAGACTTAGTAACCGCATCTGTTGATGAGGATGGTAAGCTTCAGTTATTTACGGATAACAACCGAGTTGAAGGTGTAGCGACGTTCGGTGGTGCTCTTGCTGGTGAACTTAGTATCGGTGCAGCACAAGCCGTAACAGTCGACACTATGGATGTAACGACTGTTGGTGGTTCGCAACAAGCCGTGGCAATTGTCGACTCAGCACTGAAGTTTGTTGATAGCCACCGTGCCGAGCTAGGTGCATTCCAAAACCGCTTTAACCATGCGATCAACAACTTAGACAACATCAATGAAAACGTGAATGCGTCTAAGAGCCGTATCAAGGATACAGACTTTGCGAAAGAGACAACGGCACTTACTAAGTCTCAGATCCTATCGCAAGCATCAAGTTCTGTTCTTGCACAAGCAAAGCAAGCGCCCAACTCAGCGTTGGGGCTTTTAGGCTAAAGAGTTAGTCTCTTAGCACAACAAAAGTCATGACTTAATTAAAATCCAGCTTCGGCTGGATTTTTTATGCTTGTAGCGCTTCAAAATGCGATTTTAGGTTACAACTATGAGCGTAAAACTAGTGAAATGTAGAGGAGAGCATATTGCAGATAGAAGAAAACCCAGCTAAATAGCTGGGTTTCTTCAATAATGGTGCGGAAGGAGAGACTTGAACTCTCACACCTTGCGGCGCCAGAACCTAAATCTGGTGCGTCTACCAATTCCGCCACTTCCGCAACAAGTCTGTATTCATACTGCTAATTGGTAAAAGCAATACGAAGTTGTAAATGGTGGCTACGACGGGATTCGAACCTGTGACCCCATCATTATGAGTGATGTGCTCTAACCAGCTGAGCTACGTAGCCAAATGGTGCGGAAGGAGAGACTTGAACTCTCACACCTTGCGGCGCCAGAACCTAAATCTGGTGCGTCTACCAATTCCGCCACTTCCGCATAAATATGGCTGTAGTCTTCAAGATGGTGCGGAAGGAGAGACTTGAACTCTCACACCTTGCGGCGCCAGAACCTAAATCTGGTGCGTCTACCAATTCCGCCACTTCCGCATCTTGAAACTACGTGATCATATGTACAACAACAAATGATCGAAATAAATGGTGGCTACGACGGGATTCGAACCTGTGACCCCATCATTATGAGTGATGTGCTCTAACCAGCTGAGCTACGTAGCCAAATGGTGCGGAAGGAGAGACTTGAACTCTCACACCTTGCGGCGCCAGAACCTAAATCTGGTGCGTCTACCAATTCCGCCACTTCCGCATCAATTTGTGTTCATCCCGCTAATTGGTAAAAGCGTAATGAAGTTGTATGGCAGGCTACTTAGAGCCGAGCCAGGGACAATAGACGAGGCATCAAAAGATGTTATCCACTGAACCTATAAATAATGGCAGGCTACTTTGAGCCGAACCAGGGACAATAGATGGGGCATCAAATGATGCTATCCACTGAACCTATAAATAGTGGCAGGTCTACCTGGATTCGAACCAGGGAATGGCGGCATCAAAAGCCGCTGCCTTACCACTTGGCGATAGACCTGCAGTGCTCTAATTAAAGAGACTTTTCTTTCTATTTAAAGAAATATGGTGCGGAAGGAGAGACTTGAACTCTCACACCTTGCGGCGCCAGAACCTAAATCTGGTGCGTCTACCAATTCCGCCACTTCCGCATCAATTTGTGTTCATCCCGCTAATTGGTAAAAGCGTAATGAAGTTGTATGGCAGGCTACTTAGAGCCGAGCCAGGGACAATAGACGAGGCATCAAAAGATGTTATCCACTGAACCTATAAATAATGGCAGGTCTACCTGGATTCGAACCAGGGAATGGCGGCATCAAAAGCCGCTGCCTTACCGCTTGGCGATAGACCTGCAGGCATAGCTATAAAGCTATAAAATATGGTGCGGAAGGAGAGACTTGAACTCTCACACCTTGCGGCGCCAGAACCTAAATCTGGTGCGTCTACCAATTCCGCCACTTCCGCATCAATTTTGTGTTCATATCGTTCAATTGGTGAGAACCATATGAAGTTGTATGGCAGGCTACTTAAAGCCGAGCCAAGGACAATAGACGAGGCATCAAAAGATGTTATCTACTGAACCTATAAATAATGGCAGGCTACTTAGAGCCGAGCCAGGGACAATAGACGGGGCATCAAAAGATGTTATCCACTGAACCTATAAATAATGGCAGGTCTACCTGGATTCGAACCAGGGAATGGCGGCATCAAAAGCCGCTGCCTTACCGCTTGGCGATAGACCTGCAGTGCTCTAACTAAAGAGACTTTTCTTTCTATTTAAAGAAAGATGGTGCGGAAGGAGAGACTTGAACTCTCACACCTTGCGGCGCCAGAACCTAAATCTGGTGCGTCTACCAATTCCGCCACTTCCGCATCAATTTTGTGTTCATATCGTTCAATTGGTGAGAACCATATGAAGTTGTATGGCAGGCTACTTAGAGCCGAGCCAGGGACAATAGACGAGGCATCAAAAGATGTTATCCACTGAACCTATAAATAATGGCAGGTCTACCTGGATTCGAACCAGGGAATGGCGGCATCAAAAGCCGCTGCCTTACCGCTTGGCGATAGACCTGCAG